>ENA-OQIZ01000018-OQIZ01000018.1-human-gut-metagenome-genome-assembly--contig:-NODE-18-length-156179-cov-37.654750_pt1 | contig 156179 bp, 129 predicted proteins | sample MGYA00242593_ERZ504758 | MGnify/ENA primary metagenome ERZ504758 (study PRJEB26092, sample SAMD00036364) | human gut metagenome | host: Homo sapiens | study: EMG produced TPA metagenomics assembly...
TTCTGGAAGGACGTGTACTGAGTCATGTTCAGCGGGTGACGGACTACATTCTCCGTCATGAAGACTACTTCCGCAAGGTCATGGAGGAGCAGCTTCGGGTGGAAAGCACCGAAAAGCTGACCGTCCTAAAGAAGCAGCTTGCCCGGAATGAGAAGCGGATTGCAGACCTCAAACGGCTGTTCATGAAAATCTACGAGGATAACGCCAGCGGAAAGCTGAGCGATGAACGCTTTGACATGATGAGCCAAAGCTACGATGCCGAACAGAAGCATCTGGAAGAGGAAGCCCTCTCTATCCAGCAGGAAATCGAAGTACAGGAACAGCAGATCGAGAATATTGAGAAGTTCGTCCAGAAAGCGCACAAGTACGTTCATATTGAAGAACTCACCCCTTATGCTCTCCGTGAACTGGTGTCGGCCATCTATGTGGATGCCCCGGATAAGTCCAGCGGAAAGCGGGTGCAGCACATCCATATTAAGTATGATGGGCTGGGGTATATCCCTCTGGATGAACTGGAAGCAAAAGAAAAGGCGTGACCGAAGTCACGCCAAATCTGCCCCATTGCGGGAACTTTTGCAAATACTGTTTTATGGGAACTCTGCTCTGGGGAACTCCCTGTTGTACATATCGCTATCGTCTGTGGTCTTTGGCAGGGTGCGTCCTATTCAGGGGCGCACCCTGTTTTTTGTTTTGCCCTTAATCTTCTAGCCCATGGCTTCCAGCCACATTCTTCAAATATTTCTCCGGGTCACCGTTCAGAATCAAATCCGCGTAGCTCAGCGGATCATTGTAGATGAGGTAATCCAACTCCGACCTCTGCGCCATGGTCGCATCCAACGCATCCTCGACCCCGGTGCAGTCGATGGAAATTTTTCTTCCATCCCGGAGCAGCAGCTCCACGCAGCCGGTGTCCATGTTGAATTTGCAGGTTCTTTCATCGTACTTCATACTCGTGTCCTTTCTACCTTACGGCACCTTTACAGTTGTGACCTTCGTGATACGGTCTTTCTTTTGATAAGGTTTCGGACACACGGCCGTCAGGGAAGAGCCTGAATTTTCATTTCCGAAGAAAACAAAAAATCCGAACCCTTCTCCTATCGAGAAAAGGTTCGGATTTTCATGGTTTGGTGCGACCGGGAGGATTCGAACCTCTGGCCTTCCGGGTCGGAGCCGAACGCTCTATCCAGCTGAGCTACGATCGCACATATTTATTTCATCGGTGTAGAGTAGTATAGCACAGCCACACAAAAAAATCAAATATGAAATGTCGATGCTATCTTGCAAAAGCCGCAGCGGCCCATATAATAGAGGTGTGCCCCGGTGTGCGCGGGCACGGTTTAGGTTAAAGGATAAAAAGAGAACATGAAATCAAATACCAAAACACTGACCGAAGGCCCTCTGGCCAAACAGATCTTTCTGGTCAGTCTGCCGCTGGCGCTTTCCAACCTGCTGCAGGTGCTGTTCAACATGTCGGACGTGGCCGTGGTAGGCCGGTTTGCAGGCTCTACAGCGCTGGGCGCGGTGGGTTCCACCAGCATCCTCGTCAGCCTGTTCACCGGCTTCTTGATCGGCCTGAGCGGCGGCATCAACGTGCTGGTGGCCCGCTTCTACGGTGCACGGCACGAGCACGATGTGGAAAAGACTGTCCACTCCGCCGCCATCGTCAGCCTGATCGCGGGTGTGGTGCTGCTGTTCGTCGGCCTGCTGGGTTCCCCCTTCATGCTGCGGCTGCTGAACACCAAGGACGACCTGCTGCCCGGTGCCATCCTGTACCTGCGGGTGTACTTCCTTAGTATGCCCGCTCTGGCCTTGTACAACTTCGGCAACGCTGTGTTCAGCGCCATCGGCGACACCAAAAAGCCGCTGATGTACCTGTCCATTGCGGGCGCACTGAACATTGCACTGAACCTGTTCTTTGTCATCGTGTGCCAGTTAAGCGTCATGGGCGTGGCGCTGGCCAGTGCCATTTCGCAGTGCGTCTCTGCCGGGCTGATCCTGCACGCTTTGACCAAAGTGCAGGACTGCTATGTACTGGACACCAAAAAGCTGCATCTGGACCCCGCCACAACAAAGAGCATTCTGGGTCTTGGTCTTCCGGCCGGTTTCCAGAATGCCATTTTCGCCATTGCAAACCTGTTCATTCAGGCGGGGGTCAACTCCTTCGACTCTCTCATGGTCAAGGGCAACAGCGCCGCCGCCAATGCCGATGCCATGATCTACGACTGCATGGCCGCATTCTATATGGCCTGTGCAAGCTTTATGAGCCAGAACTACGGCGCTGGCAAGCCGGACCGCGTAAAGAAGAGTTATTTCATCAGTCTGGCCTACTCCTTTGGTGTGGGCCTGATCCTGGGCGGAAGCCTGTTCCTCTTTGGCCGCACCTTCCTTGCCCTGTTCACCACCGAGAGCGCCGTCATTGATGCCGGCATGAAGCGCGTGGGCGTGATGGGCTTTGCCTACTGCATCTCCGCCTTTATGGATTGCACCATCGCCGCTTCCCGCGGACTTGGCAAGACTGTGGTGCCCACCATTATTGTGGTAATGGGTTCCTGCGTGTTCCGGGTGATCTGGGTATACACCATCTTCGCGCACTTTCACACCATTCCCTCGCTGTACGCACTGTACCCCTGCAGCTGGGCGCTGACCGCCCTTGCCGAGATCGTGTACTTCGCACACTGCTATAAGGAATCGATGAGGATTTTTGAGCAGCCAAAAGCTGCCGCATAAAGCACAAAAGCTCCTGTCTGAATGGGCAGGAGCTTTTGTGTTACTGAACTTTTACTTCACCGGCCAGAACGCGCTTGTAATCCTCATAGTTGCGGGCCAGCAGGGCGGGGGTATCCAGACCATATGGGCACTTGGCCTTGCACCGGTTGCAGTGCAGGCAGCCCTCGATCTTTTTCATCTTGGCCTGACCTGCGGGGCTGAGATGCTCTGCCGAGGGCGAACGCCGCAGCAGCAGGCTCATGCGGGCGCAGTTGTTGATCTCGATGCCTGCCGGGCAGGGCATACAATAGCCGCAGCCGCGGCAGAACTCGCCGCACAGCTCGGCACGATCCCCCTCAATGACGGCACGGATGTCGTCGGTCATGCGCGGCGGGTTGTCGATATAGGAGAGGAACTCGTCCAGTTCCCTTTCACGCTGCACGCCCCAGATGGGCAGAACTCCATCGAACTGCGCCTCAAAGGCATAGGCTGCGGCACTGTTGGTGATCAGTCCACCGGACAGGCCCTTCATGGCGATAAAGCCCATATTTGCCGCCTTGCACTTGTTCACCAATTCCAACTCCTGCTCACCGGAGATATAGCTGAACGGGAACTGCAGCGTCTCGTACAAACCGCTGTCAATGGCCTCGTGGGCCACCTTCAGGCGGTGGTTGGTGATGCCGATATGCCGGATCATGCCCTTGGTTTTGGCCTCCTGCATAGCCTCGTAGAGGCCGGAGCCGTCGCCTGGCTTCGGGCAGAATGCGGGATTATGGAACTGGTACAGGTCAATGTAATCGGTGCGCAGGTTGGTGAGTGAGGTGTGCAGATCCTTCCAAAAGTCCTCTGCGTTCTGCGCTGCCGTTTTGGTGGCGATATATACTTCCGTGCGGATGCCGTCAAAGGCTTCGCCCAGCTTCACCTCGCTGTCGGTGTAGGCGCGGGCGGTATCAAAAAAGCGGATGCCTGCCTTGTAAGCCTTGCGGGCCAGATAGACGGCATCTTCCTGCGAGATGCGCTGGATGGGCAGTGCGCCGAAGCCATTTTTGTTCACCGTGATGCCGGTGCTGCCAAGGGTGACCAGATCCATAGCTGTTTCCTCCACTCGTGGGTGTAAAGACTCTCCTTTTTCATTATAAAACGAACGATTCTGCTGTGCAAGAAGTTAGGCAAAGCAAAAGGGCCTTTCCCGAAGGAAAAGCCCTCTTTGCTTACTTTTTACTGATAATCGTGGTTCAGGAACATCGCTTTGATGACCACCACCTCGTCGTATTCCTCCTGTTCCACCTGCACATCTGCGTTCAGGGACTTCAGGCGGTTTTCCACGGCAGTCAAAGCCTCCGGCACGGTGACGGCGCGGCCCTCTTCAATGGCATCGGCCATCTGCTTGAGCACGATGGGATGTGCGTAATGGCTGGGCACCGGGAAGGCACCGTTCGGGTAGTGCTTCACGTATTCTGCCATAGCAGCTTCGGCCTTCTCGGCCCGCTTCATGATGGCGCTGTGGTTGTTGTGGGCGGTGGGCAGCATGTTGTAGCTGGAGAACAGGAAGATGGCTGCAAAGCCAAACAGTGCAAAGTAGATGCCATAGCCGCCGGTGTGGGTGGTAACGGCATACAGGCCGTAGGCCGCGGAGACGATGCCCATAACAAAGATGGCCAGCGCCACATAGCGGTACACCGGCTTGCTCTGCAGCTGGGCACGCTTGCGGCGCTCGGCTGCACTCAGCTCATCGGCGATTTCCGGCTTTGCTTCCAGATATTCCTTTGCCCTGCGCAGCACGGTGATGCTGTGACGGGCATCGTCGGTCAGCTCGCTTTCCGGCAGCTTGCGGGAGGCCTTTTCGGCTTCCTTCTTCTGCAGCATCTGCTCACCGGCTGCGCTGAGCAGATGGATCTGCGGCTGCTCTTTGGCCAGCACCTCCAGCAGCTTGTCCACATCGCGCTCATCCTTGAAGTTGCACTGCTTCTGCTTGCCGCCATCGTACTCCACCACAAGGTAGGCCATGGAGGCAAACATGCCCTTGCCGGTAAAGCCGCCGGAGCTCATAGCCACCCGCTTGAACACGCGGCTGATGCTGCCGTAGGGCAGATAATAGCGGCGGTCGATGTAAAAGCTGTTGAGGTACAGCGCCTTTTTGCCAACGCCGCAGGGGCCGATCTTTTTGCAGGACTTTCTGTCCTCCACCAGCTCCTGATTATCAAGCTTTGCCATACCCAGCTGTGCAGGTTTGAAGATCATGGAAGTTCCCTTCTTTACTGTTAGTTTCCGGTCCAGCCGCAGATGCTGCAGCCATTCCAAATAAAATCACCGGTTCTATTTTCGCACTGCAGCCCTCAAAATGCAACCCCTTCTGCTGCTAAGATTTGCACAAAAGGTTTGTCTGTTATGTCAAAACACCCCCGTCACTGCGGGGTGCAGCGGCGGGGGTGTCAGAGTTTAAGGCTTATGCGGTGCGGCAGACATCCTTATGCCTTCTGAGAAGCGGTGTGCTTCTTGGTGGCATGGATGAAGAGTGCCAGCATTGCGATTGCAAAGATGATGCCGATGGGGTATGCAACGGCAGTGTTGTAAGCGACCAGCTTGCCGTCTGCGTAAGTATTGATCATCTTGCCCAGGCACTCAGGTGCCAGCACGAAGTAGGTGCAGGACACAGCGCTCATGAAGGTAGCGGGCACAGCGGTGATCCAGTAGTTCTTCTTCTCCTTGAACAGGTACATGGATGCAGCCCACAGAACGATCATGGCCAGCGTCTGGTTGGTCCAGCTGAAGTAGCGCCAGATCACGGTGTAGTTGATGAAGCCCAGTGCGTTGCCGATGCCAAGGAAAGCGCCAACGCCCAGAACCGGAATGCAGAGCTTCAGGCGGTTTGCGTAGCTGTCCTGATCGATCTTGAGCCAGTCGGCCAGGGTCAGACGAGCGGAACGGAACGCGGTATCGCCGGAGGTGACGGGGCAGATGACAACGCCGATCATTGCCAGAGCAATGCCAACGCCGCCCATGGTCTTTGCACACACGTCGTAGATGGCAGCAGACTGACCAGCAGCCAGAGCCTCGGCCAGACCAGCCATCTTGCCGTCGGTGATGGTGTACAGTGCGCAGCCGGCAGCGGCCCAGATCAGAGCGATGACGCCCTCGCAGACCATTGCGCCGTAGAACACGAAGTGGCCCTGCTTCTCACTCTTCATGCAGCGAGCCATCAGAGGCGACTGGGTGGAGTGGAAGCCGGAGATAGCGCCGCAGGCAACGGTGATGAACATGAAGCTCCAAATGGGAGTGCCCGACGGATGCATGTTGCCGAAGTTTGCCCAGATCTCGGGGATGGTGTAGGCGGGGTTGGTAAAGATGCCGAAGATAACGCCCACAGCCATGATGATCAGGCAGATGCCGAACACGGGGTAGATCTTACCGATGATGGCATCAATGGAAATAAAGGTGGCGATGAAGTAATACACCAGAATGATGATCAGCCAGAACAGGGTGGTGGTCAGCAGACCGGACATGCCGCTGTTCTTGCACAGGGTAACGATCAGTCCGGCGGGGCCCACTGCGAACACGGTACCGACCATGATCAGCAGCACAACAGAGAACACACGCATGATGTTCTGCATGACAGGTCCAAGGTATCTGCCGGTGACCTCAGCGATGGATGCGCCATCGTTGCGCTCGCTCATCATACCGGAGAAGTAGTCATGCACACCACCTGCAAAGATGGTGCCGAAGGTGATCCACAGGAACACCACGGGACCCCACAGAGCACCCTGCAGTGCACCAAAGATGGGGCCCAGACCTGCAATGTTCAGCAGCTGGACGAGGAACAGCTTCCACTGGGGCATCACAACGTAGTCAACGCCGTCGTTGATGCGCACAGCAGGAGTTTCGCGGTCGTCCGGTCCGAACGTGTTGTCAACGATCTTGCCATAGACAAAGTAGCCGATGATCAAGAGCGCCAGACAGAGTAAGAAACTAATCATACCAGAAACCTCCTTTTTGATTCAAACCACAGCCAGCATTTTGCGTGCCCAGCTGCGGCTCTGACCAATCTCTGGCTTCATGTTAACACTTTTTTCATAAAGCAGTTAATATTTTTCTGGTATGGTTCCCATATCAAAAAGTATATGGCAAGATGCTTCCGCGGAATACCCGCAAAGAATTTTTATCGCGTTCACGACAAATTTTCTTAATTCCCCGGCAAAGACCTTTCCCGGAACCGGTCAAAGCCGCTGCTGCCAAACTTTCTGGCCTGCTTTTGTGCAAGTTGCTCAATCGTTTTCAATTTTCTCCGCAAATCGTGATTTCTTTGCCTGAAACGCCGCAAAATACAAGGCACCCTCCGCCGAGCCATTTCAGCGGAGGGTGCCTTATTCAGCAGATCATTTGTATATATCTTTGTATATATCGTGTCATGCCTTCTGGGCTGCCTTCTTCGTTGCGTGGAGGAAGACTGCCAGCATTGCAATGGCAAAGATGATGCCGATGGGGTATGCAACGGCGGTGTTGTAGATGGTTGCGCCTTCTGCGGTCTTGGCGTTCAGCAGGCCGCCCAGGCATTCGGGAGCCAGAATGAAGTAGGTGGAAGAGACCGCGCTCATGAAGGTAGCGGGCACAGCGGTGATCCAGTAGTTCTTCTTCTCCTTGAACAGGTACATGGATGCAGCCCACAGAACGATCATGGCCAGCGTCTGGTTGGTCCAGCTGAAGTAGCGCCAGATCACGGTGTAGTTGATGAAGCCCAGTGCGTTGCCGATGCCCAGGAAAGCACCAACGCCCAGCACAGGAACACAGAGCTTCAGGCGGTTTGCGTAGCTGTCCTGATCGATCTTGAACCAGTCGGCCAGAGTCAGACGAGCGGAACGGAACGCGGTATCGCCGGAGGTGATGGGGCAGATGACAACGCCGATCATTGCCAGAGCAATGCCAACGCCGCCCATGGTCTTGGAGCAGACATCATAAATAGCCTTGGACTGGCCCATGGCCAGTGCTTCGGCCAGACCGGTGTTCAGGCCGCCGGTCACCTCGTACAGGCTGCAGCCAGCAGCGGCCCAGATCAGAGCGATGACGCCCTCGCAGACCATTGCGCCGTAGAACACGAAGTGGCCCTGCTTTTCACTCTTCATGCAGCGAGCCATCAGGGGCGACTGGGTGGAGTGGAAGCCGGAGATTGCACCGCAGGCCACCGTGATGAACATGAAGCTCCAGATGGGAGTGCCCGACGGATGCATGCTGCCAAAGTGATCCCAGATCTCCGGGATGGTGTAGGCGGGATTGGTGAAGATGCCGAAGATGACACCGATGGCCATGATGATCAGGCAGATGCCAAAGATGGGGTAGATCTTGCCAATGACGGCATCAATGGAGATAAAGGTTGCAATAAAGTAGTACACCAGAATAATGATGAGCCAGAACAGCAGCGAGGTGAGCACGCCGGAAGCGCCGCTCTGACTGCACAGCTCCACGATCAGGCCTGCGGGACCCACCGCGAACACAGTACCCACCATGATGAGCAGCACCACCGAGAACACACGCATGACGTTCTGCATCACAGGGCCTAAGTACTTGCCGGTGATCTCGGCGATGGAAGCGCCGTCGTTGCGCTCGCTCATCATGCCGGAGAAGTAGTCGTGCACGCCGCCTGCAAAGATGGTGCCGAAGGTGATCCACAGGAACACCACAGGCCCCCACAATGCGCCCTGCATGGCACCAAAGATGGGGCCAAGGCCGGCGATGTTCAGCAGCTGAACGAGGAACAGCTTCCACTGGGGCATCACAACGTAGTCCACACCGTCATTGATGCGCACAGCAGGCGTTTCGCGGTCGTCCGGGCCGAAGGTGTTGTCCACAATCTTACCATAGACAAAGTAGCCCACGATCAGGATCGCCAGACAGAGTAAGAAACTGATCATACCAGAAACCTCCTTTTTCTTTGTGCCGGAATTATGGAAGCATTTTCCATATTTTCCATTCATCCCGGCCAGCTTTCTGGGTCTATGTTAACATATTTTTCATAAAAATGATAATATGCTTCTGGTATGGGGGCATATCAAAGACCATATAGCCGCAAAGTTTTTTAGCCGATGTTTCGTCTCTTTTTCGCTCGATTTATCAGCAAAAAGACAGCCGCAGCGCATAAAGCGCTGCGGCTGTCGGCCAAATTCCTTTGCTTTCCGGTTTTTCCGCATTCCGATGTTTTGCCAGTTCTTAACCGGTTTCGGCGGTCATTTCACGGTCAGCGCCGCCTGCTTGTGCAGCAGCTGCACAAAGGTCTGCTCTTCCGGGCGCAGGGTCCCCCTTTCCGGATAGACCAGAACATCCTTCATGCGCTGGCGCTGGGCCGGGCATTTCCTGAGCACCAGATGGTATTGTTCCAGCGCCCGCTTTGGCATGGGCGAAGCCCACATATAGGCATTGGGCAGGTTCTGTAGGATGGAAAACTGGCTGCACCGCTCATACACATGGATGCGGCGGTTGGGGTTCGTATGCCAGCGCAGGCCGCTGTCCTCACCGCCGGGCAGCTGGAAATCACCGTGCAGGACTTCCATATAGCTGTTCAGCTGGGTGATGTCGGTCACTTCGCACTTTGCCAGCGGGCCTTCGCGGTTGGTCAGCAGCCGGTATTCAAACTCCATCACCGGCTCCCGGTGCAGGCCGTGACGGTCGCAGTAGCGGTGGTAATAATCTTCATCCTCCTCCGCGTAGCGCAGCAGGGCCAGATGATAGCCCCGCCGCAGTACATGGTCCAGCGCTTCCATGGAGCCGGATTCCCGGATATGCACCCGCAGCTGCTGGCTGTCTGCCATCTGCTGCAAAAAATCCACCGTCGCGTAGGAAGCGTAGGTGGCGTGGGGCAGCACCACCCGCAGCTCCGCACAGCTGCTCTGCCGGCTGCGGGCATCCAGATCCAGCCGGTCCACCTCATCCAGCACCCGCTCTGCCTGCCGGATAAAATGCCGTCCCTGTTCGGTGGGGATCATGCCGGTGGACGAGCGCTCAAAGATGCGGATGCCATATTCCTCTTCCAGATTCTTGAGCGCCTTGCTCACATTGGGCTGGGCCGCATACAGCTGCTTTGCCGCCGCGCTCACCGAGCCCCACTTGCGGATGGCCACCAGATAACGCAGTTCCGTAATATTCATGTGACTGCCCCCTGTTCCAAAAATCATTCCTATTTTATCAAGCCGGGCGGCCGGCTGTCAAGCCAAATGCGGTTGACGCGCCCCTCGCAGAGCTTTATAATAAAAATGCTGTATTTACAAAAAGGAGTTTAGCTGCTATGGAGACTACCTACCGCGTTCTGCGCATTGAAGAGCAGATGTATGGCTGCGAGGAGCTGCCCGCCGGTCAGCCGGTGCTGTGCGATGTCACGCTGGCCGATCCCGCCGGGGAGCGGCGCACCCTGCCCTACCCGGACAAAGAGCTCACCCGCCTTGGCATCGACGAGGGCAGCATGGTCGTCCTGACCGCAGACGGAACGCTGAAAAAGGCATAAACACAGGAGGAACACATGAAAAAGATCAAAACCTCTGCCCTGATCGGTCTGGGCGCACTGGGCATCCTGTTCGGCCGCAAAATGCCCGGCGTGCAGGTCATTGCCGATGAGGACCGCATTGCCCGCTACTCTGCCGAACCGGTCGTCTGCAACGGCGAAGCGTGCAGCTTCCGTTACGTCACCCCTGCCGAGGGCAAACCGGTAGACCTGCTTCTGGTGGCCGTCAAGGCTACGGTGCTGGAACAGGCCATTCAGGACATTGCAAAGTTCATTGGCCCGGACACCGTGATCCTCAGCGTGCTGAACGGCATCACCAGCGAGGAGCACATTGATGCAGCCTATCCCGGCCACACCCTGTGGAGCGTTGCCATCGGCATGGATGCCACCCGCACCGGGCGCACGCTGGTGTTCAATCAGGCGGGCAAGATCCAGTTCGGTGAGCGCAGCGGCGAGATGACCGACCGTGTGCAGGCCGTGGCTGACTATCTGGACGAGTGCGGCATTGCCAACGAGCCCTGTGGGGATATCCTTTACAAGCAGTGGAACAAGCTGATGGTGAATGACGGCCTGAATCAGGCCGCAGCCGCCTTTGATCAGCCCTACGGCGGCCTGCGCCAGCCCGGCGAAGCACAGGACATGATGCGCGCGGCCATGCAGGAGGTCATCCGGCTGGCGAACCTTGAGGGCGTGCCCCTGCCGCCGGACAACGATGTGCAGTTCATCGATGCCATGATGCCCACCTTTAACCCCGAGGGCATGCCCAGCATGCGGCAGGATGTGCTGGCAAAGCGCCCCACCGAGGTGGAGGAGTTTGCCGGTGTGGTGCGCCAGCGGGCCAAGAAGTACGGGATGCCCACCCCTGCCAACGACTTTTTCTACACCCGCATCCGCGAGATCGAGGCGGGATACGACCAGTAAGGAGCTACCCATGCATACGCTTTATTTCACCCGCCACGGAGAGACCGTCTGGAACGTTGAAAACAAGATCTGCGGCATGACCGACAGCCCCCTCACCGAGCGGGGCCGCCAGCAGGCCCGGAAGCTGGGCGAAGCCGTCAAAGCCAGCGGGGTGCACATCGATGAGATCCTGTACTCTCCCCTGTCCCGCGCCGCCGACACCGCCATGGCCATTGCCGAGGCCACCGGCCTGCCCGCCCGGTGTGAGCCGCGCCTGCGGGAGCAGTGCTTTGGCAAATACGAGGGCACGCCCCGCAACGGCGGCGAGTTCCGCGTTTCCAAGACCCACTTCGCCGACCGCTACGACGGCGGCGAGAGCATGATGCAGCTGGCCCAGCGCATCTACAACCTGCTGGACGAGCTGAAGGCCGACACCGGCAAGACCTATCTACTGGTAGCCCACAACGGCATCGCCCGGGTGGTGCAGTCCTATTTCTACGATATGACCAATGAGGAATACGCAGCTGCGGGCATCAAAAACTGCGAACTGGTGGAATATCATTTTGAGTGATATCAGCGGGAAGCAGACGATTTAAAATGCCCTCCGCTTCGCTCTGGGCATCTTTAGCGGAACGATTATTATAGAAAGAAAGCCGGAAAATCTGCGGATTTTCCGGCTTTCGCTTTTCACGGGAGAGGACTGGACGGCAAACGGCAGCGCGGGAGAAAGCAGGCTAGCCTTCTCCGTCAGTTCGTTACACTCACTGCCACCTCTCCCAAAGGGAGAGGCCTTGGCATAGCGGCAAAGTTACTGGCTCGAGTACAAAGCTTACGAGCGCGCCCGCTCCCCTGCGGGGAGCTGCCGCAGCAGCGGCTGAGGGGCCTTGAAATCGGCGTAACACAAAAAATCCTTTAGCGAAGCGACTTGGATTTTTGGTATGGAGCCCATCTTCTTTGGGGTTACTAGGGGCGTGTAGCCCCTAGTTCGTGCCTCCCGCGCCTCGAAAGTAGCGGGTGCTTTTCTGGTTCTCTTTTGGCACGCAAAAGAGAACATACCCGGCGGCGATGCATTTTGCAAAAGGCATCAAACTTTAAACACGCGACCACTCTCTGTGCGGGAAGCATTCCCCGTATCATAAAAATCAGCCTTTATACAGTCCAAACAGCTTGAGCAGCTTCTGCCAGAAGGTCAGGGTCACAGCCGCCGGTTCCGGCTGGGCAGCCGGGGCCGGAGCCGTGATGGCAGTGGTCTGCAGCGCAAACTGCACCGCGCCCACCTCGGTGTTCTCTGCCGAGGTGAAGCTCTGCACCTCCCCGCCGCCGGAAAGACTGTTCAGCAGGCCGTCCAGCTGGGCACCCATGTCGATGCCGGAAACGCTGCTGCGCAGCTCGCCGGTGCCGCCGGTCAGCTGCGATGCACCCTCTGCCAGCTGCGCAACGCCCGCCTTCAGCTGGGCTACACCGTCGGTGTAGGCGTTCAGGCCGTCGTCCAGCTGGACGTACTGGGCGGCAAGCTGGTTTACGCCGTCGGTGAGCACCGAGAGATTGCCCAGCATCCCAGTAAGCACACCGGCCAGCTGACGCACCCCGGCATCAAACTCGCCGTAGCTGCCATTCAGGGTGCTGCTGCCCTCGTGCAGCTGGGCAATTCCGCCGTTCACGGTGTCGAGATAGGTCTGCATGGCATCGATGTTGGCCGTAGACCCCTGCAAAAGCAGGATCACATCCTTGAGCTGCGGCATCATCCACACCATGCCCTGCAGCTGCTGGATGGCCTTGGCGTTGCCCTCCTTCACCACATCCAGATCAAGGCCGTTCTCCCGGAGGATGGCCTTGTAGGCTTCAAAGCTCACCTGCTGCTCCAGCTGTGCCGCGCCCTCATCCAGCCGGGCAATGCCGTCCCGGATCTGGGTAGAGGCATCCAGCAGGGTGTTCAGCTCGTCGGTGGAGGCAGAGATGCCGTTCAGCGCGGTCTGCATCTGGGTGAGGGCGGCACGCACCCGGGCTGAGCCGCCGGTCAGCGCGGTAGAATTGCCGTTCAGGGTGTCGATGCCCGCCTGCACCTGCGCAATGCCGTCTGCCAGCGCGTTGGCACCATCGTCCAGCTGCACGGAACCGCTCTGCAGCTGTTCCAGCATCCCGGTCAGGTCCATATCTCCGAGGTCGAGGTTCAGGTTCAGCCGCACGCCGTTCAGGGAAACGGCATCCATGGCAAAGTCCGTCACATCGGCGGTGACGGTCACGTCGCTGTCCGCGCCCGGCAGCAGGATGTAGGAAAGCTGCTTTTTGCTGCCCACATTCGCCACCGTAGCGCCCGGCGCGCTGATGTTCCGGGCAAGGCCGGTGTCCAGATTCATGGTCACCTGCAGCGCGTAGTCGTCAAAAAAGCTGCCGGTGCAGTCCGGGTTGCGGCTCACCTGCAGCCGGATGGAAAGGGCACCGCTTTTGCCGCCCAGCTCGTCGGAGCTGATTTCTGCCCCGTCCAGCGTATAGGTCAGCTTTACCACCCATGGCAGGGCCGTGGCGGCGTCCATGGTGCCCTCATAATAGAGCTTGCCGTCCTCGGTCACATGCACCGTGACCGTATCGCCGCTCTGCTCCACGGCATCGCTCGTGGTCATGTTGCGCACGGCAGTGTAGCTGCCGTGGTCCGCAACGGTGTCCCCCGCCTGCACGGAAAAGCTGTTCACGGCGTACACGCCGGTCACAACACCGGAGGCCGTCAGGTTTGCATAAATGACCTCTTCCTTGGCAGCGGAGGCTGCTGCAAAAGCTGGCAGACTGCTGCCCGCCAGCAGGCAGCCTGCCAGCGCCAGCGCCGACACCCGGCGCACAAATCGATGTTTCATCTCGGTCAAGCCTCCTTCGGCTGTCTTTTCTTTTTTATAATGAGCGGGTCGGCCAGATACAAAAAGCCCGGCAGTGCCGAAAGCGCGATGGCCAGCGACACCAGACTGCCCACGCCCAGAAAATTGCCCAGCTGGCCCAGCAGCTGGTTTGTGGAAATGGCTCCCATCAGGAAGCCCACCACCGCCATGGCGCTGCCGGTGGTGCTGACCGAGGTGGTCACGGCGGACACCGTGGCCGCAACGGCTTCTTTGCGGCCCAGCGTCTCGCGGAACTCCTGATAGCGGTCGGAGAAGAGGATGGCGTAATCCACCGTAGCACCCAGCTGCACCGAGCTGATGATGAGATAGGCAATGTAGAACACGTACTGGCCCCGGAAGTACGGGATGGCCAGATTGATCCAGATGGCGGTCTCGATGCTGAGCACCAGAATGATGGGCAAAAGCAGCTGGCGCTTCATGAGGAGCAGGATCAGGAATACTGCGCCGATGGCCAGCAGGTTCACCTTGACCATGTCGGCCGTGATGGTGTCCATCAGGTCATAGGTGCTCACGCCCTGACCGGCCAGATAATAATTGTCCGGGTAATATTGCTGCACCGTGGCGCGCACCCGCTCCACCAGCGCAAAGGCCCCATCGCCCTCGGTGTCGGCATCCACCGTAAGCACCATGCGGGTGTAGCCGCCGGAGACCAACAGCCCCAGCGTATCCCCGGGCACGAACTCCGGCGGAATGGACGCGCCTGCGTTGTCCACATAGGAAAGGATGCCGGTCACCTCCGGGATGGCGTGCAATGCATCCGAAAGCTTTTGCTGCGTGGCAGTGTCGCCCTCCGGCACCAGTACAACGTAGGTGTCGCTGCGGCCAAAGGTCTCCTCGATGGCGGCGGTGTCCGCACCCAGACGGGTGTTCTCGCCAAACATGTGGGCGGCACCGTAGTAATACTGGTTCGAGTTGGAGGCCAGATAGCTGGGCACCATCAGAATGACCAGCACCAGCGCCATGGGCAGCATGATGCGGGCCACAAAGTGGCCAAACTTGTCAAAGCTGGGCAGCAGGGGCCTGTGGTGGGTCTTATCCATCCACTGATACGCTGCCAGCGTGAGCGCGGGCATAAAGGTGAACACGGTGACAAGGCTCAGCACCACGCCCTTTGCCAGCGCAAGGCCCAGATCCGGGCCGATCTGGAACTGCATGAGCACCAGTGCCAGAAAGCCGATGACGGTGGTCAGGCCACTGGACAGGATGGAGCCGGTGGATCTGCACAGGGCATCCACCATGCACTCCTCCGGGCTGGCATCCGGGTTTTCAGCCCGGCACTCCGCAAAGCGGTGGATCAGGAACACCGAGTAGTCCAGCGAAACCGCCAGCTGCAGGATGCTGCCCGCCGCGTTGGTGACAAAGGAGATGGTGCCGAAGATGAGGTTCGTGCCGTTGTTGAGCAGGATAGCCGCGCCAAGGCCCGTCAGCACCAGCAGCGGCTCCGCCCAGGAATCGGTGGTCAGGATCAGGATGAACAGCACATACACCACCGCGATGGCGGCGATCTTTGCCACCTCGGTCACGGTGGAGTTGGTGGCAACGGCAGTGGAGACCGCCGCGCCCTCCAGCGCGTTGCCCTCCCCGATCAGATCCCGCACGGCAGCCACGGCTTCCAGACGCTTCTCGTCCTCCACCGTCACGGTGAACAGGGCGCAGCCATCCTTATAATAGCTCTCCACCGTGGCGGTGTCCTGCATCTGCAAAGGCACTGTCACATCCAAACTGTCGTCCAGCCATGCAACGGAGGACACTCCATCGATGGCGGCAAGCTTTTCCTTGTACTCCAGCGCCTGCGGCACCGTCACATCCCGCACCATGACCCGCATGTTGGGGATGCCGCCGGTGAAAGCACCGTTCATCACCTCGATGGCGGTGGTGGAGGGGGATTCCGGCGGCAGATAGTCGTTGATATCGTAATCCACCTTTACCTGACGCACAGCGAACACGCTCAGCACAGCCGTCAGTGCAAACACCGCCAGCACCAGCCTGCGGCGGCGCACGATGGCGGTATAAAAACGTTTCATCAAAACAGGAGTTCTCCTTTCCGGATCCATAAAAAACTTTTATCATTCTAACAGGTTTGATAAACGTTGGAAAGAGACAGTTTATGAATTTTGACCCTCGAATGCCGATTTTTTGATTTTTCTGCCTTGACAACAAAAATAAATTCTGATATGCTCTTTTTCAGTTCATCGGAGGACCGTTTTCAACGTAATTTGAAACGGGCCGGATAAGATGCCGTGCAGACAGCGCCCCGCCGGAGGTTTCGTTGCCGTAGTGACGAAGCAGATCGAGGCCGGGCGTGTACTCGCGGACATTTATCCGGCCCGTTTTTTGCACCTTGTGCAGAAAGGAGGACGCCATGTCCAAGCAGCGGATCCAGCTTTCCGATCATTTTACCTATTCCCGCCTTTTGCGGTTCGTGCTGCCCTGCATCGGCACCATGCTGTTCACCTCCATCTACGGCATCGTGGACGGCCTGTGTGTCTCCAACTTTGTGGGCAAGACGGCCTTTGCGGCGGTCAACCTCATCATGCCGCTGCCTATGCTGCTGGGCACCATCGGCTTTATGCTGGGCACCGGCGGCAGCGCCATCGTGGGCATCACGCTGGGCGAGGGCGACCAGAAAAAGGCCGACCGCTATTTCACCCTGTTCCTGCTGGCGGCTCTGGTCTCGGTCAGTGTGTTGGCGGTGCTGGGCATTGTGTTCCTGCGGCCCATTGCCGTGCTGCTGGGCGCAAAGGGGGAGCTTTTGGACTACGCGGTGCGCTATGGACGCATCCTGATGGTGTCACTGCCCACCTTTGCGCTGCAGAATATGTTCCAGAGCTTTTTTGTCACCGCCGAAAAGCCGCACCTCGGCTTCTGGTTCACCGTGGGCGCGGGCTGCACCAACATGGTGCTGGATGTGCTGATGGTGGGTATCTGGGGCTGGGGCGTGGAGGGCGCGGCCATTGCCACCTTTATCAGCCAGCTGGTGGGCGGCGTACTGCCGGTGTTCTACTTCATCGACCGCAGCAACTCCAGCCGCCTGCACCTGTGCAAGACCAGTTTTTACAGCAAAGTACTGCGGGATGCCTGCATCAACGGCTCTTCCGAGCTGATGACCAACCTTTCCATGTCGCTGGTCAATATCCTGTACAACTACCAGCTGCTGCGTCTGGCCGGTGAGAACGGTGTGGCCGCCTACGGTGTCATCATGTACGCGGCCTTCCTGTTCGTGGCGGTGTTCGTGGGCTATGCCGTGGGCAGTGCGCCCATCGTCAGCTTCCACTACGGTGCCCGCAACCACGCCGAGGTGCACAATCTCTACCGCAAGAGCCTGCGGCTCATCGCCGTGGTGGCTGTGACCTTGACGCTGGCTTCCATGTTCATCATCCCCTGTGTGGCGCGCATTTTCGTGGGCTACGACGCGGAATTGCTGGCCCTGACCAGCCGGGCCTTCCGGCTGTATGCGCTGAGCTTCCTCATCATGGGCTTCAACGTGTATGCATCCTCCTTCTTCACGGCGCTGGGCGACGGCGTGACCAGCGCGCTGATCTCTTTTTTGCGCACGCTGGCGTTTCAGGTGATCGCCATTCTCCTGCTGCCGCTGCTGCTGGGCATCGACGGCATCTGGCTGGCCGTCACCGCCGCCGAGCTGGCGGCTCTGGCCGTGAGCACCGCCATGCTCCTCACCAAGGACAAGGTGTTCCATTACCGCAAGGCATGATAAGATCCCCTGCTTTCTGCGAAACGGCGAAAAGCGGGGGATTTTTTTGGTGATTCTGGCTCTGCCGCTGGCAGCAAAATCGTGTTAGAATGGACACAGCCTTTATTCACTTTTTATGAGGAATCATTATGACATTGTTTTTGACCAGCAGCCCCAGCGGCTGCCCCTTTGAGCCGGGGCCGGATATTCCGGTGCTGGACACCCGCAACCACTTTGTGGCGAACCTGCGGGCCGTCTGGCCGGATCACGCCGTGCTGGGCCTTGCCATTGCGGCAGACCCCTATGCCTACGAGCAGAACGACGAGATGTGCCGGGTGTTTGCCCAGAGCTTTGCGAACGCCCACCTGCCCCTGACGGCGCTCATCCCCTGTGATGCCCGCAATGCCGAGGAGATCGGTTCTCTTCTGCCCCAAAGCGGCTTTGTGATGCTGTGCGGCGGGCACGTGCCCACCCAGAATCACTTTTTTGCTCAGCTGGGCCTGCCGGGGCTGTTCCACAACTACCACGGCATCGTGCTGGGCGTGAGTGCCGGCAGCATGAACGCCGCCCACATCGTGTACGCCGCGCCCGAGGAACCGGGCGAAGCCGCCGACCCGCACTACTCCCGCTGGATGAACGGCCTTGGCCTGACCGAGACCCGCATCCTGCCCCACTACCAGTTCATCCGGGATCATGTGCTGGACGGACAGAAGGTGGAGGACATCGCCCTTGCCGACAGCAAAAAGCGGCATTTTCTCGCTTTGCCGGACGGCTCGTATATCCTGTGCGCCGACGGCAGCGAGGCGCTGTACGGCAGAGGCTGGTACTTTGCGGACGGGATGATGGAAGAGATCAACGAGGATGAGGATGTGCTGCCGCTGCGGTAACAATATGAATAAAAAAGAAGCACGCAGATGCGTGCTTCTTTTTTTATGATGTTCTGCTGCGCAGAAATGAGGTTGCTGCGCAAAATGATGTGTGCTATCGCACATTCTATCATGCCCCGCAGGCAGACATCATTGCGCATATAATGCGCACATCATTCCGCCGCAAGGCGGATAAACGGCGCTATTGCGTTGGTGTCGCCGTGGCGGACGATGGAGTAGGTGATGTCGCAGTAGGGCTGGATGGCGGTACTCTTTTCCACGGTGGAGATGAGCAGCACCTGCAGCTGCAGGCGGCGGAACAGCTCCATCATGGGGCGGATGCGGTCGCTGGTCATCTTGCTGAAGGCTTCGTCCAGCAGCACAAGACGGATGCTGTTCTCGCTCTTTTCGTAGATCTGCAGCAGGCTGGCGCAGATGGCCACATAGAAGGGGGCCTGATTCTCGCCGCCGGAGGAGTCGCGGCTGACGCGGGACAGATACGCCTGCTGGCCGGTGACCCGGTTCGTCACCTTGATGTCGTAATCCAGATAGGTGCGGTAGTCCACATAGTCCGAGAGGGTCACGCCGCCGGTGCGGCCCTCCTGCCGGGCGCGGGTGTTCTCGTCCACATCGGACATGATCTTTTCCATCAGCTCGTCCACCTGACGCTCATAAGCAGGGTCGGCGGTGGCGGCAAGGTTGTCCAGCGAGTCGCCCTCGGTCATCTGCTGGTTGCCCTTGTCCACGATGACCTGATAGAAGGCCGCCAGCTGCGGGTCGCGGCTGGGCTCCAGCTCAAAGCGGTAGACCTCCTCGCCGTAGGTCAGCTGCTCCATCACCTTGTTCAGCTCCCGGAACTGCCGCCGGGCGTTGAAGATATCGTCCTTCATGCGGAACAGGATATCCTTGCGGAAGCGGTCCTTGCAGTCCCGCTGGGCCTGTTCCAGACGGGCGGCATAGCGTTCCAGATCGATGCGCACAAGGCTCTCGTGCTGGGCGCGGTACTGGTCCAACCCCGCAAGGCCCAGCGGATAATCGCACACATAGTGCTCGTTGTAGGCCTTCTGGGCCGGTTCCAGCGTGCCGGTCAGATAGACGGCCAGCGCATCGTCCAGCTTGGCCTGCGCCTTTTCCGCAGCCTGTGCGGCGGCGCGGGGCTTATCTGCCGGGGCCAGCGTCAGCATCCGGGTGCGGGCCAGCGGCTCCACCAGCGGGTGCGCCGCAAAGAAGCTCCGGGCAGCATCGGCGCTCTGCTGGGCCGTTTCCCCTGCCTTTTTCTGCTCCGCTTCGCAGGAGGCGATCTGCTTTTGGCACACGCGGATGTCGCCGCCCGCCTGCTCCACGGCGGCGCGGGCAGTCTCCCACGCGGCTTCGCGGGCTTCTTCCTCCTTGTAAAGCTGCTGCAGCAGCGGGTTCTCGCGGCACTCGGTGAGCTTTGCTTCCTGCTCGGTCACAGCATTCTGTGCGGCAGTCAGTGCGGCGCGGGCATCCCACAGCGCAGCCAGCTCGTCCAGTGCCGTGCCCCGCAGCAGGGTCTGGTACTGGTTATAGGCGGCTTTCAGGTTCTGTTCTGTCTGGGCGGCAGCACGGGCGCTTTCCCCCAGAGCTTCCAGCTCGGCCGCCAGCGCCCCGGCGCGGGCGCGGCGTGCGTCCAGACCGATATACCGCTGCGGGGTGCGCAGCCGTTCCAGCCGGAAGGGGTGGTGGCGCAGAAGGTCGCGGGTGGCGCTGTCGGGATGCTGTTCCAGCGTATCGGGGGTGTCGCAGCAGACGATGCGGCCCAGAATGGTCTGGGCATACTGTGCAGCCAGCGGGTTTTCGCTGCTCACCTGCGCGGCAAGGCTGTCCGGGCCGTACTTGTCGGCGCGGCGGTTGGCCTTGCGGATGCCCGGGGTGTCCAGCAGGCTGATGGGGCCTACCTTGTCCTTCAGAGCCACAAAGGCGCTTTTGGCGGCTTCGTAGTGGGCGGGCGGCACAAGGATATCAAAGCGGCGGTCGCCAAGGCAGGCTTCCACGCAGTCCTGCCAGCTTTCGTCCTCCACGTTCAACAGTTCACAGAAAATTTTCGCATCCGGCTGCATGCCCCGGCTCTTGAGTTCCGCATTCACGGCATCCCGCACCCGGGTGGCGGCATCGCCGTGGGGGTAGACCCACTTGCCGCCGGACACCGCATCCAGCTCCGCACGCTTGCCGGCCTGCTCCTTCTGCAAAGCAGCAGTGTTCTGGCGGGCAGCAAAATAGGCTTCCTCCAGCGGTTTTTCCTGCGCGGAGAGCCATGCGGTGAGCTGCGGCAGAGTGTCCGCCGTCAGCTCTTCGGCCTTGATGCCGGCAGCAAAGCCGCTGCGGCGCAGCACAGCCAGCAGGCTCTGGGTGCAGGCAAGGGCACTTTCTGCCTTTTCGGCTTTGCGTGCGGCGGTATCCAGCGCCGTTTTGCGGCGGGAAAGCTCCTCGGTCAGGGCATCCAGTGCCCGGCCCTCGCCGCTGGCGCTGGCGGCACCGTGGGCGGAAAGATAGGCCCGGCGGGCTTCCGCTTCGGCATTTTTGGCCTCGGCATAGCGGGCGTTCAGCCCGTCCAGCTGGCGGCGGCCCGCATCCAGATGCTCCTTCCAGACGGTCTGTTCGCTGCCGTCGGCAGCGGCGCGGGCCAGCAGCGCCGCGCCCCGGTTCACAAGGGTCTGGGTCTGCTTTTCGGCAGCTTCACGGCCAAAATCCACGATCTCTTCCAGCGCGTTGGCGCGGGTCTGTGCTTCGGCCAGCACGGCGTGCAGATTTTCCAGTTCCAGCCGGTCGCCCTGCAACGCGTCCAAATCCAGCTCCGGCTGGGGCAGGATGTACTGGTACAAAAACTCCCGGAAGTTGGGGATCTCGTCCATGCTGGTGCCCATCTGGAACACCTCGTTGAACTTTTTGCCCAAGGGGCTGGAGGCGCGCCCGATGCCCAGCGCACGGCAGATGCGGTCCCGCGCTTCGCTGGGGCTGCGGGTATAGGAGAGACGGCCCGTTGCGGGCTTGAAGTCCTCCTTTGCGCTGGGTGCACCGGTCTTGGGGTCGATGAAGGGCAGCTGTTCCAGCGTGCAGCCGTCCTCCGAAAGATACCATGTCTGATCGCCGGGGTGCAGCTCCTGCATGGGGCCTTCGGACTCCACCCGCACCGCGATGACGAAGGGGGTGCGCTTGACGCTGTCCCAGAACTCCGCCCCGATGTAGGCCACGGTATGGCCCGGGCGGCGGTAGGCGTTCTCGCCGCGCTGCTTTGCGTGCACCGAACCCTGCAGGGTGCGGCCGCTCTTTTTATTGCCCAGCGCATTGAAATTGCGGTTGGTGGTCAGGCAGTAGCGGATGGCATCCAGAATCGTGGTCTTGCCCACGGCGTTCACGCCGATCATATAGGTGAGCCGTGCGCAGTCGAAGGTGACATTTTCAAAGTTGTGCCAGTTGATAAGCTTCAGCCGTTTGAGTTCGATCATTCTTCACCCTCCCCTGCTTCTTCCGGTCGTTCATAAAGGCCAAGCTCTGTGCGGGTGCGGGCAGATTCTGCCGCTGCATCCGCAAGGTCGGCATCCGGCAGGGCCAGCAGCACGGTGGGAAATACTTCAATGCGGCTGTCCAGCCCGGAAAGCCGCCCCACAGGCCGCGCCAGATTGTACCGACGCAGGGTGCGCATGAGGTTTTCCAGCGTTTTCTGGTCCAGACGGCGGGGCAGATTCATCTTCTGCAGCTCGGTCTGCACCTCTTCCACCGTCACCAGCACCTCGTCGGCATTGGCCGCAAGGCTCTCGCGCTTTTGCAGGTACAAAAGCCGCAATACCAAAAGCAGGATGCTCTCGTATTTCAGCAGCCGGGCCTGACTGCCCTCGTGGCCGTTGACCAAAGCCGCCGCCTGCAGGGGTGCCGGGTACAGCAATACAGAATAGCCCAGCGGGGCGAACACAGCGCGGACCTCGTCCAGATGGTCCTGCACATAAAGATATTTCGACCGCTGATCCTCCACGCTGCCCAGCAGAAAGCAGTGGTTCAGCAGGTAGTTTGCGGTTTCTTCCAGCATGTTAATGGTTGCCATTTTCTTCCTCCCTGCGGCGGGTGAGGACAAAGTCCTCAAAGCGGAAACCGCCGCGCTCCACCCAATTGCCGGTGAGCTGAATGTCATAATCCCGGTGCGGCGACTGCGAGTAGGTATGCAGGCCGATGATGCGGGCAAAATCGTTCGGGTATTCGTCTGCCAGAAGTGCCGCGTTCACCTGCGGGCGGGCGGCAAGAGCCTGCCGGGCCAGCAGGGCCACGTTCTCCTCGGTAACGGCAAGGCGGGCGTAATCCAGCAGCAATTGCTGCTCTTTTTTGAGCTGTTCCGGATCGAATCCTTCGGTGCGCACCGGGGCCAGCGGCTCGGCGGTACGCTGGGCAGCGGGCGGGTACAGAAATTTTTCCCCGAACACCGCCGCCGGGTACAGGTGCAGCCGCTTTGCCACCGGGCCGTCGTCCGGCTCAAACAGCTGCTCCGGGGTGCGGATGTCCTCGGCGTAGCGGCGCAGCAGGGCGGTGACGCTGCCCTGCGACGAGCGGTCGCTCAGCAGCAGGAACTGTGCCCGCTGCACGGCCCGCTTGCGGTAGCGGATGTGGCTTGCATCGATCTCGCGCATGAGCAGGCTCATCTCTTCCAGCGCGTCCCGCTGCTTCTGGATGAGTGCACGCACGGCAGGTGTCGCTTCGTTCGGTGCGCAGCGCTCCACCCGGGCATAATCAAAGGCCAGCTGCGGCAGGTAGTTCTCCTCGCAGTCGTCCAGCTCCTCTTCCAGATAGGCGCGGTAGTTGAACAGGTTGTCGCTGGTCTTGAAGCGGTGGTAGGCCGCCGCCACCACCTTTTCCTCGTACTGGTCGAACAGTTCCAGCACCTCCTGCGGGGTGCGGTTGCGGGTGAGCCGGTCGATATAGTGGCCGATGGAGGCATTGAGCGCCCGGAGGGAGCGGTTCAGCGCGTCAAGGTCTGCGTCCACCTCCCGCAGAACGTTCTCATAGGGGCTTTTTTCCTGCCCGATGCTGCCCAGCAGCTGCCATGCCTTGTACAGCTTTCCGGTATAGGTAACTACGCGGGGGTTCAGGATTTCTTCCAGCGCTTCCAGCAGCGGCGTTACCTCCGGCACAAAGGCAAGGGACGCTTCCCCCTCGTAGCTGCCGGGCTGCTCTTCCAGCCAGCCGGTGCGGCGCAGCCGCAGCAGAAAGCCCACGGCCAGCGTGTGAGGGTCGCGGGTGGGCTGCTCTTCTTCATCGCCCGCACCGTCGGCATCCAGCGCAAGGGGCTTTGCCAGTGCGGCAAAGTAATCCTCGGCACGCCAGACGGCCTCCGCACGGGAAATGCTGTAATCCGCCGTGTGGCGGCACTCCTCCCAGAGCAGAAGCAGCAATTCCGCATAAAAAGCCCGGTTCGGCCCCGCCAGCGGGCGGAACAGCCGCGGGGACACCAGTTCAAACAGCTGCATGGAAACGTCCTTTCCTGTTCACATCAGAATACGTTTTTATTGTACCACAAAACGACACAGTTTGACAGAGAAACCATTCAGAATTGCCGCCGGGAGGGGCGGGGCAGACTCCTTCCGTCAAACCCTGCGGGTTTGCCACCTCCCTCAGTGAGGGAGGCTCTGGCGAAACCGGAAGCTTTGCACCTGAGCCGGAAGCTTTGCCGATGCGAAAGGCTCCCTCTTTGAGGGGGCTGTCGCCGCAGGCGACTGGGGGAGTTTTGGCCTAAACGCAAAAAAGCCCCGGGGAGCGGGATGCTCCTCGGGGCAACAAAACTTTATTAACTACGAATCGTACCTTCACACTTGATGGCAATGCCAATGTAAGTCTTGCCATTGGAGGCCGTGTAGGTTGCAACACCGACATCTTTCATGGTAGACAGCTTTCCAGAAGGAGTGCCGGGGGTCGCATTCTCCAGGACATCATCCAGTTTTGCCTTGAATTCATCGTTAACTTCCAGCGGCTTTACATCTTTCAGTCCAGCTTTTGTAACCGGTGTCAGCATTTCATCCATTTTATTCGGGTCAAATACATACATCACAAAAGAAACAGTATTTTCAGCTTCATTCATATTGAGGTCAGAAACACACTGCATGTATTGGGCCGTTCCGCTTTCATCATTCTGCACATACGGAACATCTTCTGCTTTGATAATGCCAGTATCATCCGTTTTGGCCAGAACGGCACGAACCTTGCTCTGCAGATCGGCATTATTGCTGTAGCTTGTGCCATTGACAGTATTCAGATACTTCAGCACCTTGCTCTCGATCTCATTCGAGCTGCTTCCACCAGCGCCACCACCGCAGGCGGTGAGCATTGCCAGAACCATCACGCCGGCCAGAAGGGCGGCTGCGAAACGCTTGAACATTTTCATTGTAATGTTCCTCCTGTTTTCAAATTCTGACGGTTTGGGCGACCCCAAATCGCTTTACCCGTCTGAATTTATTTTATCCATACCCCCCCCCCCGCATGTCAACAGGCATATCGCCCAAATTCCGCAGTTCTTTTTGGCAATTGTCCCCAAACGCAAAAAAGCCCCGGAGCAGGACGAACTCCTTCCGTCAAACCCTGCGGGTTTGCCACCTCCCTCAGTGAGGGAGGCAACCCTCTCAGTCATCGCTGCGCGATGCCAGCTCCCCCGAGAGGGGGAGCTTATTTGCTGCAAACCGTCAGATGCCTAAAAGCTCCCCCCTTTGGGGGAGCTGGCACGCCGTAAGGCGTGACTGAGAGGGTTCAAACGCAAAAAAGCCCCGAAGGGCGGCCTTGCGGCCACGCTCCGGGGAGAAAGGGCGAGGAATTTTTTACTTTCTGCCCTTGATGCGGATGGAAATACCAATGTAGCTCTGCTCGTTGTTGCCCTTGACCACAACGCCTATATTCGACCAGTCGCCGTTCTGGTTCACCGTGACACCATTATTCGTGTCAACATGCTCCGAGATTTTCTTCAGCACAGCGTTCAGAAGAGTATCCTTATAGTCATACCGGGCGGTGATGGTAATGACCCGGTCATTTCCCACCTTTTCCGAATGGAAATTGAACGCTGTCAAGTAGCCAGCAATCTTGAAATTCGCATCAAGATCCTTGCGATCCTCGTTCAAGTGCCCTTCAGCCACTGCGCGGAGCTCTGCGTCATTGGTCGCCTGGACGCCCTTCTCCTGACTGATCTGGGCCAGTACTTTCTGCTCTTCGGTTGGGCCGCCGCCACCGCCGCAGGCCGTCAGCAGGGCCAGAGCCATCACACCCACCAGAAGCAGGGCAGCAAATTTCTTCAGCTTTTTCATTGTCAAGCGCCTCCTGTCATTTCAAGATTTTGTTGATTTGTCTCATTTCAGTGCTGTTTTTTCGCACTACAGAACGGGTGTCGTTCTGGCCTGATTATATCCGACAGCAGTTGGTTTTGTCAATCGAGAAGATGCATAAAGTTTCCGAAACATTTTCGTTCAAAATCAATAAAACAGCGACTTTTTTGTTGCAGTATTGAGATACACTGTCCTTATTTCGCAAAGGTTCTTTACCGTGCTGGAAAATCTTCTTCCAGCCGGAAGCTCCATGCTGTTTTTTTCCGGGGCACAGTCCTTCCCGGTTTGAACAGATGTTGTGTTCCGATCCATCTTGATCCATCTTTCAGAATCCTTTCAAAAAATTACGATTTTACACAATTCTACCATTTTTGCATGTTAAAATAAGGTCGTAGAAAAAACAAAGGATGTGGCTCAATATGCAACACTGTCCCGCCCGCGCGGCACAGCGGCTGGCGGCGGCAGTTCTGGCGCTGTGCCTTGTGCTGGCTCTGGCCGTTCCCCACGCACACGCAGCTGCCCTGCAGGAAACGCACGGCATCCGGATGCTGGACTTCAGCACCAGCCAGATCCTTTCCATCGGCAACCAGACCTCCGGCAAATGCAGCTGGTACGCCTTGCGCTATGCACGCACCATTCTGGATGGAAAAGTTTCCTCCGGCAGCGGCATGTGGTCAAACGGTGCGGTCTGGTCTGCGGGCGGCTACTACGGTTATTCCGGCAGCCTGTCCGAGTGCCTGCAGAAGCTTTACACCGAGCTTTCCGCCGGGAAGCCGGTGATCGTGCATCTGAAAAACACTGCGGTGAGCGGCGTAAAACGGCACACGAACCGCACCTCCAGCTATGAATACCACCTGACCAGTTCCGGCTGGAACGAGGTCAATTACCCGCACATCGCCACCAGCGCCGCCTATGGCCACTGGGTCTGCGTGGTGGGCATCCGCCCGGATGCAGACCCCGCGAACCTGAAGGAGAGCGATTTCTACGCGCTGGACCCGGCCCGTGTTTCCGCAAACGGCACTCTGGCTGTGACCCGGCTGCTGGACGGCACCATCTGGACAGAAAATTCCCCGCTGAAAACAGCAGGTTGATAAATTTAGAAAGAGCAAAAAAGCTGACGCTTTCGCGTCAGCTTTTTTGTTTGCAGTTCAGATCAATACCCTTTTACCGAGAAGCCCCGCTCCCATGGGTCGGGCGGCAGATCCTTCTGGCGGATGCCGGTGATCTGGATATAATCGCTTTTCTGGATCATGGCGAACAGCCGCAGGAACTTTTCCGGGTCGCCCTGCACTTCCAGCGTCACGCTACCGTCGTCCTCGTTCTCCACCCAGCCGGTCAGTTCCAGCGTCTGGGCCGCATAGCGGGCGCGGTAGCGGAAGCCCACCCCCTGCACCTGCCCTTCGATGGAATAGCGGCGGCGCACCGTGCCTTCCGGCAGGGCGGGCGGCGTGCGATCTTTTTTGTTTAAAAGGTTGAACATAGCATTTAAACCTTTACCGGGCTCGCCCTCTCCGTCATTGCTCCGCAATGCCACCTCTCCCAGAGTGAGAGGCCTTGGCAGTCCATGCAACGTTTGCGGTTTTGCCAAGGGCTCCCCCCTTTGGGGGAGCTGTCGAGCAAAGCGAGACTGAGAGGGCAAGGAAGCTTTCCTTTCCCTCAAAGCTCCTGATAGGCGGTCATCAGCGCCGGGATGAACTGCTTTTTGCGGCTCACCACACCAGGCAGGGTAAAGCTGCCGTCCTCGGCAGGCTGGGTCTCAAAGCCGTCCGAGAGCACCTCGGAAGCATAGCGGCCATCGCTGATGACCACGCTCTCTTCCTTGGGCACGTCGGTGAGCAGCATGTAGATATCCTCCACGTTCTGCTTGTTGCGGGCTTCTTCCAGATAGGGCTGCAGCAGCGCCTCGGCAGCAAGCAGGTTCTTGCGGGTCATGTAGCTGCCCTGCGCCACGCCAAAGCGGATATCGCCGCACATGAACACCTTGAAGTCCTGCAGGAACACCTCCTCGGCGGTCTTGCCGTCCAGCTTTTCGCCTGCTTCAAACATCTCGCTGGCAAACTCGTCAATGTCCACACCGGCAATTTTTGCCAGACGCTTTGCAAGGGCCTCATCCAGCGGGGTGCAGGTGGGGCTGCGGAACACCAGCGTATCCGAAAGGATGGCCGCCAACAGAAGGCCTGCGATCTGCGGCGGGATCTCCATACCGTTCTCGTCGTACATCTGGGTGATGATGGTGGCAGTGCAGCCCACCGGCTGGTTGCGGAAGTACACCGGGCCGCTGGTCTCCAGGCTGCCGATGCGGTGGTGGTCGATGATCTCCAGGATCTCGGCCTGGTCAAAGCCCTCCACGGCCTGGGTGGCCTCGTTGTGGTCCACCAGGATGATGCGGCGTTTTTGCAGATTGATGATGTTGCGGCGGCTGACCATGCCGCAGTATTTGCCGTCCTCGTCCAGGATGGGGAAATAGCGGTGGCGTACCTTGGCCATCACGCGGGTGACGTCTGCCACCGGGGTGACGAGGGTGAACTTCATGATGTCGCTGCGGGTCATATAGTAGGAGATGGGAGCGCACTGGCTGATCAGCTTACCGGCGGCGTAGGTGTCCACCGGGGCCGACATGATGGCCACGCCCATTTCCTCGGCAATGCGCTGGATGGTGCGGCCCACCTTGGAGCCGTTGCAGATGATGAGCAGCGACGCTTCTTTTTCAATGGCGCACAGCTGACTTTCGTAGCGGTTGGTCAGGATGACGATGTCGCCTTTTTCCACGGTATTTTCCAGCATTTCGGGCGTGGCGGTGCCGATGCGGATGTGGCCGGTGGTGCACACGTCGTCCTCGCGGCCCACCACCATGGTGCCGCCCAGCGTTTCCAAAATATTGCGGTAGGTGGTCTGGCTCTTGGCCAGGATGCCGGTGTCGAACACGTCCATGTTGGCGGTGGCGATATCCTTCACGGTGATCACGCCCTCCAGCTCGTTGTCCGGGCTGGTGACCGGCAGGGTGTCGATCTGCTTGTCACGCATGATCTCCCATGCCTTGCGCAGGCTGGTGGAGCCGGGGATGCCGGGCATCTCGCGGTAGTCCACATCGCGGATCTTCGGGTTCACGTCCGTGCACATACGCGGGGGCTTTACCCCGAACTTTTTGAGCACAAACTCGGTCTCCTGATTCATTTTGCCTGCACGGCGGGGCTCACAGACCAGATCACTGGTCTTGTTTTTCAACTCTGCATAGGCAATGGCCGAGCAGATGGAGTCGGTATCCGGGTTGCGGTGGCCGATCACGACCACCTTATGGGCTGCTTTTGGCATATTGTTCCCCCTTTGGGTTCTGATTTACCTTTTATTTCTTATCTCATTTACCACAGTGCACTCCCCGCTCCTGCAAAGCACAGTGCACCTCAGGTTTATTTTATCACAATTGCCTGCACGGGTAAAGTGGAACAAACACGCTGCGGCGCGGCTTTTCCGCCTGCCGCATTCCTTGACAGACCCTGCAAAAAACGGTAAGCTTTACCTGAAAAAAACACAAATGGAGGCATCTATGAAAAAACAGTTTTTCCGCATCCTCTCCTGCTGCGTGCTGCTGGCCTGCCTGTGCGCCCTGCCCGCCTACGCACAGGAACCCAAGGCCGCACAGCCCGCCTCAAAAGAGGATAAGGTGGTAACAGATATCACCGGTTCTGCCGACCTGATGCGCAATGTCGTTGGCTTTACCACCAACTTTGGCGGGCCGTACCACTTTGCGCAGGCAGACCACAAGTCCCCTGTGCAGGCCTACGGTGATGCCCCTGCCGAGGGAGCCGTTGCGGTGCTGCGGCTTTTTGCCCGCGCCGATGACCACGGCGATGTTCCCCTCAACACCAGCGGACACAGCTTCCTCACCATCACCAATGTCTCGGAGCAGGATATCAATGTGGGCGGACTGCTCATTGCGCCGGATACGTCCATCACCGTAAGCACCCGCGGCAACCGCTGCGAGCATTCCGGCATCTGGTACAATCTGGAGGGCTACTACAAATATTACCTGAACGCTTCTTACTATCAGAATCTTTATGGCATTCAGGTCTCACTGGACCAGAGCCAGCTAGACACGGTAAATCAGGCATTGGCCAACGCAGACCACTGGTCGGCCATTTACAACTGCACCTCGTTCTCTGCGGGCCTCTGGAATGCCGTGTGCTCCGATATGCTCTGCGCCGGTGTGCCCGAGACCCCGGCTGACCTGAAAGCGGACATGCTGAGGAAGTACCCAGACAAGACGGTGTTCGGGCCGACCGTCCCGTATGATTATATCGTATATTACGGCACCAGCCTGACCCCCAGTCAGGAATTTTCCTGACAGAAGATTTTCTCTTGTAATTCTGCGCGCTCTGCTGTATGATATAGGTCATGTATCCAAGTGTATCTTGTCACCGTTACGGAGGAACCTATGACAGCAACCAAAACGCCCGCGTTCCATAAGCCGCCGCTGTTCACCCGGCAGCAGCTCATTGCCCTGCTGCTGCCGCTGATCGCAGAGCAGGCGCTCAGCGTAACCATCGGTCTGGCCGACACGCTGATGGTCTCCTCGGTGGGGGAAGCCGCTGTTTCCGGCGTGAGCCTTGTGGACAGCTTCAACACCCTGATGATCCAGATCATGAGCGCCCTTGCCACCGGCGGCGCGGTGGTCACCAGCCAGTACATCGGTCGGCAGGAGCCAAAGGATGCCAAGAATGCAGCGGCGCAGATCCTGTTCATCCTGTCCAGCTTCAGCCTGCTGGTGGCCGCCGTTGTGGTGGCGGGCCGCCATGCCATCCTGCGCGGCATCTTCGGCTCCATCGACGTGGACGTGATGCGCTATGCCGAGACCTACTTCCTGCTCTCGGCCCTGAGCTACCCGTTCATCGGCCTGTACAACGCCGGTGCGGCCCTGTTCCGGGCGCAGGGCAACAGCAAGATCAGCATGATGTCCAGCCTTGTAATGAATGTGGTGAACATTGGCGGCAACGCCGTGCTGATCTACGGCTTCAAAATGGGCGTGATGGGTGCCGCACTGGCCAGCCTTGTGTCCCGCGCCATTGCCTGCGTGGCTGTGCTGTACCTGCTGCAGCGGCCCGCCTGCCCGCTGCGGGTGGACGGCCTGCAGGCCCTTGCCCCGAAGGCACGGCTCATCCAGCAGATCCTGCGGGTGGGCATCCCTGCCGGTATTGAAAACGGCATGTTCCAGATCGGCAAGCTGTCCGTTTCCAGCCTGACCTCCACTCTGGGCACCGCCGCCATTGCGGCCAACGCCGTGGCAAACACCACCACCACCTTTTTGAACATCCCGGCCAATGCCGTGGGCATGGCTGCGCTGACCGTGGTGGGCCAGTGCCTTGGCGCAGGCGAAAAAGATCAGGCTGTGTATTACTCCCGCCGCCTGATGCTGTTTGCCTACTGCGGCGCATGGTTCATGAACCTTTCGGCCTTCCTGTTTGCCAACAAATTTGCACTGGGCCTGTTCAACCTCTCGCCGGAAGCCTACGCCATGGCGCTGGAAGTGATGGTGTGGTTCAACATCGTTTCGCTGTTCATCTGGCCTTCCAGCTTTACCATGCCCAACATCCTGCGTGCGGCAGGCGATGCCCGCTTTACCATGACCGTGAGCATCGTGTCCATGTGGGCCTTCCGGGTGGGCTTCTGCTACCTGTGTGTGCTGGCCTTCCACGGCGGCCTGCTGGCCATCTGGATGGGCATGTATCTGGACTGGGCGTTCCGCTCCCTGTGCTTCTTTGTACGCTTCGTGCGCGGCAAGTGGCTGGAACAGCAGGTCATCTGAATCTTTCCTCTGCATTTTATAAGAGCCTGCCGCGAAGGCAGGCTCTTTTTTTACGCAATACGCACAAATAATTTATTTGTTTTTCAGCAATGTTGTCTGCTTTCATTCTTGTTTTTGTCACATTCCCGGCGTATAATTTCACAGTGCTAAGAGCTTTCACTTCTGCAAAAAGGAGGCTTTTTCAATGAAACGCAGTTGGTTTTCGCGCCATCCGCTTTGCTTCATGGCGCTGTATCTCATACTTTATCTTTCCGCATTCAATTTCCTGAACACCCAGATCCATATGCCGCACATCCTCGTGCACTGCCGGCTGGACGATCTGATTCCCTTCTGCAAATATGCGGTCATCCCCTATTTTGCATGGTTTCCGTGGATCCCGTTCACCCTGTTCTTCCTTCTGTGGAAGGCACCCCGGGAGGACTTCTGGCGGCTGTGTATGCCGCTGTTCAGCGGTATGACCATTGCGCTGGCCTGCTACGTGATCCTGCCCACCGGGCTGAATCTGCGCCCCTGCTATGTGCCGGGCACAGACATCTTCGCCCGTGCGGTGCGGTTCCTGTACCGCACCGACACACCCATCAATGTCTGCCCGTCCATCCATGTGTTCAACTCGGTCACGCTGATGCTGGCCTATCACCGCTGCCGCATCTTTGAGCAGCCCCGGTTCCGCTGGATGCGCCCGGCCGCTGATGTGCTGTGCATCTCCATTGTATGCTCCACCATGCTGCTCAAGCAGCACAGCTGCATCGATGCAGCGCTGGGCGCTTTGCTGGCGCTGGCACTGGATACCGCGTTCAGCCGTATGATGGACACCAACGATCTGCCGCAGATGCGCCGCATCTGAATCTCTATAAAAAAGAAATGCGCTGTCATCGGGGGCAGCGCATTTCTTTTTTTGTTCAGAACAGATTCTCCGGCAGGCAGACATCCTGCTTTGGCACCTTTGCCCAGGAAAAGTCCTTAATCAGGCTTTCCGGTGTGCGGGGCGCAGGCTCCGGCTGCAGGCCGTAGGCGTAGGCAAGCTTGCCCACGATCTCCTGCGCGATATACTTTTCCCGCAGGTTTTCCAGACTCTGGTCGCCGTCGCGCTTGGAGAGCCGCCGCCCATCCGGGGCCAGCAGCAGCGGGCAGTGGGCAAACCCCGGTGCCTGCAGGCCCAGCAGGCGGTACAAATACAGCTGCCGTGCCGTGGACGAAAGCAGGTCTGAACCGCGCACCACTTCGGTAACGCCCATGCGGGCATCGTCCACCACCACGGCCAACTGATAGGCGAACACGCCATCTGCCCGGCGCAGGTAGAAGTCACCGCAGTCGTGCAAAAGATTTTCGGTGTGCGGGCCCATGCAGCCATCCACAAATGTGATGTCCTCGTCCGGCACCATCAGACGGTAGGCAGGGGCCTTCTTTTTGCGTTTTTCCTCAATTTCGGCAGCGGTCAGGCCGCGGCAGGTGCCCGGATAGACCACGTTGCCGTCCGAGGTATGGGGCGCGCTGGCCGCGTGCAGCTGGGCGCGGGAGCAAAAACACGGGTACACAAGGCCGCGCTCTTCCAGCTTTTTGTAGCTTGCGGTGTAGATCTCCGCGCACTCACTCTGGTAATAGGGGCCGTTCGGCCCGCCGGTGCTGCCGCCCTCGTCCCACGCAAGGCCCAGCCAGTCCAGATCCTGTTCCAGCAGGTCAGCATAGATGCGCGGGCAGCGCTCGGCATCCAGATCCTCAATGCGCAGCACGATGCGCCCGCCCTGACTTTTTGCGCTGAGCCACGCCAGCAGGCTGCAGGCCAGATTGCCAAGATGCAGCCGCCCGCTGGGGCTGGGGGCAAAGCGGCCGGTTGGCGGTACAGGCTCTGTTTTTTGCGTAAAAACTGCTTGTTCTTGCATGTGTATCCTTTCAGCCGCCGGACGATTTAAAATTGCCGACGCGTTCGCTTTGGCAATATCAGCGGAAATATTATTTTTAAATTTGTAACTCCGAAACGACTGCGGTCGTTTCGGAGTTACTTTTTCACGGGAAAAGTCGTAACGGGAAACGGCATGTTGCTGCTGTCGGCTTATCGCCGTCGCGCAGCGACTATAAATCGGTGGAACACAAAAAATCCTTTCGCTCTGCGCGGGAAGCCGCTTTTTCCCTATTATAGTTGCCCGTCCGCCAAAGGTCAACAGACCACCCTGTTCAGCCGCCGCTCCACCGCCTGCCGCACCTCCGGCGCGCGGATGCCGTACACGATCTGCACATCGCAGCCGCTTTGCACCACACCGCTGCAGGGCAGGGCTTTCAGGGCCTGCTCCTTGACGAAGTCCGGGTCGTTCACCGTGACACGCAGGCGGGTAAAGCAGTTATCCACCGTGCGGATGTTCTCCCGCCCGCCAAAGGCTGCAATGAGCTTTTCTACTCCCTGCTCGTCCAGCGGCAGGGCCTTTTCCGGCCGGGACGGCTCTTCCGGGCGGCGGCCCGGCGTGGGCAGGTCCAGCGCCTTGATGAGCACAGTGAACACCACAAAATACACCGCGATCTGGGCAAGGCCCAGCAGATACAGCACCGGGTAGTTCGTGCGGGCCGCACCAGCGGAAAGGTTCATCACAAGCGACCCCAGAAGGTTCGAGGTAAACGCCGTGACTCCGCACAGGTGCAGCAACACGATGAAGCTGCCGGAGATGGCTGCGTGCGCCAACCACAAAACCGGTGCCGAGAAGCAGAACAGAAAATCCAGCGGCTCCGTAATGGAAGCCAGCGATGCCGTAAAGGCCAGCGGCAGCAGCTGAAGGGCAGTCTTTTTGCGGCTGCCCCGCCGGGCACAGAAGATGAATGCCGCCGCAATGCCAAAGTAGCCGAAGGTCTTGGTAAAGCCGGTGTACATCCACACGATGCCATCCGAAAACGGCAGGCCGAGGTTATATTCGGTCATCATGACCACATAGGCACCGGTATAGGTGACGCTGCCCACCATAAGCTGACCGCCCAGCTGCGAGAACTGGAACGGCATATACACCAGATGATGCAGCCCTGTAGGGATGAGCAGCCGTTCCAGAAAGCCGTACAAAAACAACCCGATATTGCCGGAAGCGGCAATGAAGCCGGTGACGGCCGCAATGGCCTTCTGGATAGGCGGCCAGACAAAGCAGGCCCCAAAGCCCAGCACCGCCGCCAGTGCCGCCATGCAGGCAAAGGACCACCGCACACCGGAGAACACACCGCCCAGAATGCCGCGGTGGGCTTTTTCGCAGGTGCAATCATACACAAAGGCGGTGAGCAGGCCCAGCAGAATGCCGCCGAACACGCCGGTGTCCACAGTCTGAATGCCCAGCACCATCGTCTGGCCTGCGCTGTACAGGCCGGTAAGCGCATCCGGCTGCGCCAGCAGGCCCAACTCGGTCAGCGTTACATTGCCCGCTGTCAGGTAGACAAGATAGCTCATCAGGGCGATGAACGCCGCCTGATGCTTTTCCCGCTTTGCCAGCGCCGCCGCAAGACCGGTGCAGAACAGCACGCTCAGATTTGAAATGACCGCCGTGAGGCATTTGTAAATGATCCTGCCCGCCAGCTGCACCGGCTCCCACCGCAAAAAGGGCAGCACCCCGGCCAGCGGCGCACTGGTAAGCAATGCGCCCACCACCAGCAGCAGGCCCACCGCCGAAAGATAGCTCAGCGGTGCCAGCATTGCGCGGGAAAACCGCTCCAATGCGGCTGTGATGCGGTGCTTCATGGGCGTTTCCTTCCTTTCCGGCTGACGTGGGCAGACACTATACTTGTAGTCAACCGATTTTTGCAAAAAATGTCAAGAATGCAAAGTTCCCAAAAATGCGTTTTTTCTTTGTGCAGAGTGCATATTTCCCGCTTGAAATTCGTTCTGCGCTGTCCGATTGACAACCGCCGCGGCAGAACGTATACTTAAGGTGTATCGTTTTGAAGTGCTGCGGCCCGGCTGCGGCACCGCTCAAGGAGGACACTACTATGAAATTGAGATATACCCGCATCCTCTCGCTGCTGCTCTGCGCAGCGCTGGCCTGCAGCATTCTGGCAGGCTGCAGCGGCTCAACCGCCAGCAGTTCCGAAGCGCCAAGCTCTGCCAGCAGTTCTGCAAGCTCCGCTGCTTCCGGCGAAGACCTGCCTGATTCCACCACCCGGGCCGACACCTCCGGCCTGAACCCCGGCGATTTTGACGAGAACTCCATCTTCTCCATCACTGGCACCGCTGCCGCCTTTGAGCCTTGTCTGGGCTGGGGGCCGGGTGTTTCCGGCTGCTCGCTCAAATCGGTGATCGCAGCGGCATCCCTGCTGCAGTGGGCAGAAAACGCCCGCCTTGCCTCCCGCACCCCGGAAGCCGTGCAGGAAGCTTTCTACAGCTGGTACGACACGCTGGACGCTGATGAGCAGGAAAGCTTTGCCGAGGCCTGGACGATGATCGAGCCGGACGCGCTGAGCCTTTTGAGCGACAAGGACAGCATGACCGGCCGCATCGAGGATGCCGGCCTTGACCCGGACACCCTGCCCGGCTGCACCCTGAAGAACTGGCAGGCCCTGCAGACCGTGCTGGACGACTGCGTGCCCGCAGCGGGCCAGTGAACCCAACATAAAAAGAAGCTGACCGGGCTGGTCAGCTTCTTTTTGTTTTTGCGAAAAGGCCGGGGCCGCCTGCGGCATCAGACCTTCTTCAGCACATACTGGCGGGTGCCCATGCCGATCTTTTCGGCCTGCTCCAGCGTGGCCTTCCACTCGATATTGGGGTTGGAATCCTTGAAGTTGTCGTGGTGGCAGTTCCAGCCGGGCTTTGCAAGGTTCTGGCCCAGCTGGCTGTTCGGCAGCGGCTGTGCATTCAGGCAGGCGTCCGCGCAGGCCTGATCCAGCGCCACCGGGTCAAAGGACGCAAAGATGCCGATATCCGGCAGGATGGGAGCATCGTTCTCGCAGTGGCAGTCGCAGTTGGGGCTGATGTCCTGCACCAGAGAAACATGGAAGCAGGGACGGCCTGCGCATACGGCAGCCGCGTACTCGGCCATTTTGCGGTCCAGCATCTCGTTGGCGCTGTCGCACTGGGAATAGATAGCGTCAAAGTTGCAGGCACCGATGCAGCGGCCGCAGCCCTTGCACTTGGTCTGATCAATGACGGCCTTGTTGTTTGCATCATAGGTGATGGCATCGGAGCCGCACTCCTTGGCGCAGCGGTGGCAGCCGCGGCACAGGCTCTGCTGCACCTCCGGGTGTCCGGCGGCGTGCTGTATCATCTTGCCCGCGCGGGAGCCGCAGCCCATGCCGATGTTCTTGAGAGTACCGCCGAAACCGGTGGATTCGTGGCCCTTGAAATGGGTCAGGCTGATAAAGATATCTGCGTCCATGATGGCGCGGCCGATCTTTGCCGTCTTGCAGTATTCGCCGTTCGGCACCGGCACCTCTGCTTCATCGGTGCCGCGCAGGCCGTCCGCAATGATGACCTGACAGCCGGTGGTCATGGGCCAGAAGCCGTTCAGCTGGGCACAGGTGAGGTGCTCCAGTGCGTTCTTGCGGCTGCCCGGATACAGGGTGTTGCAGTCGGTCAGAAACGGCAGACCGCCCTGCTCCTTGCACAGGTCAGCCACCACCTTGGCGTAGTTGGGGCGCAGGAATGCCAGATTGCCCAGCTCACCGAAATGCATCTTGATGGCAACGAATTTGCCATCCATATCAATATCCTTGATCCCGGCGGCAATGCACACGCGGCGCAGCTTGTCCAGCAGGCTGGTGCCCACAGGACAGCGGAAATCTGTATAATAGACCTTGGATGCTTCCATAGCATTTTCCTCCATTTTGTTTGCACGGCACGCTGCCGCATACTCTCTTATTTTGTAGTATAGCACATCTTTTTGCAAAGAAAAAGTGCTGTCGTAAAGGGCGGCGGGCACACCTCTGTGTCCCACGATCAAAATGGCCTCCGCTGATCGCTCTGGCCGTATTTAGCAGAATTATTATTTCATAAGTAATGAAAGCCGGAAATCTGCGGATTTCCGGCTTTCAATTTTCACGGGAAAGAGTCGTAGCGGGCAGCGGCATCTTGCAGCGCCGGCTCCCTGCGGAAGCGTTCGCGCAGCAGACGGAGCACAAACTTGCCCGCACGGCGCGTCGCGCAAGCGACTCAAAATCGGCGGAACACAAAAAATCCTTTAGCGGAGCGGCTTGGATTTTTTGTATGGAGCCTTTCTGCTTTGGGGTCTAAAAGGGGCGAGCAGCCCCTTTTTCATGGATCCAGCGCGTTGAAATCGCTGGTTGTTTTCTGGTTCTCTTTTGCAACCAAAAGAGAACATCCCCGGCGGCGATGCATCTTGCAAAAGGCATGAAACCTTAAACACGCAACTACGCTCTGTGCGGGAAGCATTCTAAATCAGAAGATTGCCGTCGCAGCCGCCACTGCCAGCACGATGATGCCCAGCACGATGCGGTAGGCTCCAAAGAACTTGAAATCGTGGCGCTTGACGTAATCCATCAGGAAGCGGATGGCGGCAAGGCTCATGCCAAAGGCCACCACACAGCCCACTGCCAGCACAGCCACCTCGGTGCCGGTCATCACAGAACCGCCGACAACGAACTTGACCACCTTGAGCAGGGATGCGCCCGCCATGACCGGGATGGCCAGATAGAAGGTGAACTCTGCCACACAGGCGCGGGACAGGCCCAGCAGCAGGCCGCCCACGATGGTGGCACCAGAGCGGGAGGTGCCCGGAATGATGGCCAGACACTGCCACAGGCCAATGATGATGGCATCGCGGTAGGTGATCTGCTCCAGCCGGCTCACGTGCGGCGCGGCGCGGCGGTTCTCCACAACAAAGAACAGCGCGCCGTACAGAATGAGCATCGCGGCAACCGTGATGTAATTGTAGAAGTGAGCTTCCATCCAGTCGTCCAGCGGGCTGATGATGAGCACCGGGATCGTGGCCGCTACCACCTTGAACCACAGGCTCCACACGCTGGGCTTGGAAATGACTCTGCCCTGCTTCATGCCAAAGGGCCACAGCTTGCCCCAGAACAGCACCACCACGGCCATGATGGCACCCAGCTGGATGACCACACGGAACATGGACATGAACTCTTCGCTTGCGTTGAATTTGATGATCTGTTCCAGCAGGATCATATGACCGGTGGACGAAATGGGAAGCCACTCGGTAATGCCCTCCACAATGCCCATCAGGATGGCTTTGATGATCTCAAAAAACGTAAGTACCCCTCCTTGTGCACAAAGGCACAGCAGCTTATTTTCTTCCAGTATACCATACTATGTCTCTGCACGCACGCAGAATGCGAAAATTTTTACGCCCGCCGCCACTTTTGCCCTGCAGGCTGTTACTGCGCTGGGAAATGTGTTATACTGATGCAAAGACCCTTTTCCTTCTATTTTATCCGCAAATCAAAACAGAGTTTAAACACCCTTGGTATTTTTGTTGAACCATTCTACAACGAGGTGAATCCATATGAATATTCTGGTGATCGGCTGCGACCAGGTGGGTGCTTCCCTCATCCGCGATCTGGAACGCATCGGCCATGATATCTCGCTGATCGAAAAGGATCCCGAACAGCTCAAGCGTCTGGATGCCTTTGACGACTACAGCTTTGGCGGCACGGCTCTGGTGGGCGACCCCACCGACCCGGATACCCTGCGGCAGGGCGGCATTGACAGCTGCGATGCCGTGGCCGCTGTGAGCGAGGACGACTCGGTAAACCTGATGGCGGCACAGATCGCAAAAAGCATCTTCCGCCGTGAGAAGGTGATCTGCCGCGTGTCCGACCCGCACCTGCAGGTGCTGTACCACAAGGCTTACGAGATCGACACCATCTGCCCCACGGTGCTCACCGAGCAATCGGTGTTCCGCGCACTGGCAAAGTAAAAAGTGAGGGAAGCATATGAAAGTTTGTATCGCAGGCGGCGGCAAGGTGGGCATGTATCTGGCCCAGAGCCTGCTGGCCCACCGCCACAAAGTGACCATCATTGAACCGCAGGAAATGCTGTGCCGTTCGCTGGCCGATTCGCTGGATATCCCGGTGATCTGCGGCGATGCCATCAGCTTTGACACCATGCGCACGGCCGACGTTGCCAGCTGCGATGCCTTTGTGGCCGTGACCGGTGCGGACGAGAACAACCTTGTGGCCTGCCAGATCGCAAAGCGGGAGTTTGGCGTGAACCGCACCGTGGCCCGGGCCTCCAACCCCAAGAACCGGGAGCTGCTGCACACCTTAGGCGTGGACACCGTAGTGTGCGGCACCGACAACCTGAGCCACATCCTTGAGCGCGAGATCGAGACGGATACCATCCGCCAGCTGCTCTCGCTGGGCGGCGGCACTGCCAGCCTGAACGAGATCCTGCTGCCGGAGAACTTCCAGTTTGCAGGGCAGGCGGTCAAGGACATCCCCATGCCGGGCGACGTCATTCTGGTGTGCATCACCCGCGATGCGGAGTTCATCATCCCCCACGGCAATACCACCTTACTGCCGTGGGACCGCATCCTCTGCCTGACGCAGGATGACACCCTGCACCTGCTGATGGATGCCTGGGGCCTTTCCGGCAAATGACCGAACGTGACCTGCTGCGCACGGCGCTGATCATCCCGCCCAAGGGCCGGGCCGTGCTGTGCGTCTGGGCCGCTGTTCCCGGCGTGTTCTGCGCGCCTTTTGTGTTCTGGCAGAGCCTGTTTGCCGGGTGTATTTTCTGTGCCCTGTGGGCGTGCCTTGTGTTCGCCGCGTGGGCAAGAGCCTGCAGCTTTACCGCAGTGCTCACCGCCCGGAACACTGCCGTGCGGGCCGGTATCGCCGTTCCCATCACTCGGCAGCTTCCCCGCCGGGCCGTGACTGGCGTGTGGACCCTGCGCACGCCGCTTCTGTGGCTGGCCGGGTGCAGCGTGCTGGTGGTGCACGGCCCGGGCGTACAGCTGTTCCTGCCGGGCGTGGATGCCCTGCAGGCGCAGGCCCTTGCCGCTGTGCTGATGGAGGAAACGCCATGACCGAACGCGGCTTCCACCCGTTTGCGGTGCTGCATTTTCTGCGCAAGACCATTCTGCTGTATCTGCTGCCGCTTTTGCAGGTGCTGTTTGCCCGCAACTGGGCGGCGCTGCACACGGCTCTGGTGCAGGGCGCGGCGCTACTGACAGTGCTTGCCGCTGTGAGCGCCGCCGTGCTGCACGCAGGCCGCTGGCGGGTGGATGCACAGGGAACCCTGCGGGTGCGCTGGCGGCTGGGCGTGCGGCTGGACCGTAGCCTGAAAGCCAGCCAGCTGGCAGCGCTCACCATCGAGCGGCCCCTGCTCTACCGGCTGGCCGGTGCCAGCCGGGTGGTGCTGTACCCTGCCGGGCAGAAGCGCACCCTGACCCTGCTTTTGAGCGCGCAGAACGCGCAGTTTTTAGCTGACCGCATGATGCCGCGCCGGGATGCTGTGGCCCACACCCCGCGCGGCGGCGAAAAGCTGGCCTTTGCGGTGCTGGGTGCCAACGGCCTTTCCACCCTTGCTTTGCTGGCGCTGGCCCTCAAACAGAGCAGGCCCTATGCGCCGGATGCCCAGACGGCGGCCTTTGCCCACCTGAACCGCATTGCGGCGTGGGCGGCGCGCTGGCTGCCCATGGGCACAGCATGGCTGCTGGTGCTGGGCGGTGTGCTGTTCTGCGCAAGCCTTGTGCGCAGTGCGGCCCATGCGGCCCATTACACCGTGTGGCGCACCGAGAGTCACCTTGGCAGCAGGGGCGGCTTTGTTCGCCGGTATGAGATGCGCCTTGCGCTGGAACATCTGAGCTATGCGGACCTGCGCCGCTCGCCTGCCACATGGGCGCTGGGCTGCTGCCCGGTGTTCGTTACAGCAGGCAGCTGCCAGCCGGAGATCCCGTTGCTGGTCTGGCGAGAGGACGGCCCTTTTCTACAGGAGCTGCTGCCCGGCTTTGCCCTGCCGCCAAAAGCCCCGGTGGACACCGCAGGCCGCAGCATCCCGGCGTTTTTTCTGCCTGCCGGCATCCCCTGCGGGCTGTGCCTGCTGCTGACAGCGGTATCCCGCTACACCCTGCCCGCCCTCACGGTGCCGCTGCTGGTGGTCGCCGCTGTGTTTGCGGCCCTGCTGGTGGGTGCGTACAACGGCTGGCGCAAAGAGGGCATCTGGCTGCAAAACGGCCGCCTGACCCTGCGCTGGCAGCACGGCTTCCATCTGCACGACATCTGCGTGCTCTGCCCTGTTCCGGCCCTGACGGCCATGCAGTCGCCATGGGCCGCGGCGGTGGGGCGCACCAATCTCACCCTCACCTTTCCGGGCGGGGTGAAGTGCAAGGTGCGCAGCGTAAAGTGCAGCGAACTGCCTTTTTTGCTTTTCTGAAACTGTAAGGAGTCTTTTTCTGTGATAAAAACTGTATTATTCGATCTGGACGGCACCCTTCTGAACACCATCGACGACCTTGCCGATGCAGGCAACTGGGTGTGTGCACAGCATGGCTGGCCCACCTTTACGGTGGAACAGTTCAAGCACATGGTGGGCAACGGCATCCCGAAGCTGGTGGAGCGCTTCTCGCCGGAAAATGCCCGCACGCCGGAGCAGCTGGCGGCCACACTGGCTGAATTCACTGCCCGGTACGACGCCCACAAGGAGGACAAGACGGCTCCCTATCCCGGCATCCCGGAGCTGCTGGACGAGCTGCGGGCACAGGGTGTTCAGTGCGCAGTGTTCTCCAACAAGGCCGACCCGCTCTGCGGCAAGATCATCGCCCACTATTTCGGCACAGGCCGCTTTGACGCTGTGCGCGGCAGCAGGCCCGGCGTGCCCACCAAACCGGACCCCGCCGGGCTGTATGCGCTGATGGACGAGATCGGTGCAGACCGCTCTGCCACCCTTTTTGTGGGCGACAGCGATGTGGACATCCTCACCGGACACAATGCCGGACTGCCCGCCATGGGCGCGCTGTGGGGCTTCCGGGGCCGCGCAGAACTGACCGCTGCCGGTGCGGATGCACTGGCAGCGGTGCCGGAGGATATTTTTACCTATATCCAGAAGGGTTGACGATTTAGAATGCCCTCCGTTTTACTCTGGGCATGTTTAGCGGAAAATTTATTTTTATTTGCAGCTCAGAAAAATCTGCGGATTTTTCTGAGCTGCTTTTTCACGGGGTAGGGTCGTGGCGGGAAGCGGCATCTGCTGCTGTCGGCCTGCGGCCGTCGCGCAGCGACTTCTGATTGGCGGAACCTCAAAAAGCGGTTAAGAGATCTTCACGCCGAACAGGCGGGAATCTCCAACTTTTTGGGGTGGAGCCTACTGCTTTGGGATTATTAAGGGCGAGTAGCCCTTAATTCGTGCCTCCCGCGCTTCGAAAGTAGCGGGTGCTTTTCTGGTTCTCTTTTGGCACGCAAAAGAGAACATACCCGGCGGAGAACGACTTCATAAAAGCCACACAGCCTATCCCCTACTCGAATACGCTCTGCACGGGAAGCAACACGCAAAAAGGCGAGCCGCCCAATGGGCGGCTCGCCTTTTGTGTTCTTCGGGGTAATTTTATCAGCCCAGAGTGACTTCCTGGATCTTGGAGGAAGCGAACTCGAAGGGCCAGACGGTCTTCCACTCCTGATCCTGCACCTGTGCGATAGCAACAGAAGCGTAGGTGTTGTCACGGTAGTGCTTTGCGCCGCCGATCTCGTACTCGGGAGCGAACTCGATCTTGGAGTAGGGCAGAACGATCTTGCGGCCGCCCTCGAATGCACCGTCGATGGACAGCTCTGCCAGAGCGTCGCGGACGGCGGCACCGTCGGTGGAGCCAGCCTTCTCGATGGCGGTCTTGAACAGCCACACAACGGTGTAGGACTCAGCAGAGTGACCGTTCATGTTGACGTTGTAGACCTTCTTGAAGTCCTCGTTGATCTCCACGCCGTTGGTCAGGTCGGGGTTGAACTCGACAACAGAAGCCACGCCGTTTGCGGATGCGCCCAGGTTCGGGATGAAGGAAGGATCGGTGAAGCCGTTTGCCTTGGCAACGATCATCTTGGGCTTGTAGTTCTGCTCCTTCAGGGTCTGGACGAACAGAGTAGCGTCGCCGATGTAAGAGTCGCACAGGATGGCATCGGGATCAGCCTGCTTCAGAGCCAGCACCTGAGAGGACAGATCGGTCGCGTTGGAGCTGTAGTCCACTTCGGCCACAACATCCAGACCGTAGTCGGGTGCGAACAGGTTGACGCAGCGGATCAGCTCCTGACCGATGGCAGCCTTATCGGTGAAGATGGCGACCTTCTTGATCTCGTTGCCGGTCTGCTCCTTGGAGTCCTGCAGATACTTCAGCATATCTTCCACGTAGACAGAGTTCAGCGGGCACAGACGGAAGAAGTAATCGTAGTCCTTGTGGTCCTCGTCGGTCAGACGGTCCAGCGTGGAGATAGCGGTGATCATAGGAATGCCGTACTGCTGGCAGACCTGAGCCACGACCTCGGTAACAACGGACATGTGGCAGCCCATAATGACGTTGACACCTTCCTGAGTGATCAGGCGCTCTGCCTCAGACTTACCGGTGGCTGCGTCGCCTGCGTGATCACCGCGGACAACTTCCAGCATCTGACCGTTCACGCCGCCTGCCTTGTTGATCTCATCCACTGCGAAGTCGATGCCGCGCAGGATGTTCTCGCCGATGGCTGCGTTGCCGCCGGACATTGCGTAGATGGTGCCGATCTTGATGGTATCACCGCTGGCTGCTGCAGTGCTGCCGGATGCTGCGGTGCTGGTAGATGCTGCAGTGCTGGTGGAAGCGGAAGAGCCGCCGCAGGCGGTCAGTGCAGCTGCGCTGCCCAGAACAGCGGATGCCTTCAGGAAGCTTCTGCGAGAGATCTTTTTCATAATTGTCCTCCAATTCTGTTTGTGAAAACAGCTTGTTAATCCGAGATGCCCCGCCGCACCGTGTGAAGTAGTGCCCGCCGGACATCCAGTTTCCAAAATCAGATGCCGAGGTACGCCTTCTTGACGTGCTCGTTTGCCGAAAGCTCGGCGGCGGTGCCTTCCAGCGCCACGCGGCCATTCTCAATAACATAGCCGCGGTCAGCCGCTGCAAGGGCTTTGGTGATATCCTGCTCCACCAGCAGCACCGAGATGCCGTCATTCTTCACCATGGTCTTGGCCACTTCCAGAATGTCGTCCACGATGTTGGGGGCAAGGCCCAGACTGGGCTCGTCCAGGATCAGCAGCTTGGGCATACCGATCAGCGCACGGGCCACGGCCACCATCTGCTGCTCGCCGCCGGACAGGGTGCCGGCAGCCTGCTTTGCGCGCTCGCGCAGTTTGGGGAACCAGTTATAGCACTTTTCCAGATTTTCTGCAAAATGTGCCTTGGTCTCCTTATTGAATGCACCCAGTTCCAGATTTTCCAGCACGGTCATCTCGGTAAAGAGCTGACGGCCTTCCGGCACCTGCACGATGCCGCTGTCCAGAATAACGCGGGAGCTTTTGCCGGAGAGGTCCTCCCCGTTGAACTCCACCTTGCCGGAGCTGGCCTTGACCATGCCTGTGATGGTGCGCACCATGGTGGTCTTACCGGCACCGTTGGAGCCAAGGATGGCAACGATCTCGCCATCCTTCACCTCAAAGCCGATGTCCCACAGGATGTTCACAGAGCCGTAACCGGCGTTCAGACCTTCAACTTTAAGCACTTGCGCCCTCCTTTTTGGTGCCCAGGTACACCTCCATGACGTAAGGATCGTTCATGACCTGCTCGGGCGTGCCCTCAGCGATCTTTTCGCCGTGGTGAAGGACGATGACCTTCTCGCACAGGCTCACGACCGCCTTCATGATGTGCTCGATGAGCAGGATGGTGACACCGGACTCGTTGATCTTGCGGATCAGCTGGATGGCCTCTTCGGTCTCAGCCGGGTTCAAGCCTGCCATGTTCTCGTCCAGAAACAGCACTTCGGGCTTGGTGGCCAGAGCGCGGGCCATCTCCAGACGCTTCTGGTCCGGCGTGCCCATGTCCTTGGAGATCACATGACGCTTTTCGTACAGGCCGGTGAAGTGCAGCACCTCCATGGCGCGCTCCTTGGCCTCTTTTTCGCTCTTTGCACCGGCGTGGCCGAAGTAGGCGGCGGCGGTGACGTTATCCAGAACGCTCAGGTTCTTCAGAGGCTTCATGATCTGGAAGGTGCGGGCGATCTTCATGTTGGTGTACTCATACGCCTTTTTGTTGGTGATGTCCTCACCATTGTAGAAGATCTTGCCTTCGGTGGGCGGGTAGTAGCCGCAGATCATGTTGAAGGTGGTGGATTTACCAGCACCGTTGGGGCCGATCATGCCGGTGATGGAGCCTTTCTCCACCGAGAAAGAAACATCATGCACGGCGGTCAGACCCTTGAACCGCTTGGTCAGGCCCTGGACTTCAATAATAGGCTTTTCTGCCATGATTACTTCCCTCCCTTGTCTGCCATCAGCTCATACTCTTCCAGCACGTCCAGAGACGGCTTTTTGAGGATCTTTTCATCGATGAAGGTCTTGACCTTCGAGTTCATGTACCAGCCCAGAATACCGGACGGACGGAAGCGGATGACCACGATCAGCACGATGGCATACATCAGCATGTTGATGCCGGGCAGGATGGCGGCAAAGTTTGCACGCAGCAGTTCGCTCAGCGGGATCATGATGAGGCCGCCGATCAGCGGGCCTTCGATGTAGGCAGCGCCGCCCACGACTGCCGGCAGCACGATCTCAGTGGACTTGGACTGGATCATAATATCGGGGTCGATGTAGCGGATGTAGCTGACGTAGAAGAAGCCGACCAGACCGGCAATGATAGCCGAAATGACAACGGCAATGACCTTGTACTTGGTGGGGTTGATGCCGATGGCGGCGGCTGCGTCCTCATCCTCGCGGATGGTGCGCAGCGCAAAGCCCAGCTTGGAGCGGCCGATCTTCTTCATGATGAGGTAAACGCCCACCATCATGACGAAGCCAATGTAGTAGTACGGCACCTTGCTGGTAAAGCGGAACTGCGCAAAGGAGTCCTTGCCGAAGGGCAGGCCCACACCGGATGCACGGCCGAAGAACTCCGAGTTGATGATGAACTGACGGATGGACTCGGCAAACGCGATGGACACCAGCGTGAAGTAGGGGCCGCGCAGGATCAGGCTGGGGAAGAAGATGACACCGGCCACAACGCCCACAACGAGCATATCCAGCACAGCGGCCACCCAGGGGTTCATGCCCGTTTTGGTGACCACCAGACAGCACACATAAGCACCCAGACCCATGTAAGCGGCCAGACCCAGCGAGTTCTGGCCGGTGATGCCGCCCAGAATGTTCCATGCCATGGACAGGGTGGACATATAGAAGGTGAGAACGAAAATGTTGATGATGTAAGGTTTATCCACGACCAGCGGGATCGCTGCGAAGATGGCGACGATGATAGCCAGAACGATCGCCAGATTGCGGTGATAGGTTTTAACTGCTTTTCTGGTATCCATCTTATCGCCTCCTCAGAATCATGACCTGACGCACGACCAGAATGATGATGAAGGTGACGAACACGATCATATCACTGTAGGACGGGCTGATGAACAATGCACTCATCTGCTCCAGCAGGCCCAGGAAAATACCGGCGAAGAATGCACCGGGGATGGAGCCCAGACCGCCCACGACCACGACGATCAGTGCGCGGAAGCCGAAGCTTGCGCCTGCGGTGGGATAGATGGTGTAGAACTGGGTCAGCAGAGAGCCGGCGATACCGGCCAGAGCAACGCCCAGACCATAGGTCAGGATGTAAATTTTCTTGACGTTGATGCCCACGACCTCAGCACCAATAGGGTTCTGGGATACGGCGCGGATCTGCTTGCCGGTGGTGGAATACTTGAGGAAGGCAAACAGTGCAATGGCAACCACGATCAGGATCAGGAAGCTGACCAGACGCGGCAGCGCAATGGTGACCGGGCCAAGCGGGATATAGGTCTGCGAATAAGGGGTAATGATCTTATAATAGGTGGAACCAAAGATGACCAGAGCGCCGTTGGTGAGCAGCAGGCCCAGACCGACGGTAAGGAACAGCAGGTTCGTAAAGCTCTTGGTCTTGAGCGAAGGGGTGATCAGAGTGGACTGGATCAGCGCGCCCAGCCCGAACATGAGCACTGCAACGATGGGAAGGGCTACATAGGGGTCCACCCCAAAGTAGGTATACAGAACATAGGTGATGTACATACCCACCATCAACATTTCGCCGTGGCAGAAGTTGACGATGTTCATAACACCGAAAATGATGTTCTGGCCCATACCCATCAGGGAGTAGAAACCGCCCAGCAGGATCCCGTTTACCAGTGCTTGCAAAAAGACTTCCATTGACATCCTCCCGTTCTAAGCATCAGGCGATGGGAGCAGATGATGCAAAAACTGCACGCTGCATCCGCCACCGGCCTGTACTCGTGATTGAAAACCGCCCTTGTGGACTCCATTTCCTCCCTTCTGCTCGTACAATTGAAATATCATCTGTGTTGTAACGTAAGTGCAGCCTGTATACAAGATATTATTTCTACCAAACTTTGTCATGAATTTATATGGAAAGTGCTAGAATATTCCAGAGTTTTTGGTGTGCAAGCCAATTTACGCAGTTAAAAATGGAGGATTGATGTCTCATTGACATAATTTTGTTACTATTTCAGGCCGGAAATTTACGGAAAATGCAGAAAAACCCGGCAGAAGAGCACCTGAACGTGTTCCCTTGCCGGGCTTTTTATCCATAAAATGGCATGTGGTATTCAAGATGAAGGCGCACCGCCGCCCTGTCTCGGGTTGTGGTTCCCAGCGTATGCTTCACGCCTTGGAGCGGCGTTCGCATCCCGCTGACCACGGCTCCAGCTTCGCTTCCCTGTACTCCCCTTTTTGTCGCTATGCGACATCTTCCCCCGACCGGGGGAAGTCTTTGCTCGCTGGCGGCGGTCAGCTCAGCTGCAATTCCCGTACGGGTCAAATTAAAAATCCCCCGAGCGAATGCAGCGGCAGCAACCACATTAGACATTCCTACAGGATGGGACTTGCAACAACGACGACCGCGGCCAGTGGCCGATGCAGGGAGGAGTTGTTGGGGCAACGGCCAGCAAAACGCACGTGCCGCCCAAGGCACACGCGGATGCTGGGAGCCGCAACCCGAGGCACTAAGCAACAGCCCACTGGGCTGATTGCTTACCCTGCTGCGCACCGCCGCCCTGTTCGATTCCCGTACGGGTTGCATGAAACAGCAACCACATTAGACATTCCTACAGGATGGGACCCAAACACTAAAAAAGAGCCCACTGGGCTCTTTTTTGCCGCCTGCGGGCGGCCGTGTTCCTTCGATTCCTCGTACGGGTTGCATGAAAAAATCCCTGATCCTAAGATCAGGGATTTTATTCATGACCCGTACGGGAATCGAACCCATGTTACAGCCGTGAAAGGGCCGTGTCTTAACCGCTTGACCAACGGGCCTTAGAAATACAGAGCTTCGCTAAAACCTCCGACTTCCATCGTCCACTACTGCAGACGACCGTCCCCCTAACCTTAGCGAAACTCTGTAAAAGTGGTAGCGGTAACTGGATTTGAACCGGTGACACTTCGGGTATGAACCGAATGCTCTAGCCAACTGAGCTATACCGCCACATATTGTTTGTGCACTTGAACAGTGCTCTATTATTATACCCACAGATACCCCTTTTGTCAACACATATTTTTAAAAAAATCATATTTTTTCGTGTCATCCAAAATACAAACGAAGATACGCAAAAATCCCGCTTTCCATTGAATAGAAAACGGGATTTTTCAACCATTTATCCGAGCCTTGTGGAAAAGCCGGTCAATTCTTCAGCCCTTCTTGTGGGTGGGAACCATGACCTTCAGGCCGCCCATATACGGCTGCAGCACTTCGGGGATGGTCACGGTGCCGTCGGCCTGCAGATGGTTCTCCAGGAAGGCGATCAGCATACGCGGAGGTGCCACGCAGGTGTTGTTCAGGGTGTGGGCCAGATAGGTCTTGCCGTCCTTGCCCTTCACGCGGATGTGCAGGCGGCGTGCCTGTGCATCGCCCAGATTGGAGCAAGAGCAGACCTCGAAGTACTTCTGCTGGCGGGGGCTCCATGCTTCGATATCGCAGCTCTTCACCTTCAGATCGGCCAGGTCGCCGGAGCAGCAGTTCAGCTGACGCACCGGGATCTCCATGCTGCGGAACAGCTCCACAGAGTTCTTCCACAGCTTCTCGTACCAGTCAGCGCTCTCGTCGGGGCGGCAGACCACGATCATTTCCTGCTTCTCGAACTGATGGATACGGTAAATGCCGCGCTCCTCGATGCCGTGAGCGCCCTTTTCCTTGCGGAAGCAGGGGCTGTAGGAGGTCAGGGTCAGGGGCAGAGTGGCCTCGTCCAGAGTCTGGTCGATGAAGCGGCCGATCATGGTGTGCTCGCTGGTGCCGATCAGGTACAGGTCCTCACCCTCGATCTTGTACATCATAGCATCCATTTCCGGGAAGGACATGACACCCTGCACCACGTTGCCGTGCATCATGAAGGGAGGGATCACATAGGTGAAGCCCTTGTTGATCATAAAGTCGCGGGCATAGGCCAGCACAGCCTCGTGCAGGCGGGCGATGTTGCCCAGCAGATAGTAGAAACCGTTGCCGGCCACGCGGCCTGCAGCGTCCATATCGATGCCGTCGAAGCTCTCCATGATCTCGGTGTGGTACGGAATGGGGAAATCGGGCACCACAGGCTCACCAAAGCGCTGTGCTTCCACGTTGTAGGTATCATCCGGGCCGATGGGCACGCTGGGATCGATCATCTGCGGAATGGTGTACATGATCTCCTGAATGCGTGCGGACAGGGTCTCTTCTTCCTTTTCCAGCTCAGCCATCTTGTCGGCGTCGGCCTTGACGGCGGCATTGTTGGCATCGATCTGAGCCTGCAGCTCAGCCTTCTGTGCCTCATCGGTGCACTTCTTCAGCTGGCCGAACAGGGGGCCGTTGGCCTTGCTCAGCTTGTTGCGGGCAGCCTTGAGGGCTTCCACTTCCTTCAGGCATGCGCGGTACTTGGCATCCTTCTCGATGACCTCGTCCACCAGCGGGAGCTTTGCATCCTGAAACTTCTTCTTGATGTTTTCCTTGACAGCGTCCGGGTTTTCACGGACAAATTTGATATCAAGCATGATTGACTCTCCTTGCTCTATTTCGGTTCGCACAGAAGATCCCCTCCCCTGTGCCGTTCAAAGACGGTCGCCCGCCTTGGATCGCTTTATTCTTCGTTCTGGTACTGTCCCAGCAGGTTGGCAAAGGCCCGCAGCTGCTCGTCTGAATAGAAATGCACGGTCAGCCTGCCCTTGCCGTCGTGGTAGGCCACATTCACCTCGCTGCCCAGCACCTGCTTGAGGCTTTCTTCCACCTCCACCGGCAGCGTGCCCCGCGGCTTGGGTTCTCTGGGCTCCTTTGCGGGCTTTGCCAGCTTTTTGCACAGCGTCTCGGCCTGACGCACATTCAACTGGTTGTCCGCAATGATCTGCGCCGCCTGCTCCTGCAACTCCGGTGTGGGCAGGCTCAGGATCACCTTTGCGTGGCCGATATTGATAAAGCCGCTTTTCAGCAGTTCCAGCACGTTTTCCGGCAGGTTCAGCAGGCGCAGGCTGTTGGCCAGTGCGCTGCGGCTCTTGCCCAGCTTCTGTGCCGCCTGCTCCTGCGTCAGGCCGCAGCGGGTCATCAGCTCCCGGATGCCGGTTGCTTCTTCCACCGGGTCCAGATCCTCGCGCTGCAGATTTTCCACCAGAGCCAGCTCCATGGCCTGCTCGTCGCTGACTTCCTTGATGACCACCGGCACATCGTTCAGCCCTGCCATGCGGCAGGCACGCCAGCGGCGCTCACCCGCCACGATGCTGTAGCCGCCGCGCGGGCGCGGACGCACCGCGATGGGCTGCAGCAGACCATGCTCTGCAATGCTGGCCGCCAGCTCGCCCAGCGCCTGTTCGTCAAAGGTCTTGCGCGGCTGTTCCGGGTCCGGTTCGATCTCACGCAGGGGCAAGGTGTCTACCTTTGCACCGGACTCAAAAACCGGGGCGGCATCTTCAAACAGACTGTCCAGCCCGCGGCCAAGCCCTCCTTTTCCTCTTGCCATTCATGTTCCCCCTGAGGTTTAATCTTCCAGAGCATTTTTCGTCTGCTCTGCGACGGGTGCACTTTTTCTGCGGGCCTTTTTGGGCTCGTGCGGGCGGTTGTTCTTGACAAATTCGATTGCCAGATCCATGTACGCTTCGCTGCCCTTGCCCTTGGGTTCATAGAAATTGATGGGCTGGCCGTAGCTGGGTGCCTCCGAAATACGGATGGAGCGCGGGATGGTGGTCTTGTACACCTTGGAGCCGAAATACTTCTGCACCTGCTCCACCACCTGCACGGTCAGGTTATACCGCAGCGAGAACATGGTGAACACCACGCCCTCGATATCCAGATACGGATTGTACTTTTTGCGAATGGTCTTTAAGGTGCTGATCAGCTCCGAAAGACCCTCCAGCGCGTAATACTCGCACTGCACCGGAATGAGAACGCTGTCACAGGCACTCAGGCCGTTCAGGGTGAGCAGGTCCAGACTGGGCGGACAATCGATAAAGATGAAGTCATAGTCCTTCTGCACCTCGGCCAGCGCCTTGCGCAGGCGGCTCTCACGAGCGGGCAGGTCGATCATTTCCAGACTGGCACCGGCCAGACGGGTGTTGGAGCCGATGACATCGGTGCGGTACTCGGTCTTACGGATGGCCTCGGATGCCCGCGCCTCACCGATCAGGATCTCGTAGGTTCCCTTTTCCACGCTGCGCTTCGGGATGCCGTAGCCGGTGGTGGTATTGCCCTGCGGATCAAGGTCTACGATGAGCACCCGCTTGCCCAGCGCCGCAACGCAGGACGACAGGTTGACGGCGGTGGTTGTTTTGCCAACGCCGCCCTTCTGGTTCGCAATTGCTACAATTTTTGCCACGCACAATTCTTCCTTCCGGGAAAATTTAATTGTTCCATGTGGAACATTCGCAGTCATGCCCGCCGGTTTCCCGTCCATACAGGCACCTTAACACCTAGTATAGCACATCCAAATCGGTTTTTGAACCATCTGAAGCGTTTTTCCGCTGGATTTTTAACTTTTAGAGGTGGGAAAATCAAAAACTGCACTGTTTCGGGAGACAAAACAAACGATTTTGAATGCGCGCCGGGAAGCTGGCTAGCCCTCTCAGTCAAGCCCTGTCGGGCTTGCCACCTCCCTCATAAGGGAGGCTTTGGCAGTACGGTAAAGTTTCTGGGCAGACCACAAAGCTTGCGGTTTCGCCAGAGGCTCCCTCTTTGAGGGAACTGTCGCGCAGCGACTGAGGGGCTTCCAATCGGCGGAACACAAAAAATCCTTTAGCGAAGCGACTTGGATTTTTTGTATGGAGCCCAACAGCTTTGGGGTTACTAGGGGCGAGCAGCCCCTAGTTCGTGCCTCCCGCGCCTCGAAAGTAGCGGGTGCTTTTCTGGTTCTCTTTTGGCACGCAAAAGAGAACGTACCCGGCGCAATGCTTTAGCAAAAGGCATGAAACTTTAAACACGCGACTACGCTCTGCACGGGAGTTTCCTGTTCCACATGGAACAATTTTACCGTTCGGCGGCGGTGGTTGGGATGCGCACCGTATATTCGATATACCCGTCCTTCTCCTCCCGGTGGGCAGTGGCGGGCACACCATTATCGGTCATCAGACGGATGGCATGGTCGATGGTGTTCACAAAAATACGCACATCCTTGACCATCGAGATGCGGTGCCTGCCTTTTGCAGGGGTGTTGAGCAGCTGTTCAATGTAGAGGTCGGTCTGCCGGGCGTTCATGCGGCGCTTGGCAATGTTGATCAATGCTTCACTGCGGCGGTTCTCCGGCAGACGCAGCACCGCCCGGGCATGGCGCTCGGTGAGGCTGTTGTCCAGCACGAACTGCCGCTGGTCGGCGTTCAGCTGCAAAAGCCGCAGCTTGTTGGCAAGGGTGGGCTGCGCCATGCCCAGACGCTTGGCGGCTTCGGCCTGGGTGCAGTCCCACAGCACCATCACATCCTTTAAGCCCTGTGCCTGCTCAAAGGGGTTCAGGTCGGCCCGCTGGATGTTTTCCAGCAGACCGAGCGCGGCGGTGCGCTCATCGTCGTAATCACAGAGGATGGCAGGGATGGTGTTCATTTTAGCAAGGCGGCAGGCACGGAGCCGCCGCTCCCCGGCTACCAGCTCGTAGCCGCCATCCGACACTTTTCGCACCGAGATGGGCTGCAGCAGACCATTTTCACGGATGCTCTGGGCCAGTGCAGCCAGCTCCTGCTCGCTGAACTCCCGCCGTGCCTGAAACGGCGACGGCCTGATCTGATCGATGGGCAGGAAATAAATCTTGCCCGCCTGCTTTTTGCGTTCAAACATGGATACACGGCTCCTTTCGCGTGGTGGATGGGTTTTGTTTTTCACATTTTCCCGGGAAAGCGTGGAAAACTCAGGCTTCAGGCACAGTGTATCACACAAATAAAAGCCCTGCCAGAAGTTTCGTTCGGCAGGGTTTTACAAAATTCTATCGATATTTCGTTATTTCAACGGGCTTTTCGCAATTTTTCCGCCGTTTCTGGGGTAGGCTGTCGGAGTCTGCGAAATCTTTTTGCACAGGATTAGGGTACGGGTGTCGCCGCCCGGAAGGTGCAGAGTGCGGGTTTCTTTGTACTCGCCGCCCAGCTTTTTGATGGCACCGCGCGCTGCGGCCAGTTCTTCCTCACCGGAAGAACCTTTCATGGCGAGGAAATTGCCGCCCACCTTTACCAGCGGCAGACAGTATTCGGCCAGCATGGGCAGCGCAGCCACTGCACGGGCCGAGGCCAGATCAAACTGTTCACGCCACGCCTTGCGGGCGGCTTCCTCGGCGCGTTCCTTTGCAAACTCCACGCCGGTCAAGCCCAGCTGGGCACAGGCGTACTTCAAAAACTCCACCCGCTTGCCGGTGGGCTCCATCAGGGTCAACTCCAGTTCCGGCTTGTAGATTTTGGTCACGATGCCCGGGAAGCCTGCGCCTGCGCCCACATCCACCATGCGGCCCGCCACTTCCGGCTGGCTGGCAAACAGCAGGCTGTCGAGGAAGTGCTTATCCTCGATCCCCTCGGGGTCGGTGATAGCGGTCAGGTTGACCTTCTGGTTGTAGTCCACCAGAATTTCAGCAAAGGCATCCAGCTGGTCCAGCTGGGTGCCGGTGAGGGTGATGTTCCATGTGGAACATTTTGCTTCCAGACGCTGTTTGTCGATCATGGGTGTTGTCCTTTCTTTCATTCACCGGTCAGCTGGACGAAAATGGGCTCGTGGTGCACGGCAGGCAGGAAAGTTTCCAGCACATCTGCCGTTCGCAGCTTGAGCGAGGAGGTGTTGATGCAGGGGTGGCAGCCGAGGTACTCCCCTGCCTTTATGTCCTCATCCATCAGCAGCTGCACCTTATTTTCAGCATCATTGGCAAGGCCCATAATGGAGGAGGAGCCGGGCGTGCAGTCCAGATACTGCTCCATATCCTCGGGCGAGGCAAAGCTCAGGCGGGCAATGCCCAGCTGATGGGAAAGCTCTTTGGTTTTGAAGGGCTTATCCCCGGGCATCATGAGCAGATAGAAGTTCGTCTTCTGCCGGTTGCACAGGAACAGGTTCTTGCACACGGTGGCATTCAGACAGGCATCGATCACATGGCAGTCCTCCATGGTATCGGCCTTCATCCAGCCGTGGTCGGTGCGCCAGAATGGGATGCCCAGCTTGTCCAGCAGGTCATAGGTACGGATCTCTTTTTCCAGCCGCCCGGTGCAGTCGGCAGGACGGCCCTCGTAAAGCTTCAGTTCTTCCATTGGTTGCAGCTTCTTTCTATGTTTAACGATTTCAAATGCCCTCCGCGTTGCTCTGGGCAAATTCATCGGAAAAATTATTTTTATATTTGCAAATCAGGAAAATCTGCGGATTTTCCTGATTTGCTTTTTCACACGGAAGGTCGTAATGGTAAACGGCATCTACTGCCGCTGACTCCCTGCGGGAGCATTCACGCAGCAGAAAATGCACAAGCTTATCCGCACGGCGCGTCGCGCAAGCGACTCGAAATCGGCGGAACACAAAAAATCCTCTAGCGAAGCGACTTGGATTTTTTGTATGGAGCCCATCTTCTTTGGGATTATTAAGGGCGAGTAGCCCTTAATTCGTGCCTCCCGCGCCTCGAAAGTAGCGGGTGCTTTTCTGGTTCTCTTTTGGCACGCAAAAGAGAACATCCCCGGCGGCGATGCATTTTGCAAAAGGCATGAAGCCCGCCCCACACGAATACTCTCTGTGCGGGAAGCAGACTTACTTCCTCGCTGCCAGTGCAATGCTCAGCTGCGCCACATCGGAGGGCGATACGCCCGGGATGCGCCCCGCCTGACCGAGGTTCTTCGGCCGGATGCGGGCCAGCTTTTCGCGGGCTTCCAGTGTCAGGCCGGTCAGGTCGGAATATTCAAAATCATCCGGGATCAGGGTCTTTTCATGCCGGGCCACGTCCCGGATCATCCGGTCCTGCCGGGCAATGTAGCCCGCATACTTGATCTCGGTCTCCAGCCGTTCGGCCAGCATGGGGGTGATCTCCTCGCCCCAGCCGATGACACCGGCCAGCAGCGGATAGCTGATCTCCGGGCGGCGCAGCAGCTCTTCCGCAATGCCGCCCTCGGCAGCAGGGGCAAGACCGGCCGCTTCCATGGCGGTGCGCAGGTCGGCGGTGCGCAGATGCGTCTCGTGCAGGCGGCGGCGCTCCGCTTCCAGAATGCTCTGGGTGTGCTGGTACTTGGCCCAGCGGTCATCCTGCACAAGGCCGTATTCCCTGCCGATGGGGGTCAGCCGCTGGTCAGCGTTGTCCTGACGCAGGGTCAGGCGGTACTCGCTGCGGCTGGTCATCATGCGGTAGGGGTCCATGACCCCTTTGGTGACCAGATCATCTACCAGTGTGCCCAGATAGCTGGTGTGGCGCGGCAGAATGAGCTGCTCTTTGCCCAGCGCATTGCGGGCGGCGTTCAGTCCGGCCAGCAGGCCCTGGGCGGCGGCTTCCTCGTAGCCGGAGGTGCCGTTGAACTGACCCGCGCCGTACAGTCCCCGCACCACCTTGCTTTCCAGCGTGGCTTCCAGACTGGTGGGGTCCACGCAGTCGTACTCGATGGCGTAGGCCGGGCGCATGATCTCGATGTTCTCAAACCCTTTGATACTGCGGTAGAAGGCATTCTGCACATCCTCCGGCAGGCTGCTGGAGGCACCCTGCAGATACATCTCTTCGGTGTTCTCGCCGCAGGGTTCCACAAAAATGGGGTGGCGGTCCTTGCCCGCAAAGCGCACCACCTTGTCCTCGATGGAGGGGCAGTAGCGCGGGCCAACGCCCTCGATCATGCCGCCATAGAGCGGGCTGCGCTGGATGTTATCCAGAATGATCCTGTGGGTCTCGGGGTTGGTATAGGCGATCCAGCACTCCACCTTGTTGTGCATGGGTGCATCGGTCATAAAGCTGAAGGGCTGCAGCTCATTGTCCGGGTCGCCGGGCTGGCATTCCAGCTTGGAAAAATCGATGCTGCGGCGGTGCACCCGGGCAGGGGTGCCGGTCTTGAACCGGCGCAGCGGCAGCCCGGCAGCCTTCAGGCTGTCGGTCAGGGCGTTAGCGGCGTGCATCCCGTCCGGGCCGGAGGCGTACCACGCATCGCCCACAAAAATTTTGCCGCCAAGGTTCGTGCCGGTGGCAATGACCACGCATTTGGCGCTGTATTCCCCGTTCAGCTGGGTCACAACTCCCTTCACACGGCCGTTCTCGGTCTCGATGCTCACAACCTCAGCCTGATGGATGGCAAGGCCGGGTGTCAGCTCAAGGGCATGCTTCATATATTCATGGTAGCGCTTGCGGTCGGTCTGCACACGCAGGGCGTGCACCGCCGGGCCTTTGCCCTTGTTGAGCATCCGGCTCTGCAGATAGGTGGCATCTGCAGCAAGGCCCATCACGCCGCCAAGCGCATCCAATTCACGTACCAGCGTTCCTTTTGCCGTGCCGCCAATGCTGGGGTTGCAGGGCATGTTGCCAATGGCATCCAGACTCATGGTAAACACAGCCGTTCTAGCGCCCAGCGTTGCGGCGGCGTGAGCTGCCTCGATGCCGGCATGACCGGCACCGATGACGATAACGTCATAATCTCCTAAGTGGTTCATATACTTTCGGGTTTCCTCTAACAAATGATTTAAAATGCCCTCCGTTTCACTCTGGGCATATTCAGCGGAAAAATTATTTTTAATTTCGCAAATCTGGAAAATCTGCGGAACTTGTCGGGGCGAGGCCCCTCCATCTTGCTAACGCAAGACCGTTCTGCCGCTTGAAAGCCCCACTGGGGCTTTCATTGCTGCGCAACCGCGGACTTTTCGGATTTACTTTTTCACGGGAAAGGGTCGTAACAGAAAACGGCATATTGCTGCTGTCAGCCTGCAGCTGTCGCGCAGCAGATAACGCATAAACTTGTCCGTATGGCTCGTCGCGCAAGCGACTACAAATCGGCGTAACACAAAAAATCCTCTAGCGGAGCGACTTGGATTTTTTGTATGGAACCCATCTCCTTTGGGATTATTAAGGGCGAGTAGCCCTTAATTCGTGCCTCCCGCGCCTCGAAAGTAGCGGGTGCTTTTCTGGTTCTCTTTTGGCACGCAAAAGAGAACATCCCCGGCGGCGATGCATTTTGCAAAAGGCATCAAACTTTAAACACACGACCACGCTTCGCGCGGGAAGCTCTTCGTCACTTTCCCACGCAGAAACGTTCAAACACCTGTTCGATCACAGCTTCCGAGGCGTTCTCACCGGTCAGATCGCACAGGGCGGCCAGTGCGTCGTCCACACAGACGGAAACGGCATCCAGCCCAAAGCCGCCTGCGGCAGCATCCAGTGCACCGGCCACAGCGTCCCGCGCACGCAGTGCGGCGGAAAGCTGACGCTGGCCGGACAGACTGGCGGCATGGGGATCGATCTGGCTGGTACCCAGCAGGCGGGCCACCGCAGCGGAAATCACCTTGCGGCTCTCCTCCTCCTGACAGCACACCGGCAGCACCATGGCAAAGCAGGGCGCTATGAACTCTGCGTCAAATTGCGTTGGTTTATCCTCTTTGTTGATAAGTGCAATGGCTGGACGGCCTGTGCAACGCTGTGCAAGCTCCAGATCTTCCCGCGTGGGCGGCTCAGAGCCATCGAACACAGCCAAAATCAGGCCTGCCTCCTCCAGCTTTTTCCAGCTGCGGCGGATGCCCTCGGCTTCAATGGCATCTTCAGTCTCGCGCAGACCGGCGGTATCGAACAGATTCAGCTGGATATCCCCCAGCTGTACCGCCTGCTCCACCACGTCACGGGTGGTGCCAGCCACCGGCGTGACGATGGCCCTGTCGAACCCGGCCAGCAGGTTGAGCAGTGTGGATTTGCCCGCATTTGGTCTGCCCACAATGGCGCAGTCCACACCTTCGCGCAGGACGGTATCCGCCTGATAATTATGGATCAACTCGTCCAGCTCTGCCTTTACCCCACTCAGTACGCGGTGCAGATGGTCACCGTCCAGCTCCGGCACATCCTCTTCGGGAAAATCCACCCATGCGGCAAGGTGAGCCTGAATGGCGGTAAGCGCTTCCTTCTGGGCACTGATCTTCTTTGCCAGCGCACCGCCCAGCGCGGCATTGGCCAGCGCGGCACCCTGACGGCCATCCGCCGAGATCAGATCCATCACCGCTTCGGCCTGCGTCAGACCCAGCTTGCCGTTCAGGAACGCGCGGCGGGTGTACTCGCCGGGCGCGGCAGGCTGAGCACCGGCAGCAAGACAGGCTTCCACCAGACGGCGGGCCACGGCGCTGCCGCCATGGCAGGAAAGCTCCACCACGTCCTCGCCGGTATAGCTGTGGGGCGCGCGGAAAAACAGGGCCACCCCCTCATCAAATGCTTCGTCCCCTTCCCGGAATGTGCCGTACATGGCGGTGTAGCCTTTGGCATCCTCCACCTTTTTTGCGGCGTTGGCCGGGCGGAACACCCGGGCTGCTATGGGATAGCTCTCCGCACCGGAGAGCCGCACGACGGCAATGCCGCCTGCGCCCGGCGCTGTTGCAATGGCTGCAATGGTCGTTTCCTGCATGGTTTTTTCTGGCTTCCTTTCCGCGCCCGGTCTGGCCGCTTGCTCCCATCTGCCCACAGCAGCGAGACCAATACAGTTTCATTGTACCACGAAATGCTGCGGAATGGTACTGTTTTTTCAACCAATTCCCGGGAAACGGTTGAAAATCCGCCCGTTTTTCACACAAAAAAGGGGCTTTCCGTCCCAACACGGAAAGCCCCTTTTTACAGGAAACTGTTTTTTAGAACTTGGCGATATCCGCCGTGGTGATGGCCTTGCCAGGCAGCGTGCGTGCATCGGCATTCTCATTCAGGGCCAGCTTGCCCTCGCGCAGCAGCTGCACAGCCTTCTGGTGATCGGCAGCCTTCCAGTTGTTGCCCACGATCTTCCAGTTGTTGTTCACGTGCGGCTCAATGGTGCCGCCCTTCACGGTGCGGATGTATTCGCCCAGCAGCTCGCGGATGCCGCCCACGTCGCCGCGCACATCGATCTCCAACAGCTTGGGCAGCTCTTCGCCCGGCAGGAAGATGTCCGCAGCCGTCAGCAGCTGGGTGGTGGCACGGTAGTTGTTCACTGCCACCACAAAGGTGTCGGTGTCCTTCACGGCCTTGCCGTTCGGCCACTTGAGGTTCTTGATGCGGTGGCCCGGCTCCTTGGAGATGTCCAGCTCATAGCTGACGCCCTCAAAAGCATCATACAGGTAGTAGCGCACCGAGGGGTCAAAGGCGATGGTCACTTCATCCGGCTTCCATGTCTTGAAGAAGGCTGCAGACCACTCCATGAAGCGGCGCAGCTGCTCGCCGGTCATCTGCAGCTTGTACAGGGTGTTCTGGTAGGTGTAGATGCTGGCCATATCGCACTTGCGGATGGTGCCCGCGCGCATCTGGGAGGTCATGGAGGTCAGGGCGGTAGCAGAGACCTGCGCACCGGTGTAGTACATCTGCACTTCGTTGATGAAGTCCAGCAGCGCGGTATCCTGCACCATGGCCTGCGGCAGGCAGTCGATCTCGTTTTCGGGGGCCAGATCGCCGCCCTTCAGCTCGCCAATGGGGGTAACAGCGTCTTCCTTGGCGCGGGTGTCGTAGGGAGCCAGCAAAGCGGTCAGCTCCGGATCGGGCTCGTACTCCTTGATCTGCAGGTTTTCAGAGGTGCGGTTCACGACCTTCCACTTACCGTCCAGCTGGCGCTCCAGATAGACGTGGATCTCGGACAGGGTGGCACCGGCGTTCTTGTTCTCCACCACCAGCACGTTGTTGATCATCATGTTGGGGATGCTCCTGTGGCCGTGGCCGCCCACGATGACGTCGAACTCGGGGCAGGCATTGGCCAGATCGGTGACGCCGGAGCCATAGACACCGTACTCGTTCTCGGTATCCATGTGCATGACGCCGATCAGAACATCCACCTGATCCTTGATCTTATCAATGATCTTGCGGCTCTCGTCCACAGGGTTGGTGACCTTCCAGCCCTCCAGATTCTTGGCATCCCAGCGGATGATGTTGGGGGTGACCATGCCAATGACACCGATCTTGACGGTGCCCTTTTTGATGATGGTGTAGCCGTCGGCCAGCGGGGTGCCGTCCGGTGCATAAACGTTGCCGGTGAGCACCTTGGCCTTCTGCTGTCCCATGACCTTTTTCAGCACATCCATGCCGTAGTTGTACTCATGGTTGCCGGTGGTCCAGATATCATAGCCGATGGCATTCATGGCAGCGACCATGGGATGCAGGTCGTCGTTCAGGAACAGCTCTGCGGAGTTGGCCTGAATGGTATCACCTGCATCCACCACCAGCGTGTTCCGGGTACGGCACTGCTTGATGGCAGTCGCCTGCTGGGCCACACTGCCGGAAGCATCTGCCTTGTTGGCAGCGTAGTCCCATGGGTCGAATTTGCCGTGGGTATCGCTGGTGGCAAGGATCTGCAGATCCATGCTCCACAGGGACTTGATGTCACAGGCGGCTGCAGAGGGTGCCATGCAGCTGGCGGCTGCGATGGTTGCGGATGCCCCTGCACCACGCAGGAAGCTGCGGCGGGAGATCTTGTTCTGAGCCATAGTTGATTACCTCTCTTTTCATCATTCTGTCTGTTCTTCACGAACAGAACGCTCTTGACTACAGTATAAAGCCTTGACCAATTGTTTTACAATTGCCATTTAAGAGAAAGATTTCGGCAAAAAACAGGCAGTTTCTCCAAATTTTGAGAAGAATGACTTTTGACAGGCTCAGTATAGCAGTATGGGACCGTGGCTGAAACCAGCTCTGTGTCAGATCGGGGTAAAATTTGATTGTCAGCGGCCTTGCCCTCTCCGTCATTGCTCCGCAATGCCACCTCTCCCAAAGTGAGAGGCTTTGGCAGTACGGCAAAGCTCCCAGTTTTGCCAAGGGTTCTGCCTTTGACAGATTTCCTCCGGTTGGGGGAAAATGGCAAAGCCAAAAAGCGGAAATAAGCGGTCGAGCAATGCGAGACTGAGAGGGCGAGGACGCTGAAAAAATCATTTTTCTTGATTTTTCTCTTCAAAAACACAGGACCGGACAGCCTGCGGGCTGCCCGGTCCTATTGCTTCAAAAATATTTTCGCTATTACAGCTCGATCTTGCCAAAGCTGAAATCGGCAAAATCATCCACGCGCTCGGTGCGCTTGGGTGCTACCGGTGCTGCATTCTCGGCATCACGGGGTGCATAGGTGCGCTCCGGCACGCCGGAAGGCCGCGGGCCGCGGGGTGCACCATTGCGGCTGCCACGGTAGCCGCCGCGGTTTCCATTGTGGTCGCCATGCTCAGAACGGTTCCCGCCGCGATAGCCGCCATTGCGGCTGCCGCCGGGACGACGGCCATTGCCGCGTCCGCCGCGGGGACGGCGTTCGCCATAGGTGTTCTCGGTCTGTGCATCGGGTGCGGTGGAGTAGATGACCACACGGCGGTCACGGCCTTCGCCCTTGCTCTCGCTGCGCACGCCCTCCATCTTGCTGATGGCAGAGTGGATGATACGGCGCTCGTAGGGGTTCATGGGTTCCATGGCAAAGCTGCGGCCGGTCTTGCGCACCTTGGCACCAATGCGCTGTGCCAGTGCGGTCAGGTCGCTCTCGCGCTTATCGCGGTAGCCGGCCACATCCAGACCCAGCTTGATGTAATCGCCCTCCAGACGGTTTGCCACAAGGCTTGCCAGATAGGAAAGGCTCTCCATGGTCTCGCCGCGGCGGCCGATGAGGGCACCCAGCTTTTCACCGTCCAGACGGATGATGGTAGCTTCGCCCTTCTGCACAGCGCTGAAGGTGACATTCTCCACGCCCATCAGGGCAATGACCTCACGCAGGTAGTCCACAGCAGCCTTGATCTTAGCGTTCTCTTCGATCACGATGGGGACTTCCGGCTCCTCTTCCTCGGCAGCGGGCTGCTCTGCAGCAGCTTCTGCAGCGGGGGCAGCAGGCTCTTCGGCCTTTGCTTCCGGCTGTGCTGCCGCAGCAGCAGGCTCCTCTGCCACGGGAGCGGCCTTGACAGCCTCCTGCACGGGAGTCTTTTTCTCAACAACAGGCTCAGCGGGTGCTGCAGCCGGAGCATCCGGCTCCTCCACGCTCACGCACACCTTAGCGGGGGTGAGCTTCAGTCCCAGAAAACCAGTCTTCTGGGGCATTTCCAGCACTTCGCAGCTGACATTCAGATCATCGGCCTGCACGCCCAGCAGAGCGCAGGCTTTTGCGCGGGCTTCATCGACCGTTTTGCCGGTCGCTTCCTGCTTACGGATCATAACCGTTCATCCTCCTCTTATTCTTTATCCTGCTTGTTCAGCTCGCTCAGCGGCACGGTACGCTCGTCCTTGTAGCGCTCCTCGTCCAGCTGGCGGGCATACTCCAGACGGCGCTTGTTCATCTCGCTGGCAGAAATGTTCTTTTCCGTGGTCTTGCCGGTCTTGGGATCGGTGACCTTGACGGTAGTGTTCTTCACACCGCGTTTTTCCTGCTTTTTCTTTTCTGCGATCTGCGCTTCGATCTCCTTGCGCATCTTATCGGGGTCGTACACCTTGCGCATGACCTGAGTCTGCACGGTCATCACGATGTTGGAAATGACGTAGTACAGAGAGAATGCCAGAGGATAGGTGAAGCAGAAGAACAGGTACATCAGCGGCATCATATACATGGTCAGCTTCATGCTGCCCTGCATCTGCTGGCCGCTGGCCTTCATGCTGATATGGGTGGACAGGAGCATGGTGATGACCGACAGCAGCGGCAGCACGATGTCCAGAGAAAGGCCCAGCTTGGGGATGCGGGTCAGGTCGATGCCGAGGAAGTTCATGTGCTGGCTGAACTCGGTAATGGTAGCGATCTGCTCGGCGCTGAAGCAGCCCAGCACACCGCCGTTGCCAGCAACCACCTGTGCGATGATGTTGGTATCGCGGGTGATGGCGGTAAAGGCGACGCCGGAGGCGGTCAGGGCCTCACCGGCGGCGGTCAGAGCCGCAGCACTGATGTGGAAGATGCGCTCCAGCGGATTGTACACGACACCGATAACGCCGAACATGACAAGGAAGTTCAACAGCATGGGCACGCAGCCTGCGGTGGGGCTATAGCCGTAGTCCTGCTGCAGCTTGAGCATTTCTTCCTGCTGCTTTTCGGGCTTGTCCTTGTACTTGGTCTGGATCTCCATCATCATGGGCTGGAAGGCCGACATTTTAGCCATGCTCTTCTGCTGGCTCAGCTGCAGAGGGATCTTGACGATGTTGATGAGCAGCGTGAAGATGATGATGTCCCAGCCGTAGCTCGGGAGCAGCTTGTAGATCCACTCCATGACATAGCCGAGAGGACCGCTCAGGATGTAAAAGAAGTTCATACCTTTGTCCATTCTGCCCCGTCTGTGGCACGGGACTTGTTATTTTTATCGTAGGACACGCTGCCCACAGTGCACCGCGTCACAAGAAGCATATTTACTTTTCCACCTTTTGCTTGTGCCGTGTGGAAAACAGCTTTGCGGGCTGCAGCCGGCGGGCAGGGTTCTGCCAGCGGCCCGGCTCCGGCACCGGGTCAAAGCCCCATTTGCCGAAGGGATTGCACCGGGCGATACGCCATGCCCCCAGCAGGATGCCCTTTACGCACCCATGGGTCATGATGGCCTGCATGGTGTAGTTGCTGCAGCTGGGCGTAAAACGGCAGCTGCGGCCGATCCATGGGCTGAGAGTGTACTGGTAGGCCCGGATGGGCACGCACAGCGCGCGGCGGCAGATGTACTGCAGGCGGTTCATGCGTCCGGCTTTTCCGCCTGTGCCCTGCGTGCCGGGGGCACGGTGGCAGGGGGCGGCGCATCCGGCCGTTTGGCCTTATCCGGCAGACCGGCTTGTGCAAACAGCTTTGCCACAACGCTGCTCAGCTGCCAGCTCTTCAGCCGCGGGGTCATACCGCGGGCTACAAAGATCAGATCATAGCCGCCGATGTTGTAGTCCAGATGCTCGTCGATGGCCGCCTTCATCACGCGGCGGGCGCGGTTGCGCTGCACGGCGTGGCCGATCTTTTTGGTGGCGGTCAGACCCACGCGGGTCTTTTTGCTGCGGGTCTTGAGTACATACATCACAAGACCGGGGTTCACATAGGATTTGCCGCGGGCATACACTCTGCCAAACTCGCTGTTGCGGCGGATGGGACGATAGCGCATGATTCCGCGCCTCCTTTCTGTGGCTGAGAACACGCCCCGAAGGGTGCATTCTTCAGCCAGTATATCAAAAATTTTTCGACTTTGAAAGCCCATGCGGGCATTTTTACGAAAATTCTTTCAATTTTCAAAAAAAATAAGACCGCTAATCCAATATCAGCGGTCTTTTGTGCGCATATTCATTTCTGCGCCGGATCCCGTCATAAAAGGCCGGATCAGACAGTCAGGCTCTTGCGGCCCTTTGCACGGCGAGCATTGATGACCTTACGGCCGTTCTTGGTGCTCATGCGGGTCAGAAAGCCATGAACTTCCTTGCGCTGACGCTTCTTGGGCTGAAAAGTTCTCTTCATGGTTGTATCCTCCGTAAAAACTTATCCCCGGTATGGGGTCTGATGTGGTCCCAGATTGGGGACAGGCTTGCAATTCAACAGTATATCGCATAGTATGGCGTTCTGTCAAGCATTTTTTTCGCTTTCCTTCAAACTTTTTTGTGAAAAGATTTTCAACTTTTTCACCATTCTGCCGTGGAAAACTCTTTTGCCACAAGATATTGTGGCCCTGTTTTGCCCACTCCACAACGGCCGTGCAGGGGCTTTTCTTATGTATTATAAATTACATTATAGAAATATGGACGCACAGCGTTTTTTGTGGTATACTAACCTAGTATCAGCAGCATTGTTGAAAACTTTAACGGAGTGGATGTTTTATGGATTCTTTTAAGGACGTTTTAGAGGCCGCCCAGGCGTACTGCAAAACGCAGATGGCTGAGCCGACCTATAATCTCTATATCGACGGACTGGAGCCGATCAGCTTTGAGGATTCCAGCCACATCACCCTTTCGGTGCGCAACGACTTCATCTGCAAGATCGTGACGGACCGCTACCTTGGCCTGCTCAAGGAAGCCTTCAAGACCGTGCTGGGCTTCGACGTGGACATCACGCTGGTGGTGCCCAGCACGCCGCCGCACGAGGTGGTGCTGGCCCAGCAGTACGAGGCGAACCCCGCCTCCCCGCAGGGCAACTACGAGTTCACATTTGAAAACTTCATCAAAGGCCCTTCCAACCAGTTTGCGTTTGCTGCTGCACAGGCGGTTGCGGCCAATCCCTCCGGCGCATACAACCCGCTGTTCATCTACGGCGGCTCCGGCCTTGGCAAGACCCATCTGCTCACGGCCATCCAGACCGAGATCAAGCGCACCCACCCCGATTTCGTCATCATGTACGTTACCTGCGAGCAGTTCACCAATGAGCTGATCGCCGCCATCCGCGCCGGCAGCACCGAGGACTTCCGCATGAAGTACCGCGTGGCAGACCTGCTACTGGTGGACGATATCCAGTTCATCGCCGGCAAGGAGTCCACGCAGGAGGAGTTCTTCCACACCTTCAACTCCCTGCACGATGCCCACAAGCAGATCGTCATTGCCTCCGACCGCCCGGCCAAGGAGATCAAAAGTCTGGAAGAGCGTCTGCGCACCCGCTTTGAGTGGGGCCTGACCGCCGATGTGCAGCCGCCGGATTTTGAGACCCGGGTGGCCATCGTCAAGCGCAAGGCAGAGCTTTTGCATCTGGACCTGCCCGAGGATGTGGCCGAGTTCATTGCCAACCACCTGAAGAACAACATCCGCCAGCTGGAAGGCGCTGTAAAAAAACTGAACGCCTACTACATGCTGGAGGGCATCCAGCCGGTCATCAGTGTGGCCCAGAATGCCATCAAGGACATCCTCAACGAGACCCAGCCGGTGCCCGTGACCATCGAGAAGATCATCGGCGAGGTGTCCCGCACCTTCAACGTCTCCCCTGCCGACATCCGCGGCACCAAGCGCAACGCCAACGTTGCCTCTGCCCGCCGTGTGGCCATCTACATCCTGCGCGAGGTCACCGGCATGAGCATGGAAGAGATCGGCCGTGAATTCTCCGGCCGTGACCACTCCACCATCGTCTACTCCCTCAAGACCATGGAGCGTGACATGAAGAACGACCAGCACCTGCGCGAGACCGTGAGCGACATCATCAAGAACGTGAAGGCCTGACCGCAGAAATCGTGCAAAAGTCGTACTCATTTATGGGTGAAACCCCAAAATATGGGGAGAAAACGGAACAAAACGGGGAAAAAGAACCTATATCTTGTGGTAAAAACGCAAACCTTTCCACACTTTCCACAGAGTTTTCAACATTCAACCTCCGTTCTCCACATGGTCTGTGGAAAGAAAGACCTATTCCAACCTTTCCACGATCCATTCACAACACATTCACAACCCCGTGAAAACCAAAACCCCCGCATTCCGACAAGGCTTTTCGGGGTTTTCCACAAGTTCCCCACCCCCTACTACGGTTACTACAACAAGTTCAATAAGATAGACCGGTTCTGAAACGGTTTTCAAACACAAAACAACATCAGAAACGAAAAACAAAGGAGAGAATTCAGTTTGAACATCGTATGTGATAAAGTTCTGCTGAGCGCAGCCATCGATGGTGTGTCCAAAGCCGTCACCATGCGTTCTGCCATCCCTGTGCTGGAAGGCATTCTGCTGAAAGCCGAAGGCTTCCAGCTCAACCTCACCGGCTACGATCTGGAAATGGGCATCGTAACCACCATCGAAGCCAATGTCAAGGAAGCCGGCGAGGTGGTGCTGAATGCAAAGCTGCTCAGCAGCATGATCAGCCGGATGCCCGCCGGTCAGGTCAGCATCCTCTCTGCCGAGAACGGCAAGACCACCATCCAGAGCGGCGTAGTCCAGTTCGAGATCCAGTCTATGCCGGCCAACGATTTCCCCGAGCTGCCCAATACCGGAGCGGAAGAGACCCTGACCATCAAGACCGGCGTGCTGAAAGATATGATCGATCGTACGTTATATGCTGTCAGTCAGGACGAGAAAAAGCCCGCCCACACCGGTGAGCTGTTCGAGATCCTGCCCGACAAACTGACCGTGGTGGCACTGGACGGCTATCGTCTGGCCATCGTGGAACGCCCGGTGACGGCGGTAAAGGATATCCGCATCATCGTGCCCAGCAAGACCATGACCGAGGTCGCCCACCTGCTGCCCAACGACGACGAAGAGCCGGTGCACATCAGCGCCAACCGCCGCTATGTGGTCTTTATGGCCGGCGGCTACACCATCATGAGCCGTCTGATCGAGGGCGAGTTCCTCAACTACCGCAATGTGATCCCCGCCGACAGCCGCACCCGCGTGACCATCGACACCAAGGAATTCATCGAGACCATCGAGCGTGCTTCGCTGATTATTACAGAGCGTTTAAAAAATCCTCTCCGCATCTCCTTTACAGAGGGTAGAGTCGTGGTGCGCTGCCAGACCAACCTTGGCCGCGTGGTGGACGAGTTCAACGCCGACTGCGAGGGCGACGAAGTGGAGATCGGCTTCAACAACCGCTATCTGCTGGATGCGCTGCGCAACGCCCGCACCGAGAAGGTCCGCATGGAGATCAGCGGCCCTCTGAGCCCGGTCAAGGTGCTGCCTGCCGAGGGCAACGACTTTTTGTATCTGGTGCTGCCGGTGCGCTTCAAGAACGATTAAGAGGGCGAAATTATGCAGAAAATTCTCATCCATACGGAATTTATCAAGCTGGATGCCCTGCTGAAATATGCAGGCCTGTGCGAGACCGGCGGCGAAGCCAAGGAGCTGGTGCAGGGCGGTGCCGTGAAGGTGAACGGCGAGGTGTGCACCATGCGCGGCAAGAAGTGCCGTGCCGGTGATGTGATCGAGCTGGACGGCCAGACCGTGGAAGTGGGTCAGGGCCAGTAATGCGTCTGCTTTCACTGGAAGTTGCGAATTACCGCAATATTGCGGCAGCGCAGCTGGAACCGGGCCGGGAGCTGACCGTGATCTGCGGCAACAACGGTCAGGGCAAAACGAACCTGCTGGAGGCCATCTGGCTGCTGACCGGCGGCAAAAGCTTCCGGGGCGGCAAGGATGCCGAGCTTGTGCGCCGCGGAGAAACATTCGCGGTACTGGAGGCCGTCACCCAGCGCACCCGGCAGGAGGATCAGGAACCGGATGAACCGGCAAATGTGCGCATTACGGTGGGCACGCCGGATGCACAGCGCCCCGGCCGGTATGCATCGGTCAACGGCTCTCCGCCCAAGCGGGCGGCGGGCCTTGCGGGCAGCTTTCCGGCTGTGGTGTTCGACCCCGGGCACCTGAGCCTTGTAAAAGGTGCACCGGAAGGACGGCGGCGGTTTCTGGACGCGGCGCTGTGCCAGCTGTACCCAGGCTACCTTGCCACCTACCGTCGCTATGTGCGGGCATTGCAGCAGAAAAACGCGCTTCTGCGTCATTCCGCAGGCGGCACGGAGCGCCCGTGGGCAGAAAAATGCGCCCTGCTGGAAGTGCTGAACGTGGAGCTTGCCGCACAGGGCGAGGCCATCCAGAAGCGGCGGCGGGAGTATCTGGCCCTGCTCACACCGCTGGCCTGCGCCAACTATGCCGAGCTTTCCCACGGGGCAGAGCGCATGGCGGTGCGGTATGCCGCCCAGTTTGAGCCGGGCGGGCTATCCGCACTTTTGAAGCAGCGCCAGAACGAAGAGCTGCGCGCCGGGCAGAGCCTGTGCGGCATCCACCGCGAGGACGTTGAGCTGCTGCTGGACGACCAGCCCGCAAAGGTGTTTGCAAGTCAGGGACAGCAGCGCAGCGTGGTGCTGAGTTTGAAAATGGCCGAAGCGGCTGCCGCTGCCCGGATCACCGGAGAGCACCCGGTGCTCCTGCTGGACGATGTGCTCAGCGAGCTGGACGAGGGCCGCAAGCAGTATCTGCTCACCCGCATGAAGGAAAAGCAGACATTCGTGACCAGCTGCGATGATACCGCGTTCCTGAAAACGGACGGCGAGGTATACCGCATGAACGGCGGTGTGCTGAGCAAAGCATGAAGAAATGATGCAAAAGTACATGCAGCTGCCTGTGAATAAATGGCGTTTTATGCATGAACTGCCAGAATGAGGAAAATACTGTATGTATATTCATCTGGGCCGTGACTACGTGCTGAATGACCGGGACATTATCGGCATCTTCAATCTGGAAACCACCACCATCACCCCCCGGGGCCGGGAGTTTCTGAACTACGCCCAGAAGAACGGCGCGGTGGTGAGCCTTTCGGACGAGCTGCCCCAGAGCTATGTTCTGGCAGACGGGGCCGTGGTGGACACGGTGTATCTTTCGGAACTGTCGCCTGCTGCCATGCGGCGCAGAGCCGAAAAAATGATCGAGTAAACCAGCCAACAGGCGGAGAATATGCTCTGCTTTTACGATAGATCGAACAAAAATGCAAACATTGAACAAAAGGGAGAAAGGAAATGGCAGAAGAAATCATTACCAGCACAAATGCCGAAACCGCTACCGACCATGAGTATAATGCCAGCGAGATCCAGGTCCTGAAGGGTCTGGAGGCGGTGCGCAAGCGCCCGGGCATGTATATCGGTTCCACCGGCGAGCGCGGCCTGCATCATCTGGTCTACGAGATCGTGGACAACGCCATCGATGAAGCACTGGCCGGCTACTGCGACCACATCGAGGTCAAGATCCTGAAAGACAACATCATTCAGGTCACGGATAACGGCCGCGGCATCCCTGTGGACATTCAGGCCGACACCGGCCTGCCCGCCGTCACCGTCGTCTACACTATCCTGCACGCCGGCGGCAAGTTCGGCGGCGAGAACTCCGGCTACAAGGTGGCCGGCGGCCTGCACGGCGTGGGCGCTTCGGTGGTCAACGCCTGCTCCGAGTGGCTCACCGTCAACGTGCGCCGCGACGGCCACGAGTACGAGCAGACCTTCCGCCGCGGCGACCCGGACGGCCCGCTCAAGTGCATCGGCACCGTAGCCGACGGCGTTACCGGCACCCGGGTCACCTTTAAGCCGGACCCGGAGATGTTCCGGGATACCACCGTGTACGACTTCGACACGCTGGAAAAGCGCCTGCGGGAAGAAAGCTTCCTGAACGCCGGTGTCAAGATCACTCTGACCGACGAGCGTGAGATGTATACCCCCGTGCTGGAGGACGGCAAGGAGGGTGAACCCTGCTACCGCACCGAGGTCATGTGCTACGAGGGCGGCATCAAGAGCTTTGTCACCTATCTGGGCGAGAAGCGCAAGCTGGACGTGCTGCACCCCAATGTGATCTACCTCAAGGGCCAGACCGACCGCGGCATGGCAGAGATCGCACTGCAGTATAATTCCAGCTACAACGAGCTGCTGCTGAGCTTTGCCAACAACGTCAACACCCCGGACGGCGGCACCCACGAGGAGGGCTTCAAGAACAGCCTGACCCGCGTGTTCAACGATTACGGCCGCAGCCACGGCCTGCTGAAGGATAAGGACGAGAACCTGTCCGGTGCGGACGTGCGCGAGGGCCTGATCTGCGTGATCTCTGTCAAGCTGCAGGAGGCAGAGTTTGAGGGCCAGACCAAGGCAAAGCTGGGCAATACCGAGATCCGCACCCTTGTTTCCAACATGGTCTACTCCAAGCTGATGGAATTCTTTGAGGAGAACCCCGGCGTGGCAAAGGCCATCTTTGAAAAGGCCACCCAGGCCGCCCGCGCCCGCGCCGCTGCCAAAAAGGCCCGCGAACTGGTGCGCCGCAAGAGCGCATTGGAGACCAGCCGGATGCCCGGCAAGCTGGCAGACTGCCGCGAAAAAGACCCCAGCCGCACCGAAATCTTCATCGTCGAGGGCGATTCTGCAGGCGGTTCCGCCAAGATGGGCCGTGATTCTGCCATTCAGGCCATCCTGCCGCTGTGGGGCAAGATGCTGAACGTGGAAAAGGCCCGCGCCGATAAAATTTACGGCAACGACAAGCTGATGCCCGTTGTGCTGGCATTGGGCTGTGGCATTGGTGACGAGTTCGATATCTCCAAGCTGCGCTACGATAAAGTGTTCATCATGGCCGATGCCGATGTGGATGGCTCCCACATCTGCACCCTGATGCTCACCTTCTTCTTCCGCTATATGCGCCCGCTCATTGAGCAGGGCCATGTGTATGTGGCCCAGCCGCCTCTGTTCAAGGTGCAGAAGGGCAACACCATCAAGTACGCCTACAACGATGCCGAAATGGCTGTGCTTTCGCAGGAAATGCCCGGCGCAAAGGTGAACCGCTATAAGGGCCTTGGTGAGATGAACCCCGAACAGCTGTGGGAGACCACTATGAACCCCGATAACCGCGTGATCGTGCAGATCACCATTGACGATGCCGAGAAGGCCGATGAAGCCTTTACCATCCTGATGGGCGATCAGGTGGAGCCGCGCCGCCGCTTTATCGAGACCAACGCCCAGTACGCAAAGCTGGACGTGTAATTGGAGGAAACAATGGAAGAAGATTATGTGATGATACCGGGCAGCGGAACCAAAAAGATCATCCGCGATGTGAAAAAGGAGATCGAGACCGCATTCCTGGACTACTCCATGTCGGTCATCGTGTCCCGCGCCCTGCCCGATGTGCGCGACGGTTTGAAGCCTGTTCACCGCCGCATTCTGTACACCATGCACGAGCGCGGCAACGACCCCAGCCATCCCTACCGCAAATCCGCCGACACCGTTGGTGCGGTGCTGGGCTCCTACCATCCCCACGGCGACGCATCGGTCTACGATGCCATGGTCCGTCTGGCACAGGACTTCTCTCTGCGCTATCCGCTGGTGGATGGTCAGGGTAACTTTGGTTCTGTGGATGGCGACCCCCCGGCTGCCTACCGTTACACCGAGGCCCGCATGAGCCGCATGGCGGTGGAGATGCTGACCGATATCGAGAAGGACACCATCGACTGGGACCCCAACTTTGACGAGACCAAGAAGGAACCCAGCGTGCTGCCCTGCCGCTTCCCCAACCTGCTGGTCAACGGCAGTCAGGGCATTGCGGTCGGCATGGCCACCAACATCCCGCCCCACAACCTGAGCGAGGTCATTGACGGCTGCATCGCCTATATCGACGATCCGGACATCGACCTGCCCGGCCTGATGGAATACATCAAGGGCCCGGACTTCCCCACTGCCGGCATCATCATGGGCCGCAGCGGCATCCGCGCCGCCTACGCCACCGGCCGGGGCAAGATCACCCTGCGGGGCCGCGCCACCATCGAGGAGACCAAGAACGGCCGTACCCAGATCATCATTACGGAGATCCCGTATATGGTCAACAAGGCCCGCCTCATCGAGAACATGGCCGACCTTGTCAAGGAGAAGCGCATCGAGGGCATCACCGGCCTGAACGATGAGACCAACCGCAAGGGCATGCGCATCGTGGTGGACATCCGCAAGGACGCCAATGCACAGGTCATCCTGAACCAGCTGTACCAGTACACCCAGCTGCAGGATACCGTGGGCGTTATCATGCTGGCCATCGACCACAAGGTGCCGAAAGTCCTCACCCTGAAGCAGATGCTTCAGAAGTACGTTGAATTTCAGGACGAGGTGGTGCGCCGCCGCACCCAGTACGACCTGAAAAAGGCCAAGGAGCGCGCCCACATTCTGGAGGGCCTGAAGAAGGCCACCGATATCGTGGACGAGCTGATCGCCACCATCCGCGCCTGCAAGGGCGGCATGGCAGAGGCCAAGGCTGCCATCATGGAGCAGTTCGGCTTTGACGACCCGCAGGCAGATGCCATCGTCAAGCTGCAGCTGGGCCGTCTGGCAGGCCTTGAGATCCTGAAGATTGAGGAAGAGCTTACCGGCCTGCAGGCCAAGATCGAGAACTGGGAGGCCATTCTGGCCGATGACGCCCGTGTGCTTGCCATCGTCAAGGAAGAGCTGCTGGAAATGAAGAAGCGCTTCGGCGACGAGCGCCGCACCGAGATCCAGTCCGTGACCGGTGAGGTGGATATCGAGGATCTGATCGCCGAGGAGCAGTGTGTCTACACCCTGACCGAGGCCGGCTATATCAAGCGCCAGCTCAAGGCCACCTATCAGGCACAGCGCCGCGGCGGACGCGGCATCTCCGGCATGACCCGCAAGGAAGAGGACATCGTGCAGGAAATGTTCGTAGGCTCCACCCACGACTATGTGCTCTTTGTCACCGACCGGGGCCGTCTGTTCCGCATCAAGGGCTACACCATTGCCGAGGGCAGCCGCACCAGCAAGGGCAGCAACATCGTCAACCTGCTGCAACTGGCCGAGGGCGAAAAGGTCACCAACATGATCTGCCAGTCGAAGGAAGCCGACACCGAGGGCGGCTTTGTGACCATGGTCACGAAGCAGGGCCTCATCAAGCGCACCCCGCTGGAACAGTATGCTAACATCCGTAAGTCCGGCCTGATCGGCATTGCCCTGAACGAGGGCGACGCTCTGGCATGGACTCGCCTGACCTCCGGCCACGATATGCTCATCGTTGCCACCCGCAACGGTCAGGCCATCCGCTTCAACGAAGCCGATGCACGTCCCATGGGCCGCAGCGGCCACGGCGTGCGCGCCATCCGTCTGGCCGAGGGCGATGAAGTTGTGGGCGTGTGCATCTGCCGCGAGGGCGGCACGGTGCTCACCGTCACCGAGAACGGCAAGGGCCGCCGGTCGGACATCGACACCTACCGCATCACCGCACGCGGCGGCAAGGGCATCCGCAACTACGATGCCGCCAAGGATAAGGTGGCTGCGGTCAAGATCGTGGACGACGTGGATGATGTGCTGCTGAGCAGTCAGGAGGGCATCATCATCCGTCTGCACGCCAACGAGATCCCGCTGCAGAGCCGCTACGGCTCCGGCGTGCGGGTGATGCGCTTGGGTGAGAACGACAAGGTGATGGTACTTGCCCGCACCGACCACGACGACGAGGCCCAGACCGAGCAGATCGACACCTCCGATGCCGATGCCGAACCCACCGCAGAGCAGCTTGCCGCCATGGAAGCTGCAGATGCCGCCGCCGCTGCAGAAGCCCCGGAAGCAGACGATAAGGGCGAAGAGTAAACCTTGAAAACACAATAAGATTTGAAAGAAGCCGCCGCGCAGAGATTTCTGTACGGCGGCTTCTTTTCAAATCCATCCAAACCATGTATAATAGAAATAGCGTGTGAGGAATAAAAATAAACACAGAAAGTGGTTTAAGGAACATGACAGAGCAAAAAAAATCCCCGGAGATCAGCATCATCGTGCCGGTGTATAAGGTGGAAAAATACCTGAACGAATGCATTGATTCCATTCTGGCACAGACCTTTACGGATTTTGAGCTGATCCTGGTGGACGATGGCTCCCCGGATAACTGCCCTGCCCTGTGCGATGCTGCGGCAGAAAAAGACAGCCGCGTGCGGGTGATCCACCAGCAGAATAAGGGGCTGAGCGGGGCAAGAAATGCCGGAATTAATGTTGCACGGGGAAATTGGCTTGGCTTTGTGGATTCAGATGATATGATCGACCCTACCTTCTGTGAAAAAATGCTTCATGCTGCAGTGCAGGCTGGGGCGGAAATGGCTGTGTGCAATATTCTGCGCATGAAAGAAAATAAAGCACTGGACAGTTATCAGGAACATTGTTTAAAAGACGAAGTTCTCTCAAGAGAAGAAATCGTTCACCGTATCCAGCTGTCACCGTTCTATATGGTAATGACACGACTGTGCCGTCGCGAAGTATTTGAGAAAATTCGTTTTCCAGAAGGAAAAAATTATGAAGATGCATTCACTGCACCGGAAATTTTGGAATGGGTAAACAAAGCAGCTTGTGTGGCGGAGCCTCTTTATCAATATCGGCTGCGTTCGGGAAGCATTATGCACGCGGCTGTAACCCTGAAAAATCTGGAAGAAGTCCATGCAAACTATGCGCTGTTTCAGTATACAATGAAATACCGAAAATATGATGAAGCCTGCCTGCAGTATACAGTTACAAAGCGCATCTTCCGTAAACTCAAGAGAAAACTGTCACAGGAAGAACGCAAAAGCGAACAGGTGCAGCAGGCTGCCGCCTGTGTGGCAAAAGCAAAGGACGAGTTGAGCCGCGCAGGCGGTTTTACGCTGCGTAATCAACTGGAAACTGCTCTGTGTGTTCTGAATCCAAAATGGTTCTTTGCGTATAAATATGGGGCATGACAGCGGAAGGAAAATACTGTGAGTGAAAGAACAGAAAGTGGAAGACCGGAAATCAGCATCATCGTGCCAGTGTATCAGGTGGAAAAATATCTGAATGAGTGCATTGATTCCATCCTCGCTCAGACCTTTACAGATTTTGAACTGATCCTTGTGGACGATGGCTCACCGGACAACTGTCCTGCCCTGTGCGATGCAGCAGCAAAAAGGGACAGCCGCGTGCGGGTGATCCATAAGCAAAATGGCGGTGTAAGCACAGCCCGCAATGCGGGTCTGGATGCAGCACAGGGAAATTGGATCGCATTTGTGGATTCGGATGATACAGCAGCACCAGAATATCTGGAAAAAATGCATAAGGCAGCGCTGGAAACGGGTGCAGATTTTGCAATCTGCAGCAGTCAGTGCATTGATGAAACGGGCAAAACGCTTGCAGGCGGAGAACATCGCCTTTTGAATGAGTTTTTGCCGCAGGAGGAAGTTCTGCGCCGGATGGTGGTGTCGGATTTTCAGGTTCCGTGGAATAAGCTTTATCGCCGAAAACTGCTGGAAAATCTGCGCTATCCAGAAAACAAGGCGTTTGAAGATACCTGTCTCATGCCGGTCATTTACGCAAGAGCGGCTTCTGCCTGCGGTGTATGGGATTTTTTATACAATTACCGCATCGTTACCGGCAGTGCCATGCACCGCAAGACTACCTTGAAAACACTGGACTGGGTGGAAGCATGGTACCGCCTGTTTGATGTGCTGTACCAAAACGGCATCCGGGATGCTTTGTGTGCAGCCTATCGCCCGATTTTGACTGCCGTGTGGGACATCTGGCTGCACCTGACACCGGAAGAGCGCAAAAGCCCCCGGATGAAGGAAGCCTTTGCGTATGAGCGTACAGCCCGCCATCGGCTGATGCAAGCCCGCGGCGTAACACTAAAAAATTTGTGGGCGGCAGTGGTCTGCGCTGCATCGGCCTGCAGTTATCTGGATCTATGCCGCAAAAGGGCGGAAAGACGGCAGAAAACGACCTGAAGCAATGAGGAGTTTATTGTGCAGGAACAACATAAAAAACAGCCGGAGATCAGCATCATCGTGCCGGTATATAAGACAGAGCGTTTTCTGAGCGCCTGCATCTCTTCCATCCTTGCCCAGACCTTCACGGATTTTGAGCTGATCCTGGTGGACGATGGCTCTCCGGACAGCTGCCCTGCTTTGTGCGATGCCGCAGCGGCAAAGGACAGCCGCATCCGGGTCATCCACCAGAAGAATCGTGGCCTGAGCGTGGCACGCAATGCCGGGCTGGACGCGGCAGAGGGCGAATGGATCGCCTTTGTGGATTCAGACGACACCATCACGCCGGACTTCTGCGCAAAGCTTTACCATGCGGCGCAGGAGGCCGGTGCACAGATGGCCGTGTGCAATTACCGGCAGGTGGACGAAGCCCTGACCCCCATCCGGGAGCAGTATCTGCATGTGCGGCGGGAGGTGCTGACCCCGGAGCAGGCGTTGGAGCACAGCACCCTTCTGCCCTACATGGTGGTGTGGAACAAGCTGTACCACCGCAGCATTTTTGCGCAGCTGCGCTTTGCAGAGGGCAAGCTGAACGAGGACACCCTGCTGATCGCCTACGCCTACGAAAAAGCGGACAGAATCGCAAATATCCCGGATGCGCTGTACCTTTACCGCAAGGTGGCGGGCAGCATCGTCAACAGCAAAGTCACCCTGCGCAATCTCGACCGTGTGGAAGCAAACTATACCGTGTTTGAGTGCGTCCGCCGCCATGGCATCACGGGTTCGCTGTGTGAGCTGTACTGGGCACTGCTGCACTCCCTGATCGATGTGGGAATGCACCTGACCGCCGAAGAGCGCCGGAGTGCCCGGATGCAGCAGGCGCGGGAGTACGAGCGCTGCGCCCGCCGGGCCTTGCGTCAGGAACATGCTGTTACCCTGAGGGCGCTGGGCAACACCCTGTGTTTTATTATTTCACAGGACTGGTATTTTGCCCGCCGATGGAAAAATACCGTGTAACCGCGCAGGTTTGTCTGGACTTCCCTGCAAAGATATGCTACAATGGCAAAACAATCACAAATACCCGTGGGGGAGTAGCAGGCGCTTTTGCAGGGCGCAGCAAGTCAACATGATGACCGTTGGTTCCGGTCTGGCTTGCTTTCATTTGCGAGACTCATGTGTTTTTGGCGCATAGAACAGCGCCCGTGCACATGGAGTTGGTTTCAAAAAAATCACCCGGTCCCGGACGTACATGTGCGCCCGTGACCGGGTTTTGTATTGCCCGATATTCTGGTCAGATTCAGGAGGCAGACAATATGGAATGGAGTTTTGTATTTTTCCTCAACAGTGCCCTGCTGGGCGTGGGCCTTGCAATGGACGCGTTCTCGGTGTCCATGGCAAACGGCCTGCACGACCCCCGCATGAGCAGGGGAACCATGTGCAGGATCGCGGGCACCTTTGCCCTTTTTCAGGCCGTGATGCCCATGACAGGCTGGGTGTGCGTGCACACCATTGTGGAGCTGTTCTCTTCGTTTGAAAAGTTCATCCCGTGGATCGCGCTGGCTCTGCTGGGCTATATTGGCGGCAAAATGCTGGTGGATGGCATCAAGGGCGAAGAGGCCGAAGAGGCCGCAGAGCTGAGTGCGGGTGCACTGCTCATGCAGGGCATCGCCACCAGTATCGATGCGCTTTCGGTGGGCTTCACCATTTCGGAATACGGCTGGCTGATGGCACTTGCGGCATCGCTCATCATTGCGGTGGTCACCTTCTTTATCTGCATGGCGGGCCTGCGCATCGGCAAAAAGTTTGGCACCAAGCTCTCCGGCAAGGCATCCATTCTGGGCGGCATCATCCTCATTGGCATAGGTCTGGAAATTTTTATTTCCGGGGTGTTCTGAAATTCAGACAGCATAAAACAAAAGGGCACGGCGCTGCAATGCGCTGTGCCCTTTCGTTTTATAAAATGTTCCACATAGAACAATTACTTTTCCGGCTCAAAATAATCGGCATATTCCTCGGTCAGCTTGGAGCCAAGCCGCCGGATGCCGCCGTACAGGTGCCGTTCCACCAACGGTTCAAAGGCGGCAAGGTCGCACCGCTCGATGGCGTTCATCAGGTTGCGGTGGTCTGCGATCACCTCGGCAAGGCCGCCGGTGGTCATGGTGTCCAGCATCCGGAAGCGGCTGTAGTCGGCGTGGGCGTTCTGCAGGGTGCTCCACAGGTACATTTTATCCATGGCCGCAAACCATGTCCCGTGCAGGGCACGGTCGGCTTCGTACAGCTTGTTGTAATCCGGGCTCTCCATGACCGCAAGGGCCTCGTAGGCTTCCACCCGCCTGCGGATCAACGCCCGCTGCTCCGGGGTGCACCGGGGCGAAAAATCCCGCAATACGCGGGCTTCCACGGCGGTGCGCTCGTAGATCAGCTCGTCCACGATGCGGCGGTTCAGCCGGGTAACGGTGGTGCCCTTGTAAGGCACGATCTTTACCAGCCCGTTTTCCTGCAGCTTCTGCAGCACCACCCGGATCAGGGTGCGCGGTGCGCCAAAGCGGGCACAGAGCGGATTTTCGCTCAGCGAAGAGCCGGGGCGGATGGTCAGGTCAATGATTTCCCGCTCCAGCACAGCATAGATCTCAGCATCAGTTTTGTATTGTTCCATACCTCTCACCTAATGGAAATGCATTATCCTTCAAACGGTTTCCAGAACGCACCCTCCGGCAGCGGCAGCGTGAATGCCATGGGCTTTCCGGTCTCCGGGTGCAAAAATTGCAGGCCGCAGCTCTGCAGGGCAATGCTGCCTTTTACGCGGCTTCCGTATTTGCCGTCTCCGGTCAGCGGATGCTTCCGGGATGCAAACTGCACCCGGATCTGATGGGTGCGGCCGGTGTGCAGCGTGATCTCAGCAAGGCTCATCTCTCCTGCCGTTTTCACGATGCGGTATTCCAGCACGGCTTCCCGCACGCCCTTGCGGGGGCGGCTGACCGGGAACACCCGGCCCCGGCGGCTGTCCTTGAACAGCCAGTCCCGCAGGGTGCCTTCGGCGGGCAGTGCTTCGTCCGGCCCGCCTGCAATGACGGCCCGATATCGCTTGATGAACTGCGGCACTTCCGGCTTCCCTTCGGCCCTGCCATCCTGCACAGCGTAGGCGTTCTGGCTCTGGGTGATTTGACGGCTGAGTGCGGCCGCAGCCCCGGGCGTTCTGGCAAACACCATCAGGCCGGAAACGCCGGTGTCCAGCCGGTGCACCACGCCTACAAAGGCATCCGGCTGGCCCCACAGCTGCCGCAGGGCTGCGGGCACGCCCTCTTCGCTGGAAAGTCCGGCGGGCTTGTCCAGCACCACAAGGGCGGCATCTTCGTACAGGATGTTCACAGCCTGCCCTCGGCGATCAGGGCCTTGAGCTTCAGGATACCGGCAATGGTCTTGCCGTCCCGGATCTCGCCGCTCATGACCATCTCATAAGCTTTATCCAGCGGCACACGGTCAGGGGTCAGGAATTCATCGGCATCCAGATGCATCTGGGTCTTGTGCAGGCCGGTGGCGACCCATGTATAGATCACTTCGGTGTCATAACCCACGGTGGGGAAAAACTGGCCCAGAGAGATATAATTGTCCGCGGTCAGGCCGCACTCCTCGCCCAGCTCCCGCTTGGCGGCTTCAAAGGGGTCCTCACCCTTTTCCAGCTTGCCGGCAGGCAGCTCCCACAGCTCCTGCTGCATGGCGTAGCGGAACTGGCGCACCATGCAGATGGTGCCGTCCTCAAAATAGGGCAGGATGCACGCACCGCCGTGGTGATGCACCACTTCGCGTTCGGCGGTCTTGCCGTTTTCCAGCAGAGCAGTGTCTTTTGTCAGGGTGATCACCCGGCCCTCGAAGAGCACCTCGCTGGTGAGTGTTTTTTCGTAATGCACGGTCTTCTCCATTTTATTACCCTCTTTGCCCGGCACAGCGCCGGTTTTCTATGGCTTCAGTTTACGGCAAAATGAGGTTTGTTGTCAATAAAGATGTGATAAATACAAGGGAGAGTGAACCCTCTCAGGCTCACTGCGTTCGCCAGCTCCCCCGAAAGGGGGAGCTTTTTGCATCTTCCGGTCAGCACAAATAAAGCTCCCCCTTTGGGGGAGCTGGCACGGCGCAAGCCGTGACTGAGAGGGTTCCCTCCCCTTTTTGCGAAAAAAATTACAGGATCTGGCAAAGCAGGCAGGCCAAAACCGGAAAATCCGCGCCAGTGCTCACTTTAACGAACTAAAGACGTACAAAAGCGCTAAAAAAATTTCTTTATTTTTGGTGCGTTTGTTGAGCGGTTTGCGTTTACTTTATGGGCGGAATTTGCTATTATAGTATACAAGCAATAGTGCCTTTATGGGGTTCTCCGGTCCCATGTGGGGCATATTGCCCCGCGCAAAAGGTACCAAATTCTGAATAATGGAGGAAGAAAAATGCCTAGAGCAAAGCAAACTATGGATGGCAATACCGCTGCCGCCCATGTAGCGTATGCCTACACGGACGTGGCTGCCATCTACCCCATTACCCCGTCTTCTCCGATGGCTGACTCTGTGGACCAGTGGTCTGCAGCTGGCCAGAAGAACATCTTCGGCAATCAGGTCAAGGTCGTCGAGATGGAATCTGAGGCCGGCGCTGCTGGCGCTGTGCACGGCTCTCTGGGTGCAGGTGCTGTTACCACCACCTTCACCGCTTCTCAGGGCCTGCTGCTGATGATCCCCAACATGTACAAGATCGCTGCTGAGCAGCTGCCCTGCGTGTTCGATGTTTCTGCACGTACCGTTGCTACTCAGTCCCTGAACATCTTTGGTGATCACAGCGACGTTATGGCATGCCGTCAGACCGGCTTTGCAATGCTGGTCGAGAGCAGCGTGCAGGAAGTTATGGATCTGTCCCCTGTCGCACATCTGTGCGCCATCGAGGGCAAGGTTCCCTTCCTGAACTTCTTCGATGGCTTCCGTACTTCTCATGAGTACCAGAAGATCGAGAAGTGGGATTACGCCGATCTGAAGGAAATGTGCAACATGGAGGCTGTGGAGGAGTTCCGTAAGAAGGCTCTGAACCCCGAACACCCCAAGATGCGCGGCTCCCACGAGAACGGCGACGTGTTCTTCCAGCATCGTGAGGCATGCAACAGCGTTTACAACGCTCTGCCTGCTGTTGTTGAGAAGTACATGGCCAAGATCAACGCAAAGCTGGGCACCAACTACGATCTGTTCAACTACTACGGCGCACCCGATGCTGACCGTGTGATCGTGGCTATGGGCTCCATCTGCGACGTTGCTGATGAGGTCATCGACTACCTGAACGCCAAGGGCGAGAAGGTCGGTATCATCAAGGTCCGCCTGTACCGTCCCTGGGTCTCCGCTTCCCTGCTGAAGGTCCTGCCCAAGACCGCCAAGAAGGTGGCTGTGCTGGACCGCACCAAGGAGCCCGGCTCTCTGGGCGAGCCCCTGTACCTGGATGTTGCCGCTACCCTGCGTGAGGCTGGCCTGAACGATGTCGTTCTGACCGGCGGCCGTTACGGTCTGGGCAGCAAGGATACCCCGCCGTCCTCCATCTTTGCTCTGTTCAAGGAGCTGGAGAAGGATCAGCCCAAGGAGCGCTTCACTCTGGGTATCACCGATGATGTCACCTTCCTGTCTCTGCCGGAAGTCAAGCCCGCTCCCATCACCGCAGCTGCTGGCACCAAGGAGTGCAAGTTCTGGGGTCTGGGCGGCGACGGTACTGTCGGTGCTAACAAGAACTCCGTCAAGATCATCGGCGACCATACCGACAAGTATGTTCAGGCATACTTCCAGTATGACTCCAAGAAGACCGGCGGCGTGACCATCAGCCATCTGCGTTTCGGCGACAAGCCCATCCGCAGCCCCTACTACATCAACCAGGCTGACTTCGTGGCCTGCCACAACCCCGCTTACATCCACATGGGCATGAAGATGGTCCAGGATGTCAAGCCCGGCGGCGTGTTCATGATCAACTGCCAGTGGTCCGATGAGGAGCTGGGCCAGCACCTGAACGCCGAGGCAAAGAAGTATATCGCTGACAACAACATCCAGCTGTATACCATCAATGCAATCGATAAGGCTATCGAGATCGGCATGGGCAAGCGCACCAACACCATCCTGCAGTCTGCATTCTTCAAGCTGGCTGACGTCATGCCCATCGAGGATGCCGTCAACTTCATGAAGCAGGCAGCTCAGAAGAGCTACGGCAAGAAGGGCCAGGACGTCGTTGAGATGAACTGGAAGGCTATCGATGCAGGCGTTGACGCCATCCACAAGGTGGACGTGCCCGCATCCTGGTCCAACCCCGAGGCTGATCCCGCACCCAAGGCTCTCACCGGCCGTCCGGAGCTGGTCAAGCAGATCCGCGATGTCATGGAGCCCATTGCCCGCATGGACGGCGACAGCCTGCCTGTCTCTTCCTTCGTGGCAAATGCAAACGGCGAGTGGGAGCAGGGCGCTTCTGCATACGAGAAGCGCGGCACCGCTGTCAACGTCCCCGAGTGGGATGCTGCAAAGTGCGTTGGCTGTAACCAGTGTGCATTCGTCTGCTCTCATGCTACCATCCGTCCCTTCCAGCTGACCGCCGACGAGCTGGCAGCTGCTCCTGCACAGACCAAGAGCCGCGACAACAAGCCCGCAAACGAGTACAAGTTTGTTATGGCTGTGTCTCCTCTGGACTGCATGGGCTGCGGCGAGTGCGTCACCGTCTGCCCCACCAAGGCTATCACCATGGTGCCGCAGGACAGCCAGGCCGATCAGCAGGCAGTGTTCGACTACTGCGTGGCCAACATCTCCAAGAAGCCTTCCAAGTTTGCTGACGATACCGTTATCGGTTCTCAGTTCAACCAGCCGCTGCTGGAGTTCTCTGGCTCCTGCGCAGGCTGTGCCGAGACTTCTTACGCTCGCCTGATCACTCAGCTGTTCGGCGAGAAGATGTACATCTCCAACGCTACCGGCTGCTCCTCCATCTGGGGCGGCACCGCTTCCATCTCTCCGTACACCGTCAACAAGGACAGCGGCCATGGTCCTGCATGGTGCAACTCCCTGTTCGAGGATAACGCAGAGCATGGTCTGGGCCTGTACATCGGCCAGAAGACCGTCCGCGAGAACCTGATCAAGGAGATCGCAGAGGTTGCTGGTTCCGACAAGGCTTCTGCTGAGCTGAAGGCTGCCTTTGAGAAGTTCCTGGAGACCAAGAACAACACCAAGGCCAACGACGAGCCCGCAAAGGCCCTGATCGCTGAGCTGGAGAAGGCTGCTGCTGCCGGCTGCGAGAAGTCTGCAGAGATCCTGAAGAGCAAGCAGTTCATCGCCAAGAAGTCCGTCTGGATCTTCGGTGGTGACGGCTGGGCATACGACATCGGCTTCGGTGGTCTGGACCACGTTCTGGCTTCCGGCGAGGATGTCAACGTGATGGTCTTCGATACTGAGATGTACTCCAACACCGGTGGACAGGCATCCAAGGCTTCCAACATTGGTGAAGTCTGCCAGTTCGCTGCTGCTGGTAAGGAAATCAGCAAGAAGAGCCTGTCCGAGATCGCTATGACCTACGGTTACATCTATGTTGCTCAGATCGCACTGGGTGCTAACCCGGCTCAGGCTGTCAAGGCCATCGCTGAGGCTGAGGCTTACCCCGGCCCGTCTCTGATCATCGGCTACGCTCCCTGCGAGCTGCACGGTGTCAAGGGCGGCATGACCAACTGCCAGAACGAGATGAAGAAGGCAGTTGAGGCCGGTTACTGGAACCTGTTCACCTTCAACCCGGCAAACAAGGCTCAGGGCAAGAATCCGTTCACCCTGACCTCCAAGGCTGTGGATAACGAGAAGTATCAGGCACTGCTGGCTAACGAGACCCGTTACAGCCGCCTGACTCGTGCATTCCCCGACCGTGCTAAGGAGCTGTTCGCACGCAACCAGGAAGTTGCAAACGACCGCTACGAGCACCTGACCCGTCTGGTCGACCTGTACAAGTAAGCATTCTTCTGCGCTTTGGATGCAGATATTTGCGGCACCTTAGCCCCACAATGCAAGAGGGCGGCTGCCCCGTACCGGCGGTTACTGCGCAATGCAGCGGTACGAAGCGGAGAAACGCATCCATCCATGCAGGTAATGTGCTGAAGTACAGCATTCGCCATACGAGTTCTATCTGATTTCACTTCCCGGGCGGTGCTTTGTTCCGTGCGAAGCACCGCAGCGGGATATGAGATACCAAAGCGCCCGCGAGGGTCCTTGAAAGCACACCCCGCGTGTGTCAGGAGCATAAGGTCTGCTTGCAGATACCTTGCTCCGCCTGCTGCATAAGACCTGCTTTGCAGGGATCTTGCCGCAGTAAAAAACGTATATCGTTTTTAGCGCCCCGTTCACCGCAAGGTGATCGGGGCGTATTTTTGTGCACGGAAATCGAACGTCAAACGAAAAGTTTATCACAAAATCTTCCAAAAGATACCATTCCCTTTTTACAGTTTCTTCATAGCTTCTTAACGAATTGAATTGTGAAAGCTGTTATACTTTTGCCATGGGAAGCGGGGCCGCAACCGCTTACCCAAGTAACATGATTCCTCCTCACACCAAGGCAATATCCAAGCAAAACACCCTTTTTCGTGTGCCGCAACACGGAAGAGGGTGTTTTGTTTTGCAAAATTCTGGTAAATCGGTGGTTTAGGGTTGACCCCGTTTTTTTGCGGCGCTATAATAAAAATGAATATGAAAACTTGGAGGTGAACGCAGGAAAATGGACCCGGATCATAGTCGAAGTAGAACCACCGGCGCGGTGGATCAGAAAACAAAAACAACTGCGTTTTCCCCAACCGTTCGCCTCCTTCGCTGAGTCCTGCGGAAAAGCACCGCTTCAACGGTGCATCTTTCCGCAAAACAGAGCAGAGGAAGGCGCGGCTTTGTGTGCGCAGAATGCGGCGTTTGCGGCATTCCGGCAGGCAAGGCGGCGCGTTTTTTGTTTCCCGATCTGCTGCGTCCTCCGGATACAGGAGCTGCTCCTGTTCCGTAAAAACTGAGGAGGTACGCCCAATGGATATGGAAGAAAAGAAGCTGACGGCTGATGCTGCGGAACAGGCGCTGCCGGTGCAGGAGCTGCCTGCTGATATCCCCGCCGAGGTCCGCCAGAAGCTGGCTGAAGATCTGAACGAGGAAGCTACTGAAGACCTCAAGCAGGACATGCGCGAGGCCGAAAAAGAGGAAGCCAACGACGAAGAGGTCAAGGCCAACCCTGAGATGCTCACCAAGAGCCGCCTGCTCAAGCTGCTCATCAAGAAGCAGTACGTCAAGCTGCGCGAAGTGACCGAGGAAGAGCAGCCTGCCGACCTTGCCGAGCTGCTGGAAGAGCTGGACGAAAACAACCGCCTTGTGGTGTTCCGCTTGCTCAAAAAGGAGGTGGCCACCGAGGCCTTTGCCTATATGTCCGACGAAGCCCGCGACGATCTGGTGAACGCCTTCTCAGATGTGGAGCTTGTGGGCGCTATTGAAGAGATGAGTCTGGACGATGCCGCCGACCTGCTGGAGGATATGCCTGCAGGCGTGGTAAAGCGGGTGCTGGAAAAATCCTCCAAGCAGACCCGTGAGAGCCTGAACAAGCTGCTGAACTACCCCGAAAGCTCTGCCGGCAGCCTGATGACCCCCGAATATGTCCGTCTGCGCGAGGATATGACCGTAGCGCAGGCTTTTGAAGCCATCCGCAAGCAGGGCGAAAACGCAGAGACCGTGTACACCTGCTACGTGGTGGAGCGCAACCGCCTGAAGGGCGTTGTTTCTGCCCGAAGCCTGCTGCTGTCAGAGCCGCATACTCCCATCAACGAGATCATGGATGATAACGTGGTCACTGTGAAAGTGACCGACGATCAGGAGTACGTGGCCCGTGAGATGCAGCGCTACGACTTTACCGCCATGCCTGTTCTGGACAACGAGGGCATGTTCGTGGGTATCATCACCATCGACGATGCAATCGACGTTCTGACCGACGAGAGCACCGAGGATATGCAGAAGATGGCTGCTATTCTGCCGGACGACGATGCCACCACCTACTTCGGCACCAGCGTCTGGACCCACGCAAAGCAGCGCATTCCATGGCTGTTGATCCTGATGCTGTCCGCCACCTTTACCGGCATGGTCACCACCCACTATGAGGAGGCCTTTGTCAGCCTGCCGCTGCTGGTCTCCTTCATGCCCATGCTGATGGATACCGCCGGCAACTGCGGCAACCAGATCAGCACCCTGATGGTGCGTGGTCTGGCTCTGGGCGAGGTGGAGCCCAGCGACTTTTTGCAGGTGCTGGGCAAGGAGCTGCGGGTGTCTGCCATCGTGGGCGCGGTGCTGGGCATCGTGAACGGCCTGCGCATCTACCTGATGTACACCTTCCTGTTCCCCGGCCAGTACGCCAACGTGATGGGCTATGCCATCGTGGTCAGCGTTTCGCTGTTCTTCAGCGTCATTCTGGCAAAGCTGGTGGGCGGTATGCTGCCGCTGGCCGCAAAGAAGCTGGGTGCCGACCCGGCCATCATGGCTACCCCCTTCATCACCACCATCGTGGATGCCTGCAGCCTGATCCTGTATTTCCAGATCGCACAACTGGTGTTCCACAATATGATGTAAATAATAAAGCAATGCCGGACGGTCTTGAAGTGACTGCCCGGCATTTTTATAGGACGAACCCTCTCAGTCATCGCTGCGCGATGCCAACTCCCTCAGTCAAAACCTGACGGTTTTGCCAGCTCCCTCAAAGAGGGAGCCTCTGGCGGAGCCGGAAGCGTCCTAACCCTCTCAGCCTGCTCCCGTTGGTCGCAGACAGCTCCCCCGAAGGGGGAGCTTATAGCACTGCCGGAAGCTTTTAGCATTCATCCGATACGTTTCGGTTATCGCAAAAAAGCTCCCCCTTCGGGGGAGCTGTCGCCGCAGGCGACTGAGAGGGTTCAGCCGGGATAAAACAGTGTGGAAAACTGCATGTTTCCCCGCCTTTTCCACACAGAAAAACGGCAGCGGCCCGGTGTTGAAAACTTGTGGCCGGTTCATTCCAGATTGGAGAAAAAGAAATCACCGCTCAGGAACGGTTTGTAGAATACAAAGAAAATCCTTCGACTTTCTTTTTTATAAAAGGCAGAATGCCCGCATTTTTGCCCAAAACTTACCAGAAAGCTGCGGCCTGAATTACGGTGTGTATAGGGCTGATGCCCTTTTGTTGTGGAAAACCCGGTGGAAAAAGTGGAAAACCTCATGGAAAACTTGCCCTTTTCTTCACAAAAACGGTGGAAAACCCGGTGGAAAAAGTGAAAAGTTCATTCCAGACAGGAAACTCCATACACTTTCCGGTTGTGCTTTTGTGCCGCGAAATCCGCTTGACAGCTGTATTTTTGGGCGGAAGATGCGGCAGTTTTCCACACTGTGGCATTGCCTTGAATGCCCCGGCCAATCATGGTACAATAACAGCAGAAAAATGCGGCAAAACTCACCGATATCGGAATACAATGCGTTGGAGGCACCCTATATGAACAATTGGCTCAACCAGCTGGAGCGCAAATACGGACGCTTCGGCATCCCGAATCTGACCAACATTCTGGTGGGCGGGCAGATCCTTGTGCTGGCCATCGAGCTGTTTGTCAACCAGACCGTCAGTGTCTGGCTGGCACTCAGCCGCTATTTTCTGCTGCGCGGCCAGATCTGGCGCATCATCACCTTTGCGTTCATCCCCTCTTACGGCGGCAGCATCCTCAGCGCGGTGCTGGGCATCTATTTCACATGGTTCATCGGCACAGCGCTGGAACAGGAGTGGGGCGATTTCCGCTATACGGTGTATCTGCTCTCTGGGATGCTGGGCACTGTGCTGGCCTGTCTGCTCACCGGCGTGACCGGCAGCACCTACTGCCTGTCCCTTTCGCTGCTGCTGGCCTTTGCCATGCTGTACCCGGAGGTACAGGTGCTGCTGTTCTTTGTCATCCCCATCCGGGTAAAATACTTTGGCTTTTTTGCGGCAGCACTGTGGGTGCTCAGCTTTCTGGGCGCGCCGCTGCCGCAAAAGCTGAGCCTGCTGCTCAGCATGGCGAACGTCTGGCTGTTCTTTGGCCCGATGGCCTATCGTTCCGTCCGCGCGTGGGTACGCCGTGAGCAGTGGAAGCGGAGAAACAGAAGGTAAGGAGAAACACCATGATGCTGGACCGCATGGAGGGCAATGCAGAACTGAAAAGCAGCGTGCAGCTGATGCTGGCAGCCCGCCGCCTGACCCACAGCGTGCTGCTGGTGGGTGAAGAGGGCCTTGGAGCCGGTTTTGCGGCCCGCTGCATTGCGGCAGATTATCTTTACCCTGCAGGCGGAGCGCCCGCTGAGGCCCTTCTGCGGGGCGAATGCTGCCGTGCTGTGGGTAAGCCCGGCGACCGCGACAGCGGCCATGTGGAGACCGGCATCGTGCGTGAAGCGATCAGCGTTGCCGGTATGGGCGCAGGCGGAAAATATCTGGTCAGTCAGGTCAAGGCTATGCGCAGCGAGATCTTCAACACCAGCCTTTCGGCCGAGGGCCGTGCCGTGCTGCTCTACCATGTGGAAAAGATGAACGAGGAATCTGCCAATGCCCTGCTGAAGGTGATGGAAGAGCCGCCGGAGGGGGTGCTGTTCCTGCTTACGGCGGATTCGCTGGCAGGCGTGCTGCCCACCATCCGCAGCCGCTGCGTCAGCTTTGCAGTGGCTCCTGTCTCGCCGGAGCAGTGCGCTCGCTACTGCGCCGCACAGGGGGTGGACAAAAAGACGGCCGCGCTGTACAGCGAACTGTTCGACGGGCACATTGGTACGGTGCTTGCCGCCGCACAGGACGAAGCCCGCACCGCGCAGGTGGAAAAGGCCCTGCAGCTGGCAAAGGCCGCTGCCGACCGTGACAGCTATGCCGCAGCCTGCCTGCTGGCCGCCTACGAAAAGGACAAGGCCGGCGCCGCCGCCCTGCTGACGGACTTCCGTGCGGTGGCGGCAGCGGGCCTGCGGCAAAGCCCCCACGCACCGGTGCAGGGCGATGCCGCCCGGCGTGCCCTGCGGCTGGCAGATGCCGCCATCCAGCGTCTGGGCGCACAGGTGAACCCCAAGATCGTGCTCAGTGTGTTTGCGGCAAAGTTCAGAGCGTTGTAATTTTAAAAAAGATAGAAAAATTCCCGGCAGATCAAATGCATCTGCCGGGAATTTGGTTTATTTGGCTTTAGGAATAGGAATAGGAGTGTCGCTTGGGCTGGCGTAACTGAAAGTGACGCTGTTTTTGTAGGTGACAGTAATGCCGCCAATATGTGTGGTAGGAACGTCAAAATAGGAACCCAAATCGACCCAGAGAGGAATGGTGGAGTTTCCGATAGAAATGGTTCGCTTAGTAGTGGCTTTATACTTGTTTGTACTGCTGTCTAAAGTATAATTGGCAAGGCTGCTACAGGAGGTTTTGCTGGTAAGAGAAGAATTGGTAAAAGTAAATTTGAAGTCAGAAGCATTAAGAGTGAAAGGGTTTGGAACGTTCTGGAACGAAACAGCGGTATAGAGATAGTAGTGCTGTGTACTGTTGGTTCCAGGCTCACGCTGTGAATTTGAGCGGCAGCCTTCAAAAGAGCCCAGACCAATCATATAACCGGTATCAGCAGAAATATAGCTTTCCGAGCTAACAGAAGGGAGGGCGGAAACGCTCAGAAGAGCGTCAGCTCTGTTCCCGCAGCCTGCCAGCATACCGCTTGCGGCAACGGCCAGTGCAGCAGCACCGGTGGTCTTTAAAAAGGTACGGCGGGTGATAAGCTCAGACATAACGAAACCTCTCCTTTTCACGCAGGAAATCATAAAATACAAAAGCGGATAAAAACAAAGACTCCCCCCAGCGCTTGCGGTACACCGGAGGGAATCTCTGTTTGGGGTATTGCTTTGGTGTGAGGAGGAATCATGTGCGGAAAGACGGTTGCGGCCCCGCCTCCCCGCAAGGTATAGTATACCCGATTTTAAGTGAAAAGTCATTACATTTTTGTGAAAAAACATCCCACAATGAACTTTTTACAAAATTCCCCCAATGAAAAAAACCAAACAGCGCGGTGTACAAAAATTCTGGTATTCCAGAATGACATAAACTGCCAATTTCACTATAGCAGACAAGACCGCAGGTGTCAATTAAAATGTCGGCTTTTTGGCGGAAAGACGAAAAAATGTGGCAAAAAACTGTAAAATCGGCACAGGGTCAGCCCTTGGCAAGCTCGGCGGCGTGAAGCTTGCCGTGCTCCACGTAGTGGGCGGCGTTGTGCAGGTTGGCCTCGATCTGGGCCGCGCTTACCTGCTTGATGACCCTTGCGGGCACGCCCACGGCCACCGAGTTATCCGGGATCACCATGCCCTCCGGCACCAGCGCACCCGCGCCGATGATGCAGTTTTTGCCCACGACACAGTGGTTGAGCAGGGTGGCGTGCATTCCGATGAGGCTGCCATCCCCTACCGTGCACCCGTGCACCAGCGCGCTGTGGCCCACAGTGACGTTCCTGCCCAGCGTCACGGCCCCGCCCACATCGCAGTGCAGCACGGCATTATCCTGCACGTTGGAGTTTTCGCCAATGGTCAAAGTGCCGTCGTCGCCGCGCAGCACGGCCCCGTACCACACCGTGGAACCGGCTTTCAGGATCACATCGCCTTGCACGGTGGCGTTGGGCGCAACGAACGCAGCCCCCTCGTTGCGGGGAACTTTTCCACAAAAGGACAGAAACATTGTTAAAAACCGCCTTTCTCTCTTTCTCTTTTGGCTGGTTTATGGTATTCTTTAAAGTAGTATAGCAAGCCAGAGCCTTTCCGGCAAGTAGGAGCTGTTTCAAAACAAAAATTTTTGCCGTGCGTCGGCAAGCAGATACAAGGGGGCACGCTCATGTTCAAAAACACCATCTTCCGCCGCATGACGGCGCTGGTGCTCACGCTGGCACTGGCCGCTGCCGCTGCACTGCCGGGCCTTGCGGTATATCCCATGCCCATCCAGACCGCCAGCGAGACCGAGGCGGTGTACCTGTTCAACGCCGACACCGGCAAGACCATCCTGAACCAGAATGCTGACCAGCAGCAGTATGTTGCCAGCCTGACCAAGCTTATGACGGCCCTGCTGCTGCTGGAAAGCGGCAAGGATCTGAACGGTGAAGTGACCGTGCCCACCGCGCTGACCCAGGAGTTCCGGGATATCCAGAACGCCAACGGCACCACTATGGGCCTGCGCATCGGCGAGACGGTGCACCGCATCGACCTGCTGAACGCCATGCTCATCGTCAGCGCCAACGACGCCGCCAGCGTCATTGCCTACGATGTGGGCGGCAGCGTGCTGGATTTCGTCAAGCAGATGAACGCCCGTGCCCAGGAGCTGGGCTGCACCGGCACGAACTTTACCTGTGCCCACGGCCTGTTTGACTACGGCAACGTGTCCACCGCGCAGGATCTGGCAAAGATCGCCGCCGCCTGTGCGGCAAACCAGACCTTTGCACAGGTGGCGGGCACCGCCAGCTATGTCCTGCCGGCCACGAACCTCCGCAAGGCTGAGCACACCATCAGCAGCTCCAACAGCCTGATGAACAGCGAGAGCGCCAACTACCGGGAGTATGTCCGGTGGGTCAAGGGCGGCTTTACCACGCTGGCAGGCCGCTGCATCGTGGCCTTTGCGGAAAAGGACGGCCACACCTACGGGCTGGTGATCCTTGGCTGCGATACGCCGGACCACCTCTTTGCCGAGTGCGATGATCTGTTCGACTGGGCCTTTGCCAGCTTTGCGGACCGTCCGCTGGTGGACACCCAGACCGAGATCACCACCGTGGCGCTGACCAAGTGCCGCACCGAACCGACGGTGGCGCTGTATGCCGCTGCGCCGGTCAGCGGCTACGGCCACGCGGACGATATCGTTACCTACTCCTTCGACCTGCCGGAGAGCATTGCGGCCACCGTTAAAAGCGGCAGTGTGGTGGGTACAGCCACCGTGTATCTGGACGGCGATGAAGTGGGCACGGTGGACCTTGTGACCCACAAGGAGTATGTCTCCGATTTCCGCACCGACATGAAGGCCACGGTGCTTCTGCTGTGCGCACTGCTGTTCATCCTCATTGCATTAACGGCGGTCACTCTTGCCGCGGGCGGTGGCTCGCTGAGCCTCAAAACGAGAAGGCGCAGAAGATAAAATGCCATGGCCGCAGATGCGGTAGATTGGAGCGGCAAAAAAGAATAAGAAAAGCGGCGCTCAGTGCCTTGCAACAGGCTCTGAGCGCCGCTTCTTTTGCGCTTATTGGTTGAGGAACTTGATAAAGTGGTAAGATTCCACGATCTGGAAATACTTGATGATGCGCGGGTACAGGGGTTCGGCCTTTTCGCCGAACTGCTGCTTCATGCATTCAGCAAGGTCTGCAACGGTCTTCTGGCCGTCGATCAGCGGCCAGAGATAGCTGCCGGTCTCGTCCAGATGCACCTGTGTGGTGCGCGGTTTATGAAACACTTTTTGCGCGATCGTGTTGAACACACCGGTGTTCTCCACCTCAAGGGTGATAAGGCCGGTGGCTTCGTCTGTGTGCCAGCGCAGGGTTTCCGCCCGCTGCGGAATGAGGTCCAGATAGTTGATGGACTGCTTTTTCTTACTCATCAGTTCTTCTTTTTCTTCATGGAGAAGGCCAGCAGGCATGCGATCATCACGATCATCAGGACCACGCCGCCAATGTTGCCCAGATCAATGCTCAGGGCAGTGCTGATGCCGAACACGGCAAACACAGCCAGCAGGATGCCCACAAGGCCCTCGCCTGCGATCATACCGGCACAGAACAGGGTGCCGCGGGTGGTCTGCTCTTCCTTGAGCTTCGCGTCAACATTCTTGCGGCTGTCCATGAACCAGCGCACAACACCGCCGATCATGATGGAGGTGTTCAGGTAGATGGGCAGGTACAGGCCGATGGCGAACGGCATCACGGGGATGCGCAGGACCTCCAGAGCAATGGCAAGGAACACACCGGTGAACACCAGGTTCCAGGGCAGGTTGCCGCCCATGATGCCCTCGACGATCATCTTCATCAGGGTAGCCTGCGGTGCGGGGACCTCGGCACCGCCGTAGCCCCATGCGCTGTCCAGCAGGTACAGCACACCACCGATGGCCAGACCGGCGGCAATAACGCCGATCAGCTCACCGATCTGCTGCTTGACCGGGGTCGCACCCAGCAGGTAGCCGGTCTTCAGGTCCTGAGAGGTATCCGCAGCAATGGCAGCGCAGATGCAGATGACAGAGGCGATGGCCATGGAGCCGATCATGCCCTCGATGCCAACGTTGCCGGTGGCCTTCAGGATCATGGTAGCGATCAGCAGGGTGGCAATGGTCATGCCGGAGACCGGGTTGTTGGAGCTGCCGATCATGCCGACCATACGTGCAGAGACGGTGGAGAAGAAGAAGCCGAAGATGACGATCAGCAGAGCACCCAGCGGGCTGACGGGGATGGCCGGAGCCAGCCAGATGATGAGGATGATGAGCAGGATGCCGCCCAGAATAAAGGGCATGGGCAGGTCCTTCTCGGTACGGGAGGTGCCGGAAGCACTGCCGCCCTTCATGCTCTTCATGGCATCACGGAAGGTGGATGCGATCAGAGGCAGGCTCTTGATCAGCGAGATGATACCGCCGGTAGCAATGGCACCTGCGCCGATATACTTGACGTAGTTGGACCAGATAGCGTCTGCACCGCCTGCTGCATACAGATCAGCAATGGTGGTGCCGGCTGCTGCCGGGTACAGGGAGATGTTTGCGCCGAACAGGCAGATCAGCGGGATAATGACCATCCAGCCCACCAGAGAACCGGTGAACATGTAGGAAGCGGTCTTGGGGCCGACGATGTAGCCCACGCCCAGCAGAGCGGGGTACACTTCCATGCCCAGAGCACCCTTGAAGGAGCTGAAGGCCACGGCAATGTCGGCGGGGATCATCTTCAGGCCATCCACGATGAACTTGAAGATGGCTGCCAGACCCATGCCGGAGAACACGGTGGAGGCGTTTGCACCGCCCTCTTCACCGGCCAGCAGAACGTCTGCACAGGCGGTGCCTTCCGGGTACAGCAGGGTGGCGTGTTCCTTGACGATCAGGGCGTTGCGCAGGGGCACCATGAACAGAACGCCCAGAATGCCGCCGCACAGGGCGATCAGGGTGATCTCCAGGATGCTGGGCTTGTCGCACAGGCCCTCTTTTGCCCACAGGAACAGTGCGGGCATGGTGAAGATGGCACCGGCGGCCAGGCTCTCGCCTGCGGAACCGATGGTCTGCACCATGTTGCTCTCCAGAATGGAGTTCTTCTTGAGCAGGACGCGGATCACGCCCATAGAAATGACTGCTGCCGGGATGGAGGCAGAAACAGTCATGCCGACGCGCAGGCCCAGATAAGCGTTTGCAGCGCCGAAGACCACGGACAGGATGATGCCCATGATCACAGAGGTCGCCGTCATTTCTGCGGTGATCTTTTCCGCAGGAATATACGGCTTGAAGGATTCTTGATCTTTCATGTTTGCTCTCCTTGCGACAGCACAAGCGCCTTGCTTTTTGGGGCAGGGCGCTTGTGCTGTCCGTTTTCCGATTTCCTAAACACGCGCATCCCATCCAAAAGGACGCGCTGGCACGTACTCTATTATACTAAAGTATGACTGAATTGGCAACTGGAAATGTACACAAGAAATTTACAAAAAATTCGTTTATTCAAGCATTTTGCGGGAAATTTGGGCAAAAGCGTGCGAAAAATTTCCATATAATTCCAAAACTGTGCGCACATGAAGAACAGTTCTGCAGGAAAAGAATGCCTTTTAACAGCGTGCGCGCCTGTCCGGAGGATAGCAAAAAGCTCCCCCTGAGAGGAAAGACTTCCCCCGCTCCGGGACAGATTCTCCCCGGCCGGGGAGAAATGTCACCGCAGGTGACAAAAGGGGGAGTCTGGCACGGCGTAAGCCGTGACTGAGAGGGTTTACCTATCGCGGCTGTCCTGCGCCCTCATCAGTTCCCTGCGGTGATATTTTATGATAAAGAGTGCTTTTACACGGCCCCATAGATGCCGTGCACCGATACTTCGCCGGTAAAAACGTGCACTTCGCCGCTGTCGGTGCGCACCACCAGACGGCCCTCTTCGTCCACATCGACGGCTTCGCCTGCACCCTGCCCGCCGTCCGGCAGGTCGAAGGTAACCCGGCGGCCCAGATTGACGCAGGCGGCTTTGTATTCCTCCCGGAAGGGGGCAAAGCCATCGCGGGCAAACACATACATGTTGCGGTCAAAGCCAAAGTCGGTCAGGCCCTCGGCCAGCCATGCGGGGTCGGTGGAAAGATCCACCTTTGCGCCCTGCAGCGCCAGCGAGGTGCCGTTGGGCAGACCGGCGGCATCAAAGTAGCTCTGCGGCTGGGCCAGATTGATGCCGATGCCGCACAAAATGCCCCGGCCCTGCTGCTGGTAGCCGTAGCTCACGCCCTCGCACAGGATGCCCACGATCTTTTTGCCGTTGAGCAGAAGGTCGTTGGGCCACTTGATCTGGCAGTCCACGCCGTAGCGCAGCTTGAGCTGGGTGCGCACGGCAAGGCTTGCCAGCAGCGGCAGGGTGGCAGGCTGGGCCAGCGGTTCCCGGATGGCTGCTGTATAATACAGGGCCTTGCCCTCGGCGTTCACCCAGCTGCGGCCCAGACGGCCCCGGCCTGCGGTCTGGTTCTCGGTATACACCGCACCCACCGGGCCAAACTCTTCAAAATGCTCCTTCACGTAAGCGTTGGTGCTGCCGCATTCCGGCAGATAGCGCACCTCATTGATGCTCATTGTTTGGGTACCTCTTTATGTTCATAGGCGGTCACTTTGCCTTCGTCCAGCGTCAGGATGCCGTAGGTGTCCGGCCCGGTGTAACACCGGCCGCAGGAGCCGGGGTTGAACAAAAACACCTTGCTGCGGGTCTCTGCATGGGGGATGTGGGTGTGACCGAACAGCGCCACCTCGGCACCCCGGGCAGATGCGGCATCTGCCAGCGTATCCAGATCGTATTTCACACCGTACATATGACCGTGAGTGTAAAAGATCACCACGCCGTCAAAGGCGGCAAGGCCGTCGGTGGGTTCCAGTGCACCGTAATCGCAGTTGCCCGCCACCGAGTAGGCCCGCAGCTTGGGGCACAGCGTCAGAGCCAGTTCCAGATCCCGCAGGCCGTCGCCCAGAAAGATCAGGGCATCGATGCTTTTGCTCTCTTTCATCAGCACGCGCTCAATGGCGGCACGTCCGCCGTGGCTGTCGCTCAAAACCAGAAGCTTTGTCACAAAAGGGGTCCTCCTCTATTACCATTTACCTGAGATGCTGTCATTCACCAGCCTGCTGGCCCTGTTGCAATACCAGCAGCTGCTTGTACACTTCGCTTTTAGAATAAGGTGTGCCCTGTGCCGCCGCCTTGGCTGCGGCGGTGGGGCCAAAGCCCTGCCCGATCAGCTCCAGCGCCCGCTGCGCTGCCTGCTCCAGCGTCAGCTCCTGCTCCGGGTCGGCGGTCTCCGGCGCACCGGCCATCACCAGCACATACTCGCCGCGCGGCTCGTTGGTCTTGTAGTGCTCCACCGCCTCGCCGAGGGTAGTCTTCCAGATATCCTCGTGCAGCTTTGTCAGCTCCCGGCACAGGGTGATGCTGCGGTCTGAGCCAAAGGCATTGGCCAGATCGTCCAGCGTGGTGCGCAGCTTGTGGGGTGCTTCGTAAAAGATGGTGGTGCGCTTTTCCTGCAAAAGCTCAGCCAGCCGCTCTTTTTTCTGCTTGCGGTTCACGGGCAGAAAGCCCTCGAACACCCAGCGGGAGGTGTCCTGCCCGGACACGGCCAGCGCTGTGACGCAGGCGGAAGCCGCCGGTACTGGCACTACCTTGATGCCCCGGGCCAGTGCGTCCCGCACGATCACCTCGCCCGGGTCGGAAACGCAGGGCATGCCCGCATCACTGCACAGGGCACAGCTCTCGCCTGCTTCAATGCGGCGCAGGATGCCCTCACCCTTCTGCAGGGCGTGCTCATAGTAGCTGACCATGGGCTTTTTCAGGCCCAGAAAATTCAGCAGCTTCATGGTCACACGGGTGTCCTCGGCGGCAATAAAGTCTGCCGCGCCAAAGGTGGCCGCTACGCGCGGCGGCATATCGTCCAGATTGCCGATGGGCGTTGCCACGATATAAAGAGTTCCTGCCATAGTTTACCTCCCATATAACGCCGCACCGGCGCTGATCAACACATCCGGCTCCACCCGCAGGCCGGTCTTGCGGTTCTTCTGCGCTTCCACAAGGAAGAGCCATGGCGCGCCGTCCGCCTTGTTCTTTACAAAGGCCAGCCGCTTCGGCTCCAGCCGGTTGGCCCGCAGCACCGCCAGCACCTCCGCCAGCCGTTCCGGCCGGTGGCACAGCGCAAAGCGCCCGCCGTCCTTCAAAAGGCGGAACGCACACTGGCACACATCGTCCAGTGTGCAGGTGTTCTCGTGCCGGGCAAGGGCGTGGGCTGCGTTTTGGCTCTGAGGCCCATCCGTAAAATAGGGCGGATTGCACGCACACACGTCAAAACTGCCCTCGCCCTGCCGGAAAGCGCGCAGGTCGGCACAGACAGGCTCAATGTGCCCGATGTCCTGCTCCTGCACCGCAGCGGAAAGCAGAGCGCTGCCCTCGGGCTGCAGCTCCAGCCCCATGCAGGGGCCGCGGTGGCCGCGGTCGTGCCATTCCAGCGCCACGATGCCGCAGCCGGAGCACAGGTCTGCGGCCTTCTGGGCGCGCTTTGGCTCACAGAAACGGGCCAGCAGCAGCGCGTCGGAGCCAAAACGATGCTCCGGCGAGCAATAAACCATAGTTCTATTATACAAGACTTCGGTAGAATGTTCCATAGATAAGTGTGCCGTACCCTCTCAAAAAAATGCGTGGAATTGCTCGGGGAATTTGTGCGAATTACTGCAAAACAAAAAAGCAGCAGACCTGCTTTGGACAGGCCTGCTGCTTTTGATGCGTTTTTTGTGCAGCTGCTAAAATTATTCAGCAGTGATAGCACCGGTGGGGCAAGCACCCTCGCAAGCGCCGCAGTCGATGCAAGCGTCTGCATTCACAGAAGCAACACCATCAACGGTGATAGCGCCAACCGGGCAAGCGCCCTCGCAAGCGCCGCAGCCAACACATGCGTCAGAAACCTTGTGTGCCATAATAAACTCTCCTTTTTATCTCCGTGCCCGAAGTATTGTATGAAGAGTCATGTATGGCACGGCTGTGCATGTCTCTCCGGAAATCATATCCTTGCCTGCATTTTAACAAAGCAGGTGAGAAAAGGCAAGACTAACCGTGACCCGAAAAACACAAAAGTCTGTTTTTTGTTGGGTTGCACAAAAGCACAGGCTAACTTATGGCCAAATTTGCAGGAGTTTTTTGGCAAAAATCACGAAGAACAGTTAGTTTTAGCAGACTAACCCCTCAGAACCTCCGGCGCGTCCCTCACTCCTTTTCGGCAGCGCGCTTCCGGGCGCAGCAGCCGCCCGCGCAGCGCTTTTCGCCATCGTCGGAGGAAGCCACCACCGGGGCCGGGTTGCGCACGCCGGAGTAATCGTCGTCCGGGTCCGGGCGGCGGGGCGCACGCTTGCCGCCGCTGATATATTCGCACACGCCCACCTTATAGTAACGGGGCGAAAGGCTCTCGGTGCCGCAGCGCACCCGCAGGTAGCCGGAAACCGGGTTCACCTCCAGCACGGTGCCAAGACCGTCCGGTGTGCGCACGGTGCTGCCTACCATGGGCATGATGCTGTTCAGGTACTCGTACGCGTTTTCCTCGTAGGCAAGGCAGCACATCAGCCGGCCGCAGGCACCGCTGATCTTGGTGGGGTTCAGCGAAAGGCCCTGCTCCTTGGCCATCTTGATGGAGACGGGCTGGAAGTCCTTTAAAAAGCGGCTGCAGCAGAAGGGCTGGCCGCAGATGCCAAGGCCGCCGATCATCTTGCTCTCGTCCCGCACGCCGATCTGGCGCAGCTCGATGCGGGTGTGGAAGATACCGGCCAGATCCTTGACCAGCTCGCGGAAGTCCACCCGGCCATCGGCGGTAAAGTAGAACATGATCTTGGAGCGGTCTAGGGTATACTCGGCCTCCACAAGCTTCATTTCCAGGCCATGGCGGGAAATGCACTCCTGACAGGTGCGGTAGGCGCGCTTTTCGTCCTCACGGTTCTGGCGCATCCGGCGGATATCCACACTGTCGGCCATGCGGGTAATGGGCTTGAGGGCCTTGGGCACTGCCGCATCGGCGATCTCCCTCACGCCCTGCACCACCTCGCCGCACTCAATGCCGCGGGCGGTCTCCACGATCACGTATTCGCCGGTTTTGATGTCGGCCCCGGCGGGATCAAAATAATAGCTTTTGCCGTTCTCTTTGAAACGGACGGAGATGACTTTTTTCATAGTGTTCCTCGTTTTTATTGGTCGAATCTATAGGATAAGGCCCGAAAAAGAGCCTGCTGATCCATTCTGTACTCTAGTATAACATATTCAAATGCACATTTCCACGCAAAAAACAAAAAGCGGCTCTGGCGCTTTGGCAGAAAAATTTTAAAAAGGTGCAACAATCTGCCCTGCTGCTGCGTATCCATAAAGGAAGACTGACCGAATTTGGTCGCACCCGCAGCCGGAAAATGGAAAAACGGAACGGCAAATGTTAAAATCTTGCGAAAGTATCCAAAGAATCGCAAAAGAATCCCACCCCGCTCTTGCAAGGCGGGGGCTTGCGTGTATAATAAAAATGTTGAAGTGTAGCCTTTCCCGCAGGGAAAGCAGCTGTCCTGCTTTGCGGCAAGGCAGAGAAACGGTAGGAGAAAATGGAAAAATTCAGTGTCAAAAAGCCGTTTACGGTGCTGGTTGCAGTGGTCATGATCCTGATCCTGGGCTTTGTGGCGGTCACAAAGATGGATACGAACTTGCTGCCCAACGTGAACACACCGTATCTGATGGTGGTCACCGTGTATCCTGGTGCAAGCCCGGAGCGCGTGGAGAGCGAGGTCTCGGATGTGCTGCAGAACTCGCTCACAGTGCCGGGCGTGTCCAAGATCACCGCAACATCGGCAGAAAACTACAGCCTGCTGCTGATGGAGTTTACCGAGGATACGGATATGAACAGCGCGCTGGTCAAGGTGTCCAACAAGCTGGATCAGGCCAAAAGCGACCTGCCCAGCACCTGCCTAACCCCCTCTATCATTGAGTACAGCCTGAACATGAACGCTTTCATGACGGTGGCTGTCAGCCGCGAAGGTGCCGACCAGTACGAGCTTTCTGAGTTTATCCAGAACACCCTTGTGCCGGAAGTGCAGCGCAAGGGCGGTGTGTCCAGCGTTTCGTCCAGCGGTCTGGTGGAAAAGCTGGTGCAGGTGCAGCTCAATCAGGATAAGATCGACGAGATCAACGCAAAGCTGCTGGAACTGATCGATACCCAGCTGGCTGCAGCCCGCTCCCAGCTGGAAAGCGCCGAGGCACAGATCACCGCCGGACGCAAGGAATACGAAAAGCAGCTGAAAAACTTTGGCAATACGGTGTCCAACTCGGTCATGAGCCAGATGAGCACCGAGGTGGGCGCCGCAGTGGAAACGGTGCGCGCGCAGGCGCAGGCTCTTCTGGAGAGCGTGAACGACCTGATCGCTGTGGTCAAGGAGCCTGAGATCCAGCAGGCCCTGATCGAGGTGCGCGACGGTCTGCAGAAGGTCATGGACAAGTTCAACGAGACCGGTATGCGGGATATCGACTCTCTGATCGATATTGTGGCTGAGCTGCGCACCATTACCGATAAGCTCACTACCGCCCTGCAGAAGCTGCAGGAGCGCGTGAATACCGAGACCGGCTCCGAGGGCAGCACGGCGGAAGATCTTGCCAATGAGATGCAGCTGCAGGAAAGCCTGAATGTGATCTACAACGCGCTGGAAAGCACCATCAAGGCCATGGACAATGTGCCGCAGCTGATGAGCGAGTTCTCCGGTGCGCTGGGCAGCTTCTCCCAGCAGCAGCTCAACGCCTATATGCAGTTCACCGAAGCGCGTGAAATGCTGAACGAGTACGAAAAGCAGCTGGAGGCTGCCAAGGCAGAGTACGAGACGGCCAAGACCAACGCTCTGGCACAGGCCGATGTGACAAAGCAGCTGGACATTGAAACGCTGGCGCAGCTCATCTATGCCCAGAACTTCTCCATGCCGGCCGGTTACGTGCAGGATAAGGACGGCGAGTCCTGGCTGCTGAAAGTCGGCGAAGAGTACAACAGTGTGAAGGATATCAGCGGTGCCCTGCTGCTGCATGTGGAGGGCTACGGCGACGTGCGCCTTTCTGATGTGGCGGATGTGGAGGTCATTGATAACTCCGCCGACAGCTACACCCGCCTGAACGGCGAAAAGGCATCCATCCTCAAAATCTATAAGAATGCGACTTCCAGTGCAGGCGAGGTCTCCGACAACTGCCTGACCGCATTTAAAGAGCTGGAAAAACAATACGACGGCCTGCACATGGTGGTGCTGTCCAATCAGGGCAACTACATCACCATTGTCATCAACAGCATCCTCACCAGCATGGTGGTGGGCGCTGCACTGGCCATCATCGTGCTGGCCATCTTCCTGAAGGATATCAAGCCCACCCTCGTGGTCGGCATCAGCATCCCGCTGTCCGTTCTGTTCGCGGTGGTGCTCATGTACTTTACCGGGCTGGACCTGAACGTGATGACCCTGGCCGGCCTTTCTCTCGGCATTGGTATGCTGGTGGATAACTCGGTGGTCGTCATTGAGAACGTCTACCGTCTGCGCAGCCGCGGCGTGCCTGCGGCCCGCGCTGCCGTGCAGGGCACAAAACAGGTGGGCATGTCGGTGGTGGCCTCCACCCTTACCTCGGTGTGCGTGTTCCTGCCGGTGGTGTTCTCGGCCAGCATTGTGCGCAGCCTGATGATGCCCATGTCCCTGTGCATCGGTTACTGCCTGATGGCCTCCCTCATCGTGGCGCTCACGGTGGTCCCGGCGGCATCCTCTACTGTGCTGAAAAAAGCTGAACCCAAGCGCCTTGCCTGGTTTGAAAAGGTGCAGGAAAAGTATGCCCATAGTCTGGAATGGTGCCTGCAGCACCGTGCCCTGCCCCTGATCGCGGCGGTGGTGCTGCTGGTGTTCAGCGGCTGGCAGGTGCTGAACATGGGCGTGGAGCTGCTGCCCAGCATCACCAGCAACGAGGCGCAGATCACCCTGACCACCGCTGACGGCCTGACCAAGGAGGAATCCTATGCCATTGCGGGTCAGGTGGCAGAGGCGGCCCTGAATGTAGAAAACGTGGAAGAGGTGGGCATCACCACCGACACCAGCATGGCCGGTCTGGATATCAGCCAGCTGGGCCTGCCCACCGCCATTACCGATATCCTGAACTCCGCCAATGCCTACGGCAGATACAAGATCAATGTTATGATGAGCAAGAGCCTTTCCTCCCGTGAGGTGGAAAAGACCCGGCAGGCCATGGAGAATGCAGTGTCCCAGATCGAGAATTGCACCGCTGAGGTCAAGCTGTACGGCATGACCGATGATCTGACCAGCCAGCTGGCCACCGGCCTGTCGGTCAAGGTCTACGGCAAGGATCCGGAAACGCTGACCACCGTTTCCGAGAAGGTAATGGAGATCGTCAACGATACCGAGGGCTTTGCCAATGCGGACAACGGCCTTGGCAGCGGCGATGCCACCATCATCCTGAAGGTGGACCGCGACAAGGTGCGCGCCTACGGCCTGACCGTTGCGCAGGTGTACCAGCAGATCGCGGCAAAGCTCACCACCACCGCCACGGCCCAGACCCCCGTCACGGTGAACGGCACCACCATGGATGTCCAGATCACGGACAATCTGGACCCTGTCACCAAGGAAAACATGATGGAGCTTACCTTTGAGACCACCGAAATGTCGGCAGACGGCACAGTGACCAATGGTACCTGCACCCTGAACGACATCGCCAGCTGGACCACCGGCACCGCACCGGATGCCATTACCAGCGAGAACCAGACCGAGTTTGTCACTGTGACGGCAGATACGCTGAAGGGCTACAACACCATGGTGCAGTCCCGCGTGCTGCAGAAGAAGCTGGATGAGTACGCGGCCAGCGGTGAGATGCCGGAGGGCTGCAGCACCACGCTGGGCGGCGAGACCGAGGGCACCGACTACATGGTGAACGAAATGGTGCAGTGGATGGCTCTGGCCCTGCCCTTTGTATATCTGGTCATGGTGGCACAGTTCCAGAGCCTGCTGTCCCCCTTCATCGTGCTGTTCACGGTGCCGCTGGCCTTTACCGGCGGCCTGCTGGGCCTGCTGATCACCGGCCAGCAGCTCACCATGATCTCCCTGATGGGCTTCATCGTGCTGATGGGCACTGTTGTCAACAACGGCATCGTGTTCGTGGACTATGCAAACCAGCTGCGCATTGGCGGCATGGAGCGCCGCGCTGCGCTGGTGGCTACCGGCAAGACCCGTATGCGCCCCATCCTCATGACCACCCTGACCACCGTGCTGGCCATGCTGCAGCTGGTGTTCAGCGGCGATATGGCAAGCCAGCTGATGAGCGGCATGGCCATCGTCATCATCTGCGGCCTGAGCTACGCTACCCTGATGACCCTGTATATCGTTCCGGTGCTGTACGATATCCTGTTTAAGAAGCCGCCGCTCAACGTGGATGTTGGCAGCGACGATGATCTGGACGACATCCCGGACGATGCAGCCGAGTTCATTGCGGCGCAGAAGTCTGCGGGCACGGCACAGCCGGAAGCCTGACGACAGCATGACGATTTAGAATGCGCGCCGCTTTGCTTTGCGTATCATCAGCGGAAGAATTATTTATAATAGAGCAATGCCGGGCGGTCTGCGGACCGCCCGGCATTGCGTTTTCACGGGAAAGGTCGTAACGGGAAGCGGCATCTGCTGCTGTCGGCGTACCGCCGTCGCGCAGCGACTCAAAATCGGCGCAACACAAAAAATCCTCTAGCGGAGCGACTTGGATTTTTTGTATGGAGCCTTTCTGCTTTGGGGTTACTAGGGGCGAGCAGCCCCTAGTTCGTGCCTCCCGCGCCTCGAAAGTAGCGGGTGCTTTTCTGGTTCTCTTTTGGCACGCAAAAGAGAACGTACCCGGCGGTAATGCTTTTTACAAAAGGCATGAAACTTGATCCACGCGAAAACGCTCTGCGCGGGAAGCTCCTCTTTCCGGTTACATGCCCCGCCAACTGAATAATTTCAACAAAAAATAGCTGGAAAAATTGGATGCAAATTCTAAAATCCGTTCCCCACAAAGATATAAAACTGTGATATAATCATAAATAAGATAGAATACAGTGGAAGTCTGCCTGACTGTATGTCCGAGTAAAATCTGAGGAGGCGAATGCCCAATGGCACAGATCCGCTCCAAGCCCTTCGGTGTGACCAAACAGGGCGCAAATGTTACAGAGTACATCCTTTCCAACCCCGGCGGCCTGACGGTGAGCGTTCTGGACTACGGATGCATCATTAAAAACATCATCGTTCCGGCCAAGAACGGCCCGGTGGATGTCGTGCTGGGCCACGACACCATGGCAGATTATGAGGATGACTTCACGTCCTCCGGCAGCACCTGCTGCGGCGCGTTCGTGGGCCGCTACGCAAACCGCATCGAGAATGCCACCTTCAGCGTGGGCGGCAAGACCTACCAGCTGGAAGCCAACAACGGCCCCAACCATCTGCACGGCTGCTTTTCGCGCAAACTGTACCGGGTGAAGGCCTTTGGCGACACCCTGCTGATGGAGGCCGAGAGCCCGGACGGCGAGGACGGCTTCCCCGGCAACCTGAAGCTGGCGGTGCGCTACACCCTTACGGAGGACAATACCTTCCGCATGGATTACCGCGTCTCTTCGGATGCGGATACCATCGTGAACCTGACCAACCACAGCTACTTCAACCTGAACGGTGAGGGCGATATTCTGGGCCAGAAGCTGCGCATCTATGCCTCCAACTATCTGGAAGGCAACAATCAGACCTGCCCCACCGGTGCCATTCTGCCGGTGGCAAACACCCCCATGGATTTTACCGAGGGAAAGCTCATTGGCCGGGATATCGATACCGGCTTTGCCCAGACCACCATGGTGGGCGGTGGCTACGACCACTGCTTTGTGATCGACCGCGCCCGCGGCTCCAGCCAGAGCATCTGCGCATGGGTCACCAGTGAAAAGACCGGCATCAGCATGAAGCTGTACACCACCCAGCCGGGCATCCAGTTGTACACCGGAAACTTTTTGCAGGACTGCCCCACCCCCGGCAAGGGCGGCGTGCCCATGCAGAAGTACGGCGGCTTTGCGCTGGAGACCCAGCATTACCCCTGCAGCCCTTCCCACCCGGAGTTCCCCACTACGGTGCTGCGGGCAGGCAAGGTGTTCCGCGCCACCACCACCCTGCGCTTTTTCACCGGCAAGCAGTGCGGAAAATTGTAAAAAATGATGCACCACACAAAAACGTCTGCTCCGGCAGACGTTTTTTGCGTGGCAGGAGGAGAACTCCCCCAGTCGCCTACGGCGACAACCCTCTCAGTCTGCTCCCGATGGTCGCAGCCAGCTCCCCCGAAGGGGGCGCTTTTTGGAATCTTCCGGTCAGCGCGAATAAAGCTCCCCCTGAGAGGAAAGACTTCCCCCGGCCGGGACAGATTCTCCCCGCGCCGGGGAGAAATGTCACCGCAGGTGACAAAGAGAGGGACAGATGTCGCGCAGCGACAAAAGGGGGGAGCTGGCACGGCGTAAGCCGTGACTGAGAGGGTTCTCCCGTCCCCATTTCTATGTTTTGCACAAACCGTGCCTTTTATCCATGACAAAATGCCAAAAAACGTTTTTAAATCAAAATCTCAAAAACAAAGATGCAACAAAAATTCATCTAAATAGAAGACGCATCCCTTGATTCTGAGCCATAAAAGCGGTATTCTTTAGGCAAGGCCGGGGAATGCCGGCATCAACTGTAATGTAAATGAGTGAGAGAGGTACTAGGCTATGGCAATTTTGGTTTCCGGCGGCGCCGGTTATATCGGCAGCCACACCTGCATCGAACTGCTGAACGCTGGCTACGACGTTGTTGTGGCAGATAACTATTATAATGCATCTCCGGTGGTGCTGGACCGCATCAAGCAGATCACCGGCAAGGACTTCCGCTTTTACAAGGCAGATATGACCAAGCACGAGGATGTGGAGCACATCTTCTCTGAGTGCCCGGACATTACTGCTGTGATCCAGTTTGCAGCCTACAAGGCCGTGGGCGAGAGTGTTTCCAAGCCCATTGAATACTATTACAACAACCTCAACTGCACGCTGGTCATTCTGGACGTGATGCGCCATCACAACTGCCACAACTTCGTGTTCAGCTCTTCCGCAACCGTCTATGGCGACCCCGCCAGCGTGCCCATCACCGAGGACTTCCCCACCGGTGCCACCACCAACCCCTACGGCACGACCAAGGTGTTCACCGAGCGCATCCTGCAGGATGTGTGCAAGGCAGACCCCAGCCTGAACGTGGCCCTGCTGCGCTACTTCAACCCCATTGGTGCGCACAAGTCCGGCCTCATCGGCGAGGACCCCAACGGCATCCCCAATAACCTCATGCCCTACATCGCCAAGGTGGCCGTTGGCAAGCTGGAAAAGGTGCATGTCTTTGGCAACGACTATCCCACCCCGGACGGCACCGGCGTGCGCGACTACATCCACGTGGTGGATCTGGCCCGCGGCCATGTGTGCGCCATCAAGAAGCTGGAAACGAACTGCGGCCTGTTCATCTGCAATCTGGGCACTGGCAAGGGCTACAGCGTGCTGGATGTGATCCACGCATTCTCCAAGGCCTGCGGTAAGGAGATCCCCTATGTGATCGACCCGCGCCGCCCCGGCGACATTGCCGAGTGCTATGCAGACCCCACCAAGGCAAAGAACGAGCTTGGCTGGGTGGCGGAATACGGCATCGAGGAAATGTGTGCCGACAGCTGGAACTGGCAGAAGAACAATCCCGATGGCTACCACACTGTGAAGTAAACGCATAAACTTTCAAAGCCGTGCATTCTCTGAAAAGAGGGGGCACGGCTTTTTTGCGTGAGCTCCCTCAGCCAAAACCTGACGACTTTGCCGGCTCTCTCGGGGAGGGAGCCTCTGGCGTGCCTGCAAGCTTTGCGTTTTAGCTGCAAACTTTCCCGCTATGCCAAAGGCCCCATCCCAGAGGGGGCTGTCTGCGCAGCAGACTGGGGGAGTTAAACCTTCACCATATTATCTATTGACAACCGCGCAAAGTTAGCCTATATTACTATTGTTAACACAAACTAACACACGTTGACAGTGGATAAAATGAGAAGGTCGATCTTATGACATTAAAAGAATTGCAGATCGGAAAAAGCGCTGTTGTGGATACCGTCGGCGGCAGCGGCGCACTGCGCCAGCATTTTCTGGATATGGGCCTGATCCCGGGGGCGGAGGTCACGCTGGTCAAGCTGGCACCCATGGGCGACCCCATGGAGCTGCGCATCCATGGATATGAGCTGACCCTCCGGCTGGACGATGCCGCGCAGATCGGCATCACCCCCACCGAAAAGGCCCCGGCAATGTCGGCGGCTCCGGCAGATGATAAAATGGTGGATCACCCCGGCCTTGGCGAGGGCGGAAAATACCACATTAAAAAGGGGGAGAATCCCCTGCCCGAGGACAGGACCCTCACCTTTGCGCTGGCTGGCAACCAGAACTGCGGTAAGACCACCCTGTTCAACCAGCTCACCGGTTCCAACCAGCATGTGGGCAATTTCCCGGGCGTGACGGTGGACCGCAAGAGCGGTGCCATCAAGGGCCACCCGGAGACCGAGGTCACCGACCTGCCGGGCATCTACTCCATGTCCCCCTATTCCAGCGAGGAGATCGTCACCCGCCAATTCATCATCGGCGAAAAGCCCACCGGCATCATCAATATCGTGGATGCCACCAACATCGAGCGCAACCTGTACCTGACGATGCAGCTCATGGAGCTGGACACCCCCATGGTGCTGGCGCTGAACATGATGGACGAGGTGCGCGGCAACGGCGGCACGGTGCGCATCAACAAGATGGAGGCCATGCTGGGCATCCCGGTCATTCCCATCTCTGCTGCCAAGAATGAGGGCGTGGATGAGCTGGTAGACCACGCACTTCATGTGGCAAAGTATCAGGAGCGGCCCGGCCGCATGGATTTCTGCAGTGAGGACGACCACGGCGGCGCGGTGCACCGCTGCATCCACGGCATCATCCATCTGATCGAGGACCACGCCAGGGCGGCGGGCATTCCGGTGCGGTTTGCCGCCACCAAGCTGGTGGAGGGCGACCGGCGCATCGAGGAAGCCCTGCAGCTGGATCAGAACGAAAAAGAGATGATCGAACATATCATCGTGCAGATGGAGCGGGAGCGCGGGCTGGACCGCGCCGCCGCCATTGCGGATATGCGGTTCTCCTTTATTCAGGAGCTGGTGGCCAAGACGGTGGTCAAGCCCCACGAAAGCAAAGAGCAGCTGCGCTCCAACCGCATCGACAAATTCCTCACCGGCAAGTACACCGCCATCCCGGCCTTTATCGCCATCATGGGTCTGGTGTTCTTCCTCACCTTCAACGTCATCGGCCTGTTCTTCCAGAACCTGATGGAAACGGGCATCGACGCGTTGACCGGCATCGTGGACACGGCGCTTACCAACTGGAACGTCAATGCGGCGGTGCACTCCTTGCTCATCGACGGCATCTTTACCGGCGTGGGCAGCGTGCTGAGCTTTCTGCCCATCATCGTGGTGCTGTTCTTCTTCCTCTCCATGCTGGAGGATACCGGTTACATGGCCCGCGTGGCCTTTGTGATGGATAAGCTGCTGCGCCGCATCGGCCTTTCGGGCCGCAGCATCGTGCCCATGCTCATCGGCTTTGGCTGCACCGTGCCCGGCGTCATGGCAAGCCGTACCCTGCCCTCGGAGCGCGACCGCAAAATGACCATCCTGCTCACCCCGTTCATGAGCTGCTCGGCAAAGCTGCCCATCTACAGCCTGTTTGCAGCGGCGTTCTTCCCGCAGTATGCGGGCCTTGTGATGGTGCTGCTGTACTTTACCGGCATCGCGGTGGGCGTGCTGGCGGCACTGCTGCTCAAGAGCACGGTGTTCAAGGGCGAGGCGGTGCCCTTTGTCATGGAGCTGCCCAACTACCGCCTGCCCGGCCTGAAAAACGTGGCACAGCTGCTATGGGAAAAGGCCCGGGACTTTTTGCAGAAGGCCTTCACGGTGATCTTTGCGGCCACCATCGTCATCTGGTTTTTGCAGAACTTTGACCTGCAGCTGCGGTTGACCGCCGACCCGCAGGCCAGCATCCTTGCCCGCATTGCGGGCGACATCGCCCCGCTGTTCGGGCCTTTGGGCTTTGCGGACTGGCGCATCTCCACCGCCCTCATCACCGGCTTCATGGCAAAGGAGAGCGTGGTGTCTTCGCTGCTCATCCTCTTTGGCTCCGAAGTTGCGCTGTCGGCGGCCCTCACCCCGGCGCAGGCGGCTCCCCTGCTGGTGTTCTGCCTGCTGTACACCCCCTGCATCGCGGCAGTGGCATCGGTCAAGCGGGAGCTGGGCAATAAGTGGGCGGTCATCATGGTGGTGAACCAGTGCGCCGTGGCATGGCTGTGTGCTTTGCTGGTGCGTCTGGCGGCAGTGGCGCTGTTCTGAAATATTCGTTTTGTTTTGAGGTCCTGAAAAGCCTGTGGGCTTTTCAGGACCTCTTTTTCTCTTGACATCTCCCCTCTTCTGCACTATAATACTTCAAAAATGAATCATTCAAAGATGAAAGGACAGACCTGCTGTGAACCCGAATATCGAATTTTCCATCAAGACCGCGCAGGCGTACAATGCCGTCTGCAAACCGCTGTGTCAGGAGCTTGGCCTGTCGCAGACGGCGCTGGACATCCTGCTGTTCCTCGCCAACAACCCGGACTATAAAACGGCCCGGGACATCGTGGAGGTGCGGCATATCAAGGCGAACCTCGTCTCCATGAATGTGGATAAGCTGGTGCAGGAAGGGTATCTGGAACGGTACGCTGTGGTCGGCGACCGCCGCAAAACGAAGCTTCTCTGCACCGGCAAGGCAGACCCGATCATCCGCCGGGGCCGTGCCGTGCAGAACGCCTTTTTCAAGCGCCTGCTGGATCATGTGGAGCCGGCCGATCAGGAGGTCTTTTTCCGGACTATGGAGCTGATCGGGAAAAATCTGGACGAAATTATAAAGGAGAACGCATAAAATGAAGGTGTTGTTTACGGTTCTTGTCACCTTTTTTGCCGGCATGGGGGCCGGCCTTGGCACCGGCTTTGCCGGTATGAGCGCGGCGGCGGTCATCAGCCCCATGCTCATCACCTTCCTGCACATGGACCCCTATATGGCGGTGGGCATCGCCCTTTCTTCGGATGTGCTGGCCAGCGCCGTTTCGGCCTATACCTACCACAAAAACAAGAACCTGGATATCAAAAACGGCCTGATCATGATGGTAAGTGTGCTGCTGTTCACGGTGGTGGGCAGCTGGGTGGCCAGCAGAGTGCCCTCGGCCACCATGGGCGGCTTCTCGGTGTTCATGACCTTCCTGCTGGGCGTCAAGTTCATTGTGCGCCCGGTCATGACGACCAAGGAAGCTATGCAGGGTGTCAGCGCCAAAAAGCGTGCCATCCAGTCCATCGTGTGCGGTGTGCTCATCGGTTTCATCTGCGGCTTCATCGGCGCAGGCGGCGGCATGATGATGCTGCTCATCCTCACCAGTGTGCTGGGCTACGAGCTGAAGACCGCCGTGGGCACCAGCGTGTTCATTATGACCTTCACCGCCCTGACCGGTGCTGTCTCCCACTTCATGATCGGCGGTGCGCCCAATTGGTTCGTCTGGGCGCTGTGCGTGGTGTTCACCCTGCTGTGGGCGCGCATTGCCGCCGTGTTTGCCAATAAGGCAGACCCCAAGACCCTGAACCGTGCCACCGGTATTGTGCTGGTGGTGCTGGGCGTGGTCATTATGGGCTTCAACCTTCTGAGCTGATATCCCCTGCCCTTCAAATAAAAAAAGAAAGCCCGTGCAGCCGGAAACTGCACGGGCTTTCTCTGTATCAGAACTTACTTTTCTTCAATGGTGGAGTGCTCGATCACCCAGTCGGCAGCCTTGCGGATGCCTTCGTTGCGGCGCATGGCGGGAATATCGGATTTTTCCTTGATCTCTTCCAGCGTCTTTTTGGCGCGCTCTGCACGAGCGGCCAGAGCCTTATCGATATCTTCCTCGGTGGGTACCAGATTTTCCTGCTGCGCGATCTGCAGCAGAGCCATGTGCACACGGGCGGTCTTCTCGGCAGAAGAGCGCACCTTGGCGGTAAAGCTCTCGCGGGTCTCGTGGATCTGGCTCAGGTAGCGATCCAGGCTCAGACGCTGCATCTGCAGCTGCTGCTGGATCTGCTCCATCTGCTGCTGGTAGGTGGTCTCCACCAGCACACTGGGCAGTTCGCCCTCAGAAGCATCGGCCAGCTGGGTCAGGATCTGATCCTTGGCACGGTTCAGCGCACCGGCATGCTTGCCGTCGTGCAGCTGCTGCTTGACCTGTGCACGCAGCTCGTCCATGGTGTCCAGATTGGCAACCTTCTTGGCAAAGTCGCTGTTCAGAGCAGGGATCTGGCGCACGCATACGTCGATCAGCTTGATCTTGAACACGACGGGTTTACCGGCCAGATCCTTTGCGTGGTAGCGGTTCGGGAAGGTGACGAAGATCTCGAATTCCTCGCCTGCCTTGTGGCCCAGAATGCCCTCTTCAAAGCCGGGGATCATGCGGCCGCTGCCCAGCTGGACGGCCTGGTTCTTTGCGGTGCCGCCCTGGAAGGGCTTGCCCTCCAGCAGACCTTCGTAATCGATATGTACGATGTTGCCCTTTACGGCCGGACCCTTGTGCGGCACCAGCTCAGCGGCAGCAGCGCGGCGGCGCTCCAGCACATTGTCGATCTCCTTGTCGGTCACTTCCGGGGTGACGCACTCGGCGGTAAAGCCGGTGGTCTTGGTCAGGTTCAGCTCAGGCTGCAGGGCAACAGTGGCAGTGGCCACAAAGCCCTCGTCCTTTTTCACGCTCACAAGATCGTACACAGGATTGTCAACAGCCACAAAGCCGTGCTCTGCCATGGCGGCATCATACAGCGCGGGCACGTCCTTGTCCATCAGATCGTTGATGGCATCGTACCAGAAGGTGTGCTCGCCGCGGTCAGCCTCGATCTGTGCGCGGTCCGCTTCGCCCTTCTTGAAGCCGCGGATCGTATAGGAGGCGCGGGTGCGTTCGTAAACGGCGTTGGATGCAGCTTCCAGCTCTTCGGGGCTGGCGCTGAAAGTCATTTTGCAGACACTCTTTTCGGGAGTTTCCACGCTTACCAGTTTCATAGGATCTACCCTCCGTGGTGTCTCGCTGCAGAGAAAACCCGGCGGCGCAGCCTCCACGCGGTGCTGCCCGCAAAGCTCCTGTACCCCTGCACGGACACAGATTAAAAACATATAGTAAAGCTATTATAGCACAAGAACGACAAAAACGATACAAGAAAAATCATAAAAAATGCTGCTTTTTGAAAAAGATAAAAATATTTGCAAAAAACGGTTGACAAAACCCAGTCTGAGTGATAAAATACATCATGTTCCGAACGGAACGTATGCGTTGGTAGCTCAGCTGGATAGAGTGACTGACTACGAATCAGTAGGCCGGGGGTTCGAGTCCCTTCCATCGCACCAAGCAATGAAAATCCGAACCTTTTCTCGATAGGAGAAGGGTTCGGATTTTTCGTTTTCTTCGGGAATGACAATTCCGGCTCGTTCCAAACGGCTGTGTGTCCAAAACCTTATCAGAAAAACCGTGTAACGAAAGTCACAACTGTAAAGGTGCCGTAAGGCGGAAAGGACACGAACATGAAGTACGATGAAAGAGCCTGCAAATTTAACATGGACACCGGGTGTGTGGAACTGCTGCTCCAAGATGGGAGAAAAATCTCCATCGACTGCACCGGGGTCGAGGATGCGCTGGACGTGACCATGGCACAGAAATCGGAGTTGGATTATCTCGTCTACAATGACCCACTGGGCTATGCCGATTTGATTCTGAATGGGGACCCGGAGGAATATTTGAAGAACGTGGCCGGGAGCCATGGGTTAGAAGATTGACCACACTATAAGAATTCCCTGGAAAACAGTTCCCATCTGTACGACAAAATTACAGATGAAAACGATTTTTATGTGCGTATAAAATGTTCGGTGCAACTTGCTCCCAGCTAAATGACGCCGGTCTTTTTGTCTGGGCTTGTGCAACAGCCCTTTTTGCTGCAGAGCAACGGACGCTCTGAGCATAATCTACAAATTTACGGTCAATTATTTGTGAAGATATCGAATAGACATTTCGAATCCTCTGCGGTATCATAAAAGCACAGGATTGTTACTCTCTGGAGGCATTACTTGTACATTTGCTTGCTGGTTTGACTTACTTGTTTGACTTGCTTGTGATCGTACTATCGTTGTTTGCCGCAGGGAGTTATTTTTTTGTAGGGCAGGGTCAGACATGGAAGTTTACAAGAAGATCAACAATAACGTTGCGCTTGCCCGCGATGCAAAGGGCCGGGAGCTCGTTGTCTTTGGCAAAGGCATCGGCTTTGCCTCCATGCCCTATGAACTGACCGATCTTTCCCGCATTCAGCGCACCTTTTACGATGTGAACGAGAAGTATTTTGCACTTCTCCGCGATGTGCCGGAAGCCGTGTTTCTGGCGGCGGACGATATCGCCGATACAGCCCGAGAAGAACTGGATTGCACCCTGAATGCAAACCTGACCTATGCCTTGGCCGACCATCTCAACTTTGCCATCCAGCGCAGCCGCGAAGGACTTAACGTTCAGGTGCCGCTTGCCTATGATATACAGCATCTCTACCCGCATGAGTACGCCATCGCAAAATGGGGGCTGCACGAGCTGTGCCGTACGCTGGCGGTGGATCTGCCGGACACCGAGATCGTGAGCATTGCCATGCACATCATCACGGCGGAAAACGAGGTGGGAGATATGCATTCCACCATCCTGACCGCCAAGGTCATTTCGGAGCTGTCTGCCATCGTGGAGCATGGCATGGAGATCCAGCTCAATAAGGAAAGCTTCAGCTACTCCCGGTTCTGTATGCATCTGCGGTATCTGGTACAGCGCATGATGCACGGCAACCCGCTCAACGCCGATAACGCCATGGACAGCATGTTCGTTACCATGCGCAACGAGTACCCGCAGGTCTATGCCTGCGTACAGCAGATCGACACCTTTCTGCACGGCACCTACGGGTGGCAGTGCAGCAAAGAAGAGCAGCTGTACCTCATCATGCATATCCACCGCGTCTGCGTTGAGCGCACCGCTGTGGAGGGGTGAACCCACAACTGAATATCCCCGGTCGTTTTACGGATCGTTACCCGCACACCGTTTGCGGGGCGTCACCCAGGACATCGAGCACCAGCTGTACAGGCCTTTTAGGGGCTTTTGTATTGCTGCAGCGGCTCATGCTTTGGGTGATTTTTCTTTTTTACTGATATAGCCGCGGCCCGGCGCGCGAGGGCTGCGTTTATATGTTTTTGGTTTGACACTATAACGGCAGAGCTTTGTATGCTCTGTGCAAGGGAGGCTTGAAATGATACAGGACGAACATGACCCGCAGGAGCTGCTGCACGCCCTGTATCCGCTGGCAGGCGGCGAGGCAAACGTCGCCGCAGCGGTGCGCCGCGGCGCAAAGCTGACCCTGACGCTCAAGGACGAAAGCCTTGCAGACGGTTCGGCGCTGGCGGCACTGCCGTACATCGCGGCAGTCAGCGTGAACAACGGCAGGCTGCGGCTGGAGTTGACCGCACAGGCATACGAAGAATGTAAAAAGGAGAATCGACTTATGGCTAGTAAATATGATGGTCTTGCGCGTATCATCATCCAGAATGTTGGCGGCAAGAGCAATATCATCTCGGTAGCACACTGCATCACCCGTCTGCGCTTCAAGTTGAAGGACGAGAGCAAGGCAAACAAGGAAGTTCTGGAGTCCACCGACGGCGTCATCAAGGTCATGCAGGCAGGCGGTCAGTATCAGGTGGTCATCGGCAATCAGGTCAACGACGTGTACGACGCCGTGCTGGAAGTGGGCCATCTCGCTGCAGCAGGCGCTGTGGATGAAGAGGGCAACGCAGTGGAAGAGACCTCAGGCGGCGGCAAAAAGAGTCCTGTCTCCCTGCTCATCGATGTGATCTCCGGCACTCTGCAGCCCACTCTGGGCGTTATGGCAGCGACCGGTATCATCAAGGGTCTGCTGGCACTCTTTGACTTCCTCGGTCTGATCCCCGCCGCTTCCGGTACCTATCAGGTGTGGTACGCAGTGGCAGATGGCTTCTTCTACTTCATGCCCATCGTTCTTGGCTACACCGCAGCCAAGAAGTTCAAGGTCAACGAGTTCATCGGCATGGCGATTGGCATCGCCCTGTGCTATCCTGCCATGGTCAACAGCACCGCAGGAACTGTGCTGGGCACCGTGTTTACCGGCACGGCGTTTGAGATGAGCTACTACCTCACCTTCTTCGGCATCCCGGTAATCATGCCTGCCTCTGGCTATACCAGCTCGGTAGTGCCCATTATTCTGGCAGTTGCTATTGCGGCTCCCCTTGAGCACTGGCTCAAGAAGGTGATACCCGATGTTATCAAGCTCTTTGTGGTTCCCTTTGTAACCCTCATCGTCATGGTACCCCTGACTTATCTGGTCATTGGTCCCATCGCAAGCATCCTGTGTAGCATCCTGTCCCTGTTCTTCAACGCCATCTACAGCATCCCCGTGGTGGGCGGTCTCATCGGCGGTGTCCTCATCGGTGCGTTCTGGCAGGTGCTGGTGATCTTTGGTCTCCACTGGAGTCTGGTACCTCTTGCCATGATCAACTACAGTCTGCTGGGCTATGACTTCATTCTCAGCCCCTACTTCTGCGTCTCCTTTGCACAGACCTTCGTAGTCCTCGCTATCGTCCTGAAGACTAAGGATGAGAAGCTCAAGAAAATCGCCATCCCTGCTTTCATCTCCGGCATCTTCGGCGTCACCGAGCCGGCGATCTACGGCGTCACCCTGCCCAAGAAGACTCCCTTCATCTACTCCTGCATCGCCGGTGCCATCGGCGGCGCATTCACCGGTCTCATGCGCACTCGCAGCTACTCCATCGGCGGTCTGGGGCTGTTCGGTCTGCCTAGCTTTATCGACACCACCGGTGTCATGGGTCTGACCAACATGATCTACATCCTCATCGCCATCCTCATTGCTTCCGTGGCTGGCTTTGCCATGACCTACGTGCTTTATAAGGATGAGCCTGCCAAGAAGTAAACGGCACCCCAAAAACAAAGGAATGTTCAGGCACCTGTAAAAAAGACCGGCAGATCAAGGCTGGTCAGAGAAGGTAAGAATTTACAACAGAAGGTAAATGCAGAAAGGTGAAATAGTATGAGCACTCGTAACGTTTATATCAGCCGTCGCAATTTCATGAAAGCAGGAGCCGTCGCAGCAGCAATGGCGTCCCTCAGCGTTCCCGCAATGGCAGCCTCCGCAGAAGAGGAAAACTGCCTGTGGACAAAGATCACCCCTCGCCGCTCCACCCAGTACGGACCGGTCGTGGGTCTGGATCAGGGCGAGAGCCTTGTGTGGTACGGCATTCCCTATGGTGCAGCCCCGGTGGGAGAGCTGCGCTGGCAGGCACCGCAGGATCCTGCCGTGTGGACGGAAGCCAAAGATTGCACTGCTCCCAGTGAGGTCGCCTATCAGTACGGTTCCGGTGCCATCGGCACCGAGGACTGCCTGAAGCTGGATGTTTATACCACCCCCAACGCTCATAAGCTGCCGGTGTTGGTGTTTATCCACGGCGGCAACAACCAGACCGGCAACACCAAGGAAATTCTGGGCAGCGAGCTGGTGGTTCGGGATAACTGCGTTTTTGTCACGCTGGATTACCGGCTGGGTCTGTTCGGCTTCAACTGCCTGCCTGCCCTCTGCCGGGGCAGCGATGACACCGGCAACTTCACCCTGCTGGACATCGCCAAGGCATTGGACTGGGTCAAGGATAACATTGCACAGTTTGGCGGCGATGCGGACAACATCACCATTTCCGGTTTCTCTGCCGGCGGTCGTGACGTAATGGCAATGCTGACCAGCCCTCTGTTTGCCGGACGCTTCCAGAAGGCAATTGCCTTCTCCGGCGGCATGACCATTGCCGACGAGGCAGCAAGCGTGAGCCAGATCGCATGGGCAATTGCGCCGCTGGCGGTAGAGGACGGTCTGTTTGCAGATACGGCAGCTGCCAAGGCGTGGCTCATGACCGATGGCGAGGATGTTCGGGATTGGCTGTACAGTCTGGACTCCGCCCGTCTGTGCCCGCTGATGAGCAATGCAGGTATCCGCATGAGCGTCTTCCCCCACCTGTACGGTGACGGGGTGGTGCTGCCCAAAGAGGGCTTTGCCACTACCCAGTACAACAATGTGCCCCTGCTGATGCTGACCGGCAGCACCGAGTTTAGCATGTTTGCAGCGTGGGATGCATACTTTGGCAGCGCTGAAATGAAGGCATACCCGGCAGCAGAGACTAATGCTGCAAAGGACTTTGCAGTCAAGTACGGCTCCGATATGTACCGCATCTTCAATGCAGAATGCAGCGCCGAGACCATGTACGACCATTATGGTGCGGATATCTACCTGTGCCAAATCGACTACGGCGACCCCGATGCACTGAGCCAGATCCCCGTTCTGGGCGCATTCCACGGTATCTTTGTGCCCATGCTGTCCACGGTGAACAACTATGCGGCAATGGTGGATTTCAGCGGCGAAGGCTATCAGGAAATGGCAGTGCTGTTCAACCGTTATCTCAAGAACTTCCTCACCACCGGCGACCCCAATGGCAACCTGTTTACCGGTATCCGGGGTCTGTTCTCCGGCGACAGCGCCCTGCCTAAGTGGCAGAACTGGACCCCGGACAACAAGGTCAGCATGGTGATGGATGCTTCTGCAACGGATGCACAGATCGGCTGCAAGGATGTCTCCACCACTTATGAGGAGATCATGGACCGCATGGATGCAGACACCACGGTTTCGGCAGAGCTGAAGCAGAAGATGATCCGCAATGTCATGAACGGTCGCTGGTTCAGCGCTGCGCTGGATGCACGTTACGGCAACCCCACTCTCTGGAAGTAAGAGAGCTCCCTAAAACTTCAAAGAACCGACAGATCGGGGCTGATCAGAGGAAGGTATCCTGAAAGGCTTCCTCTCGCTGTTCGCCGCGATTGGCGTACTGGACGACGCAGGTTCCACCTGCTCACGGTCGTTGCTGCATTCGTTATCACCTATATCGTGTACAGCGACGAGCCCGCCAAGGCAAAGAAGTAAACCGCAGTTTTAGCAGGGGTTTTATAGAGATCCGTATTCAGGGGCAGGCTCCGGCCACAGGCCGTGCAGGGCCGCAGCCGTAAAGGGCCTGCCCCGCTTTTTATATCAGATGAACAAAGGAGAAAAACACCATGAGCGTTTTCCGCGACGATTTCCTGTGGGGCGGCGCCTGTGCCGCCAACCAGTTTGAGGGTGCCTGGGATGTGGACGGCAAGGGCGCCAGTGTGCCCGATATGTGCACAAACGGTTCCCACACCGTGCCCAAGTGGGTGACCACCACCATCCACCCGGACCGGCTGTACCCCAGCCACGAGGCCATTGATTTCTACCACCACTACGAAGAGGACATCGCCCTGTTTGCCGAGATGGGCTTCAAGACCTTCCGCACCTCCATCAACTGGACCCGCATCTTCCCCAACGGCTGGGAAACGGAACCCAATGAGAAGGGTCTGGAGTTCTACGACCGCGTGTTCGACTGCTGCAAGAAGCACGGCATCGAGCCGCTGGTCACCATTAGCCACTACGAGCTGCCCTACGCTCTGGTGGAAAAGTACAACGGCTGGGCTTCCCGGGAGCTGATCGGGTTCTACATGAACTACTGCAAGACCATCTTTGAGCGCTACAAGGATAAGGTCAAATACTGGCTCACCTTCAACGAGATCAACGCAGGCATGATGGCCTTTGGTCAGGTGCTTTCCACCGGTACCGTGCAGGGCTACGAAGGCCCCGCCATGGGTGCACCGGATGACCCCCAGACCCGCCTGCAGGCTTTGCATCACCAGTTCGTGGCCAGCGCACAGGCCATCATCTACGCCCATGCGCACTACCCCCAGTTCAAGATGGGCTGCATGCTGGCCTACGGCCAGAGCTACGCCATGACTTGCGACCCGGATGACCAGCTGGCCAACCAGCAGGGCATGAACGAGCACAACTGGTACTGCGGCGATGTGCATGTGCGCGGCGAGTACCCCTACTTTGCAAAGCGCCTGTGGAAGGAGCTGGGCGTGGAGATCCGGATGGAGCCGGAGGACGCCGAGACCCTGAAGAAGGGCGTGGTGGATTTTTACACCTTCAGCTACTACATGACCAGCTGCGTGACCACCCACAAGGATGTGGAGGGCATTGGCGGCAACCTGCTGGGCGGCGTGAAGAACCCCTACCTGAAAGCTTCCGACTGGGGCTGGCAGATCGACCCCAAGGGCCTGCGCTATGCCCTGAACGAGATCTATGGCCGTTACCAGATCCCCCTGATGGTGGTGGAGAACGGTCTGGGTGCCTACGATGTGAAGGGCGAGGACGGCAAAGTGCACGACAGCTACCGCATCGACTACCTGCGCGACCACATTGCACAGATGGCCGAGGCCGTGAAGGACGGCGTGGACCTGATGGGCTATACCCCGTGGGGCTGCATCGACCTGGTTTCCGCCTCCACCGGCGAGATGGCAAAGCGTTACGGCTTCATCTACGTCAACAAGTTCGACGATGGCACCGGCGATTTGAGCCGCGAGCGCAAGGACAGCTTCTACTGGTATAAGAAGGTCATTGAGACGAACGGCGCGGAACTGTAATCCGGAGCAAAACAAAAAGGTGCGCCTTGAACAGGACGCACCCTGAAAAATCCACAGACCATAGCGATATGTACAACAGGGCGTTCCCCGTCGGGAACGCTCTGTTTCTCTTTGCTGAGGGCATGATGAGCCTGCTCTGCCTGCCATGCGGCAAATTCTCTTTGCCCCTCCTCGCTGTTCCAGCAGGCAAGGATAGCCGGGTAGAATGCCCGTGCCAGACGGTCAATGACTTCATCAGGATAAGGGGAAGTGTTTGTGGACTTTTTCTTTTTGTTCAAACGCACGCTCCTTTGGACATCTGTGAACAGCATACCATGTGCCTGATGTTATGCTGTCTGCTCCTTGTCATCTGCGAGTGCAGCTTCCAGAGAAGCAAGGTAGTCCTTGTGCTTCTGAATGATCTCCAGAATCACATCACGCTGCGCATTATCGGGCATCTGCTCCAACTGGTAGTTGAACGAAATGCGGAAACGAGTAGTGAGTTCTTCCAAAGCCACATACTCGTACCGTACATCCTCCGGGTAAGCATCGCTGTCGTAAATCGATTCAAACTTTCGGAATGGCATGACAGGCGCTTTGCCCGGAACGCGAATCACACCGTCAGCGTCAGGCTTCGGTTCCACCTTCAGCTCCGGGTGCAGAATATCCTGCAAAGTTTGTGCGCGGTCATGGTAGGCCGCCTTGGCAAGGCGGTGCATATCCGCTTTGGACACTTTCGTCTGTCCGGACAGAATGCTCTGCTTTAGGCCCGGTATCAGTTCTTCCGCAATCTCCACGCCTTTCATATACCTCGAGGCGCGGATAACGGTGTCCTTGCTCACTCCATTTTCTTCTGCGATTCGGTCGCAGGTCTTGGTGCTGTCAATCAAGTTCGCTTTTAGCGAACTTGATTTTGCATCGGTGCTCTTGCGGTTACCGCCGTGCGCAGCTTTTTCGGCTTCGTACTGTTTGCCAATCAGGTAGTACTTCTGCTCCGGCGTGAGATTGCGCCGCCCCAGCTGATTCTTGCAGATCCATGCGAGTGCTTCCTCACGATTTGCAAAGCGGAGCGGCATGGTAGAAAAGCAGATTTCGGGGTGTTTCTGAAGAATCGCATAACGATTGTGGCCGTCAACAAGTGTATTGTTCCACACAATCAAAGGAGAGAGCAGCTTGCCTTCTTTCAAGATATTTTCTTCAAGCTGCTTAAATTCATCATCGGTCAGAGGGGGAATCTGAGACTGGAACTCCGGGTCGATTTTCAAGTTGATCATACGCACACTCCTTTATCTCTCCTGCTGCGTCGGTTCTTCCTCCCGGAAAAAGGACGCAACATTCTGTCTTGCAGTTTTCAGTTTGAGCAGTTCCTCTTTGGCTTCCTTGTACTGCTCGTAGAACTTTGCCTTTTCGGATGCCAGCTGCGCATACTCGGCTTCCAGCTTTTTCGGGCTGGACAGCTTGGTGAGGTTGTTCGCCTTAAAATAGGCTGCTGCCGCCCGGTACGCTGTCAGCTCTGCACGGTGCTGCTCCTCAAAGACTGCGGGTCGTTTGGCAGTCTTTAACTGCTGTGCGACGCTCTTGGTGCTGGCATAGGCTGCGACATGATAGCGCAGCTCTTTGTTGAATTTCATGCGACCTTCGAGGTCTTTCACCACGGCCAGCGAGTCGTGATACTTGATTTCCAGTTCGGCGATGCGCTGGTTCAGATCACCCTCGTTGAGCAAATCTTTCTCCTGCAAGAGGATCAGTGTTTGTGCCATAGCTTTGAGGTTGAACTTCTTTGCCAACGTTCGTAGCCCACGCCCTTACCTTCGGCCAGCTTTGCCTGAATGTCAATCAGTTTCCCGATTTTATCAGATTTCAGTGTAACCGTGTGCTTGCGTTCGGCGTTTGCCTGCAACGTGGCAAGCACTGCCGCCTTATCGAACTTGTCCCCGAGATGTTTCGCTCGGATAAACTTTGTTCTGCCAGAGGGTAGATAGCTTAGGCATCCACGGCTTTCCTTGACGGCAATGCCGTACTGCTGCATGAGCCTGTCAGAAAAATCTTCGAAGCTCGTAGCGCGGTACAATACAGACGAAATCTGTCTCCGTAAAGTATCCTTCACAGTTTCAAACTTCTTCTGCTGGGGTGGTTGTCCGGCTGCGGTGAGGGCTGCGTTTTCACGGTTAAGTTTCAACTGCCCACGCCGCCTTGCCCAATATTCGGCTTCGCTCACGCGCTCTTTCGAGCCGTTGAGCAGGTCGATCTGGTACAGTCCGGCACCTTCGCACAGCTCCATGACCTCGACACGGAGGTGCCGCATGGTCTGGGCGGTGCTGGAGTGCTTCATACCCTCACACCAGTCGCGGGGCTTTTGCATATAGGGCTTGCGTTCCACTTCTCGCATTCGGATGCTGCCGATCACGATGTGGACATGGATGTTTCCCGAATGGTTGTGCCCATCGGGGTGAGTGCAGACGATGGCGGGATGACCGGGGAAGTTTTCTTCGCAGAATTTCAGGCCAAGTGCCTGTGCCTTTTCCATGGTCAAGCCGTTGTCGGCTGCATCTCTTGGGTCAAAGCTGATGATATACTGGTGGCTTTTAATATCACCATGCTGGGTGTTCTTGCCATACTTGCGGTTTGCCAGCAGACAGGCCGTTGCAAATGAGAAATCACCGCACTCAAGGGTGTCGAGCAGGTAGGATTCCCGCAGCTTCGGCTTGCCCTGTTCATCCAGAAGCTGCTTTCCGGTGAACTCATCGTGTTGGTAGATCAGGTACGCTTCAATGGCGGTGTAGTCCGAGTTCTTAGAGGCGATATGCTTGAGCGTTGCCATACAGTTCACCCAGAACTTTCTCGGCGTTGAGCCGAAATGCGGTCAGGTCTGCAAGTTCGTCAAGGAGTTTCGCCCGGATCTGTTCGGTGTCTGCACCGCCGGAATTGAAGTGCCTTGCAAGCTGGTTCAGGTTGCCGCCCACCTTGCTGCACTGAGCAAGCAGGGTGGAAACAGCGGTCAGGGTTTCTTCACCGCCGCCGGCAACGATGACCGTTTTCTCGATTTTGACGTTGTGAATGGCTCGGCGGATAAAAGTGGAGAGGGAGAGATTCAGGAGTTTGCAAGTGAGTTCCAGTGACGCTTTTTCCTCCGCTGTCACACGGAACTTGATGATGTGCGTTTTGTTGTTCGGCGTGTCGTGGCGCTGGGAATTGCTAGGGGTCAGTTGAACATTCGTTTTGGTCATTGTACCTCCTGTCTGTTCGATAACTCCTCGGTGAAGTTATGTAAGCACGACACGCCGTTCCATTCGTGCCGTAAGGCACGAATGATGAGCAGGGTTTGGGGCAGGCACGCCCCAACAAGATCACTTGGAAAACTCGCAAGAGTTTGAGAAGTGAAGTCCCGGATGGACAGGAAATTTTCAAGAATTGAAAATTTGTGGCCACGGGACGGTTCTTGCCCTCTACCGCTACGCTCAAAACGTATTTTTAACAAACGTTTCCGAATTGTTAAGACGCAAAAATAAGTAGAGAGTTCCGCTGCTCGTGTATGTTGATCACCGTTTGCTCCGAACGAAGTTCCTGCCCCTGTTTTGCAGCGGCGTTGACGAAAAGTCGGTATCACGTCCGGTCGGCTTATGAAATTTTCAAGGTACGTTTCCCATAAAGAAAAATACCGCCCAAGCAGCGCAGCGATGGATTTTGTCGGGGTGAATCGGCGGCAAAATGAATCGGGTGTGTTGCGGGGCGGTAGCTTCTTTCGTGGATTTTTCCTCACTGAAGTGGTGGGGCTCACGGTGATAACCAACCACTTTTGCAGAAGATTTGCAATCAATCTACAAGTTCAGTGGGATTTGTGATAGAGAATATCATGGTTCGTAGGGTACGTCAAGATGATTCCGAAGAAATTATTTATGAATGGAGACAATAGTAAGACTTCTATTATGAATATGATACACTTTACATCATGAAAGAATTTAAGCTGCACAAAGATGATTCAAGCGGATGTGCAATGTGCACAATAAGTTTTCTACAGCAAAATACAGATGTGGTCATTTAGCTCTTTTACCAGACAACTTTTTTTATAAAATAAAAAAATTTGTTGACTTGAAATTGCTTGAAATGTTATCTTGTTGGTAACAAAAGCACGGTGAAGTGCTTGCTACCACACGAAAAGGCAAAACAAAAAAGGAGAGTAAAATGATGAAAAAGCGTATTGCGGCGTTGGTCACCGCCGGTGTCCTTGCTTTGTCGATGCTTACCGGCTGCGGAAGCAAACAGGAGAGCTGGAAAGTTACCTGCCCGTGGGCACCGTCTGGTGTAGCAGCGATGGTCAGCCAAAAGGCTGTTGCCAAGTCCCCTGATTATTCTGATAATAAAATCACACTGGTTGCTGAAGCCGTCAAGGGCGATGCTGCTACTGTCAACACTTGGGTGTCCAGTACTAAGGCAAATGATAAGGAACTGGTCTTCGCCGGTGAGGGTCTGTTCGCCATTACCGAGACTCTGGATCCGGCCAAGCTGCAGTTCAGCTACGACGATTTTGAGTTCGTGGAGAACTTGTACTCCTCCGTCTTCGTCCTGTCCGCTGATTCTTCACTGAACCTCAAGAATCTGGACGATCTGGAGGCCTATGTCAAGGCAGGCAACCCCGTATCCGTGGCCGTTAACGGCGCTACCGGCTCCGAGGCTTTCCTGGCAGCGGCTCTGTTCGGCTCTATGGGTGCCGGCGACCAGCTGAAACTGACTCCGTACCAGTCCGCTGCGGAGGCTGCACAGGCTGTAGCTAAGGGTGAAACGAACTTCGCGGTCTCTCACCAGTCTCAGATTCTTGAGACCTACCAGCAGGGCGGCGTTGATGTGGTTTGCGCATTCGATGACAAGGCTATCGAAAACGGCCCCTTCGCAGGCGTTGAGGGCGTTGGCTCCAAGGGCTACCCCTACTTCCGCAACCGCTGCTTCGTCATGGCTCGCAAAGGTACTGACGCCGCAAAGGTTGCCGAGCTGAAAGAGCTGTATGATAAGATCCTCGCCGATGATGAGATGGTCGAGTGGCTGAACGACACCATGCTGCTGGAAGTCGATACCATGACCGAGGACGATGTGAAGGCTCACATTGAGAACGTCAAGAGCATCGTCGAGCAGTATAAGGACATTGTGGCAGGCTGATAAAAAGCCCTCATAGCGACAAAAAGCTGAAGCAGGGGGAACGGGGACATCCCCTTCTCCCTGCTTTTATGTTTCCAAAAGGAGTTGAAACAAGTGAAAAATCTGATAGAACGTGCCGAAGCAAAACTGGATGAATGGGGCGCAAAGCTCGAACAGAAGAACATCGAGTACCCGGTAGACCTGATTTGCGGCATTCTGTTTCTGGTCATTGGCATCGTGCTGCTGCTCATCATGCCGCAGCAGGTGCAGATCTCGGAAAAAGACGTTGTGAATGGCCGCGCTTTCCCGACGATGCTGATTTGGCTCATGCTGGCCATGAGCGCCCTTCTGGTGGGCCGCGAGGCATACAACATGGTGATGCACCGCCCGACCAAAACTAAAACGCTGAATCTTTTGGTGGAAACAAAAGCACTCGTCATCGTCCTCATTCTGGTGGTCACTTATCTGCTGGCAGAGGTCACGGATCTGTTTGTTGTGGGCGCTGTATTCTGCGCACTGGCATTTCTGGTCTTTTTCCGCTGCAAGAAACCCCTTTACTATGCCATCACAGTTTCAATGGCTGTGCTGATCTGGGTCGTGTTCCACTTTGTGCTGAATGTTAGTTTCTGAGGAGGCAGAATATGGGTTTGTTTGACTTTATCGGCCCGGCCTCCGGGCTGCTTTTCACCCTCGAAAATATCATCTGGATAAACCTCGGCGTCTTTATTGGCTGCGTGTTCGCGGCCATCCCGGGATTAAGTGTTATCCTCTGCATCATCCTATTCCTGCCTGTCACTTATACCATGCGTGCGATTCCCGGCATGATGTTCCTGTTGGGCATTTACTGCGCAGGTGGCTATGGTGGATCGGTATCGGCTATCCTTATCAACACGCCGGGTACGCCCCACGCGGCGGCTACTATGCTGGACGGCTATCCGCTGTCCAAAATGGGCCGCACTAAGGCGGCGTTGAAAATTGCACTTTATGCATCTACCTTTGGCGGTATCTTCTCTGCGCTGGTGCTGCTCTTCCTCGGCCCTCAGGTCGCAAAAATTTCGGCACAGCTCGGCACGGCGGAGTACTTTATGGTCTGCCTGTTCGGCATGACGATTATTGCAGGCGTTTCTGGTAAGAGCCTTGTCAAGGGCATCATCGCCGCCTGCCTTGGTTTGCTTATTTCCTGTGTGGGCGCAGACCCCATGACCAGCTATGACCGCTTTACATTTGGTATTCCCCGTCTGTATCTGGGTCTTGACCTTGCCGTTACCCTCATCGGTTTGTTCGCACTGGTGGAAATCATTGGCAAGGCAGAGCTGAAGCGGAATGAGTTGAACCTTCACGCCGGAAAAATCGGCAATGATGACGGCAAAATCACAAAAGATGAATACAAGCGGATGTTCCGACCAGTGCTGATGGGTTCTATCATCGGTTCCTGTGTTGGTATCGTACCTGGCACGGGTGCGTCGGAGGCCTCGTGGTTCTCCTACAACACTGCGAAGAACCTGTCCAAGCATCCCGAGGAATTCGGCCACGGTTCTGTGGAGGGCGTTGCGGCTGCTGAGTCTGCCAACAATGCCGTCTGTGGCGCGACCCTGATTCCCTTGCTGACGCTGGGCATCCCCGGCGACGGCTGCGTGGCCATCATGTTGTCGGCCCTGATGATAAATGGCCTGAACCCCGGTCTCTCGCTGTTCACCACCGACGGCGCTATCATGTATGCCATCATGCTGGGCCTTATCCTCGTGAACATCTTCATGTTCCTGCAGGGCAAATACCTGACTAGCCTGTTTGCAAAGGTCGTCTCCATCCCTCAGCAGATCTTGACTCCCATCATCGTGATTTTCTGTTTCGCCGGTGCTTACTCGGTGAACAGCAGCTATTTTGATTTGAGCGTTGCGCTGGTGTTCGGCGTGATGGCGTGGTTCATGCGCAAGCTGGAGCTGCCCGCTGTCCCTGTGCTGCTGGGCATGGTGCTGGGCAACATGACGGAAACCAACTTCCGCCGTGCTTTGCTCATCTCGGATGGAAGCCCCAGAATTTTCGTCAGTAGTGTGTACTGCTGGATCTTCATTGCGCTGATCGTGGTGGTCATTCTCGGCATTCTGCGCGGCAAGATGAAGGAAGCAAAGAACACCAAAGCAGAACAGTAAAGGGAGGTAAAACCATGGCATATAATATCATTTTCTATTTCAGTGACCAGCAGCGCTGGGACACCTGCGGCTGCTTCGGCCAGCCATTGAATATCACGCCTAATCTGGACAAGCTGGCGGCAGAGGGTGTGAAGTTTGACAATGCCTTTTCGCCTCAGCCGGTGTGCGGCCCCTGCCGTGCTCTGTTCCAGACCGGAAAATACCCCACTGAGACAGGCTGTTTCCGCAATAACCTGATGCTGCCCTCGAATATCAAGACTCTGGGCGAGTATATGGAAAAAGATGCCGGCTACGAAACTGCCTATGTCGGCAAGTGGCATCTGGCCTCGGATGGCGAGCTGGAAAAGAAGCCGACCATTGACCATACCATTACAGCCGTTCCGTTGGAGTTGCGCGGCGGCTACACCGGCTACTGGCGTGCAGCCGATGTGCTGGAATTTACCTCCCACGGCTACGACGGCTATGTGTTCGACGAGAACAACAACCGCATCGATTTTAAGGGCTACCGTGCTGACTGCATCAACCAGTTCGCGCTGGACTACCTCGACCAGTACACCGGCGAAAAGCCCTTCTTCATGACCGTATCCCAAATTGAGCCGCACCATCAGAATGACCACAACCACTACGAAGGCCCCAACGGCTCGAAGCAGCGATTTGCGGATTTTGTCCTCCCCGAAGACTTGAAGGCTCTGGGCGGCAATGCAGCAGAAGAGTATCCGGATTATCTGGGACAGTGCGCAAGCCTCGACGAGAACCTCGGCAAGCTGGTGGAAAAACTGAAAGAAAAGGGTCTGTATGAGAATACTGTTATCCTTTACGCTTCCGACCATGGCTCTCATTTCAAGACCCGCAACCGCGACGCCCATCTGAACGGATACGATGACTATAAGCGCTCGTGCCACGACGGCTGCCTGCATGTGCCGCTGGTCATCTGCGGCGGCCCGTTCAAGGGCGGCAAGGAAGTCACCGAGCTGGTCAGCACCGAGAGCATCCCCAAGACTCTGTTGGCTTTGGCAGGCGTGGATGTCGGCGACAAGATGATCGGCGAAAATCTGCTTGACGTTGTGGAAAAGAAAAATCATAATAGAGCTAATGAGGTCTACGCCCAAATCTCGGAGAGCCGCTGCGGCCGCTGCATCCGCACGGCAGATTATATGTACTCTGTCTATGCCCCCGGTGTCAATGGCGGCGAGGCTGCGGCATCTGATGTGTATGCGGACGACTTCCTCTATGATATGCAGAAAGACCCGTGGCAGCTGAACAATGTTGTCGCAGATCCTGCATACGCCGACGTCAAAGCGGAGCTTCGTGAGCGCTTGCTGAACTGGATACAGCACGCAGAAGGCACCCGCCCCACCATCACCGACTGAAAAGGAGCGTTTGCCCATGCTCTCGGCTGCTGAGAAAAAATCTGCTCAGGTATATCGTTGGCTTCTGGCTTATATCGACGAAAACAAGTTTTCTGGAAATCAACGACTGCCCTCGGAAAATGCACTCTGCCGAAAGCTGGGCGTCAGCCGGGAAACGATTCGAGTTGCCATTGACCGATTGGTGAATGAAGGAATCGTGTACAAAGTCAAAGGGAGCGGCACCTATTTCCACCGGGAAAAGGTGATGACGCGCGATTTGAACACCGAGGATGCACTTTATAAGATCGGCCTTGTTTTGCAAGGTCAGGATACGAGTGCAAATTCGGGATTAATCGAAGGGGTTCGCAGTGTCCTGACGCAGGAGCAGGTTGACCTCCATGTATTTCTGACCGATAACAAATTCTGCAACGAACGCCGCTGTCTGGAGACTGTGGTACATCAGAATTTTCACGGTTTCATCGTGGATGGTGTCAAATCGAGCATCCTCAGCCCAAATCTTGACTGCTACAAGGAGCTTTACCGACGTAAGATCCCGGTGATATTCTACAACAACTTCTATCGGAACTTGCGCTGCCCCCGCGTAACGATCAATGATATCGAATGTGCCCATCAGCTGATAGAACGCCTGATGGATGCCGGACACAGCCACATTGCAGGCATCTTCGTGTACGACAACTACCAGAGCGTAGAAAAGTTTCAAGGCATGGCGGAAGCGATGCGAAATCGTGGTTTGGAACTGAACGATGATTACATCAAGTGGTGTATTTCGGACGAAGCCCACAACGAAAGCTATGTCCGTTCCATTGAAAGATTTCTGAAGAGCATCCCTAAATGCACCGCTATCGTCTGCTGCAACTACATCATCTATCGGCTGGTCATGAAAACCCTGCAGAAAATGGGGAAGACTGTACCCGAAGATTATTCGCTGGTCTGTTTTGATTATTCCGAAGAAACTTATCGGCAGGAGGATGTTACCTGCTCCGTGGAGCAAGGCTTCGAGATGGGACGTCAGCTTGCGCTGCGGCTTATGGAGATGATTTCCACCGGCGAATGCGATGACCGGAACTACACTTATGTCATGAAGCCCATCCTCTACGATGGCCATTCCATCCGGAAGATCAAAAAGGTAAAATAAAGATTCTCCCGGAGGCAGTACTGCTCTCCGGGAGAATCTCTTTATCGGTTTTGTTGTGCCAGAAAATGTGCAGCAGTATGCAGGCGCGGAAGCACATAGGCAAAGAACTGCTTATACGCTGCGCAAAAGCGGTTGCTTCCAGAGGCATCCCAATCTCGCTTGCATCCGCCCCGGCAGAGCAGCTGATAAGCACATGCTGCGCATTCCGCCGGGCGTTTGCGGCCCTGTGCCAGAAATGTCTGGCTTGTGGGAGAATCAAGCGCATCTTCAACGGTACAGTGGCTCAGATTTCCCAGCTTCCACTCATCCAGAACATAAAAGTCACAGGGATAAAGGCTTCCGTCACCTTCTACGGTAAGATAATGTCCACAGGAACCGGAGGAAGCGCAGGAGGTAGGCGGCATTCCCAGCAGGATACGCAGATAGTCCTCAAAATTGCGAACGCTGATATAATTGCCTCGTTGCAGCTGCTGATACCAAGTATCAAAGACGCCGCACAGAAAACGACCATAAAGTTCCGGCGTTAGAGAATATGCCTGCCCTCCAATCGTATCAAGTGGGTCAAGACATGGGATGAATTGCAGATTGTGCTGTCCCAACTCGCAGAGGCTTTTGAAGGCTCGCTGCGGCTTTCTGGCCAGCTGTCCGGTCACAACACAGAGCAGATTCGTTTCGACCCTGTAGGCATCCAGCAGCGCAAGCGCATGAGTTACTTTATCCCATGTGCCCTGCCCAGCTGCGTCCAGCCGATAGAGATCATGGTTCTCCTGTGTGCCGTCCAGAGAGAGGCCTACGAGGAAAGAGTTGGCTTTGAAAAAGGAAGCCCACTCTTCATCCAGACAAATGCCATTGGTCTGGATGCTGTGGAACACAGAGATATTGCGCTGCATGGAACGCTCCGTTTCCAGAAAGAACCGGAAGAAATCCAACCCGGCAAGAGTCGGTTCGCCGCCCTGAAACAGAAAATGGACGCTGCCGCCTTCCTCTGTGGCTGCAAAAGCCTTTTCAACCAGTTCTCCTGCCATTTCATGGGAAAGCAGTCCCATATTTTTGCAGGCTCGGCTGTTGGAAACATCGTCATAAAAGCAGTACCGGCAACGCAGATTGCACAGGCTGGACGCTGGCTTGACGAGAAATGTATTATGTTTCATAGAGATTCCCTCCGTGCTTCGCAGTTCTTAAAACAAGGATACCGGAAAATACGGGCTTTCGCAAGCAGTAACAGTTAAAAGCTGTTTGAAATAGTAAGAAAACGAATATAGTTGTCCGAAAATCAAAAAAAGGAGAAGAAAACTTGTATGGATGAAAATAAAACATACGGTACACGGTTAGCACGGCTTTGGAAGCTGTTTTTGAGTACGCTGTACATTAGCAGCTTTACCTTCGGCGGCGGCTTTGTCATCGTGACCTTTATGAAGAAAAAATTTGTAGATGAGCTGCACTGGATCGATGAACAGGAAATGCTGGATATGACAGCGTTGGCGCAGTCCTCTCCGGGCGCAATCGCGGTCAATGCTGCAATTCTGGTAGGCTGGCAGGTAGAAGGCTTGATTGGAATGATCGTGGCAGTGTTGGGCACCATCATCCCACCTATGGTCATTCTTTCAGTCATTTCTGTGTTCTACAATGCTTTTGCCACCAATCGCTATATCGCGTTGTTACTCAAGGGAATGCAGGCTGGTGTGGCGGCGGTCATTCTGGATGTTGTATTCGACCTCGGCGGCAAGGTGCTGAAGACCCGCTCATGGGTGTATATTGCCCTGATGGTCGCAGCGTTTGTCGCAAATACGGTGTTTGATGTCAATGTGGTGGTGGTCATCCTTGCCGCTGCAGTATTCGGCGTGGTGCTGGCTCTGGTCCAGTGGAAAAAAGGTGGTGCAAAATGATCTACTTACAGCTTTTTCTCAGCTTTTTGCAGGTGGGTATGTTCAGCGTAGGCGGCGGCTATGCGGCCATGCCGCTGATCCAGAGCCAAGTGGTGGAACAACATGGCTGGCTGACGATGCAGGAGTTTACTGACCTCATCACGATTGCAGAAATGACCCCTGGTCCCATTGCGGTCAACTCGGCAACTTTTGTTGGTTTGCGTATCGCGCAGGTACCCGGAGCCATCATTGCAACACTAGGTTGCATTACACCGGCGCTGTTCTTTGTTTCACTTCTATCCTACATCTATCGTAAATACAAGGATATTTCTCTGCTGCAAAGTGTTCTGGCCTGCCTGCGTCCGGTCATTGTAGCGCTTATCTTTGGTGCAGGTCTTTCTATACTGTCTATGGTGGTGTTCGGAGAGAGTGCAAAGACGCTCGCCAACGTAGACTGGATCGGCATCGGCAGTTTTGCATCGGCATTTTTTGTCCTACGGAAGCTCAAGTGGAATCCCATCCTGACCATGTGCCTGTGCGGCGTGGCCGGGCTTGGACTTCACATTTTGCTCGGAATATAATCTTAAGACAATTTGTCTGTTGGAATCATGAAAATAAATCATTGGGCTTGCAATCAGGGCAGAACTGTGGTATATACATTATACGAAACATTGCTTAAGATGAACGTTCCACCGTTCAATGATGTGTAAAGTGAGGTGCCTGCCATGACCGCCGTGATCTATGCCCGCTATTCCTCGGACAACCAGCGCGAAGAATCCATCGAAGGCCAGATCCGGGAATGCACGGCTTATGCCGAGAAAAACGGCATCACCATCGTCAAGCACTATATTGACCGTGCTATCTCCGCCAAGACGGACAACCGCCCGGAGTTCCAGCAGATGATTAAGGACAGCGACAAGAAGCTGTTTGACATTGTGCTGGTCTGGAAGCTGGACCGTTTTGCTCGGAACCGCTACGACAGTGCCCGGTATAAGACCCAACTGAAGAAGAACGGCGTCAAGCTCATGTCTGCCACCGAGATCATCTCCGAGGGGCCGGAGGGCATTATTCTGGAATCTGTGCTGGAAGGTTATGCCGAGTATTATTCCGCTGACCTTGCCGAGAAGGTCGTGCGTGGACAGACCGAGAACATCCTGAAAGGCCGCTGCAACGGTGGCCGTGGAACCTTTGGGTACACGCTGGATTCCGAGCGGAAGTTCCATATTGATCCTCTCACCTCGCCTTTTGTGCTGGAATCATTCAAGAAGTACAATGAAGGCTCCACCATGAAGGAGATCCGGGACTGGCTGAACGAAAACGGCATCAAGAACCCGGTGGGCGGTGCGTTCACTTATAACAGTGTCGAACATATGCTCAAAAACCGGCGGTACATCGGAGAACTGAAATTCCGGGATGTGGTCGTGCCGAATGCTATCCCGCCCATCATTCCACTGGAACTGTTTGAGGATGTGCAGGAGAAGATCGCAAAAAACAAGAAAGCCCCTGCCCGTAGAAAGGCAGAGGACGATTATCTGCTCACCACCAAGCTGTTCTGCGGCTACTGTGGGGCGTTGATGTTTGGCGAGAGCGGCACAAGCCGGACGGGTGAAGTTCACCGCTACTATAAATGTGCTACTGCCAAAAAGCACAAGGGCTGCAAGAAAAAGACCGTCCGCAAACAGTGGCTGGAAGATTTGGTAGTCAACCAGACCATGCAGCTTGTGAAAGACGATGCCGCTATGGAATCCATCATCGCCAAGGTGATGGAACTGCAAAATAAGGAGAACACCAACATTCCACTCTATGAGAAGCAGCTTCGGGATGCGGAATCTGGTATCCAGAATATGCTGAACGCGATTCAAGCTGGAATCCTGACCAGTTCCACCAAGGAGCGGCTGGAGCAGCTGGAAGAAACCAAGCGTGAGCTTGAAGCCCGCATTGCGGAAGAAAAGCTGGCGAAGCCGAAAGTGACCGAAGAATTCATTCGGTTCTGGCTGCTGCGGTTTCGCAAGCTGGACATGAGCCTGAAAGACCAGCGGCAGGCGCTGGTGGATACGTTTATCAATGCGATTTATCTGTATGATGATAAGGTTTTGATAACTTTTAATTATAAAGAAGGAACACAGACCGTCACCTTTGGAGAAGCGACAGAAGTTGCATCCGAGGGAAATGGTTCGGATTTGGATTGCTTTACTGCACCAAAAAATGCCGTGAAATCGAAAGATTTCATGGCTTTTTTGTTTTTCTGGCAGAGTCTGCACACTTTTGCACATCTCCTGCACACTTTACAAAAAAGCCATGAACTCTTTGCATCGCTTGCACAGCGTGTATTTCGCTGCACAAAAAAGAGGATTTTACGCGAAGAGCACCCGCGTCAGCTCGCGGCGTTCCTCTGCGTCCATCTGCCGGATAGCTTCAAGGATCATTTTACCCGTGATTTTTGTTGCCACCGGCGTTTTGTTTTCCGGGGGTTCCTGCGGCTTTGCGCCTGCCACATCCTGCGAGTAGAAGTCGGCTTCGATCTTCTCGGTCAACTCCAACCGGGGCTTGTCCTGCGTGTGGGCGTAGGTGTCCATCAGGACGGTGGCGGTCGCATGGCCTGTGTTGCCCTGCACCGACTTGAAGTCACCGCCAGACTGCAGCAGCTGGTAGGTGGCACTGGAGTGCCGCAGACCGTGGAACACGATCTTCTCAAACTCCGGGTGCTCTGCCCGCCACATACGGTACCACTTGGTCAGAACGTCTGGTGCAATGGGTAAGCCGTCTGGTAAGCGGAACAGCTGACCGCAGTTGCTGTACTTTTCCGGGGCGCTCTGCTCGTCCTGCTTCATCTTTTCCAGCCATGCCAGAAGCTCCTCTTTCAAGGGCTTGGTCATATACAGGATGCGGTTGGACTTTTTGGTCTTAGTCCGCTTGAGGATCAGCGAGGACTTGCTCCCCTCCCGTCTGTCCGGGAAGGTGTGGTAGATCTGGGTGGGGTCGATCTTGGACAAGGCGACCTTGTCGGCACGCTGCAGGGCTTTGTTCACCGAGATGGTTCCCCGTCCGTCTGCTGCATCAAAGTCGAGATCTCCCGGCTGCAAGCCGAGGATCTCGCCCTCACGGAGCGAGAGGATCATGCTCATGTGCACCGCCAGATGCAGAGCGGGGTTCTCGATGGTCTGCAGCGCCGCCAACATGGTGCGCTCATCCCAGATGGTGCGTTCTTCGGTGTTGATCTTGGGGGCTTCACGGGGAGTAGGCGATTTGTGAATCAGATCCCAGTCAACGGCATACGAAAAGGCGGTCTTCAGGAGCGTGTGGACTTCGTGAATGGACGTGCTGGATAACAGCCGTTTCTTCTGATTTTCCGTCAGCTCCTGCTTCACACCGTGCACATACTGCCCGCAGGGGGTCTGGCTCAGGGTGGCGTAGAACTGCTCAATGTCGTAGGTGCGGAGGTCTTGCACCTTCCGCTTTCCGATATACGGCACGATGAGGTTCTGCACCATCGCCACAGATTGGGTGTAGGTCTTGGGAGACCACTTGTGTTTGCTGGACTGAATGGGGATCCACTTGTACAGCATCTCCTCGACCGTCATGGTGTTGGGCACGAGGAAGGTGCCATCCAACAGTTCCTTCTCCACCGTGATCTTGCGCTCCTGCGCTTCGGCCTTGGTCTTGAAGGTTTCCCAGCCCTTGCAGGGCTTGCCAGCATGATCTTTGTAGTTGTATCGGACGGAATACGTGTTGCCACGTTTCATAATAGATGCCATAGATATTCCCTCCCTTAGACCGCTGCAAACCAATCGTCAAAGCTCTGCTTGCTCACCCGGATGCTGGTACCGAGGCGGATCACCTTGAAGTCTTTCGTGGTGTTGCACAGATTGTACGCAGCACGGTTGGAGATCGCCAACAGTTGGGCGATCTCCTCCACCCGGTAAACGAGCGGGGCGTGTCGGACGGTTTTGCTGGTCTGGTCAGAAGGTTCTACGGCAGGGTTTTCGGACAATTTCATTGTAGGGGATTCGGGCGCGATTTTCAAGTCCTCACGGGTCAGTTTAGCGGAATTTTTGCGGACATTCGTCATAGGCATGTCTCCTTTGCACTTCTCCAGACCCGGTGCAGCTCCGGTTGAGCGGCAACCTTATGGGCCGGTAAATATGTAAGGGTCTGCCGCTCCTGACCCGAAGCAGCAGCCTAAAAAAGTGCGAGAACTTGAATTTACGCGCCCCATGCGCCCCAAACTACACAAAAGTACCTTTCTATGTTGGTTTTACAGGGCGCATGACTGGATTGTACGCGCCCTTTTGGGGCGCATCTTAGTTTCTTTCCCGCCCCGAAGGGCGTGTTGCCGCCCCGCATCCGCCCGGAAAGGGTAGATACGCGCCCTAAGAAAACAGCGATAACAAGTCGAAACCACTGATTTGGGGCGCGTGGGGCGGGAGAATTTCACTTTTCGTGTGTTTTATGCCGCAGCAAAGGCGGGGTGGACGCATACGCCCCGGAAGCCGCGGTATTTTCCCTCGATGTGCTTGGAAAAGGTCAGGCCATACTTCCCGGCATTTTTCAGCAGGAACTGGCTGAACTTCTTTTGCGGAACAGGCGATTCCAGATTATCCTCGCACCACTTGGTGTAGGCGCGGTAGAGATAGGTGGAGCGTTCCTCGGTGTCGGGCTTGAAGCGGACATACGCACTGGCCTGCATGAACTGGGTCAGGTTGTCGCTGTCCGCCATAGCTGCTTCAAGGTTCTGGATGGAGCGCTCGCTGATGGTGAACTGATAGCGGTTCGCCATCAGACGGTGCAGCCCCTCCAGCATCCACAGCAGGATGCCGGGACGCTCCTCGGACAACTCTTCGATGAGGAAGGGATTATCCACCCGGGCAGGGTCACGGTCTTTCACCGTGATGAGGATCTGTCTGCGCCAGAAGCCGTCGCTGTCATCGTGAGCGGCCACAAGGTTGCCATTGCCGAAGCAGATGAAACGAACGTACAGCAGGCCTTGGACAGCCTGCTTGTTTTTCCGCTCGATGCACAAACGGTCCTCGGCGGTGACGATGGACTTGATGTTCCGTGTTTCGGGCAAAGCCACCATGTTCAGGTCGTCATCGACCATGACCAACTTGTACTCCAGATTTGCACTGGCAAAGCGGTTCGTTTCGATGCGGAGGATGGATTCGGAGTGAGAGGCTTCCCCGAACAGCTTCTTCAGCAGCAAGCCGATGCGGGATTTTCCCTCGCCGCCCTTGCCGGTCATGACCAGCATCTTCTGCGCCTTGGTAGACGGGATCAGGAGATAGCCGAGATATTCCTGCAAGGTCAGAATGTCCTCCGGGATGAGCAGACCGTCCAGAAATTCCAGCCACTTGGTCGGTGCGGGGGCATCGGGCTGGTATTCCACGGGGAGCCGGTTCAGGCAGAGTTCCTTTTCCGGCACAAATCCCCGCTCGTCCAGAAAGTAGGTTCCGTTCTGGAGATGGATGCGGTCAAGCTGGGGTTTCCATTCAGGGGTATAGGTTTCGATACGGAGTGCGTCCAGAACCTGCTTTTCCTTCTTGGCAAGGTTGTCGAGCACAAAGTCACGGAGGTCGCTGTGGACTTCGTAGAGCAGTGCGTCCTCGTCTACCTCGCCGTTCTGGTCGAACAGCTTCTGTTTCAGGCACATCATGGGGTGTTTCTCTAAAAGGTACTGGCAGTAAGCGGTTTCACGCACTTTGCCCTTACTGTCTACCCAAGGGCATTCGCATTCTTCCTCTTCTTCCAGTTCGTCCTCATCACGCCAATCTTCGTTCCTCTTTTTCCAGTCGCTCATGCAATCCCTCCCAATACTTCCGTAGCTCGTTTTCGGTCTGCGGGTCCGGGAGCACCGAACAGTCCAGATAATATTCAACGATGTCAAGGTTCTTTATCGCTTCAAGAAAGCAGGGGTGAAGTTCTTCTGTGGGTGACTGCGGTGAGTATCGGACCCGCCAACGCTGCAGACAGCGGTAATAGTCCAGCAGCTGCTGCCGGACGGTGGGCGGTCTGCGGGGAGCAAGCCGCACCTTGCCGTCGGCAAGTGCCATGCCGAAGTCATCCTTCAACTTTTCCACAGCCTTGTAGGGAGAAAGTTGAAAAAGTCTGCCGACAAAATCGATCACATCGCCATCTGCCTGACAGGCGAAACAGTGGAAACGGCTGTCTACCTTCATGCTGGGGTGTTTATCCCCGTGGAAGGGGCAGCACATCATACCGTTCCGGTTTACGGCGAAGCCGTATAGCTCCGCTGCCTGCCGGGTCGAGATAGCGTTTTTTACGTCCGAAAAGACAGAGGTGCTACCCTCCGTCCCAATGGGTGGGGTACAGGTGAAAGGACGAAGCCCGGTGAGGGGCGTGGGTGAGGTTGGGTTTATTCACACATCGATCCGTCAGAGTGTTGTTCATTTGACCTCCTGCTGCGGTACGGCGTGGCTGCGCTCCTCCTTGCGGAAGAAGGCTTCCACGTTCTGTTGTGCGGTGCGGAGTTCACGCAGTTCGATCTGCGCTTTCTTGTAGCGGGTATAGAACCCGTTTTTCTCCGAGGAAAGGGTCTGGTATTCGGCATCCAGCCTTTTGAGGTCCGGCAGCGTCCTGAGCCCGTTGGCCTTGAAATAGGCGCAGGCTGCATCGTACACGGCAAGTTCTGCGCGGTGCTGCTCCTTGAACTTGGCGGGGTTCCGCACGGTCTGGAGTTTTTGCGCGAGGGGCTTGTACTGCCGATACACGGAAAGATGCCCGCGCAGCTCCTTGAGGGAGACCATGCGGGCATCCATGTCTTTGACCACAGCCAGTGCATCGTCATACTGCGTTTGCAGTTCGGCAATGCGCTGGTGCAGGGCATCTTCGTTGAGCAGCTTTTTCTCCTGCAAGAGACACAGGGTCTGTGACCAGCGTTTGAGGTTGAACTTTTTCGCCCAACGCTCATAGCCGATGCCCTTACCCGCAGCAACGTTCGCCTGAATGTCAATCAGCTGTCTGATCTTATCCGGCTTCTGTTCGCTGGCAGGCTGGATGGCGGTTGCAAGCTGGATGTTCTGGGAGAGGGCGGTCAGCACCTGTTCCTTTTCCAGCTTCTTGCTCAGTTTCTTGGCGGTGATGAACTTTGTCCGACCGGGCGGGCAGTAACTCAACCGGCCTCGGCTCTCCTTCACGGCAACGCCGTGTTCCTGCATGAGCAATGCAGAAAATTCCTCGAAGGTGGTGGTCTTATTCAGCACAGCGTAGATCTGCTTTCGCAGCTTGTCCAGCTCGGTCTGGTAGACGGTCTGGGTGGGCTGCTGCCCTTCGGCGGCAAGTTTCGCGTTGGCATGGTCGAGACGGCGTTGTCCACGCCGCTGTGCCCAATACTCCCGCTCGGAAACATGGTCGCCTTGGGCTTCCAGCAGATTGATCTGGTTCAGGTCGGCTTGCTCGCACATTTCCATGACAGCGACACGGAGGTGCCGGAGCATGGCAGAAGTGCAGCGGTGCTTCTTGCCCGCTTCCCAGTCGCACGGCTTGTCCATGAAGGGCTGCCGTTCCACGGTGCGGACACGCAAGCTGCCGATGACGATGTGGACGTGAATGTTCCCGGCACTGTTGTGTCCGTCCGGGTGGGTGCAGACGATGGCGGGATGACCGGGAAAATTGTCCTTGCAAAACCGCAAGCCAAGGGCTTGCGCCCGCTCCATGGTCAGGCCGTTTTCTACTGCGTCCTTCGGGTCGAAGCTGATGATATAATGGTGGGTCTTCACGTCCTCCCGCCCGCCGTTCTTGCCGTACTTACGGTTGGCGATCAGGCAGGCCATAGCGAACGAAGATTCGCCGCACTCAACAGTGTCGAGCAGGTACGAATCCCGCAGCTTGGGTCTGCCCTTCTCGTCCAGAATGGGCAGACCGGTGTACTCGTTGTGCTGAAAGGTCAGATAGCTTTCGGCGGCGGCGTAGTTAGAGTTCTTCGAGCTTAAATGCTTGATGGTTGCCATACAGTTCACCAACCGTTTCTTCGGCTTTCAGCCGAAAGTTCGTGAGTGCGGACAGTTCCTCCAGAATCTGCGCCCGGAGCTGCTCGGTGTCTTTGCCGCCGGAGTTGAAGTACCGTGCAAGCTGGTTGAGGTTGCTTCCCACCTTGCTGCACTGGGCAGACAAGGCGGCAAGCGCCGCCAGTGCATCCTCGCCGCCCTGCGCCACCACGACGGTGTGCTTGACGTTCACGCCGTACAGGACGCGGCGGACGAGTTCGGACTGGGTGAGGTGGAGTTCTTTGCAGGCGTATGCGATCCGCAGTTTTTCTTCTGCGGTCACCCTGACTTTGATGATGTGTGTCTTTCGTTTTCGCGGCGTGTCATTGCGGTTCTTCTTTGCGTGTACATTCGGACTTTTCATTTCAGCCATATTCGACCTCCTGTGAAAATGATAAATGCCCGCTCCGGGATGGAGAGGGCTATGTAATGCGACACGCCGCATTCGCACCAACGGTGCGAAGCTAGAGCAGGGTTTGGGGAAGGCACTCCCCAACAAGACCGCGGTTGCGTAGCAACGAAAGCCCCAGTGGGGCTTTCGAGTGGCAGCACGGTTTGCGTAGCAAATGGAGGAGTCTCACTCCGACAAGTGCTAGACCATGTGGACAGCAATTTTTCAAGCATTGAAAATTTGTGGCCACAGGTCGATACTTGCTTTCGCCCTTTCCGTGCAACACTGAAAATTTCAGAAGTCGAACCGCAATGCACGTTGAAAATTTTGCAGAGCAAAACGTGTGAAAAGGCAAAGCCCCTGCTCATGGTCACCGTTCACACCGAACGCAGTTCCTGCCCCTGTTTTGCAGCGGCGTTGTCCGGCTCGCCCACAGAAAGTGTGAGGTCATGGCGCAGTATCTCGTTCAGACGGCTTATGAAGGATTCAAGGTACAGTATGAAGAAAGCCGGGCGCAGTGCGGACACTACAACCTGCTTCTTTCAAGCACAAAAATAACACTTTGGGGTTGTGTAGTCAACAACTAAAAATAAATTTCGGAAGATTGAACAACTACATAAGATTTTATTTGTGAAAAAGAAAAATACCGCCCACGCAGCGCAGCGATGATTTTGTCGGGTGAAGTAAGCGGCAAAATAGATCGGGTGTGTTGCGGGGCGGTAAAAATCTTCATAGGGAATAAACCCGCACCGTGCAGTCATTTACGGCTAACGCGGTGGGATTTGCGATAGAGGGTATCATGGATTGTGGGGTACGTCAAGATGGTTTTGGAAATTTTATTGTGGTAAAGCAGTGATAGTAAGACTTATAAAATCATTCAGGAAGGGCTTTTGCGAATATGACAAAAATCATAAATTCGATTTATTGAAAATGACAATAGACATCACTAAAATAGTTTGCTATACTAATTGGCGTAACAAGGCGATATTCCTCGGAAGCGATACTTGTGGCAGTACAGAATAGGGTCCAATGTGGTTCATTGATGCCTTATCTGTGGATTGTCAGGTGTTGTTTCGGAGGCTTTTTTTTTACAGGTCTTTTCGGGAAAGTGGTGCGGCAGATGAAGCTTGTTAAAAAAATCAATACGAGTGCCGCATTAGCGATTGACCGGACAGGTCACGAAATCGTAGTGATGGGCAAAGGAATTGGTTTTCCACAAATGCCATACAAACTGGATGATCTTTCCAAAATTGAGCGTACATTTTACGATGTTGACCCGAAGTACCTTGGAATGATTGCAGAACTTTCGCAGCCCATCGTAATGGTCTGTGCTGACATTGCAGATCAGGCAGGCATTGAATTGGACTGTTCCCTGAATCCGAATCTTCCATTTACACTGGCTGACCATATCCAGTTTGCAGCGGAGCGCCTGAAAAAAGGTGTGGACCTGACCACACCGATTGCTTATGATATTCGCCATCTATATCCTAGAGAAGCAGCTATGGCAGATATGGCATTAAAGATGCTGAACGAACAGACTGGAATGAACCTGCCTGCAAGCGAAGCAATCAGCATCGCAATGCATTTTATCAATGCCGAAGCAGAAAGCGGCGATATGCACAGCCTGATGCTGAGTATGCAGGTGATTGCCAAAGTTAACGAAATCGTGGAAAGCAGCTTGCACATTCAGCTGGATAAGGATAGCTACAATTACAGCAGGTTTGCAACCCATCTGCGTTATTTGATTCAGCGATTACAGGCAGGCGTACAGACGGATAATATATCCAGCAATCTTCGGAGAACCTTAATGCGTGAATATCCCGATATTTATGCCTGTACATTGAAGGTCGTAGAATATCTGAAGAATACCTACGGATGGGATTGCAACGATGATGAAGTTGTATACCTCATCATGCATATCCAGCGCGTGTATGAGCGAGAACAAGAATAAACAGAAAGCTTGGTTTCTGGAGCGATAGCCTGAAATGGCGCGATATCCGGGGCGGACTTTACGCAGCAAACGAGGGAGCTTCCCTGCCGATTTTGTTGTGGTGAAGTGTGCTCCGGATTTTTTACTTTGATGTATTCTGTGCACAGGAATTACATATATCCGAACATTCACAAGGAGGACACTGCAATGGCAGAACAGGACATCTTACAAAGCGTTTATCCGTACATCGGAGGTCAGGAGAATGTCAGCCGGACGATTCCGCGTAAGGGCACGCTGTATCTTATGCTCAAAGATGCCGGTGTAGTGAATTTGGCAGCAGTCAATCAGGTGCAGGGCGTTATCAGTGCAGAATTGGAACGCGGTCGGCTGACCCTGCAGCTGGAAGGAAAGGAACAGGAGGTTCCCGGAATGGCAGAAAAAAGAAATGGTGCTGAACTGGCAAAAGAAATTCTTGAACTGGTCGGTGGCGAAGAAAATGTTATTTCTCTGACGCATTGCGTCACTCGTCTGCGCTTTGAGTTGAAGAATGTGAAAAAGGCACAGACCGAACAATTGAAAAAGACTAATGGCGTGCTGGGTGTTATGGTTGCAGGGGGCCAGTATCAGGTGCTGATTGGTGCACGTGTGCAGGAAATCTATGACGAAGTATGCAAAATTACCCGCTTTGCGGAACCGTCTAAACAGCAGTCTGAGGAAAATAAACCTTTTTACAGCAAAATTCTCCCGTTTATTGCAGCAGCATTTTCTCCTTCGGCAATGATGCTGTGTGCAGCAGGTATGATCAAAGGTATTCTTGCACTTATTACAGCACTGGGGTGGATGAGTAAAGAGGCAGGCATTTATGTTTTGCTTTCCGGTATTGCAAATGCTCCGTTCTTCTTCCTTCCGGCGCTGATCGGCTATAATATTGCAAAGCGAATGAAATCCGATATTTTTACAGCCGTTACAGTGGGCTTGGCGCTTTGCATCCCTTCGATCAATGGTGTGGACATTGAGCTGTTCGGCCATGTTTTCAATAACACCTATACATCCACGGTGTTGCCTGCATTTTTTACTGTAATCTTGGCAGTGTACGCTGAGCGGTTCCTGAATAAGCATCTGCCGGATATGGTCAAAGGTTTTTTGACCCCGATGCTGATTTTTGTGATCGTGGTTCCTATCGGATATATGCTGGTAGGACCGGCAGCCAACCTGCTGGCAGATGGTGTCAGCTTTGTAATGAACCTGCTGTATAACTTTAATCATATCCTGTCGGATGTGGTTATTGGCGGATTCTATCAGATCCTTGTGGTACTGGGCGTTCACAGCGTAATCGTTCTGCCGGCGCTGATGGATGTCATGGCAGGCACTCCTTCCCCGAACTATGCATCTCTGGGTGTCGTGAGCTTTGCGGTTCTGGGTGTTACGCTTGGTATCCTGTGCAAGACAAAGAGTAAAAAACTGAAAGAACTGGCTCTTCCGGCAGCTGTTTCTGCCCTCTTTGGTGTTACTGAACCGGCAACCTATGCAATCGTTATGCCTCGCATGAAATATTTGGTTGTGACCTGTGTGTCTAGCGCAATTGCCTGCGGTGTAGGTGGACTTTTTGGCTTCGCAGTTTATACGATTCCTGGGTTTGGCATCTTTAAGATTCCCGGCTACATCGACCCGGCAAACCCTGTTCAGTCCCTGATCGTGGCAAGTGGTGTGATGCTGTTGGCAACTGCACTGGGCTTTATCATTACATATGTAATGTTCAACGATGCTCAGTATGGAGATGATAAGGAATAATGAGAGAAAGCGGGGAGAAAAATGGCTTTTCGCAAAGACTTTATGTGGGGAGGAGCCACTGCAGCCAACCAGTATGAAGGCGGTTATCAGGAAGACGGGCGCGGTCTGACAGTAGCAGACTTTTCCATGGGCGGTTCCCATACGAAACCGCGCATGGTGGTGTGGCAGAACCCTGTTACAGGCGAACAAGGCGAAACATCCGCGTTTGATCCGAAACTTCCGGAAGGTGCAGCGCCTGCGATTCGAACGGACGCATACTATCCCAGTCACCGTGCAACGGATTTCTATCATCACTATAAGGAAGATATTGCACTGATGGGAGAAATGGGCTTTAAATGCTTTCGGATGAGCATCAGTTGGACACGTATCTTCCCGAATGGAGATGACGCTGTGCCCAATGAAGCAGGATTGGCTTTTTATGAGAATGTTTTTGATGAACTGCATAAATATGGAATTGAGCCTTTGGTAACGCTTTCGCATTTTGATATTCCAATCAGCATGGTGCAGCGTTTCGGAGGATGGGATAACCGTGTGTGGATCGACTGCTTTGAAAAATTTGCCCACATAGTAATCCAGCGTTACCATGATAAGGTGAAATATTGGTTGACTTTCAATGAAATCAACAATATGGAACTAGCGCCGTATATGGTTACAGGCATTTCCAACTGCAATGCACAGCAGTTGGCGCAGGCGGCACATAATATGTTTGTGGCATCGTCACGGACAGTCAGGTTAGCACATGAAATCGACCCGGCAATTCGTGTTGGAATGATGCTGGCATACCGCCCCCTCTATACCTACACCTGCGACCCGGCAGATAACATCAAAGCGATGGAAATGCAGCAGAGCCGTTATTTTTACAGCGATGTCCAGATGCGAGGTTTCTATCCAGAATATCGATTGAAAAAATATGAGCGTGAGGGCATCGTTTTGCAGGATACACAGGAAGACTATGAAGTGCTCAAACAGTATCCATGCGATTTCCTGAGTTTTTCCTGCTATGGTAGCAATACAGTTACTGTGCATGAAGATGGCTTGGGTACAACAGGCGGAAATTTCTCTATGGGAGTAAAAAATCCGTATCTGGAAACCAATGCATGGGGATGGGCTACGGACCCTGCATGTCTGCGATTGGCCTGTAACACGCTATATGACCGGTATCATAAACCGTTATGGATCGTTGAAAACGGTATTGGCTGGGCAGATGAACTGACATCGGACAACAAAATTCACGACAGCTATCGTATCGATTATCTAAAGAAAAACCTATCCTCTATGAGAGATGCCGTTACGCTGGATGGTGTGGATTTGATGGGCTACACTATGTGGGGCTGCGTTGACCTCGTGTCCGCCTCTACCGGAGAAATGGCAAAACGATACGGCTTCATCTATGTTGACTATCAGGATGATGGCACGGGTGATGGCAAGCGTTTGAAGAAGGACAGTTTCTATTGGTATAAAAAGGTCATTGCAACCAACGGTGAAGATTTGACCTGACCGATTCAGTTTGTAAGAAGGAAATGAAGAGGGAATGGCCACCTGCCGTACTAGCCAGTGCAGTGGGTGGCCAGTTGCTATGATATGCAAATATTTTTCCTTGAAATGTTACATCACTGATGTATAATACCCTTAGAGGATAGCGGCAATGACCAGCTATCGGTGGCGTTGAAGTAATGGACCGGTTCGGCATCAGCCTGTTATGGAGCCAAACCGTGGGTTAAGCGAAAACCACAAGCCGAATAGATTCACTCGAATCGAACAAAAACGCAAAATGCCCGCTCACCGTGGAGATTCAGTTCCATCGGTGGGTGGGCATTCTTTCGTTATTCAGGTAAGACAAGATAGCTGTATTCATCGGGAAGGACAATCTTTTCCCATTCAACTTTCTTTGCGGTGAATACGATTTCCGAATACTGCTCCTCACTGCGGCTCTTGCGATATGTAGCAATGATTCGGTCAGCGGCCTTTACCTTGGTTCGTATATCGCCTTCCAGCACCGTGTTAGGTACGAAACGGCCTTCACCACCATCCCGGACAAACCCCATGCAGGCACTGAGGGAACCAGCGATTTTGTCAGTGTACAGCTTAGGCTGGCTCATATTATAATCGCCCAGCATTTTTGCGGAGAGGTTCTTCTTCATCAGGCTGGGCAGAACCCGCATTTTCATTTCGGTGGTTCCGTCTGCGGAAAAATCAAAGTCCGCTTCGGTCAGACGTTTGTCATAGCACAGATTGAAAAAGTGCCGAGCATTGATGCCGGATTTCCGCAGCTTGAAGCCTGTCATGTGCAAAAAGTTGCCAATATCGAACGTGACCTCCAGACAATGGACATTCTTGTGCTTGTCGGTGGTGATGAACAGCAGGCTTCTGTCTACCAAATTCTCTTTATACAATGGCGCACAGGAAAAAACGATGGACAGTGCTTCTTTTTTCGTCATAGTTGATTCTGCGCTCCTTTGCGTTTTTACAAAATAAAAGGGACATCTACAACACCGTGGTGCTGTCCGATGTCCCTTGCGACTGATTTTATCGTTGTCCGCCAACCTCAGGCCCCTACGTCCTGCATCGCTTTCGGGTTTTATCGCTGCCCGCCAGCCTCAGGCCCTTACGTCCTGCATCAGATCGGATTTTAGGTGTCAGCCACACCAGCGGAATGACGTCCGCTTTCCTATTTATATTATATTCGATTTGGGCGCAAATAGCAATGGTCTTTGCAAAGATGATTCTTTAATTTTTTGCGAACGGCTGCTGAATCATCAATCCTCAAGTCTGCCATGGTCACATCCTAGTGACAGATAATGCTCTATCTCTCCACTCAGCACAAGCTGGGCGTACTCCAAGGGCTTGTTGTAGAGCAGCCAGTCCAGTTCTGCCCGCTGTGCCGGGGTGTCACCGTACTCTTCCTCAACGGCGATACAGTCGATGGCGAGGATGGAGCCATCCACGAATCGGGCTTCTACTCGATTGGTGTCCATATTGAAGCGGCAGGAAAGCAGTTTGTTCATGGTGAGCCTCATTTTTCTATCAAATGGTGTCTATTCGGATGTCCTAAACCCTGCCATAGAACCGATGTGTCATGTAAGATTGTTGTTTGGATAAAAATGGAAAATTTTGTACAATAAATACCGTTGAAATCCAGCTTTTGGGGCTGTGCGAAACAGCCTGTTTTGCCGGGCTGATTTTGGCGCTGCACACTTTTGCACATTTTCTGCACATCGCAAGGATGGATAACAGGTGCAAAGACGTGCAAGCAATGCAAAGAATGCAACAGAATAACAACGGTAAAATAACGGCAATTCGATTAAAACTACGATTTAACGTTGAATGATGAAATGGACAAAATGTGCCATTCGGTTCCTACGAATCAGTAGGCCGGGGGTTCGAGTCCCTTCCATCGCACCAAACCATGAAAATCCGAACCTTTTCTCGATAGGAGAAGGGTTCGGATTTTTTGTTTTCTTCGGAAAGCAAAATGAAGGCTCCTTCCCGACGGCTGTGTGTCCAAAACCTTATCAGAAGAACCGTATAACAAAAGTCACAACTGTAAAGGTGCCGTAAGGCAGAAAGGACACAAACATGAAGTACGATGCAAGAGCCTGCCATTTCAACATGGATACCGGCTGCGTGGAGCTGCTGCTCCGGGATGGGAGAATGATCTCCATTGACTGCACTGGGGTCGAGGATGAATTGGACGTGACCATGGCGCAGAGGTCGGAGTTAGATTATCTCATCTACAATAACCCGCTTGGCTATGCAGACTTGATTCTGAACGGCGAACCAGAGGAGTATCTGAAGAATGTGGCGGGAAGTCACGGATTAGAAGATTAAGCATAAAAGGGTATGCGGCTATAAACCGCATACCCTTTTACACTTTATCGCTTCCAGACCGCTGCGGCATTGGAACGTGACATCAGTTCTTCGACCGGGATTCCGGCTGGGCAGATGTCCTGGCACGCAAGAGATTTTCCGCAGCCTTCAAAATAAAGCTGACGATACGCATTTGCGAGTTCTGTCTGATGGGCAATATCCTGTTCCTCGTTCAGAATACGGTAAGCGTTGACGGGCAGAACAGCTCCAGCAAATTCACTGTTCGGGTCAAAGTTCGGGCAGACCTCCAAGCAGCAGCCACAGAGCAGACACTTAGCAGATCGATACCGCTGGCTGTGCGTATAGCTGGTCTGGAACGCATCTCCTTCCAGCCACAGCTTTGTCCGCTTCAGTGCTTCAAAGATCACGGAACGGTCTACGACCAGATCTTTCACCAGTGGGAATTTGCTCAAAGGCTCCAGAGTAACAACGCTTCCCTTACAGTCCCGCAGAAAAACGGAACAGGCAAGACGAGGCAGACCATTGATCCGCATGGCACAGGCACCGCACTTGCGTATCATGCAGCCGCATTCCCACGCAATGGGGGAAACGACCGTTCCGCTCTTTTCGCACAGAGGGCTGCGGTGATTCAGCTCGTTCAACACCGAAGCAATCGAGGTGTCCGCACTTCCCTCAAAGGAAAACTCCTGCCAGCAGGGTGAAGCCTGCGGGTTTTCCTGCCGTTTGATTCGGATGGTGTAGTTCATAAATCATGCCGCCTTTCGGGGATGGATTCAAAGCTGATGGCGATATGCTGCCCGTTCCAGTGTGCCACGGTGGTTTTGCAGTAAACGGCATCGTTGCGTTGGGGATAATCTGCCCGCCAGTGCGCACCCCGGCTTTCTTTTCGGGCGAGGGCACTTTCCAGCATGGCACAGCCCAGAAGCGGAAGGGTGCCAGACAGTTTGCGGATTTCCTGAATGCCCGCTTCCAATGTCTGTGCATCCCGCACGACACCGAGTGCGTTCAGCAGGATACGATTCATCTGCATTTGAGCGTCCGGGGAAAGTTCGGGCAGAAGGGATTCTTCGGCACAGGGCATATTGGGGGAACTGACTGTTTCCCGGCAGGCAGTTTCCGCAGCAATCTGTCCTCCATAGATCGCACCCAGAAGAGAATTTCCACCCAGACGGTTTGCGCCATGGTACTGAGCGCAGCATTCACCGGCAGCGTACAGATTCCGCATCGAAGTGCGGTGCCGCTCGTCCACCTGAATGCCTCCCATAAAGTAGTGGATACCCGGCAAAATCGGAATGGGTTCTTTGCGAATATCTTTGTGCAGATAGGTCTGACAATCATCCACCAGTCCGGCAAGTTTATGCTCCATGACTTCTTTAGGAAGCTCTGTCATATCAAGGAACACCTCATAGTCACGGCTGACCGTCCAGACTTCCCGCGCGGTGATGTCACGCGGCATCAGGTTGCCGAGTTCCGGATATTTTTCTTCCATGAAATACCACAGCTTCCCGTTCCGTAATGCAAACAGCCGCCCGCCCTCACCACGGGCGGCCTCACTCAGAAGCATCCGTTTTTCGCCCAGTTCGACCGTGGTAGGGTGGTACTGGATCATTTCAAGATTTGCCATCGGAACGCCCAGACGGAACAGTTCTGCGGTGACTTCTCCGGTATTGGCAAGAGAGCCGGTCGTATCACCGAATAAGCCATGCAGCCCGCCTGTGGCAATCAGGACGGCATCGCATACAAACCGCAGCAGTTCGCCAGTATAGGTGTCCTGCACTGTGCAGCCACCGCAGATGTTCCCGGAAAGCAGCAGGGTGCGGAACTTATGGTGTGGAAAGCGTTCGACCGTTCCTGCGCTTTCTTCCCGGCGCACAGCATCAATCAGAGCGGTCATTAGCTGCTTTCCCGTATCGCTTTGTGCAAAGGCCGTCCGCTTTTTCTTCTGTCCGCCAAAATTCCGCAGGTCGAGTTCATCGTCATCTGTCACGTTGAATTGTACTCCCAGATGGTGCAGGCTGCGCACCAGTTCGGACGCAGCCTGCGTCATCCCCCAGACTGCATTCGGGTCAGCAAGTCCGCAGGCAGCGGTCAGGGTATCTGTATAATGCTGCTCCGGGCTATCCTCCTCTCCCTTGGTATTCAAGGCTGCATTGATTCCGCCCTCTGCCATAACAGACTGCGCCCGCTCGGAGGCAAGGGAGGACACCAGCTTTACCGTCCAGCCGTTTTTCACAGCAGTCAAAGCAGCGGAAAGCCCTGCCAGCCCTGCACCCACGATCACCAAAGTGTGTTTCATACATTGTTCCACCCGATATAATATAGAATGATCGAACCGGCAGCAAACAGCACCAGTATAGAAAGAATCAGATAGAGGTCGCCGCGCTGCTCCTTATCCCGGACGATGCCCAGCGATACCAGAAGGGGTCGGAGATTGAGCAGAAGATGCACAAATACCGAAGCAACCAGTAAAAGCTGCGTCAGCAGCCGGACCGTTGTGAACGGAAACAGAATGTATACGCCGTCCTGCACTCTGCCGAACACGCCAATATGGAAAAAGAGCATGAGCAAAATAGCAAGCCCACTGGTGCGCCTTGCCCAGAACAGAGCATTCTGCTTTCCGTAGAGTTTTCCGCCGGACCGGGAAGCCCGGAATGTCTGTGCGGTCAGCAAAAGCCCAAGGACGGTGTGCGCCGCCAGAATGCCAACGCCGATCCATGCCAGAAACTTTCCTGCCCCGGAACTGATGCCCAGCAACATAAAACTGCCCATCAGCCCATGAAGCAGACAGATGAAAAGTAGCAGAACGGAGAGAATGGTGTTCAGTTTTCGCATGAGGGGTCCTCCATTTCTTCTGCGGAGAGCAGAAGGATGTCTGCATCCGGCAATGCTGTTGCATCAAGCGTATTTTCCGAAACCAGCAGCAGTTGATACCGCCCATTGATTGCACGGGAACGCAGCATGGTTTCGCTGTACTGCTTCAACGTGACATCTGCTCCGGCAGCAGTCAGGCGTTCACAAAGAGCCGTTGCATAGCAAAGCAAGGGATAGTCTGTTTCGCAGACCGAAAGCGTCATGTGCGGCAGTCCGGCATCGGAAAGGACTTCTGTCTCACCGGAAACAAATGCTTTCAGATCATTCCGGAAATCCGCATCGGAAAACGGTTCCAGCGCAGGGTTGATGCAGAACAGATAGTTGCCCTCCAGCGGTGCGGCCATCTGTGCGGCACGTTTCGCTTTAGGGGTCGCACCGGTCAGCCCATCCAGAATAGAGGGCGGCGAGTGCATAAATACGCCAAACGCGGCAAGAAATCCCAATGTCAGAACCAGAGTGATGAATTTTCCTTTCACAGGCAGACCTCTTTTATTTATTGCATGGTTGTTCAAATGAAAAATCTTCTGCGCAAAATACGGCAGTTGAGTAAACGCTCAACTATATTGTATGCGAAATAAGGAGGCTGTCAAGGTCTGTTAGACGACAAATCGCAGGAAGCAGATGCTAACTTTTCCTCTTGACAACGGAGGAAGAGCAGATATAATATGATTGAACGGTTGTTCAACTACAAAACAAGGAGAACGTCTGATGTCAAATTCTTTATACACCTGTAATTGCGATGTGATCCATGAGGACATCGTGAACGATGTAAAAGGCAAAATGCAGCCGAAAGACGACTACATCCAGCTTGCATCGCTTTTCAAGCTGTTCGGAGATGGCACAAGAGTGCAGATCCTTCATGCTCTGGAACAGAGCGAGATGTGTGTATGCGACCTTGCGGTTCTGCTGGGCGTCACCAAATCGGCGATCTCTCACCAGCTGAAAGCACTCCGGCTTGCCGGACTGGTCAAATTCCGCAGAGAGGCCCAGATCGTGTATTATTCGCTGGCGGATGATCATGTAAAGGAGATCATCGACAAGGGATTTGAGCATTTAAGAGGATGATCGCGCAAGCGATTATCTTTTTGTCTTTTAAGTTGAGCGATTGAACAATTAAGAAAACGTAGTAGAGGTCAAAATGAAAAGAGTATTCATCCTGAAAGGTCTGGATTGCCCGAATTGTTCCGCCAAGATAGAAAAAGAGGTCGGAGCATTGCCGGGAGTGGAATCCTCGGTTGTGAATTTAATGCAGCAGACACTGACCGTTCAGTCAGAAAAGTCTGCGGATGCAACACTGGCGGAACAGGTCGAAACGATCGTCCACAGCCATGAACCGGATGTTGAGGTGTCGGAAAAGACCGAACCTGCGGTGACGAAGGTCTATCTCCTGAAAGGTCTGGATTGTCCGAACTGCTCAGCAAAAATCGAGAAAGAAGTCGGGGAGCTGGGTGGCGTGGCTTCTTCGACCGTGAATCTGATGAACCAGACATTGACTGTTCAGGCAGGAACATCGGTGGCTACCTCCCTGCTGGACACCGTTACCACGATCGTCCACAGCCACGAGCCAGATGTTGAAGTGTCGGAAAAGACCGAACCTGCGGTGACGAAAGTCTATCTCCTGAAAGGTCTGGACTGCCCGAACTGCTCAGCAAAGATCGAGAAAGAAGTCGGTGAGCTGGATGGCGTGACTTCTTCGACCGTGAATCTGATGAACCAGACGCTGACTGTTCAGGCTGGAACATCGGTAGCTGCTTCCTTGCTGGATACCGTTACCACGATCGTACACAGCCATGAGCCGGATGTTGAAGTGTCGGAAAAGCAGCTGGAAGCGACTGCACCTGTCAAAAAGGATGAAAAAGCGGCGGTCTATAACGATGAGGATAAGAAGCGCACGATACGGCTTGCCGTGGGTGCTGTGGTCTATGCAATCGGTATGGCATTGACCGTATTCGCAAAGCTGCCGACTCTGGCGGAACTGGCGTTTCTGATTGTGGCGTATGTGATTCTTGGCTGGGATGTCGTATGGCAGGCAGTGAAAAATATCACCAGAGGACAGGTGTTTGACGAGCATTTCCTGATGAGTGTTTCCACGATCGGCGCATTTGCCATCGGGGAATACCCGGAAGCTGTTGCAGTTATGCTGTTCTATCAGGTCGGAGAGTTCTTCCAGTCGCTGGCGGTAAAGCGTTCCAGAAAGTCCATCTCTGACCTTATGGACATCCGTCCGGATTCGGCGACCGTTAAGCGGAATGGCGTATTGCAGGTCGTTTCTCCGGAAAGCGTTGCGGTGGGCGAGATCATCGTGGTAAAACCCGGTGAAAAAATCCCGCTGGATGGCATCGTTGTGGATGGCGAATCCATGCTGGACACCAAGGCACTGACCGGCGAATCTGTGCCGAGAAGCATCCGCAAAGGCGATGAAGCCCTGTCCGGCTGCATCAACCAGAGCGGTTTGCTGACGCTGAAAGTCACAAAGAGCTTCGGGGAATCCACGGTATCGAAGATCACTGACCTTGTGGAGAATGCTTCTGCAAGAAAAGCTCCCACCGAGAACTTCATCACGACCTTTGCACGATACTATACGCCGGTCGTTGTTGGAATGGCGGCTGTGTTGGCGATCATTCCGCCGCTCGTCCTTGGCGGCGGCTGGTCTGAGTGGTTGCGCAGAGGTTTTGTGTTCCTGATCGTTTCCTGCCCGTGTGCATTGGTCATTTCTATTCCCCTGACCTTCTTCGGCGGTATTGGTGCCGCATCCAAGCGCGGTGTGCTGGTAAAGGGCAGCAACTATCTGGAAGCACTGAACAAAGTGAGCGTGGTGGTCTTTGATAAGACCGGCACCTTAACAAAGGGTGTTTTTGAGGTCGCAAATATCATTCCGGCAGCCGGATACCAGAAAGAGCAGGTATTGGAGTATGCTGCACAGGCAGAGAGTTATTCCAACCACCCGATCGCAAAGTCGATTCTTGCGACTTATGGAAAGCCAATCGACCAGAAGCAGTTCTCTGACTTTGAGGAAATCTCAGGACACGGCATCAGCGTTATGGTGCAGGGAAAGAAGGTACTGGCTGGCAACAGTAAGCTGATGGAATCTGAAAAGATTGCCTATGCCGCTTGCGATGCAGCCGGAACAAAGTTCTATGTAGCAGCGGATGGTAGCTATGTAGGCTGTATCCTGATCGCAGATGAAGTGAAGCCGGACAGCAAGTGCGCAATCGCAGAGCTGAAAAAGATCGGCGTGGAAAAAACTGTTATGCTTACCGGCGATGATGAGCGAATCGGCAAGTCGGTGGCAGACGAACTTGGTCTGGATGCGTATTATGCACAGCTCTTGCCCGACCAGAAGGTCGAAAAGCTGGAAATGCTGGATAAGCAGAAACGGCAGGGCAGCAAACTCGCCTTCGTGGGCGATGGCATCAACGATGCCCCTGTTCTTGCCCGTGCAGATGTCGGCATTGCCATGGGAGGTCTTGGCTCGGATGCCGCGATTGAAGCTGCGGATGTTGTTCTGATGACAGATGAACCATCGAAACTTGTAGAAGCCATTGATGTTGCAAAGGCTACGAAACGGATTGTGATGCAGAACATCGTGATTGCTCTTGGCATCAAGAGCGTGTTCCTTGTTCTGGGCGCACTCGGCATGGCCGGTATGTGGGAAGCCGTGTTCGGTGATGTGGGTGTCACGATCATCGCTGTTCTGAACGCAATGCGGATTCTGAAGAAATAAGCACAAACAAAAACAGGGTGCGCCCACCCGGACGCACCCTGCAAAAATCCACACACGATAAGTAAGGCAGGGAGTTCCCCAGAGCAGAGTTCCCATAAAACAGTATTTGCAAAAGTTCCCTAAATGGGGAAGATTTGGCGTGACTTCGGTCACGCCTTTTCTTTTGCTTCCAGTTCATCCAGAGGGATGTACCCCAGCCCATCGTACTTGATATGGATGTGCTGCACCCGCTTTCCGCTGGACTTATCCGGGGCATCCACATAGATAGCCGACACCAGTTCACGGAGAGCATAGGGAGTAAGTTCTTCAATATGAACGTACTTGTGCGCTTTCTGGACGAATTTTTCAATATTCTCGATTTGCTGTTCCTGTACTTCGATTTCCTGTTGGATAGAGAGGGATTCCTCTTCCAGCTGCTTCTGTTCGGCATCGTAGCTCTGGCTCATCATGTCAAAGCGTTCATCGCTCAGCTTTCCGCTGGCGTTATCCTCGTAGATTTTCATGAACAGCCGTTTGAGGTCTGCAATCCGCTTCTCATTCCGGGCAAGCTGCTTCTTCAGGACGGTCAGCTTTTCGGTGCTTTCCACCCGAAGCTGCTCCTCCATGACCTTGCGGAAGTAGTCTTCATGACGGAGAATGTAGTCCGTCACCCGCTGAACATGACTCAGTACACGTCCTTCCAGAA
>ENA-OQIZ01000022-OQIZ01000022.1-human-gut-metagenome-genome-assembly--contig:-NODE-22-length-150104-cov-28.198717_pt1 | contig 150104 bp, 108 predicted proteins | sample MGYA00242593_ERZ504758 | MGnify/ENA primary metagenome ERZ504758 (study PRJEB26092, sample SAMD00036364) | human gut metagenome | host: Homo sapiens | study: EMG produced TPA metagenomics assembly...
GCGCGACCCTGCCGACCGAGCTCCAGAACTGCTGGTCGTGGAACAGACGAATGTAGTTGCTGATTCCCACGAACTTCGTGCCGCCGATCATCTGCTTCTGGAAGAAGCTGATGTAGATCGCGTACAGGATCGGGATCACGAACACGAACACGAACACCAACGCGAACGGCCACATGAACTTCCAACCACGCCAATCCGCACGGTGACGGTTGACGCGAACCTGGTCCGCAGGCGTATGCAGCGCATCCGCCGCGACTGCTGCTTGCTGAGACATGCTTTCTTCTTTCTGTATGCTTTTTGCTCTATTGATCGCACAACCATGTGCAATTGTTAATCCGCAAAATCTTTTATTGTTTGAATTACAGGATTGCTATTTTTTTGAAATCTTTTTCTATTGTAAGATTTCGTTTTTAAAATTATTTTTACGAAGTGAGGCAGGCGGGTCACGTCAGACGATTCCCACCTGCCGTCGATCTTCATGGTTGCGATGGTGCGTTGCGTATGTCGGATCGCATTATCGCGTTTTTCGTTGTGCCGCACGGCAGCGGCTGGGCGCCGTCAGTCCTTGCTGGTGACGGTGTAGCCCTGCTGGTTGCCGTGATCGGTGAGCGCCTTGCTGTAGTTGACGAAGGCTTCCTCCAGAGTGATGTCCTCGCTGTAGGCCTTGGAGATCTGATCGCCGAAGGTGGACTGCGCGTACGGGTTGTACGGCAGGTACTGGAAGGCGGAGACCTTGCGCTGGGCGGCTTCGGAGAGAATCTCGTTCACGTTCTGGCCGCCGAAGTAGTCGTTGACCTTCTTGTTGGCTTCAGTGTTCGGATCGGTGAAGGAGTCGGAGGAGAGGATCTTCTTCAGGCTCGGGAAGGTGCCGGTGTCGGCCATGGTCTGGGCGCCGTCGCCGTGGGTCAAGTATTCGACGAACTTGTAGGCCGCGGCCTGCTGCTTGGACTGGGAGACGACCGCGAGTGCGGAGCCGCCGTCTTCAGCGGAGACCTCGTCACCTTCGTTCCACTGCGGGAGCTGGGCCACGCGCCAGTTGCCGGCCTGGTCAGGAGCGCCGTTCATGAGGTTAACCGGCATCCATGCGCCGATGGTGAGAGTGGCGATGTCGCCTTCGTTGAGCGCACGGTTCCAGTCGTCGGACCAGTTGGCGATCTTGGTGTCGACGAGGTCTTCGTCGATGAGCTTCTGCTGGAATTCGATGTACTTCTTCATGCCGGAATCCTTGGTCATGTCAATGGTGATGTTCTCGCCATCAACCTTCCACGGCTGCGCACCGGCCTGCCATGCCTGGGCGGTGAAGGGCTGGTATTCCATGGAGGAGCCGGAATTGTTGGTCATGTAGGCGCCGATGGCCTTGACCTTCTTGGCCGCCTCGTAATAATCGTCCCAAGTCTTGATCTGGGAGCCGTCGACGCCGGCCTTCTTGAGCACGGCATCGTTGTAGAAGAAGACTTCCGGGCCGGAATCAATCGGCAGCGCATACGGCTTGCCATCATACTGTAGCTTGCTCCACGGGCCTGCGGAGAAGTCGTCTTCGAGCTTGTCGGCACCGTAGGCGGTGAGGTCAACGAGGTCGCCGGTAACCGCGAACTGGGTGACGGTCGGGTCTTCCAGCATGACCACGTCGGGGGCACCCTTGCCTGCCGCGACGGCGTTGCTCAGTGCGGTCTGGGTGTCGGATGCGGTGCCGGTGTTGTTGAATTTGACGGTGATTCCGGGATTGGCCTTTTCGAAGTCGGCGATCAGGGCCTTCATGGTGTTGCCGGTGTCCCAGCCCCAGAAAACGAGATCCGCCTTGTCTGCGTCTCCGGCGTTGGCCTTGGCGTCGTTGCCGCCGTCGCTGCCACCGCAGGCCGCGAGGCTGGCGAGGGTTGCCACTGCTGCTACCGCTGCGAGAGCCTTCTTCATGTTGCGCATGTTCTTTTCCCTTTCTGCCATCCGCTTCGCATGCTGATTGCATGTCGGTCGCATATGTTTCGGAACATCCGCCGCGGAATGCACATGCCGTGCTTTCCACTTGGTGATGTTTGTATGTTCGCGACCTACCAAACAATACCCCCGTGGTGATGTTTGGACTGGTAGGATGGCTTTGTTTCCTTTCTGATACAACCGTGTACCATTAGCTCCGATGATACACGGTTGTATCAAGGTGTCAAGCAAACCGGTTCGATAGCCCCCCCCTGCAACTGTTGTGCGCTATTGAAGCGCCAACGAAATCATCGGCGTTTCGCACAAACAGAATGACATCGTTTGCACAATAATCTGCGATTGTCCGCGCATCTCAACCAAAAAATGGATCGCAAGAAAGCTACCTCACAAGAGAAAACATATAAAGAACATATAAAAAGGAGGTCTGCGAATCGCAAGCCTCCCAAAACAACGCATACGACGAAGAGACGGACTCCGCACCGCTCGATGAGCCTACAAACTGAGGAACAGCTCGTGAATGCGGGTATCGTCGGTCAGTTCGGGGTGGAACGCCGTAGCGAGAATCTTGCCCTGACGCAAACCGACCACATTGCCGTCGACCGACGTTTCGACCGTGGCCCGCTCGCCGACCTCGGCAACGAACGGTCCGCGAATGAACACCAGAGGGAAATCCTTGAGCACCACCGACGTATCCGAAGCCTCGGAAGCCCCCTCCTCACCAGCAGCCGCGGAAATCGCAGAAGAGACAGACTCCCCCGACGCAACCACCACAGCATCCGCATCGTCGGAAGCGCCGAAATCGGCGGACGCAGCGAACGAACCAAGCTGACGTCCATACGCATTGCGGCGCACGACCGCATCCAACGCGCCAAAATAGACGTTCTCGTCGTTATCGAGACGACGAGCGAGCAAAATCATGCCCGCGCAGGTGCCGAATACCGGCTTTCCAGCGGCGATATGCGCGGCGATCGGATCGAACAAGCCGGTCGAACGCAGCAATTTGCCCTGCGTGGTGCTTTCGCCGCCAGGCAGAATCACGCGGTCGATCGAATCGTCGAAATCCTCGGCGGCACGCAGCAGTTTCCACGGCGCACCAAGCCGATCCAGCATCGCCGCATGCTCGGCGAACGCGCCTTGCACCGCAAGGATGCCGGTCACGCCATGCTGCGCGGAAGCCGCACCTTCGGCAACGTCAGTCGATTCTTCCTTCGAAATGTATTCAACGGCAACAACCATCGGATCTCCTTACCCAAACCATCGCGAATCATGCGAAACGGGCTGCGCGCGACGCATCGAACAGACATGCCGACAGCCGCGCACAGCGCACAGCGCACGAAATTACAGCGCAATCACTCGCCGCGAGCGGCCATGATGGTTTCGATCTCGTCTTCGTTGATGCCGACCATGGCCTCGCCGAGGTTCTCGGAAAGGCGTGCGAGCAGGTCGGCGTCCTGCCAATTGGCGGTGGCCTGCACGATGGCGGCGGCACGCTTGGCCGGGTCTCCGGACTTGAAGATGCCGGAACCGACGAACACACCTTCGGCACCCAGTTCCATCATGAGCGCGGCATCGGCCGGAGTGGCCACGCCACCGGCGGCGAAGTTGACGACCGGCAGACGACCGTTGTCGTGCACATACTTGGCGAGATCGTACGGCACGGCCAGCTGCTTGGCGGCCTCATACACCTCGTCGTCGCGCAGGGAGACGAGCTCGCGGATCTGCTTGTTCATGGTGCGCATGTGGCGCACGGCCTGGATCACGTCGCCGGTGCCCGGCTCGCCCTTGGTGCGGATCATGGAAGCGCCCTCGGCGATACGGCGCAGCGCCTCGCCCAGGTTCTTCGCGCCGCACACGAACGGCACGTCGAACTGGTTCTTGTCGATGTGGTACACGTCGTCGGCGGGACTCAGCACTTCGGATTCGTCGATGTAGTCGATTTCGATGGCCTGCAGAATGCGGGCTTCGGCAACATGGCCGATACGAACCTTTGCCATGACCGGAATGGACACGGCTTCCTGAATGCCCTTGATCATGGCCGGATCGCTCATGCGGGAAACGCCGCCGGCAGCACGAATATCGGCCGGAATACGCTCGAGAGCCATCACCGCGCATGCGCCCGCGTCCTGTGCGATCTTCGCCTGCTCCGGGGTGGTGACGTCCATGATCACGCCACCCTTGAGCATCTGCGCCAGATTCTTGTTCAGTTCGTTCCTGTTGTTGGCCATCGCCAGCCTTTCGTCGAATCGTATTCCACCCTGCTGCAGAGCGGATATCTCTTGACACAGATACTAACGATTTTTCGTTACAAAATCATGTGAACTGAATATTTGCACGTCTTAAAAAGTTGCTTTTCTTAAATTCTGACTATCATTTTCATGATTGTTTCATTTTCTTACGATTTCGATTCTGCCGACGATTCCGTAATTTCATTCGCTTTTCTTGCCTGATATGCGCCATTCGCTTTCGATTCGCGCGCACGGCTCCTTTCGACCGCACTTTCGATGCACGCTATAAGAAATACGAATGACGCATGATTTTCATACGACCACATTGCGGACGGGGGTGCAGATGGATTCGCGTATTGCGCACTACATACGCAGTATGCGATCAGCGATGCGCATGGTGGAATCGCGGTGCGACACCAGCACGACGGCGCTCCCCCGCTCGGCAAGATCATTGATCGACCCGAGAATCACCGACTCGTTATAGGCGTCAAGACGGCTCGTCGGCTCGTCGAACAGCACCAAATCGGAGTCGCGAAGGAACATGCGGGCCAATCCGATGCGCTGTTTCTCACCCTCCGAAAGGCGGCCACCCAGCTCGCCGACCTGCGTATCCAAGCCGTTCGGCAGCGCATCGACCAGTTCGAGCGCGGACGCCTTGGCGAGGGCTTCGCGCAATACGGAATCGGGAATGTCGTGCGCGAGGTCCGAATCGGAGGAATCAGCGGAATCACCGCCAGCATTACTGCTGGAATTACTACAGAAATTACTGCCAGAATCCGAAAAATCGGCGTCATTGCAGGCAATAGCGAGATTTTCGCGAATCGTTCCGTCGAACAGATACGTCTCCTGTCCCATCATCGTCTGCACGCGCCGACGCCATCCGGCGTCAACCTGCGGCAATGGAACATCCGACAGCGAAATCGTGCCGGAATCCGGATCCCAGTAGCGCATCAGCAGTTTCAACATCGTTGATTTTCCACGCCCGGACGGGCCTTGAATACCGAGAATGCCCTGCCGTGAAACATCGAGTGAAACATGGTCGAGCACCGGTTGCGAGGCGATGCCGGCACCTTGTTCGCCGGAGGATTGCGCTTCCGCGGGGCGTGCCGGACTCATGCCAGTCGCATGCTCCGACCGCCCGTTTGGCGTGCGTTCGCCGGAAATACGGGCGCCGGATCCATAGCCGAATGTGACATCGCGCATTGTCATGCCCTGATATTCCGGGCGTTCGCTCCCCTGCTCGACCACAGCGGGAGCCTCATCCATCAACGCGAACAGGCGGCGTGCCGAAGCAAACGTTTGCGTCAGATTCGCCGGCAACGCACTCAACGCAAGCGTCGGCCCAAACGAGCTGGCGAGCAGCACGAAAGCCGCAACCAACGCTGGGGCGTTCGATCCCACGGAACCCATCCACATCAGGCCTTCCGACATATCGGCGGCAGTGGAAACCGCAGTGCACAACGTCATCGCAAGGAAAGCCGCAATCGCCGTGAACAGCATCACCAATACCGCGCCAAATCCTGCAAAATCGCCATTTTTCACGCTCAGACGCACACATTTGACCCACAGCGAGCGCGTGCGACGCTGAATGGACGCAAGCCGGGCATCGCCTTGGCCGAAGCGGATGATTTCGCCGATGCCACGCATGTCGTCAAGCATTTCGTCATCGAGGGCGGACGACTCCTTGCGCAGTTCCGGACCGATGCCGCGCACCGCGGATGCAAAGAGTTTCGGCAGTATGACGCCGATAATGAGGTGCGCGATGATGAGCGTCGCCGCGAGGGGCGGACTGAGGGTGAGTAGCGCGAGCGCGTAGACGACGGCAGTCACGATGGCGATGACGACCGGGCTGATGGTGTGTGCGAAGAAGATTTCCAGCAGTTCCACGTCGGTGGTGACCAGTGCGATCAGGTCGCCTTTGCCTTTGCCTGCAAGCTTGGCGGGGGCGAGACGGCGCAGGGCCGCGAAGGCTTTCGCACGGAATAACGCAAGCAGACGGAACGCCACGTTATGGTTCATGAACTGTTCGGCGTAACGCATGCCGCCGCGGATCAGCGCGCATACGGCCATGGCTGCGAGCGCCGCGGGAACGCTGAGGTTCCAGACCGGCGAGCCGACTGCAGCGAAGGCCGCCGCGATGCCGAACACCGGCAGGAAAGTGGCGGCGAGATGGCCGAGCGTGCCGCAGACGCACGCGACGATCATGTACTTGCGCTGCGGCCCAACCTCCTTCAACAGGCGCGCAATAAGGCGAGACGTGGGTATTGTCTTCGCGTCCGATTCTGCCGAATCGGACATCCGAACGCCCGTTTTCGCACCCTGTGCGTCCGTTTCTGCAGAATCGGACATTCGAGACGTAGTTTCGGCACGCTGCGTGACCGATTCGGGAGAATCGGACAACTGAGCGGTGTTTTTAGTGAGTTGGTTGTCCGTTTCTGCAGAATCGGACACTTGGAGACCCATTTCCGCACGCTGCGTGACTGATTCTGCAGAATCGGACGCTTTAAGTGCGTGGGATGCAGAGGTGGAATGGGTTGCGTTATTGCGTAGACCTATGTTTTCCACGGTTTGTTGGGCGTGGAACAGTTTGGCGTATGTTCCGTTGGCACGCATGAGTTCCGCATGCGTGCCTTGTTCCGACACGCGCCCGTGTTCGAATACCACCACATGGTCGGCGTCGGCTGCATTCGCCATGCGGTGCGTCACCATGATCACGGTTTTGCCGCGATTGGCAAGCGCCCGAATGGTTTGCAGAATCAGGGTTTCGCTTTCCACATCGACGCTGCTGGTGGCTTCGTCGAAAATGTAGACGGCAGGCTCCCGCAGCAATGCGCGCGCAATGGCGATGCGCTGTTTTTGGCCGCCAGACAGGTTGCTTGCGCCCTGTTCGATGGCCAGGCCAAGTTCTTGCGATTGCGCACGCACGAAATCGCTGATATGCGCCGCTTCCAGCGCTTGCCACAGTTCGCTTTCGGTGGCATCCGGCTTGGCCATCAGCAGATTGTCACGCAACGTTCCTGCAAAAAGGTGGCTTTGCGCCGCCACTATGGCGATTTCCCTCGTAAGGGATTCGATGGAAAGATCGTTGATTTGGTACCGTTGCGTCGAGTTGTTTCCTGTGTTTCCGGATTGCAGCCACATACATCCTTCATATCCGGAAAGATTTCCGGAGAGCAGTTCGACGGCGGTGGATTTGCCGGATCCGGACGGACCGACGATGGCGGTCACCTGCCCGCGCCGCGCAGTGAAAGAGACGCCATGCAATGCGACGACCGAACCATCATCATCTTTCGACATGCCTGTTTTTCCAGCACCAACCACACCGGACTTTCCCCCGATTTGTCCAGTTTTTCCAGTTTCCATATCCGCCGTCACAGCCGTATCCGCAGCCACACTCACAGCCGCCGCAGCGTCCGTATTCACGTCCACATATCGGAACGACACGTCATCAAAGCACACGTCCACACCGTTATCGGAAGCGCCGAATTCCGGCATTTCCTGCATCCCATGCGCAGGAATCGGCGTATCAAGCAATGCGAAAATACGCTTGGTCGAAGTCATGCCGTTCATCGCAACATGGAAGAACGACCCCAATTGGCGCAGCGGAATGAAGAAATCCGCGGAAAGAAGCACTATCAGCAGCACGCCGGCAAGCGGCAATGCGGCACCACTCGCATACTGCCAGATCGATACGCCCACGCCGGCCGCGGCACCCCCGTATGCGACGACGTCCATGGCGGTGAGCGAGCGCAGCTGAATTTGCAGAACATTCATGGTCATTACGCGGAATTGTTCCGCTTGCTCGCCCATTTTCTTGGCGGCATGCGCATCCGCGTCAAAAGTTTTCAGCGTTTCAAGACCTTGTACATTGTCAAGAAACACAGATCCCAGGTCGGTGTATTTTCCCCAATATTTTTTGAATACTCGGGCTGCGCGCATTGCGACCATGCCAACAATCAATACAATCAAAGGCGCGCATACAAGCAATGTAACAGCCGTCGGCATATTAATCGGCGCAACTATAAAAAATAATGTTACCGGTGCAAGAATCGCATAAAACAGTTGCGGTAGGAATAATTCGAAGAAGCTTTGGATTTGTTCGATGCCTTCACCGGCAGATTGCACCACGTCGGCAGTGCTGATATGTTGCGAATATGATGGTCCGATCGCAAGCATTTTATTAAAAAGCCGTTCACGTAACGCGAGTTTGACACGCTCAGCCGCTTCCGCGCCGAAATAGGCCGCTGCGCGCATCATCAGAAAACGCAGTACCGCACAGACCACGATCGCCAGTACGCATCCGACGTATGTTTCCGCACTGAATCCGCCATAGCCAAAGCCGATGAATAGGCGGGAAATCAGGCCACTATCACCCATGGAGAACATGGGGTCGAACGCCGATTCCACCACGGCAAGCGCCGGCGAAAGCATGACCACCACCGTCACCACGAACACGACGTTGGCCAGCAGTCCGACCCATTGGCAGAGCACTTTCGCCGCAACCAACCGCCCCACGCCGGGAGCGAGGGAAAACAGCCTCTTGTCAAACATAAACACCTTCCGTCCAATGAGCGCACTCGCGTTGCCAGCTCGCCTACGGCCCAAAGCGCAATCGCCATGCATCCAACAAACGAATCGCAACAGGCCAATACGGGAAAACCGGTGCGTGGCAAACCGTTTTCAGCCTATCCAAGGCAGCTCGCAATCGTCAAGGGCGCATTGCATACAGCGAACCGTCGCAATCGAATTGCCATAATCGACCTCAAATCAGCAACGTTGAAAAGAGAAAGGCTGGATGTTCGCCGTTGAGCAGGCAGCCCTCTGACGCAAGGGGTAAATTGCGTCACTCGTGAGTGTACTCGATAAAAAACGCTCGCACCACCATTTCTTCGCATTTCGCTGGTTTTACGGTCCTTTCGGGGATATATGGGAAGCATGGCGACTCCCCCGCAACCGTTACGTCAAGCCTTTTTTCGAACGGATACAGCGCGACACCAAACACTTGATTTTTGACGGAATAGCACCATTTGTCAGTTCATACAAAGTTGATGAAATATTTCTTGTCGCTTCTCACAATGCAGACTTACGGCCCCGTAACTTAGAATGTGCAAGGTGCGCAAGGGGTAGGAAACGCGGACACACGGTTTGTATCGCTCCCGCACGCATCACAAGCAGAAATACGCGGAAACAACGCAAAAACCGCGAGAAAGAGAACGCTTCATGCTCACCGAGTACACCACCCCGGGCGAATCCGTTGAGGTGCGCGACGACGAATCCATCTATTCCCTGCTTACTGGACGCATAGCGCGCACTGGCGAAGATACCGTGATCGCGGAACACAAAACCGCCCCCGGCCAATGGACGAAGGTCACTACCGGCGAATTCCACAATGCCGTGCTCGCCGCCGCAAAAGGCCTCATCGCATTCGGCATCAACAAGGGCGATGCCGTCACCATCTTCTCCACCACCCGCTACGAGTGGGGCGTGCTCGACTTCGCACTGGCCGCCATCGGCGCGGTGAACGTGCCGATCTACGACACTGATTCCGCGGCGCAGGCCGAGCGTATCCTCAACGATTCGGATGTGAAACTGGCCATCGCCGACAATCGCGAGCGCTTCGACCGTCTCGACTCCGTAATCGACCGCTGCCCGTCTCTCAAGCACATTCTGATGCTCGATTCCAACGCCATGGGCGCGTTGGAAGGCTTGGGCGTCACCGTGTCCGACGAGGAGCTGGAAGCGCGCATCGATTCGGTGCATGCAGACGATCTGGCCACCATCGTGTACACGTCCGGTTCGACGGGAGCTCCAAAGGGTGCCGAGCTTTCGCACCGCAATTTCATATCGATCACGCGCGCAGGCAGTCTGGCGTTGCATGAGATCGTTCTCGAAGATCATCCGCGACTGCTTCTCTTCCTGCCGCTCGCCCACTGTTTCGCACGGTTCATCCAGTACGCGTCGATTGCTTCCGACGACGGCGTGGTTGGTTATCTGCCGGACACAAAGACGCTGCTGCCCGATTTGCGTTCCTTCGAACCGACATATCTGCTGGGCGTACCACGAGTGTTCGAGAAGGTGTATAACGCGGCCTCCCGCAAGGCCGGCACGGGTTGGAAGGGACGCCTGTTCCTCAAGGCTGCCGAAGCCGCACGCGATTGGTCGCGCATGCAGCAGGCCGGCGAACGCCCGACCGCCAAGCAGATCGCGCAGCATCTTTCGTATGAAGCTTCCGTATACCGTACCGTGCGTAGCGCTCTCGGCCCGCGCATCCGCTACGTGGCATGCGGTGGTGCTCCTCTGGACGTGTCTCTGGCGCATTTCTTCAACGGTATCGGCCTGCCGATGATTCAGGGTTACGGTATGACGGAAACCGCTGCGCCGTTCGCCGCGACCCGCGTCACCGACAATGTGATCGGCACTGTCGGCCAACCGGCTCCGGGATCGTCTGTGCGCATTTCCGATGATGGCGAACTTCAGGTGAAGGGCCCGAACGTGTTCAGGGGCTACCACAACCTGCCTGAGAAGACGGCGGAAGCGTTCACCGAGGATGGGTGGCTGAAAACGGGTGATTTGGCGTCGATTGACGACGAGGGACGTATTACGATCACCGGCCGTAAGAAGGACATCATCATCACCGCCGGCGGCAAGAACGTTTCTCCGATTCCGATGGAGCAGGAGATTGTGAAATGTCCGATTGTGGAGCATGTGGTAGTTGTCGGCGACAATCGTCCGTTCATCGGTGCGCTGATCACGTTGGATCCGGAAGGATTGGAGGCTTGGCTGCCTTCCATTGGACTGTCTGCCGATACGCCGTTGGATCGCGTGGCTGCGACCGCCGCCGTTCACGACGAAATCCAGAAGTACGTCGACAAGGCGAACGCGACCGTTTCCCGCGCCGAATCCGTACGTAAGTTCGTAGTGCTGGATACCCAGTTCACGCAGGAAAACAAGTGCCTGACCCCGTCGCTGAAAGTGGTGCGTCCGGCAGTGAACCGCGTGTTCGCACAGGTGATCGATCAGCAGCTGTACTCCGGCAAGCGCTGAATCGCATAATACATAAAAGCGTGGGGTACGAGAGAATACAAACGTTCTCTCGCACCCCACGCTTTTGTTCTGTCCGTACAACTTTCAAGGAATGCAAACGAGCGCCGGTGATCGGAAGCGATCCGACCCGCCGGCGCTCATATGGCAGAGATTAGTGATGAATCCAGAATGGCTAACGACACTCCATCAGCCATTGTCAGTAAAGCGACAATCAGTGACGGTTCCGTCAGTGCATAACGCGTGCGGTAACGGTGCGACAGAAGGCGAAGGCGTACGAGGGTACGTCGAGTCTTCTGCCGTGCCGTTAACGCTCCGTTATGTCAGTGACGGTTGTTGAGGCGGTGGTACATTTCGGAGATCTCAAGGTCGCGCTCGAATTCTGCGGCCTTGGTGTTCGCGTCGATGGTGGCGAGTTCGACACCGGCGATGCGGGCGAAGTCTTCCCAAGCCTCGCGGCCGACGGAGGTGGTCATGCAGGTGTGGTGGGAGGCGCCGGAACGCAGCCAGCACTCGGCGGAGGTCTTGAGGTCCGGCTGCGGCTTCCACAGGCCACGGGCGCACGGCAACTGCTTGAGCTCTCCGAGCGGCTCGACCACGTCGACCAGGTTCATGGTCAGGCGGAAACGCTCGCGCACGTCAGACATGGACACGACGACGGCGTCCTTCTTCGGGGCGACGGTGAAGACCAGGCGCACCGGATCGGCCTTGCCACCGATGCCGAGCGGGTGGATTTCCAGCTTCGGCTTGGCGATGGTGCCGACGGACGGGGAGACTTCGAGCATGTGGGAGCCCATGATCATCTCGTTGCCCGGGGTGAAGTTGTAGGAGTAGTCTTCCATGAGGGAAGCGCCACCTTCGAGGCCGTAGCCCATCACTGCGCCGATGCGCACGAGCACTGCGGTCTTCCAGTCGCCTTCGGCGGAGAAGCCGAAGCCGTACTCGGACGGGAAGCGCTGCGGGCCAACGCCCGGCAGCTGCGGGAGAGCACCCAAGTCTTCGAAGTTGTCAACGCCGGCGGTGCAGCCATTGGCGCGCATCATGTTGACCATGGCGGCTTCTTCCTTGGCCGCGATGAACAGGGAATCGTACTTGGCGTCGAGCAGAGCCGGATCAACGTCGTACTTAACCTTGTAGTCTTCGATGATGCTCTTGACCTGATCGTCCTTGACGGCTTCGTAGGCTGCGACGAGCTCGTTGACGGCCCAAGTGTTGATGGATGCGCCGAACACGCGCTCGGCTTCGGTCTTGTCGCCTTCGGTGACGGCCACGTTGCGCATGTTGTCGCCCCAACGCATGACCTTCATGTTGTTGGAAGCATCCCAGCCGGCGCAGGCGCGTGCCCAGGTGCCGATTTCTTCGGCAACGGCCGGATCGGTGTAGTGGCCGACCACGATCTTGCGGTTGATGCCCAGACGGGTCAGGATGTAACCGAACTCACGGTCGCCGTGTGCGGCCTGGTTCAGGTTCATGAAGTCCATGTCGATGGTTTCCCACGGGATTTCGAAGTGGTGCTGCGTGTTGAGCTGCAGCAGCGGCTTGGTGAGCACTTCGAGGCCGCGGATCCACATCTTGGCCGGGGAGAAGGTGTGGCACCAGGTGATCACGCCGATGACGTTCGGGTTGGCGGAGGCTTCGACCATGAAGGCCTTGACGCCGTCGGAGGACTTCAGGGTCGGCTTAAGCACCACCTTGACCGGGATCTTGCCGGTTGCGTTGAGCGCGTCGACGATTTCGCCGGACTGCTCGGCCACCTGACGCAGCGCTTCCTCGCCGTACAGATCCTGGGATCCGACGCCGAACCAGACTTCCTTGCCTTCAAACGGGTTTTCCATTGCCATGTGATTGTTCCTTTACTTCGTTGTTTATGGAGTTTTTAATTATTTATTGCGATTGCGAACTCGCGCTTCGCGTTGTTCTGTTGCGTAGCGCGAGTTCGTACGATTGTGAAATTATGTAGGATTACGGAATCGTAGGATTGCAGCTCAGTGCTGGCCGTAGACGTTGGTGTAACGATCGTTCAGCTTCGCGATATCCTCATCCGAAATCGGAATGATCTCACCCAACTGCCTCGCCGCCCACATCGTATGAGCGACCTCCTCCGTCATCGCCGCGGCCTTCACCGCCGACTCCGCGTCCTTGCCGATGGTGAACGGACCATGGTTCTGCATCAGCACCGCAGGAGACTTCGGATACTCCCTGAGCGTCTCGACCACGCCCTCGCCGATCGCCTCGGAACCGATCAGACGGAACGGACCCACCGGAACAGGACCGCCGAACTCGTCGCCCATCATCGTCAGACCGCACGGAATGTTCTGCCCCGTCGCCGCCCACGCCGTCGCATACGTCGAATGCGTATGCACCACGCCGTACACGTCCGGCATATGACGGTAGATGTACGCATGCGACGCCGTATCGGAGGAAGGAGCCTCCGAACCGTCCACCACGTTGCCGTCCAGATCGCACACCACCATGCTCGACGGCGTCAGGTACTCGTAACGCAGGCCCGACGGCTTGATCACCATCAGATCCGCCGTATGCAGACGCTGCGACACGTTGCCAGCCGTCCACACCACCAGGTTCCACTTGATCAGCTGCTCGTGCAAGGTCGCCACGACCTCGCGCACCTGCTTGACCTCGGCACGAACCTCAGGACCATAATCAGCCAAAGTAGCCATAAGAATATTCCTTTCTATTCTTAAAAAAAAAGTTTTTACTTAGTTTCCAAATCGATTGTTTGGATTGCGGTGTGTTCGATCGGAAGCCCCTTGCGGAAGCGATCGAAGAATTCCTCGAATCCTGCGACATCGCCTTCATCCGGATTTTCCGTGGTCGAAGCGGCATCGGCGAACACACGAGCGTCAAGGAATTCGTCGAGCGGCTGGTCGGCGTGCCACAGGTAGTCGGCAAGCACGGCCATGCCCCATGCGCCGCCTTCGGCTGCGGTGGACATCACCTTGATCGGCGTATCGAATGCGGCTGCGAGAATCTTCTGGGCGACCTTCGGGGTGGTGAAGATGCCACCGTGGCCGACGAGGGAGTCAACGGCAACGCCTTCGTCCTTGGTCATCACATCCATGCCGATCTTCACCGGGGAGAATGCGCTGAACAGCTGGGCGCGCATGAAGTTGCCGAGGCTCATGCGGGCTTCCGGACCGCGCGCGAACAGCGGTCGGCCTTCGGGCAGTCCTGCGAGGAATTCGCCGGAGCGGAACGGGTAGTTGATGAGTCCGCCGCAGTTGGAGTCAACGTCGTCCGCGATGGCCGCGCGGAACAGCGTGCCATACAGGGTGCCGGCGTCGACCGGAGTGCCGATTGCAGCTGCGAACTGTCCGAACAGACCAACCCATGCGTTGAGGTCGGAGGTGAAGTTGTTGGCGTGGCTCATGCCTGCGAGATCGCCTGCCGGAGTGGTGACGAGGTCCACTTCCGGGTGCAGGCGTTCCAGCTTGCGTTCGAGTACAACCATGGCGAAGATGGAGGTGCCGGCGGAAACGTTGCCGGTGCGCACGCGTACGGAGTTGGTGGCCACCATACCGGTGCCAGCATCGCCCTCCGGCGGAGCGAATGTGATTCCCGGCTGCAGCGTGCCTGTCGGATCGAGCAGCTTGGCGCCCTCTTCGGTCAGCGTGCCCGCAGGAGTGCCTGCAACCAGCGGTTCCGGCAGCAGGTCGGCAAGCTTCCACGGCTGGGCTGCGACTTCCGGAATCGCGTTGAACTTCTCGATGAATTCGGTTTCGTAGGTGTGCGTGGTCGGGTCGATCGGGAACATGCCGGATGCGTCGCCAACGCCGAGCACCTTCTTGCCGGTGAGCTTCCAGTGCACGTAGCCGGCGAGGGTGGTGAAGAAATCGACCTTGCCAATGTGCTCTTCGTCGTTGAGCACGGCCTGGTACAGGTGTGCGATGGACCAGCGTTCCGGAATGTTGTACTGGAACAGTTCGGAAAGCTTCTCGTGCGCTTCGGAAGTGTTGGTGTTCTGCCAAGTGCGGAACGGCACCAGCAGTTCGCCGTTCTTATCGAAGGCGAGATAGCCATGCATCATGGCGGAGAAGCCGATGCGTCCCACGCGGGTGAGCTTTTCGCCGTAAGCGTTTTCGACATCTTCGGCGAGCGCCGCGTATGCGGTCTGCAGCCCGGTCCAGATTTCTTCCTGCGAATAGCTCCACAGGCCGTCTTCCAAGTGGCTGGCCCAGCCGTAGTCGCCGGCTGCGATGGTGGTGTACGTGTCGTCGATGAGCACGGCCTTGATTCGGGTGGAGCCGAATTCGATGCCCAGACTCGTCTTGCCAGCGCGGATTTTCTCGGCGGTCAGCGCGATGCGATCGTCAAGTCCCTGCTCTTGCGCCATAGTTTCAAACTCCTTGCATCCGAGCGCCTCACAACCACATTGTCGACGGAATGTTAGCGCTCACTGTTAACGCTCACTATTCTAAACAGAAAGTGGCGACTATACAAGTTCGACGTGTCACGCAATCGTCAACGTACTACCGGCAGATCGTCAGCCGATTTTCTTGATATACCGGCATTACGAAATCCGGCAATCGCAGCACATGCGGCAAAAAGAGATACGAGAATCACAAGAAATACAAAAATCGCAGGAAATATTCAGCGACGGCTGGCGGTGCCCAAAGAAGTGCGGCCGATCACCTTCGCGGGAATCAGGCCGACGCCATGCTGCGACGAGGCGAACGAATTCTCATCGCCCTCCCCCAGCAAAAACAGCGTCTCACGCATGGCGGCAACGCCAAGCTGTTCAAAATCCGGGCGAACCGTGGCCAGCGGCGGGTACATGTTGTCCATGGCGGGCATGTCGTCGAAACCGACCAAGCTCACATCCTGCGGAATACGCATGCCATGTTCATGCAGCGCACGAGACACACCAACCGCCTGGCTGTCGTTCGCACACACCATGCACGTCGGCAGATTTCCGCCGGTACGACCGATGTTTTCGAGAATATGGTTCATCTTGCCATACGCTTCGGTCGATTCCCAGGTTTCGCATTGCACGGTGACGGAACTCACCGCATTGGCCGCGCACAGCTTATTCCATGCCATCAAACGCGTGGCGGCGTCACGCCATTCCTTCGGACCTGCGAAATAAAGCACGGAACGATGCCCATGCTCGACCACCAAATGCATCACGTCGGCCATGGCCGACCATTGGTCCACTCCCACTACGGATACTCGGCGACGGTCGGCCGGTTTCATCAAGCGCAAACCATCCTGCACGCTGATGCTGCCGTGCGTGGAGGTGACGATGACGCGCGGCTGCGTGATCTGCGCACGGCAGGCGGCGGAAAACATAACATCCGTCGGCGTGAGGAAAATGAACGCGTCCACGTTCATCTCATCGAACGTTGAGCACAATTCGTCGAATTCCGTCTGCGAGCAGAGCGCCTCGTGCACCATGCTCACCGACATGAACAGTCCATGCTCCCTCGCCATCGCCTCAATCGAGGAAATCGCGGAAATCGGACCATAAAAGCGTTGCCCGCCCGCAACCAAGCCGATGGTGCGGGAGCGATGCGAAGCGAGGGCACGCGCGGAATTGCTGGGACGGTATCCAAGCGCGTCGATGGCTTTCTGTACTTTTTCGCGGGTGGCATCAGACACGTCGGGGGAATGATTGATGACGCGCGACACCGTTTGATGGCTGACACCAGCCATTTTCGCCACTTCGAACATCGAGGGGCGTTTGTTTGCCGCATTGCGCTTGCCTGCCATGCTCCGTCGCCTTCCGCACACTACCGTTGGTACTTTCGACTATTCTACACGCAACTTCGGTTAGCGCTAACAGACGCTATTTTTCAGCCATTTGAGCGAGTCGCGCAGCGAAATTCGGCCAGTCGGTACGCATGGCGGTCAACAGTTTACGATTGGGGACTTCCTCAATCGGCACCCATTCGATTTCCATGCTTTCGTCGTCGTTGGCCTTCGGCTCCACGCGGTGCCCCGGCTTTTCGAAAGCGAACACGGTGGTGTAGGCCCACGGTCCGTGGTCTTCGCAGTATGATCCGACCACGTCGATATCTTCCGGCGTGATGTTGGCTTCCTCGTACGATTCGCGCAGCGCGCCCTCGATCGGGCTTTCACCGTCGGCGGTGGCACCTCCTGGAATGCCCCATGTGCCACCTTCCGCGCTCCACACCGCGCGATGTTGCATGACAACGTGCGTCACTTCGCCGGTCTGTTCGCTTCGGCGGGCCAAGAGCACGCCGGACGCGCCGTTCGTGCCCCAATGCTTGCGGCCGCAATCGCAATCAATCCAACCATCACCCGGCTGATGCACGTTTTCCTTGGGAGGAAGCGGCTTCGCGGCACCGGTTCGCGAATCGTGTTCGACGTTCGGTTCTTGATCGGCTCGCGTCACATTCCACAGATCGGTCCATTCCACGCCGAGCTCGGCGGCCAAACGGCGCGCCAGCGGAAGGCTCAGGCCGATAATGCCGTGCGGATCGCCTTCGATGGAGTCGATGAATGCTCCGCCGAAGCCCTCAAGCGTGAAGGAACCAGCCACTTCCAACGGTTCTCCGGTGGCGATGTACCGTTCGATATCGGTGTCGGAATATTCGCAGAAGTGCAGCGTTGCCCTGCTCGCGCCTCGCGCGATACGCCCGGTGGCGAAGTCGATCAGGCAATGGCCCGTCCACAATTCACCGGTGGCGCCACGCATGGCACGCAGTCGTTCCCGAGCCACCTCAGCGCTATGCGGCTTGCCGTAACATTCGCCGTCAAGCAGGAACATGGAATCGCAGCCAAGAATCAGCGGACCGACTTTCGCACGGGTCAGGCTCGGCTTGCCATCAACGAAATCAGCAATCGATTCGGTGATCGTAGGAATGGTGACTCCCGAAAAATCGCGGGTCTTCACATCGGAGGCGGACTGCACTTCGTCCGCACGCAACGTAACACGATGATGTTCTAAAGATGCGGAATCCCCAGTATTTTCAGCATTATCCGAATGTTCGGAAGATTCGGCAACGGCTTTCAGCGGAAATCCGACCACACGATCGCCGTGCGCCGCCGCAGCGGTGGCGGCAACGTTCCGATACGCCTGATGTACGGCTTCGGCTTTGGCCGTAGCGAGAATCATCACCCGCTGTTCCACGCTCAGATCGCTTATGGCAACGCCCATGGCGGCCGCCTCACGTTCGAGCGCCGCCGGCTCGTCCACGTTCGATACGCGAATCGTGGGGCAAATGCCCGCCGAGAAAAGCACGTCACGGCGAGGCTTGGATTTGGAAGCGAGAATCAGCGGAATGGAGTTGTTCATGCGCGTTCCACCTGCACACCCTTGGTGTCGACGCCCAAATGCAGCACACGCCAATGACCGGAAGCGAGCTCTTCGGAAGCAAGCTGTCCCAGCTGTTCGCGAGCGTCGCCATGATGCAGCACGAGCACGCATGGGCCGGCGCCGGAAACCATGGAAGCGAAACCATGGGAACGCAGCTTTTCGATCAGCGTCCACGACGGTTCCATCAAAGGAGCGCGATACGGCTGATGCAGACGATCCTGCGTGGCGGCGAACAGCAACGCGTTGACGTCCTGACGCTGACCAGTCGCCAGCATCGCAGGATTCATGGCGGCCGGCAGCAGGCTCACGCGAGACACATTGTGCACGGCATCCTTGAACGCCAGCTGGCCCGGCAGCGCCTGGCGTGCCTTTTCGGTGGACAGCTCATAATCCGGCACGAACACGGCGGCGGTCAGATCGTCGGCAACGCGATAGTTGATGGTATGGAAGCCCTTATGCAGCGGTTCGCCGCCCGGAATCGGCACGGAACCGACACCTTCGGGGGTTTCCATGTCCCAAGACATGGTGAGCCCGCCGTACACGGCCGGAGCCACGTTGTCCGGATGGCCTTCGATGGCCGCAGCAAGCTCAAACACGGCATCACGGTTGAGTTCGTCGTCCTGCGCGAAGGCGGCCGCGGCTGCGATTCCCGCCACAATGGCCTCTGCGGAAGAGCCCATGCCTCGTGCCTGAGGAATGTTGTTGTGAGCCTGAAGAATGAAACCCACACGGCCCAGACCAAAGGTCTGGCATGCGCGGCGGAACGTGGAAACCACCAAGTGGGTTTCGTCACGCGGGAGAGTATCGGCGCCTTCGCCTTCGATCATCACCTGAGCCGCAGTGTTCACCGGATCGGCGCTCAGCGTGAATTCAAGTTCGTCGTGGTAGTCCAGAGCAAGTCCGACCGTATCAAAGCCAGAACCAAGATTGGCGCTGGTAGCCGGAACACGCACACGCACTTTACGAGTAACTGGAGTCATATCTCGTCGTCCTTCGTCACATCTTCTTTACAAATGTAGCACCGTATACCCGAAAGGGTATAAGAGTCAAATTCAAGCCCATAATCAACGGGCGATTGAGTAAACAATCGGCAAGCAATTGCCCAACACAGCAGCCGGAATATGAACGAAAAGACGGCCGCCCAATCGCAACGATTTGAGCAGCCGTCTCATAACTGTTAGTTGAGCACGCGGAGGATGGAAGGCTCGCCAACCACGCAGTCGAGTGCGCACACGTCTTTCACGGTTTCACGCAGGGTAAGCTCGTCGGTCATGTGCGTGACAAGGCGCAGCTGCTGCAGTTCGCCGTCGTAACCCGGATCCTTCAGCGTGGGCTTGAGATCCTGGTTCACACCATTGATAGACACGCCATGCTCGGCGAACTTGGCCGCGATGGCCGCAAGCACGCCCGGATTGTCGTGAATCACGAAACGCACCGCGAACTCGGCCTTGGAAGCCTCGATCGGAGCCTTCTTCAAATCCTTATACAGCGGAATGGTCGGGCCAGTGCATCCCTGTGCGATGTGACGCGCCTCGGTCACCACATCGCCAACCACTGCAGAAGCGGTCGGAGCGCCGCCAGCGCCACGACCATAGAACATCAGATCGTCGGCCGCTTCGGCCTTCACAAACACCGCGTTAAAGGAACCATGCACGGAAGCCAGCGGATGCTCGTTGGAAATCAGCGCCGGATACACGCGGGCAGACACACCGGCCTCGCCATTCTCCACCACGGCCAACAGCTTGATGACCTTGTTTTCGGCGGTTGCGGCAGCAATATCGTCGGCGGTGATCTTGGTGATGCCCTCAACGGACACATCATCGATGGTCACGTTGGTGTGGAAGCCGAGCGTGGCCATGATGGCCGCCTTGTTGGCCGCATCGTAGCCTTCGATGTCCCCGGTCGGATCCGCTTCGGCGTATCCCTTGGCCTGAGCGTCCTTCAGCACGTCGTCGAAATCAAGACCCTTGGTGGTCATTTCGTCGAGAATGTAGTTCGTGGTGCCGTTGACGATGCCGAGCATGCTCGTCACCTTGTCTCCGACGAGGGATTCACGCAGTGGCTTGAGGAACGGAATAGCACCGCCCACGGAAGCCTCGAAGTAGATATCGACGCCCTTGGCTTCGGCGGCGGCATAGATTTCTGGACCATACTTGGCCAACAGCGCCTTGTTGGCGGTAACCACGGAAGCGCCGGATTCGATGGCCGCAAGCACGAACTTGCGGGCCACGCCGGTTCCACCGATCAGTTCGACTACAATGTCAGCATTGGTGGCCACGCTCATGGTGTCGGTGGTCACCACGGACTTGTCGATCCACGGGAACGGGTCGGTTTCCGACGGATCAAGGCAGGCGACGCCGGTCAGTTCGATCGGTCGTCCGATGCGTGCGGCGAGCTCATCCTTCTGCTCCACCAGCAGGCGTGCGGTCTGAGAGCCGACCGTGCCCGCGCCCAACAATCCAACGCGAATCGGCGCAACATCTTCCTGTACCAAGGCATCCTCCCTTGAATGTGAAGTATTGGTGTAACCCTGCCTATTGTACGGTCCCGATATGACGTAAGACCGCGAAATCATACGAAAATGGACGGTTTCCGAGCTTTGCCCCGAAAACCGCCCATACCGCATCCACGCTGCATCCGTAATTTGAGACGAATCGCCATGAACAATACGAAACACGAGCGAAACGCCACGAATCGCTATTCGCTCACATCCCAATTCAGCAGATCATCGACCGTCTGACGGCGAATCATCACATGCGCGTCTTGCTCGGATATGGCAACAACCGCAGGAATCAGCGCCTGATTGTAGTTGCTGGCCATCGTGCGACCGTATGCACCCGTAACAGGCACCGCCAGCACGTCACCACGCTGAATATCGGCAGGAAGACGCACCTCGTTGACGATGATATCGCCCGATTCGCAGTGCATGCCGACCACACGGCACAGCTTGGTTTCGCTGGAACCCTCACGATTGGCGATTCTCGCAGTGTAATCCGATCCATACAATGCCGGACGAATATTGTCGCTCATGCCGCCGTCGACAGACACGTACACGCGTTCCGTAACCGGATTGCCAGCCTTGTCTTTCGCGGTTCCGGCAAGCTGCACCGGCTTGACCGTGCCCACACGATACAGGGTGACGCCGGTCGGGGCGACCGTCCAACGGCCCGGCTCGAACGAGATGACCGGAGCGGGCATGCCGAGCGCACGGTTCACGGTGGTGACCGCATCGGCAAGGCGGGCAAGTTCCGTATCGAGATCCATGGAATCCTCGCCATCGGTGTAGGCCACGGAATAGCCGCCGCCCAAGTCGACCTCCGGCAGGGTGTATGCGTCGGTGGCGTAGAAGGTCTTGCGCAGCAGCATCATGCGCTTCGCGGCCTGGATAAAGGCGTCCGCATCGTGAATGTTCGATCCGATATGCGAATGCACGCCGACCAGTTCGAGCACGTCCTGATGGCGGTAGATCTCCTTCAATACGGCGAGCGCGGGGCCATCAGCCACCATGGTCATGGCTTCGGCGAGTTTGCGGTCGCCTTCGGAAACCTTCTCGTGGCTCATGTCGTACGGGTATTTGATGTCGTACTGCAGTTGGCGTTCTGCGCTTTCGCCCGGAGTGGCTTCGCTTTCGCCTAGGCGTGCGTTCGACCCTGCGGGGGTCACGTCAGCCAAATCGTCGAGCACGTTCAGCTTGCTTGCATCGGCACCAACCGGCAGCAAGGCGACACCGAACTTCTGGTCCTCATGCGCGGTAGACACGAATTCGTGGCCGCCCGCATGAATGCCGGACGTAACACGCAACATCACGCGAGCGCGCTTGCCGAGACGCTTGGCGATTTCGGCGATGCGGGCCGGCTCGTTCGGCTCGTCCACCACGATTTTGGCGAAGCCTTCGGTAATGGCGAGTTCGATTTCCGCATCGGACTTGTTGTTGCCGTGCAGCACGAGTCGCCGTCCGGGAACGCCCGCGGCGAGCGCGATGCGCATCTCGCCCATGGTGCAGGTGTCGATCAGCATGCCGGATTCGGTGACGATACGGCAGATTTCCTTGGAAAGCAGTGCTTTTCCGGCGAAGCTGACGTGGGTTACGGTGTTGTTGAACGCATTTGCCGCGGATTTGACGAATTTGGCGGCGCGGGCTCGCACGTCATCGGTGTCGATGACGTAGAGCGGCGAACCAAATTCGTTCAGCAGGCTTTCGGCAGTGCGGCCATGGAACGTGATTTCACCTTGCTCGTTCACGTTGGAGCCGGCCGGCCAGATGGGGGTGACTGCCATGGCGATCACATCCTGTCTGGGGCTGCAACGCCAAGCAGGTCAAGGCCTTCGGCGATAACCGTCTTAACGGCGTCATTGAGCTTCAAACGTGCGGCTGCACGAGCCGGTTCCGGAGCCTTGGCGATGCGCAGGGCTTCAGCCTGTTCGCCGCGAGCTTCCGGATCGGTGAGCTCCATGGGCACCACGCGTTCCACGTTGTACCACTTGTGGTAGGTGGCGGCGAGGTCTTCCAAGTAATGGGCTACGCGATGCGGGGCGCGCAGGTCTCCGGCTTCGCGCAGCAGGGCCGGCCACTGGGCGAGCGCGGCAAGCACTTCGCCGTCGGCGGCGGTGTCGAGCAGGCTCACGTCGGCACCCTCGTAGGTGATGCCGGCAGCAGCCGCATTGCGATCCACATTGCAGGAGCGGGCGTGCGCATACTGCACGTAGTACACCGGATTCTCGTTGGAATGCGAAGCGAGCAGGTTCAGGTCGATGTCGACCGGGGAATTGTAGTCGGTGCGTGCCAACGAATAACGGGAGGCATCCACGCCGATAGCGTCGGTCAGATCGTCGATGGTCACCACATTGCCGGCGCGCTTCGACATGCGCACTGCCTTGCCGTCCTTCAGCACGTTGACGAGCTGGCCGATAAGAATCTGCATGTTTTCGCCAGGTTCGTCGCCGAATGCGGCGCACATGGCCATCATGCGGCCGATATAGCCGTGATGGTCGGCACCCAGCATGTAAATGGCGATGTCTGCCGGATCGTTGTCACGATGACGCTTGTTGCGATAGTAAGCAATATCAGCTGCGAAATACGCGTAGTTGCCGTCGGACTTGATAATCACACGATCCTTGTCGTCACCATGCTTGGTGGATTCGAACCAGGTTGCGCCATCCTTTTCGTAAATGTCGCCGCGTTCACGCAGATCGGCGATCGCCTTGTCGACTTCGCCATCGGAATACAAGCTGTTCTCATGGAACCACACGTCGAAATTCACACGGAAATCCTTCATGGATTTGCGGATTTCGTCGAACATCATCGGCACTGCACGCTTGCGGAATTCCTCACGCTGTTCGGAATCGCCCTCACCCAGCGGATTGCCATCGTTGTCAACGCCACCGTCGACGCGCGGCAGGTCGAGAATCGCAATACCGTCGGCTTTTGCCTCATCGATGACGCGACGTGCGATCTCATCGATATAAGCGCCCTTGTAACCGTCGATCGGGGTTTCCTCACCGTGGGCTGCCGCGACCAGCGACTTGGCGAAACGGTTGATCTGCTCGCCGTGATCGTTGAAATAGTATTCGCGCACCACCTTGGCACCGTTCGCCTCAAGCACGCGGGCCATGGAGTCGCCGACCGCGGCCCAACGGGTGCCGCCGATATGGATCGGACCGGTCGGATTGGCGGACACGAATTCAAGATTCAGGGTTTTGCCGGAAAGATGGTCGTTCTTGCCGTAGTTCGCACCCTCGTTAAGCACAGTGTCAACCACGGCTGCGGCGGACGCGGAATCAAGCACAATGTTAATGAAGCCGGGGCCGGCCACTTCCACGGACTTGATGCCATCGGCATTGGCGAGTTCCGCGGCGAACAGTTCGGCGAAATCGTGAGGCTTCATGCCGGCCTTCTTGGCCAGCTGCATGGCCGCGTTCGATGCCCAATCGCCGTGTGCGCGGTCCTTCGGACGCATGACGGCGAATTTGGCCTGCGGAGGGATGAGATCGGTGGTCAGGGTGCCAGCCTTGCCTTCATTCACAAGGTTGTTGGCAATATTGAAAATCAGTTCACTAAGCGCTTCTGGACTCATTCCTCCAAGTCTACCGATTATGCAGACAGAATCAGCCTTGCGTATCGCCCCGCGTATCATCCTGCAGTTCGCCATGCTTCCTGCGCCAAGCCACCGAAGCGTAATAGCCGATATAGCAGATCGCAACGAACGGAATCATATACAGCAATGTGGAACGCTGCGACGAATCGCAAATCACCAAAACCAACGCGCCGATGCACATCACAATCGCAGCAATCGGCACGAACGGGAAACCGGGGGCACGATACTTCAAATCGTCAGCCGAATGCCCTTGATCAAGCCACTGCTTGCGGAAACGCAAGTGGCAGACGGAAACCGACGCCCACACCACCAGTGTGGCCAAGCCGGAAACCGCAACCAACGCCAAATACACCGTCGAAGCGGCAACCACGGAAGACAACAACGCCAACAGCGATCCAGCCATGCTGAACAGCACCGCGAACACGGGCACACCATGGAAATTCGTCTTGCCGAGCACGCGCGGAATCATACCCTCCTGCGCAAGCGACCAGACCATGCGCGAGCACACGTACAAGCCGGAATTCGCAGCGGAAAGCACTGCCGTCAACACCACGAAATTCATCACATCGCCGGCAAACGGCATGCCGATCGACTGGAACACGAGCACAAACGGACTCGTGTCGACGCCTGACCGATGCCACGGAATCAGCGCGGACATCACCGCAATCGAACCGATGAAAAAAATCGCAAGACGCAACACCGTGGTATGCACGGCCTTCGGAATCGCCTGCGCCGGATCCTTCGTCTCCCCCGCCGCGACACCAACAACCTCAGTGCCGGAAAATGCGAACACCACCGTCAGCAGCGTCGAAAAAATCGGCAGCACACCATTGGGGAACCAGCCGTCATTATAGAAATTCTCAAACAGCGGTGCGTGATCGTAACCGGCAATCGGAATCGCACCAAACATGGCAAGCAAGCCGATCACAATGAACACGATAATCGCAAACACCTTAATGGATGCGAACCAGAATTCCGACTCGCCATACAGCCTCACCGACAGAATATTGAGCATGAACACCACCGCAATGAAGGCGGCGGACCAAATCCACGCGGGCGAATCAGGAAACCAACGTTGCATCAGCAGACCGGCTGCCGTGAATTCCGAAGCGAGCGCCACCGCCCAATTCAGCCAGTACAGCACGGCGATGGTGAACGCGGTGCCGGGGCCGATGAAACGCTTCGCATACAGGTGAAAGCTGCCCGCATACGGCATGGCCACCGACAGTTCGCCAAGGCTGAGCATCACAAAATACACAAGCATGGATCCGATGCCATACGCGATGATCGCGCCAAGAGGGCCGGCTTGGTGAATCGTGTAGCCGGAGCTGAGGAACAAGCCCGTGCCGATCACACCACCCAGCGAAATCATGGTCAGATGGCGGGTTTCCATCTTGCGTTCAAGACCGCCCTGCTCGGCTTCAGCGGATTCAGCGGCGTCAGTGTCTGCAGTGGATGCGTTGACTTGCGATTCGGCCATGCGCGACTGCTCCTTCATATTTGGATGGGCGCGTTCTTGCGTTCTTGCGTTTGCATGCGTTTGCACAATACCCAATCGCATTACTATACGGAAATCGGTGGAATCATGTTGCCTGCCGTTCACTTTTAGCGGCAATCCTGAGATTGCATAAACAAAAACAGGCTCGCATGCAGCGTAAGAAACCGCATACGAGCCTGAAAAGGATTTTCTGGAGATTTGCAATCAGCGCACTGAAATCAAAGCACAGCGATGGCGTCGATCTCAACGAGAGCGCCCTTCGGAATGTTGTTGCCGCCGAACGCGACGCGGGCCGGCTTCACGGAGCCGATGAAGGCCTGCGCATACACGTCGTCGATCTCGTGGAAGTCTTCGACGTTCTTCATGTAGATGGTGGCGCGGCAGACGTGTTCGATGCCGGTGCCTGCGGCGTCAAGAATGTGCTTGATGTTCTTCAGTGCCTGGGCTGCCTGCTCGCCGGCGGTTTCGCCAGCCAGTTCGCCGGTGACTGGGTCGATGCCCAGCTGGCCGGAGACGAACACGAAACCGTTGGCCTTCACGGCCTGGCTGTATGCGCCCAGCGCCGCCGGGGCTTCAGAAGTCGCAACCGCTTCCATCTTCTCGCTCATAATGTTCTCCTTTGAAGAATGTGTTATGCATGTTGCTTGCGTTCAGGCCGCGGCAAACCACGACAACGCAATCTCAAGCAATCACTGTACCCATGGAATCGACACGCATTGCCCCATGTTCCAAATACCGGCTCCCTGCCCCGGCTCTTCACATGTCTTTGTGGTGGGCTTGATGGGGATCGAACCCACGACCTTCTGTTCCGGAGACAGACGCTCTATCCACTGAGCTACAAACCCGTGCGTCAAACTACTTTACACTGCCTTGAGATGAAAGCGACACTTTTTACGGAAAAACGATCTTCGAATCTCGGATCATTATTGCGAAAACATAGCTACGGCGGGTCTTTCGACAGCACACCCAACCCTAGAGGGGAAATAACGGGCATAGAACGGGGAAGGAACGAGAGATAGCGTGCGCCACAACGAAATTTGTAGCAACATAACACCATTTGAAGCGTCTTTTCCACTAAACTGAAAATATGGTTGAGGATTCAGGCAGAAATATAGGCGATTTCGAATACACGCGCCGTTTTTTTCTGCCGTGCCCTGCCGACGCAGTTGGATGATAACGACAGTCCGACGCTGATCATACAAAGTTATTACGTACATCAGGATAATTACGCGCTGCGCGTGCGATTGAAAACAAAGTCCGTCCGCATTGCCATGACTCCGGACCTCGACCCGCTGGCTGTGCTCGAAAAGTATCGCGACGAATTCCGGCTTGGATCAGTCACCGTGAAAGGGCCGTCCGTGGGAGGCACGCGATATGAGGCGAGCCGCGATTTGGATTCGCGCATCGCAGGGGAGCTCATCAAACGCGGCGGACACGTGACCATCAAAAACCGTTTCACCGACTGGATCGATGAGGACGGCTGGAACATCGACGTGTTCGGAGGCACCAACGCTCCCCTGATCATTGCGGAAGCGGAACGTATCGGGCCGGTCACCAATCTGGTGATCCCGAAATTCTGCACCACCGAAATCACCGACCAATCGCGGTTCAGCAATGAAGGGCTTGCCGCGAATCCATATTCACGATGGAAATCCGAATTCGAAGACGAACTGGAAGCAGACGGACCGCAATTCCTCGACTATTTCGGCACCAACCGTATGGAATAAGTCTTTTTTAAAAAAAACAACCGTAGGCCGTAAAGAACGATGTAGTTGCGCAGCCTACGGTTGAGCGGTACCTAAACGGTACCTAAAGTCAATAAACGAGTCAGTACATGAGCGTGGCGAGGCGACGGCGGGCGCGCTTCAAACGCTCGTCGGTCGGCTCAGGAATCGTGAAATATTCCAGCAGACGCTTGCGCACCGGTTCAATATCGGCCTTATGGCCGGCCGCAACGAAATCCAGCAAACGATCGAACGCATCCTGAATCTGACCGCCGATCATATCAATGTCAGCGACGGCAAGCTGTGCTTCAACATCATCGGGATTGTCGGCAGCGGCGGCACGCACCTCACGCACGTTCGCATTGGCGGAACGGGCCAACAGCAACGCCTTCGCACGCTCGCGGGCGGCACGCGCATCGTTCGGATCGGCTTCAAGCACCTTCTCGTACGCGGCTGCGGCGCCAGCGTAATCGCCCTGCTGTGCCAGCATATACGCCTCCTGATGCTCCGGTGGCACCTGCTCCTGGGCGCCGGCAGCGGAAGCCGAGTTTGCCGCATCGGAATTCGGATCGCCGGAATACGGCGCGGAACCGGTCACACCGGCCTGCTGCGCGGCTGCGACCAGATTCGGAATCACCGTATCCACGATCTGCTGCATTTCCTCAGCGGACGGCAAGCCCTGCAAAATCGGCATCGGACGGCCGTTGATCAACGCGAACAATGCAGGCGCGCCCTGCACTTGGAACGCCTGCGCGATCGAAGGATTCGACGCGATATCGATACGAGACAGCTGAATCTGGCCGTTCAACTGGTTCACGGCATTGCCCAGCTGGCGTGCCATGTCGAACAGGCGGTCATCGGTCGGCACCCACAGCAGCAACAGGATCGGGAACGTGGCCGACGTCTGCACCATGGCCTGGAACGTGTTCTCCGTGGTGTCGATCACATAACCGCCGGCGGCCGGAGCACCACCAGCCTGCCCCGGTTCGGCCTTCACCTGATGCTTCAACGCTTCAAGATCGACGGCTCCCGCCAAGGAAACTCCCGGATTAAACGGCCTTTGACCTGCCATGCTTGCCTCCTAGATATCAACAATCAACAACATTAAGCGCCCAGCGCAACACACATTGCAAACGTTCGCCCCAAGCTTACGCGCATTCGTGCGACTGTCACGATCACAGTGCCTCAACACGAACCGGCTGGCGCTCGGAACCGACTGCAGTGATCTTCGCGTCAGAATTTGCCGGAGGCACGTACAGCGCGACCACATTCACATACGTGGTTTTCATGGTGCTGGTGGCCTGACCGTCGCCAAACAGCGCTTTTTCCGCATCGGAAGCAGGCTGCGACTCACGGCCGGAGCCAGCTGAACGCGTCCATTCGGAATTGATCTGCGCCACCACCAGATCGCCACCATCCGCGGAACGCATAACGCTGATGGCACCGTCAACCGGTGTGAACACCTGCTGCTGCGATCCCTCGTTCAACTCCATGGCCTTCTGCACCTGTTCGGTCAGATCGGCAAGCTTCGTACGCAAATCGTCGTCGGCAAACTTCTGCGCATACTGGCTGGACGCACCATTCTGCAACACGTCGGCATACGCGGCGACCGCATCCTTCGGAGTCATGACCAGACCGGTGTCTTTTTCCGTTCCCTGCTCGCTACCGGTTTTGGAAATCTCGAAACTCGGCATCTTCACGCCCGAAAACAGTCGTGCCACACCCCACAACTTGTAGTTCTGACGTGCGGAATCCTGGCGGAACACCAGCAGACGCTTGGACTGCTGGTCATCCGTGGTGGAAGTGATGGAAAACACCGAACGCGGCCATCCACTGTCCGTGGAAATCACGGCCTGCGCAAGATCAGTTGGAATCGTGGTCTTGCGGTCAAGATTGCCCGTGACCTGCGCCACATGAAGTTCGCTAGTGCGAATCTCAAGTTCCGGTCCCTCCAAAATCGAACCGAGGGCGTCGATATTGCGATCGTTATTGCACTGGTCAAGCGTTTTGAGAATATTCGTACGGATGGTTTTCTCTTGCTTGGCGGTCAGATTCGGCGCGTCTTGACGTTGCGTGGTTTTCGGCTGCGGCAGCTGCCCCTCGCATCCGCACATGCCAACGACCATTCCCAATGCGAGTACGGCCGCCGCGATTACGTTGAAACGCTTCTTCATCACTTGGCCTCCTCGTTGTCAGGTTCGTCGGACTTGTCGTTGTCGGATTCGTCGTTTTCGGATGTTTCGTTGGATCCGACCGACTCGGTCGTTACGGCCATTTCGTCAACTTCGTTGGGCACGTTGATTTCATCGGATACCGCGAATTCTACAGATCCCGAGGCCGCTGCGGCCGCACTGCTTTCCTCTTGTGCGAGACGTGCGAAATATGCGGCAAGCTCGTCTTGCGAAATCACGGAAGTCTGTTCGAAATCGTCGTTTTCTTCAACGCCATCAGCGGCAGCGTTCTGCTGATCGGCAACGAGATTGCGCGCGCCGGGATCGACAATCGTAGGCTGCGCAACTTCGTTTTGGCTATTTTCCGAACCACTCGCGCAATGCCCAGCATGACGACGACGCTTACGCTTCGGCCCGCTCTTTTCGCTACGGGCGGCACTCGCTTCGGCGTTCTTCACCCATGCGGCAACCTCGTCATCGTCACCCTGCGTGGAACCGATGCCGTCAACCATGGCAAACGCGCGCTTGTTGCGACGCTTATGCGGAGGCATGGCAAACACGGAAGCCGAAAGCACCGCAAGTATCGCCAGCAATCCGCCGGAAAGATAGAACGGCATGGCGAAATTCAGCATCGAACGACGGTTCCAATCAAGTGTGACCGAACCTCCCTTGCGATCGCCATAATCGATAATCGCAACGGAATCCTCGGCATTATTCGTATTAGCACCCTTGAACTGCATATCAACGGAACCGGCATTGCATTTGACGGTGCGCCACATGTCGGAATCCTGGAAGGCGACCTGGCCTTCGGAATTATCGGCGGTGCCCTGAGCCGTGGTCTTCAGCGTGGACAGGGTGGACCAGTCGGACAGTCCGGTGACGCGCGTGTATTTGGATCCCGCGATCCATCCGGCGATATCGCGGGCGGAACCGATGGCGATGCACACGTTCGCGGATTTGTCGCGCGACTTCGCCGAAATGGTGACGCGATCGTCAACCAATTGCAGCACATTCGGATCGGTGACCACATACTGCGATCCCGTAACCGCAGCGGACGCCGTGACCTGTGCCGAGGGCTTCCAAATCGTCGCGTTCAAGACGCCAAGCACGATGCAAGCAATGGCAAGCAAGCCGAAAATAGGCGTGACAATGCCGCGCATAATCTTGGCGTGTCGCGTGGGCCCCGCCTTGGACTGCGGCTTTTCCTGTTCTTCCTGCAATAAAGTCATAGCATTCACTATTCTACATTGCCTCTCTGCAAAAGCCTGAAAAAACTATGAAAATCAATGATTGCCACTAAAGTGGAACCTATGCGCAAATCTACTCTTTTCAAAGCCGTCGCAGCCGCCTGCACAACGATCATGTGCTTGGGTTTCGCGGCATGCGGAAGTTCCGACACGAAGTCTGATTCCTCCTCCGATTCATCTTCGTCTTCTTCCGATTCCTCGTCGAAGATGAATCAGATCGCCGGTGTGACCGCCACGGGCAAGCCCGGTGAGAAGCCGACTGTCTCCTTCAAAACCCCTATGACGGTGGAAGACAACAGCTACGTCGTATTGCAGAAAGGCAATGGCGACCAGATTGAAGACGGCGACCGCATATGCACGCAGGGTATCGCCATCAATGTCAAGGATGGTTCCGAACTCATGAGCACCTGGGAGAAAAACACCCCCGATTGCTCTACGGTGGTCACCTCCGACACCAGTCAGATGACTGAGGATTATTACAACATTTTCAAGGATCAGAAGCTTAACGCCACGCTTGCGTTCGGTGTGAACGATTCGAATTCCGCTGGCACCTCCTATTTGATGGTGCTCACGATCGTGTCGAAGTCGAAGGATCTGACGAAGGCAACGGGCACGAAGGTGCTTGACGTTCCTGCCGATCTGCCGAAGGTGACGCTTGCGAAGGATGGCAAGCCGTCGATCGATATGAACGGATACAAGGGTTCCGACACGTTGATCTCGCAGGATTTGATCAGGGGCGAAGGCGCCGAGGTCAAGGATACGCAGACCGTGATCGCGCACTATACCGGATGGCTGCTTGACGGCACACAGTTCGATTCCTCGTGGGATCGCGGTGCTTCGTCGAGCTTCTCGCTTGATGAGGTGATCACCGGTTGGAAGCAGGGCTTGGCAGGGCATACCGTCGGCTCGCAGGTGCTGCTGGTCGTGCCGCCGGACCTTGGCTATGGAGACAAGGATTCCGGCAAGATTCCAGCGAACTCCACGTTGGTCTTCGTAGTCGACATCCTCGCCGCCTACTGATCTACATCACGATTCGCTTATAAAAACTCCCTGCATAACAACAGGGAGTTTTTATAAGCTAGAAGAGTCGTAGGGAGTCGTCTTCGGCACCTTTCATTTCGTCATAGTCGAGGATCAGGCAGTCGAAGCCGCGGTCCTGAGCGAGCACGCGGGCTTGCGGCGTGATGGTCTGCGCGGCGAAAATGCCACGCACGGGGGCCAACAGCGGGTCTCGGTTCAACAGCTCGCAGTAACGGGTGAGCTGCTCCACGCCATCGATGCCGCCGTTACGTTTGATTTCGATGGCAACATGCTTGCCACTGCCGTCGATGGCCATAATGTCGACCGGTCCGATGGCGGTCGGGTATTCGCGGCGCACCAATGTCGCACCTTCCCCGATGCGTTCGATCTGTTCGGCCAGATACTTCTGCAGATGGTCTTCGACACCGTCTTTGATCAGCCCCGGATCTTCGCCCAAATCGTATGTTTCGTCGGAATAAATATGCTGCAATGTCACTTCGAGCACGTCATTGGATTTATCCGCCGAAGCACGAATGACTTTCTGCGGAACCTCCGTAGTCACGTCGTCGTCGGCATGTTCCGGAGTGATGTCTTTGATGGTGCAGGGCGCCGCCATCCAGTTGAGTGGCTTGTACGAACCAAGTTCGGAGAAAATCAGCAGACTGTTATCGGCTTTGATAAGCAACACACGCTTGGCGAGCGGCAAGGACGCATTCAAACGCCCGGAATATTCGGCAGAGCAATCAGCAACAATAATTCGCACGAGGCACTACCCTACCATGATTGTCGTAAGCCATGAATCCCACGATATGTACAATCCTATTTTTGTTTTGATTAATCCTTTTTTTTTTAAAAAAAAACAGTCCGTCTGCTGCAACTACAGAATCGCAATCATATGCAATTGCTGCAATCGCAACAGACGGACCGTCAGAAGTATGCTACCGAGTGCTACTCTGCCATCTTGACGTCACGTCCACGCTCAACCGCAACGGTGAGCTTGTTCGAATCGAAGGAGATGAAACCGTCGGTCACTTCGAAGGAGCGACGGCTGCCATCCGGATCCACCACAACGATGGTTCCTTCCTTGATTACGGTCAATACAGGCTCGTGGTTGGGCAGGATGCCCATTCCGCCTTCAGAGGCAGGAATGGTGACGGACTTCGCCGTACCGTGCCACACGGGGTGGTCGGCGGCGACGATGTTCACCTGCATTGTCAATCCGGCCATCACGCACCGTATTCCTTCTGCATGTCGTGCCACTTCTTCTCGAGATCGTCGATGCCGCCGATACCGGAGAATGCCTGCTCCGGAACGTCGTCGTACACGCCGTCGCAAATGCGGGTGAACGCTTCGATGGTCTCATCGGCCGGCACGTAGGAGCCCGGACGACCGGTGAACTTTTCAGCGACGTAGAAGTTCTGGCCGAGGAACTGCTCGATCTTACGAGCGCGGTTCACGGTGGTCTTGTCTTCTTCGCCGAGTTCGTCGATACCGATCAGAGCGATGATGTCCTGCAGCTCCTTGTTACGCTGCAGAATCGCCTTGACGCGGTTCGCGCAATCGTAGTGAGCCTGGCCCACGTAACGCGGATCAAGGATTCGCGAGGTGGAGCTCAGCGGGTCCACTGCCGGATAGATACCCTTGGAAGCGATGTCACGGGAAAGCTCGGTGGTTGCATCCAAGTGGGCGAAGGTCGTTGCAGGAGCCGGGTCGGTGTAATCATCGGCCGGCACATAGATGGCCTGCAGCGAGGTGATGGAGTGACCGCGGGTCGAAGTGATGCGCTCCTGCAGGGCACCCATTTCGTCAGCCAGGTTCGGCTGGTAGCCCACTGCGGACGGCATACGGCCGAGCAGGGTGGACACCTCGGAACCAGCCTGGGTGAAACGGAAGATGTTATCGATGAACAGCAGCACGTCCTGATTTTGCACGTCACGGAAGTACTCTGCCATGGTCAGTGCGGTCAGCGGCACGCGCAGACGGGTACCCGGCTGCTCATCCATCTGGCCGAAGACCAGTGCGGTCTTCTCAAGAACGCCAGCCTCATCCATTTCGCCGATCAGATCGTTACCCTCACGGGTACGCTCGCCGACGCCTGCGAACACGGACACACCGCCGTGGTTCTGGGCGACTCGCTGGATCATTTCCTGAATAAGCACGGTCTTGCCGACGCCTGCGCCACCGAACAGACCGATCTTGCCGCCCTGCACGTACGGGGTCAGCAAATCGATGACCTTGATACCGGTTTCGAACATCTGGGTCTTGGATTCCAGCTGATCGAATGCCGGCGGGTTGCGGTGGATAGGCCAACGCTCGGTGACCGTGATGGTTTCGTCATCCTTCTTGTTGAGGATGTTGCCGGACACGTCGAACACGTGACCCTTGGTGACATCGCCAACAGGAACGGAGATCGGACCGCCGGTGTCGAGCACGGTGGCGCCACGAACGAGGCCGTCGGTCGGCTTCAGCGCCACGGTACGCACGGTAGAGTCGCCAAGGTGCTGTTCGACCTCAAGCGTGATCTTCTTCGTGGTTTCGCCCTCTTCGTTGGCGGTGTTGGTCAGCTCAACGGTAAGTGCGTTGTAAATGTCGGGCAGGTGGCCCACCGGGAATTCGACGTCGATAACCGAACCCTGGATACGCGTGACGCGTCCAGTGGTCGGCTCTGCAGCCGTCTCGGGAGCCGCTGTGGTCTGATTCTCAGCCATATGCGTTCCTACTCTTCCTTCTTATTCAGCGCGTCGGCGCTGCCGATGATTTCGGTAAGTTCCTGGGTAATCGAAGCCTGTCGCGAAGCGTTGAGCTTGCGGGTCAGGTCGTCGATCAGGCTGCGGGCGTTGTCTGTAGCCGTATGCATGGCGTTCTGTCGGCTTGCAGTCTCGGATGCCGCCGCGGTGAGCAGGCATTCATGAATACGGGACTGGATGTACTTCGGCAGAATCGCGTCAAGCACTTCGTCGACGCTCGGCTCGAACGCATAAAGCGGGGTCGCGGCATCGGCATCGGATTCGGGCACAGGGCCGGAGTCCTGCTGTTCCGGAAGCACGAGTTCAACGGGCAGCATACGCAGCACGCGCACCTTCTGAACGACCATATTCACGAATTCGGTGAACACAATGTAGAGTTCGGAAACTCCACCTTCGCTCGCCGGCTTCATGTAGGCGTCCATCAGTGCCTTCGAGATGGACTCTGCGACTTCCACGCCGGGCTGGTCGGTATCGCCTTCCCAAGTACCGGCAACATCACGATTGCGGTACTTGTAGTACGTCACACCGCGACGACCATACACATACAGTTCCGGCTGCTTGCCTGCCGCATCGAGGCGGGCCAGCAGCGATTCCGTTTCGCGGATGATCGAGGAGGTGTACGGACCCGCCATACCACGATCCGAGGTGAGGGCGAGGACAGCCACGCGAGGGTTGTCCTCGTCCTTCTTCACGATCGGATGGTCGATATGGGTGTGGGCCACCAGCGCTTGCACGGCGTCGAAAATCGCATCGGTATACGGCTTCGCGTTCAAGGCGACGTCACGTGCCTTGGCGATATGCGAAGACGCGATCATCTCCTGCGCGTTGAAGATTTTCTCCAACGACGCGGTGGAGGCGATCCTAGATTTCAATGCGAGTTGCGAGCCCATGGATCACTTCTCTCCTGCGACGATCTTTTCCTGCTCGACCGGGGTGGCGTTCTTGACGTTAGGCTTCTTCTCGACCAGCGGCTTGCCCGCGCTGGTCACGAAAGTCTCACGGAACGCTTCCACAGCCTTGTCGAGGGCAGCCTCGGTGTCGGCGGTGAAATCTTCGGTCTCGCGGATGGTCTTGAGAATATCGGTGTTGTGGTCCAGGTAGTCCAGCATGGCCTTCTCGAACGGCAGCACGTCGTTCAGCGGCAGATCATCCATCTTGCCATGGGTGCCGGCCCACACGGAGACGACTTCCTGTTCCATGGAATACGGGGAGAACTGCGGCTGCTTGAGCAGCTCGGTCAAGTGGGAACCACGGTTCAGCTGGGCCTTCGAAGCCGCATCCAGATCGGAAGCGAACATGGCGAAGGATTCCAGGGAACGGTACTGGGCCAAGGAGATCTTCAGCGTGCCGGAGACCTTCTTCAACGCCTTGGTCTGTGCCGCGCCACCAACTCGGGACACGGAGATGCCGACGTCGACAGCCGGACGCTGGTTCGCGTTGAACAGGTCGGACTGCAGGAAGATCTGACCGTCGGTGATGGAGATCACGTTGGTCGGAATGTATGCGGACACGTCGTTTGCCTTGGTTTCGACGATCGGCAGGCCGGTCATCGAACCGCCGCCGAGGTCATCGGAAACCTTGGCGCAGCGTTCGAGCAGACGGGAATGCAGGTAGAACACATCGCCCGGGTATGCCTCACGTCCCGGCGGGCGGCGCAGCAGCAGGGAGATCGAACGGTAGGCTTCAGCCTGCTTCGACAGATCGTCGAAGACGATGAGCACGTGCTTGCCGTTGTACATCCAGTGCTGTCCGATGGCGGAACCGGTGTACGGTGCGATGTACTTGAAGCCTGCGGAATCGGAAGCCGGGGAGGCCACGATAGTGGTGTACTCCATGGCGCCGGACTCTTCGAGGGACTGCTTCACCGATGCGATGGTGGAGCCCTTCTGGCCGATGGCCACGTAGATGCAGCGGACCTGCTTCTTCGGATCACCGGATTCCCAATTACGCTTCTGGTTGATAATCGTATCGATTGCGATAGCGGTCTTACCGGTCTGGCGGTCGCCAATGATGAGCTGGCGCTGGCCACGGCCGATAGGCGTCATTGCGTCGATGGCCTTCAGACCGGTGGACATTGGCTCGTCAACCGGATGACGATGCATAACGTCAGGTGCCTGGGCCTCGAGAATACGACGGCCTTCGGTCTTGATCTCGCCAAGACCATCAATCGGGTTGCCTAGCGGGTCCACGACGCGGCCAAGGTAGCCGTCGCCGACGGGCACGGAGAGCACTTCGCCGGTACGACGCACTTCCTGGCCTTCCTCGATACCTGCGAAGTCGCCGAGAATAACCACGCCGATCTCGCGGGCGTCAAGGTTGAACGCCAGGCCAAGCGTGCCGTCTTCGAAGGTCAGCAGCTCATTGGCCATGCAACCAGGCAGTCCCGTCACGTGCGCAATGCCGTCGCCAGCAGTCGCGACATAACCGACTTCCTGAGTCGGGGTATCCGACGGCTTGTACGACTCGACGAACTCATCGAGCGCCTTGCGTATCGTGGTGGGATCAATGGTAAGTTCTGCCATGATCACTCCTTATTGTTGTTTATAAATTCAGTCAAGTCTTGTTTCAGGCTTGTTCACCGTGCGGCGAACCGTCAGGCGGTTGCCTTCACCGTGCGCTGAAGATGCTGCAGCTGTGCGACCACCGTGTTGTCGGTGACCTCGTCGCCCACCTGGATGCGCATGCCACCCATGACGGTCGGATCGACCACCGAGTTGATGTGCACCGGATGACCGGTCTTCGCCGAGTAAATGGCGATGAGCTTTTCCACCTGCTCCTTGCTCAACGGCGTTGCCGTGGTAACAGTGACCATCGATTCGCCCATATGGCGGGAGAATTTGTTGATCAGCCACTGAATGGTCTGCAAGTAGCGGCGATTGCGCAGATTGCAGGTCGCGTGTTCGGCTAGACGCTTGGTCACCTTGGTGAAATCCGCGTCTCCAATCAGGCTGTACAGCAGCTTGACACGGGCTTCACTGGAAACGGTTGCGTCATACAGCTTGGTACGCACGACCGGAAGGTTGAGCAGTGCGGAATGCAACTCTGCAAGCTCGATGGAGACCTGCAAAGTCGTATTGGTGTAATCCGCGTAGTACATCATGCCATCAACGCCGAAATCCTCAACGGCATTGGCGATATCAGACACGCGGCTCCAACGGCGAGACACCAGATCGGACATGATCTCCATCACGAGCGGATGGGCCTGGTCTCCGATCAGAGTCTTGACTACCGCAACCTTGTCTTCGACTGGGCGCGACGGGTCGGTGAGGGCACGTTCAAGCTGGATATTGTGGTCAAGCGCGCTGGTGATCGTGAACAGTTCGTTCCCGATACGCCATGCGTCCTCACCGCTGTCACGCAGCTTGGGGGCCAGCGAGTCACGCGATACGCGGTCTGCGATACGCGATGCTTCTCCTCGCATTGGTCACCTCCCTTTCTTGAAGGTTTCGATCACTTCTTGTCGCTGTCCAAGTCGGCGATCATCTGGTCGATCATCGACGACTGCACATCGTCATTCTCGAGCTTGCTACCCAGGATCTTGCCGGCCAGTGCCGTTGCCAGCACGCCGACCTCACCCTTGAGGCTCACCAGAGCCTGCTGCTGCTGCGATTCGATGGAACGCTGGGCGGTGGCAGTGATCTGCGCCGCATCGTTTTCGGCACGAGTGCGCGCGTCAGCGATGATATGCGATGCCTCCGTACGTGCGTCGTCACGGATCTTGGATGCCTCGACGCGAGCTTTGCTCAGCTGAGCCTCATACTTCGCCTTGGCTTCATCGGCATCTTTCTGGGCCTGTTCGGCCTTGGCGATGCCACCTTCGATCTTGGCAGCGCGCTCATCGAACACGGCCTGGAACTTCGGCAGGAAGAACTTGTAGAAGAACACGGCGACGATGATCAGAATGACCAACGACCAGAAAATGTCGTAGCTTTTCGGAAGGAACAATTCCATTTCGCTAGCTGCGGTCACCATAGTGTCTTCCTCCTTTCATGTTCGTTTGCGTCTTCGGTGTTACCTTGAATCAAGTCTTACTTGATGAAGGCGAGCACGAAGCCGAGCAGTGCCAGCACCTCGACGAATGCCAGACCCAGGAACATGAGGGTCTGCAGACGGCTGCCGAGCTCAGGCTGGCGAGCGGTGCCTTCGATGGTCTTGCCGATCAGGATGCCCAGACCGATGCCAGGGCCGATGGCGGCGAGGCCATAGCCAACGACGTTCAGGTTGCCGGCAACCTCAGCGAGGGTAACGATATCCATGATTGTTTCCTTTCTGGTTATTGCTTGACAAGAAGCAACAATTAAAAAGCCGGCGGTCAGTCGATCTCCGGATAGCTCATATTGATGTATGCGGTGGTCAGGATGGCGAAGATGTAAGCCTGCAGGCAAGCGACCAGCGCTTCGAACAGGAACATGAACATGCCAGCCGCGAAGGTGACGACGCCGAATGGCATGAACACCTTGTTCACCACATCAATGAGGAAGTACTGCGTGGCCGAAAGGCACAGCGCAAGAATCAAGTGGCCCGAAACCATGTTGGCGAACAGTCGGATCGTCAACGAGAACGGACGGATAATCAGCAGCTCAAGCAGCTGAATCGGGGACAGCAGAATGTAGATCGGGGCCGGAACACCCTTCGGGAAGATCTCATCCCTCAGGAAGTGGCCGAGGCCCTTTTCACGAATGCCTGCAATCCAGTATTGGCAGAAGCACCACATGGCGAATACCAGCGGCAGCGTAATGGTTGCGCTTGCCGCGATATTGAAGCCTGGGATGATGCCACACAGATTGAAGACCAACAACGTGCAGAACACGGTGGTGATCATCGGCACATAACGCTTGCCGCGCAGCTCGCCCATCACCTGATAGACGATGTTGTCACGGACGAATTCGATCAACCATTCGACTGCTCCCTGCCAACGGCTGGGGATGAGCTTTGCACGGCTTGCCGTAATTCCGAGAACCAGCAACATGATGACGGTCGCAAGGATGCGAACGAGGATGATGCGGTTGATGGCGAACGGCGTGCCCTGAAAAACGAACGGATCGGGAAGGAAGTCATCGACACTGGGCATTTCGGGACCATCAGCGATGGTCAGCATGCCCTTTCCCAATGCACCAATCATTCACGCCTCCTGCTCTTGTGTCAGCTGTTAGTTTAACCCAACAACCGAGTCGAATGTGACGTTCTGGTTACTTAACCAAAGCGTACTTCGAAGTGCGCGTCGACGCGAACGGAGTCCCGTGCGACGCATTCGACTCCGAATGGCTGGATAGGATTATTAGCCCGTGTCTAGACAACATCCACACACTTGGGCTTTTCCGTACTCCCATTTGGTTTTCCCGGCGTTTCGCAGCAAGCTGTACTAACTAGACACAGCTTTGTGAATCGTCGGATAGCCGACGCAACCAATAGTTTGTTTTACGAAAACAGCATATTGATAAAACGTTTCACCAAGTATATCACATATAACACAGGTGCTGCATATAAAGAAAGAGGGGCCGCATACGCAAGCCCCCACCAGTAAACAGCCGTAAAGTCACGCGCCAATCACGGCCGCACGTCAATCACATCAATATGCGGATCAATCCACAAATCAATCGTGAATCACGCCATAACCGTCACGCACGAACGGCGCAAACGCGTCGACACGCGGCGAACCCGGCTGATGACGAATCGAACGATCCGTGCCAAGACGCTTCTGCGCACGAAGCTGCGGAACCTCGCTCAAATCGTATGGCGTGGTCTGATACACCCAATTCAGCCAATTGCGCCACAGGAGATTGGCATGGGCGCGCCACGCGAACACCGGCTCCAACTGCGGATCATCATGCGGGAAATAGTTTTCGGGGAACGGCACATTCGTCATGCCCTTCTTCATATCACGCTCATACTCCTCGGCCAAGGTGTACTTGCCGTACTCCCAATGGCCAAGCGCGAACACTTCCGAAAAATCACGGGTGGCGATCAGCCCAGGACCGGACTTCGGACCCCACGTGAGCACCTGCAACTCCGGATTGCGCGCGATATCACCCTCGTCCACCCCCGCAAGGCGAGAATGCGGCTGCAGGCAAATCTCATCGAAGCCGTTCGTCAAAAAGCAGTATTCATCCTGCAAATACTGCGGAAACACGCCAAAAATCTTCTCTGGCAAATTCTCTTTACGCACGTTATAGCGATAATTGAGCGCACCCATCGCACCCCAGCACAAATACATAGTGGAGAACACATGCGCGGAAGCCCAGTCAAGAATCTGCTTGAACTCATCCCAATAATCGACCTGTTCGAAATCAAGATGCTCAACAGGGGCACCCGTCACCACGAAGCCGTCGTAATAGTTGTCTTGGAACGCCTCAATGGTCTCATAGAACTTCACCAGATGGTCGGCGCTCACATGCGTACCCTCGTGCGTGGAGGTCTTCATGAAATCGATCTCCACCTGCAGCGGACTTTTCGAGATCAAACGCAGCAGCTGCGTTTCCGTCTCGATTTTCTTCGGCATGAGATTTAAGATCACCAGCTTGAGCGGACGCACGCGCTGGCGCTCCGCTTCAGGCTTTTCAAGCGCGAAAATACGCTCGGAGTCGAGAATGTCTCTGGCCGGAAGGCCGCTGGGGATCTTGATAGGCATGCTTCTATTATGGTGCGGGCTCGGATATGGCGCACTTCCCTGCCCCCACGATCAGCCGAAACCGTTATAGGAAAAATGAATAACGCGCTATTTGCAACGCGGTTTTGCATGGCCGGACTGATGCGACACGCCGATTTGACATATTTGGAAGTAATCGTAAAGTTAATAGAGCTGTCTTAAAGACAAGCCGACGCGGGGTGGAGCAGCTCGGTAGCTCGCTGGGCTCATAACCCAGAGGTCCATGGTTCAAATCCATGCCCCGCTACTGATGAAAGCTAGGAATTGCAACAATTCCTAGCTTTTTTGTTTTCCGTCGAATCTCACCAAAACCAATTTCCGGACAAAATCTGGACAAAATCCGACAAAAACCGGGTATATCAGCCGAGTTCATCAATCGCATGTGCCGAAAGTATGGAGAAAATGCGCCGGATCCGCCAATCGCATGTGCCGAAAGCGAAGATTGCCGCTCAAGGCTGAAAATCCAACGTTCTCCAAGGTTGCACGCGCTACGTTGACCTCGCCAACCACATATCACCAGATATAAGGAGAACAAGGCAATGCATTATACGAATCAAGCGAACGCGCACAACGCGACGCAGGACACCACAATGCAAGACAGCGCAACACACGATACGGCAACAAAGGCAACGCAGGACACCGCGCCGCTGAAAGGCATCACCGTGATTGACTGGACGCAGGTGCAGTCCGGCCCGTCGTGCACGCAGATGCTCGCATGGATGGGCGCCGACGTCATCAAGGTGGAGAAGGTGCAGGGCGGAGATCCGACACGTAATGAAATGAACGACGTGGATGGCTCGTACTCCCTGTACTTCCTTCAGCTCAATGCCAACAAGAAATCCATCACGCTGAACATGAGAGATCCGGAAGGCAAGAAAATCCTCGCCGAACTCCTGAAGAAAGCCGACGTGTTCGTAGAGAATATCGGCCCGGGAGACGTGGAAAAGCTTGGTTTCGGATGGAATGACGTACATGCGATCAATCCGCGTCTGATCATGGCGTCGCTGAAGGGCTTCAACAAGGGCAGCCGGTTCGAGCATGTCAAGGCGTTCGAGCCGGTCGCGCAGTCCGCGGGCGGTGCCGCTTCCACCACCGGCTGGTATGACGGCGAGCGCAATGTGCCCACGCAGTCCGGCGCCGCATTGGGCGATTCCAACAGCGGAATGCATCTGCTGATCGCCATTCTTTCGGCGCTGTTGCAGCGCGAGCATACCGGTGAGGGTTGCTATGTGTACCAGTCGATGCAGAATGCGGTGCTGAACTTGTGCCGTGTCAAGCTGCGAGACCAGTTGATTCTCGACCGTTTGGGCAAGCTTTCCTACTATGACTGCTACCCGAATTATGAGTGGGGCAAGCAAGGCAAAGCCATTCCGCGCGCAGCGAATGCGGAGGGTGGTTTGGTGCTTGGCTGGTGCTACCGCGCGAAAGGCTGGGAGCATGACCCGAACGCTTACGTATATATAGTGGTTCAACAGTCCAAGAAGGGCTTCGAGAATTTCTGCCATGCGATGGGATTCGAGGATTGGCTGACCGACCCGCGTTTCAATACCGCCAATGCGCGTGACGAGCATAAAACCGAGGTGTACCAGCGTGTTGAGGCGTACACCATGCAGTTCGACAAGTACACGCTGACCAAGGAATTGGGTGCGAAGGGCGTGCCGGTCGGCCCGGTGCTGGATTGGTATGAGTTGGAGAACGATCCTGATTTGAATGGGGATGGCACGATTGTGACCATTGACCAGCAGGATGCGCGCGGCGATTTCAAGACGATCGGCATGCCGTTTACGATGAGTAATTTCGTGCCGGATTACCAGCGTGCGCCGAAGCTGGGCGAGCATAACCGTGAGATTCTGCATGCGTTGGGATATGACGACGATCAGATCGCTTCGCTGCGCGATTCCGGTGTGATCGGCGGTAACGATGGTGTGCAGGCTGATTTGAAGTAACGCAAGTTAGCGCGCACTGGCGCACGAATAAGGGCGGATCACAAGATTCGCCCTTATTTGTTATGCGTCACATCCATTGCAGTCCACGCCCCGCACTTCCGCACACAATCCCATGTCTTACGTCTTACGGTTTACCGTCACAAAAAGCGCATGCAGTAACGGAACGTTGGAATTTCAACGTTCCGTTACTATATGCGCTTCGTGAGCTACAGTGAGGATACTGAATCAGCCCACGCAGAAGGGGACGAGCCAGATCCACAGCAGACAGGTGGCCGCGAATGCCACCGTGGCGACGGCCGTGGTCGAGGCGCCTTCTTTTACATAAATGTTGTAACGGCTGGAAATAATGATGCCTGAGAACGCCGGCGGCAACGCGACCGCCATCACCAGCATCGAAATCTTGTTCATGTCACCGCCCATGCCACACAACAGCGCCACGCCAAGGAACACTGCAGGCGTCAGAATCAGGCGGAAGAACGTGTTCCAGATGGTTTCCCAACCGAGCGAGAATTTCACCGTGGAAAGCGCGAGGCCCGCGGAAAGCACGGCCACACCGGAATTCGCTTTGGCGATCAGATCGAAGGTCGGCGCCACCTGGCTTGGCACATGAATGCCCACCAACACTAGGAAAATGGCCAATAACGACGCCCAGCAGATCGGTTGCTTCAGTGCGTCGAGCAACGCCTGCAGATTGCCGTTGCGGTTCTTTCCCGTATTCGACGTGCCATGCACCATAAGTTCGGCGGTTTTGTCGGTTGCGGCATCTCGCGCCGGGTCAAGCGTGATATCGCCTTTTGCATTGACCTTTGCATTGACCGCGTTTTCGGCCTGCACGCTAAGCTTCGCTCGGTCTTTGGCCTGGCCGAGGTTGATCAGATACATGCCGATCGGAATGGTCACCACGTTGACCACGATGGAAATAATGGCTATGACGAGATTCGTGCTGACGGTGTTGCCGTAAATCGGATCAAGCACAGCGAATCCAAGGAAACCAATCGTCGGAGATCCTGCGATCAGAGCACAGACGGACGCCTCCTGAATGCTGTGGTGGAACAGCAACCGGCACAGGTAATAGCTCACCATAAACATGACGATGACGCCGATGAAACTGATGGCGGTCAATGTTGCGTCTTTCGCAAGCATTGCACGGGTCGATTTGATGATGGACACAAATAACGCCGCAGGAAGCGCGATATTCAACACAAGTTTATTAAGTCCCTGCCGCTGATCGTCATCAAAATAACTGAATTTTCCACAAATATACCCTAATGCCATAATGACAATAATTGGCACGATGTCGTCAACAAGTATGTTTATCACTGTCGTTCTTTCTTTATATTTTTTCCATCTGCAATCTTCTGCAATATTGTTTGATTGCTGATATTCCGGATATTGCAGATACGTTGATCGGATCATTGGTTTTCAGGCAGAAAAAGTGGGCGCACGCATTCCACCGTTCGCACGCCCACATGTCATACCGACAGCCGATGCGCTACATGCGAGCGCCGGTCGCGTAGTCGTACATGGTGACTTCGGAATCAACGAGGGCTCCGACCACCGGCTTCGGATTCAACGCTCCGATATTGCCGGATTCCTTGCCCGCATACTGCGCGATCTGCACATGCACGAAGCTTGGCTTGCCTGATTCGACCGCCTCGCCGACCATGCGTTCGACTTCTTCCGGAGTGGTGGCGTAGTAACCTTTACCCCCGAACGCTTCGAGGACCTTCTCGTAATGCGCGTTGTAGGTAAGCGTCAGCGGCGACGGATCACCGTCCGCTCCAAGGTTTTCGAAGTCGCCGCGGTAGATACCGCCGTTGTTGAGCACCACGAAGGTGATGGGCAGCTGGTAGCGGCAGGCCACCTCCACTTCCATACCATCGAAGCCGAATGCGGAATCGCCGCCGATGTACAGCACTTTCTTGCCAGTGGAAAGCGCCGCGCCAATCGCATAGCCGGTGCCGCAGCCCATCACACCCCACGTGCCGCAGTCCAAACGATGGCGCGGTTCGAGCATGTCGATGATGTTGCGGCAATCATCGAGCGAATTGGCTCCCTCATTGGTGAGAATGAGATCTTCATGGTGTTTGTTGTACACCTTTTTGATGGCTCCCAAGGCGTTGAAATGGCTCATGGGCAGCTGATCGGATTGTTCGCGGGTTTCAAATTTCGCCACGTTTTTCGCGCTGGCTTCCTTCAGCATGTTCAGCCAGGTTTCGTCAGCTTTGAACGGGTATTCTTCCAGAGATCCGTTGAGCAGCGTCATGGCGGAACGAATATCCCCCACGATTGGTACGTCGATACTGCGCGTGTTTTCGATTTCTTCCGGATTGATGTCGATTTGGATGAATTTCACATGTTCGTTCCACGTTTTGCCCTGGCCGAACGACAGCATCCAGTTGAGTCGCGCGCCGACCAGCAATACCACGTCGGCGTTGCGTAGCGCGGTGGAACGGCAGCTTGCCGTGCTGTGTGGGTCGGTATCGGGCACTACGCCTTTGGCCATGGACATTGGCTGGAATGGAATATCCGTTTTCTTGACGAATTCGCGGATTTCCTCTTCGGCGCGGGCGATTGCGGCGCCTTTGCCGATCACCATGAGCGGACGTTCGGCCTGCTGCAGCAATGCGAGCGCCGCGTCGATGGATTCGCGTGCCGGCACCATGGCAGGGGCCGGGTCGGTTGCCGTCCACATCAGGCGGTCGGCTTCGCTTTGGCTCAGGGTCTGTGCCACGGTGTCATCGGGGAAATCGATGTACACCGCGCCTGGGCGTCCTGAAGAGGCGATATGCATGGCACGGGCCACCGCGAGCGGAATATCTTCGATGCGGTCGATGCGCAGCGAAGCCTTGCAGAACTGCTTGGCGTAGTTCATCTGGTCGAGGCCTTCGTATTCGCCTTCCTCAAGGTCGACCACATGGCGGGTTGAGGAGCCGCCGATCATGATGACCGGATAGCCGTTCACCGTGGCTTCCAGCAGTGCCGGTAGACCGTTGAGGAATCCAGGAGCAGATACCGTCAACGTGACAGCCGGCCGACCGGTGATGAATCCGTCGGCCGCGGCCGCGTTCACAGCGTCTTCCTCATGGCGCATGCCCACGAATCGCATACCCATACCCTGCGCGATGCGCGCGAAATCGGTGACGGGAATGCCGACCACGCCATACATGTTTCGTATGCCGTTGGCCATCAGCACCCGCGCCAGATAATGCGGCGCATCGGTGACCTTCCGATCATCGGCTCCCTGCCGTTCGGCATCCGCACGCATGCTCGCGACCATCGTTTCATCTGCATGTTCTTCTGTCATCGCAACCTCCATTCGTATCGACGACGCCATGATTGTAGATACGTGAAAATGGGAGTTCGTCAGCAGAAAAATCTGTTCGTCTGCGGCTTAATTTCAACGTTTTCAGCATGATATAGACGTATTCTCACGCACATGCGGAATATATTGCAGCTGAAATATCGCAACTCTCATCGAGAAGCCTCACCTCCGCGAGACGACATCATCGCCGCATATCATCGTCGCCGTACCGCATACAGCATGAACGCCCCGCAGCACATCACGGCAGCCGCCAAACCCAACACCAGCCCCATCGGACTTCCTGTCTGTGGCATTTCCTGATCGGGGGCATAAAGGTTATCGACATTGAACGTCAGCAGGCTATCCTCACGTTCCACCACATCGTTCAGCACCATCATTTTCTGCGCGGTGACGGCCTCATCCAATCCCACGGACTGGTATCCGACCTTGATATTGACCTCGCCGGCACCCGTTGCATGCCAATACACGGTGGTTCCCTCCGGTTCGGCCCAGCCGACTGCCGTGGGCTCGTCGTCCTCGTCGAACACGGCCGGACCTTCGATCGTCGCCGTGAATACGCCCTCGACCGGCTGGCCACTCGCATCCAGCAACTGCACGAACAGGCTTCCGGACCGCAATCCCTGCCGATCATCACGCGTCACCCTCGAAGAAACCGGCAGCTTGTTCGCGGCCTCCTCCCAAAGCTCGTTGACCTTGCTTTCCAGCCCGCCCATCACCGAGAAGAGGTATTGCTCATGCCTGACCCACACCTTTTGGTCGTCATAGTTGCGGTGCACCAGCACGCCGATCGCCGCATACGTGAGCACCGGTTCCCCGTCATGTTGATATTCGGACAGCAGCCATGCGAGGCGCCGCGCCGCTTCCGTATTTTCCACGGTGGTGGTTTCGGTGACCTTATAGTCGGTCATGCTTTCGATTTGCCGGCAATAATAGAATTTGCCCGATCTCGATTCCGCGTTCACCCCGATCACATACGGTTTTCCATCGAGAAAATAGTTGTAATGCTTGCCGTTCGCGCGCAGCAGCTGTTCGGCGGCCAGCGCGGCCGGGCAGGTCATTCCCACGATTATGATGCAGGCCGCCAATACCGCGGCCAGAATCGCAAGCGTATGTCGTTTCATCGCATTCATCGCATCGTCCTTTCGATATGCACATCGTTGTTGTCGTAATTCAACAGGCTTGCATACTTGCGATTGCCACATGGCCTTTTTCAAGGGTTGTGGTCGGAGGACGTTCTTTTTGCCGTTTTTGTGGACAACTTCGCTTGTCAGCAAACGTAACTTATCCACAAAAAACGTTTTACCAATCGTAGGTAAACAAGTTATCCACAAAGGGTGGAAAATCGCTGGTCGGAAGATAGTTCACCCAAATCCACCTTTTCTCCTCTATAATCGGCGGTATGGCAGAAGAAGATAAGAGCGCGGAACCGCGCACCACCGCAACCAAGCAACCAGCCGTCAAGAAGACGACCGCCAAAAGCGCGGCCGCCAAAACGGCATCAGCAACGTCTCAGACGCCTAGCAAGCGCACCGCCGCAGCCAAAAAGTCCACGGCATCCACCGCTCGCAAGCGCACCACCAAAGCGAAGACCGCCGCACCGCAAACGGTCGGCGAAGCCCCAGCCCCCGTCATCGAACGCACCAGCCCCGAACAGTTCGGCCGCGTGAACGTGCTCGACATCACCCCGAACGTTGAGAACGGCCTGTTCCCGGCACGCGTGGAGCTCGGCGAAGCATTCAACGTCACCGCCCAAGTGTTCATCGAAGGCCGCACCAAGGCAGGAGCGACCGTGTCCGTGCGCAACGCACGCGGCCGCGAGGTTGAACGTTTCGCCATGACCTGCACCAATCCGGGCCTCGACCGCTGGGAAGCCATGGTCAAGATCGGCGAACACAGCGATCTGAAGCCGTGGGATGCCGATTATGCCGCCGTCAAGCGTCAGCTGGGCGAATGGCAGATCGTGGTCGAAGGCTGGGAAGACACCTACCAGTCCTGGCTGCACGACGCCGCCATCAAGGTTAAAGTGAATGACGACGTGGAGAATGCGCTGGAATCCGGCGCACAGCTGCTCGCACGTTGGGCTGACGCGAAGGATTCCAAGCTTTCCGCAGCCGACAAGAAGGTGCTGCGCGACGCCGCCAAGACCATGGAAAACAAGTCGCTGAGCGCCGAAGAGCGTCTCGCCGCAGTCCAGAGCAGCGACATCGAGCAGCTGCACGAAACCAACCCGTTGCGCGACGGCCTGTCCGAGTCGAATCCGCAGCGTTTCCGTGTGGAACGCCCGAAGTCCAGCTTCGCCTCCTGGTATCAGTTCTTCCCACGTTCCGAAGGAGCCTACTACGGTGAAGACGGCAAGATCGTTCCCGGCAACCTCAAGACGTCGATCGCCGGCTTGGAACGCGCCGCAGCCGAAGGCTTCAACATTGTGTATTTGCCGCCGATCTTCCCGATTGGCGTGACCAACCGCAAGGGACGCAACAATTCCCTGGTAGCCGGCCCGAACGATCCGGGCTCCCCGTTCGGCATCGGCTCCGAACTGGGTGGCCACGACACCGTTGACCCGCAGCTTGGCACCATGGACGATTTCAAGGCATTCTGCGAGCGCGCCCACGAGCTGGGCTTGGAAATCGCGCTTGATTTCGCTTTGCAGTGCTCGCCTGACCATCCGTGGGTCAAGGCGCATCCGAACTGGTTCCGCACCAAGCCGGACGGCACCATCGCATTCGCAGAGAATCCACCGAAGAAGTATCAGGACATTTACCCGATCGACTTCAATGCCGACATGGAAGGCATCGAAAAGGAAGTCGAACGCATTATGGATCTGTGGGTCAAGGCGGGTGTGACGATCTTCCGCGTTGACAATCCTCACACCAAGCCGGTGCGTTTCTGGCAGGATGTGATTGCCGCCGTTACGAAAAAGCATCCGGAAGTGCTGTTCCTTGCCGAGGCGTTCACCCGCCCGGGCATGATGCGCGCGCTGAGCTATGTGGGCTTCACGCAGTCGCACTGCTACTTCCCGTGGCGTAACACCAAGGAAGAGCTCGAAGAGTACCTCGAAGAGACCAACGGCAATGGCGGCTTCTACCAGCACAACACGTTCTGGCCCACCACTCCGGATATTCTCACCGCCTACGTGCGCGACAACGGCATTGCCGGCCATGCGGTGCGTGCGGTGCTCGCCGCTATGGGCAGCCCGAGCTGGGGTATTTACAACGGCTACGAGCTGATCGAAAACAAGCAGCGTCCGGGCTTCGAAGAGCAGATCGACAACGAGAAGTACGAAGTCAAGGTGCGCGATTGGGACAGCACCGAAAAGTACGGCATCGCCGAACTGCTGACCTCGCTCAACAAGATCCGTGACACTCACCCGGCTTGCCGCAGCTACCACAACCTGCACATTCTGCCGAGCGACGACGCGGGCGTGATCGCATTCCTGCGTCAGACTCCGGCCGAACTGACCGGTACCGGCAAGGCAGATACGGTGATCGTGATCGTGAACCTCGACGGACACAACGCGCACCAGTCCATTGTGCACATCGAGCTTGGCGACTTCGGTTTCGCCACCGACAAGCCGCTCAAGGTGCATGATGAGCTGACCGGCCGCGACTTCGAATGGGGTTACGACAACTACGTTTCGCTCGCCCCTTGGGCCGACGTGGCACACGTGCTCACCGTAGTCGAAGACTGATTGAGCCTCAATCGATCTGATTAATCTCGGTCAGCTCGACTAGAAATTCGTTTCGATTCATACCACAATACCGGTTCCACTTCGGTGGAAAGCGGTATTGTGGTTACTGATAATGCAAACTGCCCAATCTCAAGGAGAAATGACATGGCAGAAACCTTCAACGTCGTGGTGGAAATTCCGCGCGGCTCCAAGAACAAGTACGAAGTGGACCACGAGACCGGCCGCGTGTTCCTGGACCGCACCCTGTTCACTTCCATGGGTTACCCGGATGACTATGGCTACATCGACGGCACTCTGGGCGAGGATGGCGATCCGCTCGACGCGCTCGTCATGATCCCGAACTCCGTGTTCCCGGGCTGCGTGGTGGAATGCCGCGCCGTTGGCCTGTACCACATGGTCGACGAGGCTGGCGGAGATGACAAGGTACTGTGCGTGCCGGCTGACGTACGTTTCGACGACATCAAGGATGTCGAAGACGTTTCCGAGTACCACAAGGCTGAAATCAAGCACTTCTTCGAGCAGTACAAGGCTCTGGAGCCGGGCAAGGAAGTGCTGCCGGGCGATTACTGGACCGGTGCCGCCAAGGCCGAGGAAGAAATCGTGGCCGCCCGCAAGCGCCTCGAAGAATCCGAGAAGTGATTTCCACGCCTTTCTAGATAGCTTTAGGTAGCAATCCAAGGAAAGCCCGTTGACGTACGCACTCGCACACGTCAACGGGCTTTTGCATACCTTCCAACGTCCAGATTCCGCCAGTCACTGGAAGAATCCTCCCGCAAACCAGCCCCTCAGCGGGCAAAAACCTCCACTCACTGGAACAATCACCCCACTAACACGGCTTCCAGCGGACAAATTCCCCCAGTCACTGGAAGAAAATGCCCGCAAATCAACTTCTCAGCGGGCAGATTCCTCCACCGATTGGAGGAAAACGGACAAAACCATACCCTCCAAGTGTCCAGATTCCTCCAGCGAGTGGAAGAAACAGCCCGCAGACGGGATACACTCATACTGCACGCGCATATTCGCCGGGGCCGCTATAGTGGAACACGTAATTCACGGCATGCGAACAGTATTCGCAGAATTCAAAGCCCGCTGGCTGGCGCGGCAGTTCTATGTCGGTACCCCTAGGCGTAGGCGGACGTGAGACTCCGTCGAGGCCCATCCCGTGGGAAACCGGCGGGATGAACCTATATACCAGCTATGTTGATTCAAACATTACTTATTGCCGTTTCCGTATCGATGGACACATTCGCCGTTTCCATCGGCAAAGGTCTCACCGTCAAAAAACTACGCGGCCTCGACGCGTTCAAAACCGCCCTCTGGTTCGGCGGATTTCAGGCGCTTTTCCCACTGCTCGGCTATTTCGCCGCCTCCACGTTCAGCAAATACGTGACCGCCGTCGACCATTGGATCATTTTCGGCCTGCTCGCCCTCATCGGCGGCAACATGGTGCGTGAAGCATTCGAAGAGGATGAAGAGAACGCCAAGGAAACCGCTGATTTCGATTGGAAGCACATGCTTCCGCTCGCCGTGGCCTGCAGCATCGACGCATTCGCCGTCGGCGTCAGTTTCGCATTCATGTCGTTGAACATTTGGATTTCAGTGATCATCATCGGCATCACCACCGGCCTGTTCTCCGCAGCCGGTCTGTATATCGGTCGCGCGTTCGGCTCGCGCTGGCAGAAGCCCGCACAGATCGCAGGTGGCGTCGTGCTTATTCTAATCGGCGTGAAAGTATTGCTGGAACATCTCGGATTCCTCGCATAATAATCGCAAATCAGATATACAAATAAATATACAAACTTACAGTAAAAGCCCGTAATCGCACATGATTATGGGCTTTTACATTACCGCTTACCGCAAATACTTGCGATTATTTTCCTGCGCTTTCGCGTTTTCTCGCGATTGCAGGAATCACACTATTAGAACATGACGGTCGCGTACGATGCGATACCGACCACAATTCCGGAAATCATAACCGGCAGCAGCGCAATGCCGATCCACGGATTCTTGGATTGCGGATCGGGATCGGCATCACGATTCCACCAATACGAACACGCGTCAAGCGCGATAATCAGCAACAACGCCACAATCACCGCAACAGCCCACGCCGTCGTCGAGCCATAATCGGTGGAAGCCGCGTTTTCGCCGGAACGAATCGGCAGCAGCGTCGATAGGAAGCACCAGCCCGCGCTGCCAATCATGGCAACGCCTTCCACAACATTGTGCGACAGCGAACGAATCAGATGCGTACGGTTCTCACGCGCCATCTGACGCCCGAACGAAACCACAATCAGCAGGATCAGCAGACCGCCGACGCCGACGATCCAGCCTTCCTGCATCCAAAACGTGTCTTCGTCACCCAAACCGGCAGGGAAAATCGCACGTCCGAGCATCATCGTCGTGGCACACACCACGGAAAGCAAGCCCGCAATCACGGAAATCGCATGCCCCGCAACACCATCGCGGAACGGGTTGAACACGGCAAGCAGCGCAATCATCGCCACGGAAGCCACAACCGTGAACGACACGATTGCGGGCTCTTCCGCATTCCCATAGGAAATGCCGGGAATCAGAGCAAGCACAACCAGCACCACATATGCGGCGATTTGGACGGCAAACACCTTGCCGAACGAGGCTTTCTGAGCCGACTTGACGGCAACTTTTTCAGAGGCGGTCATTTCGTCCCCTTTTCATGATTTTCCATAATGTGGTCATTACGTATGCGATACCATTAAATGTAGCCGCAAGTGTCCACATAGTTCAGATAAAATTAATGAAACGCCGACAACACACAACAAGAGTACAATCGCGGCAACGATACAAAACCAGTACAAGAGACAAAGGGAGCTAACGTGACGGATCTGACGCTTATGACGTTCGCTAGCGACCCAGCTACCGTGCTTCCTTCTCTGGCGCTGCTTTCCCACCGCGTACGCGTGCTACCAATGGACGCGGCAAGTCTGGTGAAAATGCCGGAAAACACCATTCTTTTTCTGGATGCGCGAGATGATCTGGCCACGGCGAAAACATTGTGCCGCCTGATTCATGCATCCGGACTGTCCACGCCGATCGTGCTCGTCCTCACCGAGGGTGGCTTCACCGTGGTCAATTCGCAGTGGGGCATCGCCGACGTGGTGGTGGCGTCCGCTTCCCCGGCCGAAGTTGAGGGGCGTCTTCGCTTGGTATCCGAGCGCGGCAACTCGCCGGTCAATGCGGTTTCCGGTTCCGGAGAATCGGGCGTGCAGAACGAAGACGGCATGATCCACTCCGGAGACCTGGTGGTGGACACCAACGGCTATACGGCAAGTCTGCATGGGCATCCGATCGACTTGGCATACAAGGAGTTCGAGCTTCTCAAGTACCTCGTGCAGCATCCGGGACGCGTGTTCACCCGCGCGCAGCTGCTGCAGGAAGTGTGGGGCTATGACTATTACGGCGGCACCCGCACCGTCGACGTGCATATCCGTCGTCTTCGCGCCAAGCTGGGCGGCGAATACGAGCATGTGATCGGTACCGTGCGCAATGTCGGCTATCGTTTTGATCCTCCGGAAGAAGAGGAAGGCGAGGCGGCAGCCAAGGACGCCGCAGCCCACAACGCTTCGAGCGAAAACTGATTGTCGCACTATTCGCATTGCAAGCATTGCCTGCGATTTGCGATGCTTGCGATTGCCACGATACTTGCGATCTGACTGTCGGCTATCTCACTTTCGTACGCGCGATTGCATATTCATGCGACGGTAGACTGGTGCCATGCCCCGGGAATCGAAACAAGCGCGACTGTCACGCATGCATCAGGAATACGCCGTATTGTGCGAGGAGATTCCGCATCCGAAGTGCGCGCTGAATTTTTCAAACCCGTTTGAGCTGCTGGTGGCGACCGTGCTAAGCGCGCAAACCACCGACAAACGCGTGAATATGGTCACACCGGAATTATTCGGCGAATATCCGGGACCGGCCGCACTTGCGAGCGCCAATCCCGAACACGTGGAAAGCATCATTCATTCCATCGGATTTCATCATACGAAGGCAAAGAACATCATCGGACTTTCTTACGCATTGTGCGAACGGTTCGACGGCGAGGTGCCGCAAACCATGGATGCTTTGACAAGTCTGCCCGGGGTCGGGCGCAAAACCGCGAACGTGGTGCTTGGCAATGCTTTTGGCGTGCCGGGATTCCCTGTCGACACGCATGTGATCCGTGTGACCGGGCGGCTGCGCTGGCGTTCGGACTGGGCGAGCGGCTCCCCCGACCCCAAAGCCATCGAACGAGAGATCACCGCCTGCTTCCCGCCCGAAGAGTGGACGGACCTGTCTCACAGGCTGATATTGCATGGTCGTGCCATATGCCATGCGCGCAAGCCCGACTGCCTCAACTGCCCCCTTAACGACACCTGTCCGAGCGCATTCGCAGCGTAACGCGCATGCCCGCTGTAGCCTGTGCCAACTAGACTCAGCACCATGGAAGACACCATGGAAGAAGAAAACGGGCGGGAAGCCAAGCTGAAAGCCGAAATCACGCGATGGCTGATCTTTTTCGGCGTCGCCATCATGCTCAGCGTCATGACCTGGCTGGGCTGGTCGCTGACGAACCGCAAAAATCCGATTACCTCCTTCACCACGCTCGTTTCCGACTCCTCCGTGGCCATCGGCATTCAGGGCAGCGCGCCGGAATCGCTCGACATCCGCACCGAACAGGGCACCGCGCTGGAGCAGGCGCTGCTCGAAAACGTGTACGAAACCCTGGTGTCACGCAGCGAAACCAACAAACTGCAGCCGTCAATCGCGAAATCATGGCAGATTTCCGACGACGGACTGACCTACACGTTCACACTCAACAGCAACATGACCTTCGCCAACGGCCATAAACTCGACTCGTCCGACGTGGTCTGGTCGCTGCAAAACGTCATCAACAACAATTACGTGGGATCCGACCAACTTGGTAGTCTCAAGGAAATCACCAATCCCGACGAAAAAACGGTGGTCATCACCCTCAATCAGCCGCATCCGTGCCTTCTGCGCGCGTTGAGCGGGCGTGCCGGCATTGTTTACGATGAGGAAAGCACGGCGAATTACGGCAAGAAAGCCGTGGGATCGGGACCGTTCACCGTGGAAGCCTCGTCGAAAACACAGATCGTGCTGCAGCGCAACGACTCGTATTGGGGCACCAAAGCCGCCGCATCGCAAATAACGCTGTATTACTACGCTTCCGAAGATTCGCTGGTCAGCGCCATGGAAGCCAAGAAAATCAGCATGGCATTGCCGTTGAGCGCGTCTGCCGCCGATGAGCTCAACCAGCAAAGCGGCATCAACTCCGACAGCGGCATCAGCTTCGACAAAGTGATGCTCGCCTTCAATAACGGCACCGAAAGCCCGTTCTCCGACGAGCAGATCCGCAAAATGACGAGATACGCCATCGACGCGCAGACCATCGCCAAAGACGCTCCGGACGCCTATTCGCCGCTCGGAGGCCCGATAAGCCCGCTGGAAGACGGGTATGAGGATCTGAGCGAACTGTTCCCCTACAATCTTGAGCAGGGCCAGCAGATGCGCAGCTATTTCGGCGCATACTATATCGCCGATATCGATCTGCTGGTGCCCAAGGAATATGAGCAGATCGGCAACACCGTGAAATCGGCGATCGAACAGCTCAATATCGGCGTCAATCTGGAAGTGCTCGATTCCGCGGCGCAAGTCACGGAACGCATGAACGCGGGCACCTACAATATCGCGCTCACCACCATGAGCGGCGAAAACGATGCGAGCGTATTCACCGACGGCCAAAGCGTGTTCCATTATGAGAACGGCGATGTGCAGCAGGCATATGCGGACGCGATGGCGGCCACCAATGATGACGATTATCAGGCACGCATGCGCACGTATGCACGCGCCGTCAGCGAAAACGCGGCAAGCGACTGGCTGTACACGCGCAAGAATTTCATGGCGGTAAGCGACCAATTGCAGGGATATCCGAAAAATCTGACCGACCGTCTGCTGCCGTTGAGCAGAGTGAAGTTGCAGTGATTTTCCCGCGATTGTCAATCAATCGCCGAACACTGCGGACAATCCGTGTGTTGCGCTGATTTTCTTGCGATTTCGGCATTCGGCTGCAGTTCCGTAAGTTGTCACATTCGCTTTCTAGACTAGCGTTTATGACTGAAAGCCAAGATACTACCATCAACGCGAACCTCACGCCGCTGCCCGACAAGGTCGGCGTGGACGGTCTCGAAGACAAGTGGCGCGAAGTCTGGGACGAAAGCGAAGTCTACAAGTTCCAGGGCACCCGCGACCGCAAGGCCGTGTATTCCATCGATACCCCGCCGCCCACCGTTTCCGGCCACCTGCACGTGGGCCACGTGTTCTCGTACACGCATACCGATGTGATCGCGCGATTCAAGCGCATGAACGGCTACGACGTGTTCTACCCGATGGGCTGGGATGACAACGGCCTGCCAACCGAACGCCGTGTGCAGAACTATTACGGCGTGCGTGTGGACACCTCCCTCAAGTACGATCCTGATTTCGTGCCGCCGTTCGAAGGCACCGATGGCAAGAAGATCGACGCCAAGGATCAGGTTCCGATCTCCCGTAAGAACTTCATCGAACTGTGCGAGAAGCTCACCGCCCAGGATGAGAAGCAGTTCGAGGCGCTGTGGCGTTCCCTCGGCCTGTCCATCGACTGGACGCAGACCTACCACACCATCGGCGAGCACCCGCAGCGCGTGGCCCAGAAGGCGTTCCTGCGCAATCTGGCCCGCGGCGAAGCGTATCAGAAAGACGCTCCGGGCCTGTGGGATGTGACCTTCCAGACCGCAGTGGCCCAGGCCGAGCTGGAATCCCGCGAATATCCGGGCTTCTACCACAAGGTGGCCTTCCGTTTCGAAGACGGCACTCCGATCTACATCGAAACCACCCGTCCGGAACTGCTGGCGGCCTGCGGCGCACTGATCGCGCATCCGGATGACGAGCGTTACAAGCAGTATTTCGGCCAGTACGTCTACTCCCCGCTGTTCCACGTGAAGGTGCCGATTCTGGCGCACAAGGCCGCGGAAATGGACAAGGGCGCTGGCATCGCCATGTGCTGTACGTTCGGTGACGTGACCGACGTTGAGTGGTGGCGTGATCTGAACCTGCCGCTGCGTTCCATCATCCAGCGCAACGGACGCATCGTGATGGACACCCCGGACTGGATCGAAGACGAGGAAGGCAAGCGCGTCTTCCAGGAAACCGCCGGCAAGACGACATTCTCCGCACGCAAGATCATCGTCGACGCACTGCGCGAATCCGGCGATCTTGACGGCGAGCCGACTCCGACCAAGCGTATGACGAACTTCTACGAGAAGGGTGACAAGCCGCTCGAAATCGTCACTTCCCGCCAGTGGTATCTCAAGAACGGCGGCACCGATCAGAAGCTGAACGCCGAACTGATCGAACGCGGTCGCGAACTGAACTTCCATCCTGATTTCATGCGCGTGCGTTACGAAAACTGGGTGAACGGCCTGAATGGCGATTGGCTGATCTCCCGTCAGCGCTTCTTCGGCGTGCCGTTCCCGCTGTGGTATCCGGTGAAGGAAGATGGCACCGCCGATTACGATCATCCGATCGTGCCGAGCGAGGACCGCTTGCCGATCGATCCGACCGACGATGTGCCGGAAGGCTACAGCGAGGACCAGCGCGACGTGCCCGGTGGCTTCACCGCCGAACCTGACATCATGGATACGTGGGCGACCTCGTCGCTCACCCCGCAGATCGTGACCCGCTGGGAAGAGCCAGGCGAAGAGAACCAGGCGATTTTCAACGCCACCTTCCCGATGGACCTGCGTCCGCAGGGTCAGGACATCATCCGCACCTGGCTGTTCTCCACCGTGGATCGCGCGCATCTCGAGAACAAGTGTCTACCGTGGGCCAATGCCACCCTGTCTGGATGGATTCTTGATCCGGATCACAAGAAGATGTCGAAGTCCAAGGGCAACGTAGTTGTGCCAGACAAGCCGATCAAGCAGTTCGGCGCCGACGCGGTGCGTTATTGGGCCGCTGCGGCACGTTTGGGCCTGGATGCCACCTACGACGAAGGCCAGATGAAGATCGGCCGCCGTTTGGCCATCAAGCTGCTCAACGCCACCAAGTTCGCACTGGCCATCGGCCGTGAGGATGAGAACCACCATGTGGGCGCTCCGGCAACCGCAAGCTGGAACCCTGCCGACGTGACCGAGCCGCTGGACCGCGCAGCCATGGCCAAGATGGCCCTCGTAGTGCGCGAAGCCACCGAAAGCCTCAACAACTACGAGCATTCCAAGGCTTTGGAAGTCATCGAAAACTACTTCTGGCAGTTCTGCGACGATTACATCGAGCTGGTCAAGAACCGCGCGTACGGCACCGCCGACGCCACCGGCCATGTGCCGAGCGAGAAGGCCGTGAAGTCCGCCCGCACCGCGCTGGGACTGGGCTTGGATGCCTTCGCACGCCTGCTGGCACCGTACCTGCCGTACGCCACCGAAGAAGTGTGGAGCTGGATGCATGAGGGCGAAGGCTCCGTGCACCACGCCGCATGGCCGAAGGCTGAAACGTACGATGCGGCCGCAGCAGCCGTCTCCCCGGAGCTGCTCACCCATGCCGGTGAAGCTCTGGCCGCGCTGCGTGGCATCAAGTCGAAGGCCAAGGTTTCGATGAAGACCCCGATCCTTTCCGTGCAGCTGGGCGTTTCCGATGAAGCGCGCAAATCCATCGAAAGCGCATTGGGCGATATCGCCGAAGCCGGTCGCGTGGTCGGACGCATCTCCTTCATGGGAGCGGCCGCCGCACTGAAGGCCGTCAAGGAAACCGCCGAAGCAGCCAAGGAAGCCGTCAAGGAGGCCAAGGCTGATGCCGAAGCCGCCATCGACGTGATTGTGGCCGACAGCGAACTTGGAGAGCCGCCGGCTAAAAAGCCGAAGAACTAATGGCAACTGTAGTGGAAACCGGCAGCCTTCGTGGCAAAGCCGTTCACTTCACCTGCAGACAGTCCACAGGACTGTCTGCTTAACGGCTCAGCCGGCTAAAAAGCCTAAGAGGGGATCTTCCGCGATTGGAAGGCCCCCTCTTTGTGTATCTGGATCCTATGTTCATACATTTTTATAAAACGGGAACTGCAAGCAGATATTGAGATTGCGCGGCCTTAGCAGGCTGCGATTGCACAGGCATATCCGGATACAGCTTCTGCAAAGCCTGCTGCAATATTTCGGCAGCGGCCGCAATTTCAACGGTCTCGTCAATCAAATCGCTATTATCAGGCACAATCAACGTGCGATTTCCGGAACCAGCAATGCCGTATGCTGCAATCGGCAACGCACTTGTCATCAACATTTCGGAAGATGCGGTTTTTCCTGTTGTTCCAGTATTTTCAGATGCGGAATCTACCGAATCGCCATCGCTGGATTTCTTTGATTCCACTCCCCCGACTTTCGCAACGTTCTTCGACGTGGTATCGGCAGCCGCGCCAAATGACGATCGCAGGCCGCCCGCGTAGCTCATCACATCATCCATGCTGATGGCGTTCTTGTCGTCCACCAAGCTGGCCGCAGTACCGTCGGAAGCGTTCTGCTGATTGGCCGCATCCGCCTGCGCGCGTTCCTCTTTGCGTTGGGCCTTGATACGTGCCCGCTCGGCACGGCCCGCAAGCGACGTCTCCGAAGCCGAGGCAAGTCCCATAGACCCCTTCAACGTAACTTCCGAACCATCGACAGTATCGTCGGAACTGGTCGAATCATCACCTGCATCAAGCTGATCCGCAAAACGAAGCACGATCTGGTGGAACGCACTGGCCTGACCCGTGTGCTCGCTCGCATCCGCCAACGCCTGCATCGCATCGTCAACCTTACTTGAAGCCGACTTCAACTTCTCATTGCCGTCAATGCTGTTGCGCACATCCGCAATCGCCTGAGATTCCAAGTTTTGCGCCGAACCTGCGGAAGCCCCCAATTCCTTAAGCCGAGCGGTGTACGCGTCGGTGAAATCCATGGAATACGGAATCATCGCCGAAGAAAGCTGCGACTGGCCGGCACTGTAATCCTTGGCGCCGCGCTGCTGCTCCTCGCCCGCACGCTTGTTGAGTTCCGCCACCAAACCGGATGTGCCACGCTGTTCGATGGTGCGAATCACCTCGTTCACCGCGTCGGCGGCACCCGTATGTCGGTATGCGGCGCTCACATCGTTGACCGCGTTGGCCAGATCGACCACGGACTGCGCCACCGCAGTATCGCCGTTCAATTCGGCCGCGGTGCCGAGAATGGCGGTAAGTTGCGTGGTATCGCCAATCGATCCGGAAAGATGCGTCGTATACGAGCCGACGTACGCGTCGATATACCCGTTGAACGCCTGCTCATGTTCCTGCTCACGCTGGGCGATGGTCGTTTCGGCAAGCTCCTTTTCATGATCGCGCAGTTGTTCGAGCTGCGCGATGAGCTCATGGTTGCGTTGCGATCCGACATTCGTCAAACCATCCACCAATGTGGATGCGCGATCGGTCAAACTGGTGAGATTGCCATAGCAGCCAGTTCTTTCGGAATCGCAGGCAACAGCGGCGACAGACAGCGAACTCATAGTGAAGTTTTTCGCAGTCACATACGTATGAATCGTAAGATCCTCACCCGGCTTGCCTACCGCAGCGACCAATGTCGACGAATTGCCGGCAGACACAAGCACGCCTTCGTCTGAGGTCGCGTCATTGCCGACGCGGTTGGGAATGGTGAACGCGACGATCGGCGTCAGATCAGCCGTTTCCTCCGGTCGTTCCGATTTCAGATCGATGCGGATGCCGACCACGCCCGATGCACCGGAAATCTTGGATGCGCTGACGGTCGGACCGTCCAAAGTAAAGGTCGCCGTTATATCCCACGGCAGTTCCACACGCTCTTGCGGCACGCGCTGCGAAGACGTCGCGCCCTCATCTGCATTCATGTCCGTATCAGTTGCAGAAGCGGCGTCACTCGTCAAATACAAGCGGCCCGGCTCATCAACGGACTCATATGCGCTCATCACATCGTGCGAGGCCACCGCCGAGACGTACTCGCCGTTCCGACGCACCGCATCAACCACATTCGAAACCCCGACCGCGCATACGGGAGCCGCCGAAACCAGCGTTACCGCAATGGACGCAGCCAGCATGTGCCGCAGATGGACACTCGCCACACGCATATCACGCTCATCACGCGTGCTATCGGCATGATGGGCACAAGATGCACGAAACGCAACAGAACGACGCATGCCGAGCCTCTCAATCGCAATCAAAACAACGTTCCAAAGCAATCAATGTAGCGCGCGGCATGCCCCGGCAAGAAACGATTTCGCGGAAAACAGACAGGTCAGGCGAATACGTCGAGCACACCCGGATCGACGCCGTTCTCGGCGATGCGCTTATGCCTGCGCTTGGCTTCGGTCACCACGAATTCGCGATACATTTCGGCTATGTCGGGATCCAACCCGGCATCGACAGCAATGCGGTGCAACCGTTCGATCTGGTAATCCTCACGCTTGTAATCGGCCGGCGCGAAACCCGCGCGGGCTTTCAGCACACCCACTTGGGACGTGTATTTGAAGCGTTCCGCCAATAGGGAAACGATGGCCGTGTCGACATTGTCGATCGACTGGCGCAATGCAGCGATTTTCGCCACGGCATCGGCGACCTCTGGATTGCTTTGCGCGGTGCCCGCATCGATGACGGTTTCGGTTTCATGATCTTCTTCTGGCCGAAGCCAGTCATGTTCGCTATCGCTCATGCGTACAAGACTACCGCGCGCATGTCACTTGGAGAAGTACCGTTGCAGCACAATCGTGGTTTCCGTGCTCACCGGCACCGTTTGGTGGATGACGTTCAGCAGATCCTCAAGCTTGCTTGGCGAGGCTGCGCGCACGGTCAGCATGTAGCTGGGTGACCCAGCCACGGAATCGCACGACATGATGCCTTCGATATCCTGCAATTTGGCGGGAATCTCGGCTTCCTTGGAATAATCGATCGGCGTGACCGCAATGTAGGCACGTACGGCGAGGCCACGCTTTTCATCGTCGATAACGGCCTTGTAGCCGAGAATCACATTACGACGTTCCAGTTTCTGCACGCGCGATTGCACCGCGGAAATCGACAGTCCCGTAGCGTCCGAAAGCTGAGACAGCGTAGCGCGGCCGTCTTTCTCCAGCATGCTGAGAATGGTCTCGTCGATATCGTCGAATTGGCCCACGCTCGCATGCGTGGTGTCGGGTTCGTTGCCATTGCCTGTCATAGATGCCCCTTTCCAACAAGCATTCTGCATCAGTCCGGTAGGACCGACTCCCCTATGCAGCTCACGTTTCCGTCCATTACCATACCCACCCCAACACACAATCCGTCAACTGCATTTTCGTAACATTTCCAACGAATTTCGATTTTCAATCATTTTTCTCCTATTTTTTCATATACCCCCTATATAGCAATACTATTTTCGTCTTTTTACTTTCGATTTCGTATTTTTCCGTGCGTCGGTTTTTACATACCGTATGTCCACAACGTGATCATCCACATTGCCGAATCGTGCGGAACTTTCGAAAAACAATCGAAACGCATTCGAAAGTAGTTGAAAACTGCAAAACGGAAAGACAGCCGAACAGAAAGACAGCCGAACAGAAAGACAGCCGAACGAAACAAAAGGGCCGCATGGCGATTGTCATACGACCCTTGGATGCGTAACCGCAGATTGCGATTACCTGCGATTAGCTGTTGCCGTTATTCGCGGTATTGCCGCTCTGCTGGATCAGCGACGCCATGAAATCACGGTTGGTCGCGGTCTTCTTCAGACGCGGCACAAGCGTCTGGTAAGCCTGCTCAGGCTCCAGACCGCCAAGCAGACGACGCAGACGGTAGATGATCGGCAGCTCCTGCGGATCGGTGATGAGTTCCTCGCGACGGGTGCCGGAAGCGTTCACGTCGATGGCCGGGAACAGGCGCTTGTCTGCCAGTTCGCGGCTCAGGCGCAGCTCCATGTTGCCGGTGCCCTTGAACTCCTCGAAAATCACCTCGTCCATCTTGGAGCCGGTTTCCACCAGTGCGGAGGAGATGATGGTCAGAGAGCCGCCGTTTTCGATGTTACGAGCGGCACCGAAGAACTTCTTCGGTGGGTACAGCGCCTGGGCATCCACACCACCGGAAAGAATACGGCCGGAAGCCGGAGCGGCGATGTTGTAGGCACGGGCCAGACGGGTCATGGAATCAAGCAGCACCACCACGTCCTGGCCAAGCTCCACGAGACGCTTCGCGCGTTCGATGGCGAGTTCGGCGACGGTGGTGTGGTCGGAGGCCGGACGGTCGAAGGTGGAGGAAATGACCTCGCCCTGCACCGTACGTTCCATATCGGTGACCTCTTCCGGACGTTCGTCCACGAGCACGACCATCAGGTGGACTTCCGGATTGTTGGTGGCGATCGCGTTGGCGATGTTCTGCAGGGTGATGGTCTTGCCGGCCTTCGGCGGAGACACGATCAGGCCACGCTGGCCCTTGCCGATCGGCGCCACGATGTCGATGAGGCGGCCGGTGAGCTTGTTCGGCGCGGTTTCCTGCTTCAGACGCTCCTGCGGATACAGCGGAGTGAGCTTGTTGAACTGCGGACGGTTCTGTGCGGCCTCCACGGTCATGCCGTTGATGGAGTCGATGGACTGCAGCGGCACGAACTTCTGACGCTGGTTGCGGCGGTCGCCCTCACGCGGGGTACGGATGGAACCGTGCACGGCATCACCCTTGCGCAGCCCATACTTCTTGACCTGGCCCATGGAAACGTACACGTCGTTCGGACCCGGCAAATAGCCGGAGGTACGCACGAAAGCGTAGGAATCGAGCACGTCGACGATGCCCGCGACAGGCACGAGATCCTCTTTCGGCTCCTCGTGACGCTGTTCGCGTTCAACATTGCGATCCGTGCGCTCGTTGCGCTCGACGCGATCGTTACGCTCGTTGCGATCATTGTTACGGTCGCCGGTACGGCCACGACGCTCGTCACGCTCGTCATAATCGCGGTCACGGCCACGCAGGCGACGGCCACGACGATCCACGCGGTCACCCCTATCGCTGACGCGACCGCGACCACGACGCGCGAAATCACCGTCTTCAGCCTCGTCACGACGTTCGTCATCATCACTGCCCTGCGAAGGCAACGTGGCGAGAATGTCATCAAGATCGCGCACAACGTCCTCATCCTTCGGCCCTTCCACCGCACGACGGCGACGGCGCGGCTCAACGTCGGACGCATCATCCTTACGATGGCGACGACGATCATCCTGCTTCGGCGAAGCATCGTCCAATCCCAGTTCGGCCAGCAGATCGGTGGCAGCGTCCGCATCACGGCGGCGACGGCGCTTCGGAGCCTCATCGATGCTGTCCAGGGCGTTCACCGCGGCCATGACATCGGCCGCCTCCTCGCTCGTCGGAGCCTCAGCCTGCTTGCGACGGTCAGCACGCTCGGTGCGCTCGGCACGTTCCATCTGTTCGGAGCGCTCCGCACGCTCAGCGCTATCAGCACGTCCGGCAAGGGTCTTCCTAACGGTTTTGGCCGTCTGCTTTTCGGACTGCTCAGCCTCGTTGGCTTTGCTTTCGGCAGCCTCGTTGGACTTGCCGGATTCCTCAGCCGTGTTCGCCGCGACCTCAGCGTCTGCGGTTTGGGCTTCAGCAGGAGCCACCGGAGCGGCCGGTGCAGCGGACTTCGGAGCTCGCACGGTCACACCGGCAGGCGCTTCACCGCCGGAACGAGCGGCCTGAAGCGTCGCGATAAGTTCCGGCTTACGCATGGTGGAGGTGCCACGAAGGCCCATCTGCTTGGCGAGCTCCTTGAGCTCAGGCAGTTTCATGTCTTCAAGATTCGGGCTGGTTGCCACTGGTTTTTGCCTTTCCCCTAGCTTTCGCAAGCACACGCCTGCAACAGCTGTAAAAAGAGATACGGAAATTTCCGCCACTGAAAGTCCGCCGCGAAATATCACGGTTTTCGAACTTCCCTAACCATACAACGTCATCCAGACCAACGCAACGTAGGCGTGCCAACGTATTCATGCCAATCAAGCATTCAAGTCAATGACAAATCGCAAATCACAATGCGAAAGACCCGCCATGCGATCACATGACGGGTCTTTCGCTTTACCACATGCTTTACAGCAACAGGTGCAGGTCTTGCCGGAACCTACTTTTCCTCGTGATAGCTCTTGTCGGTATTGACGGACCATACGTTCTTCTTGGACGTCTTGCCGTTCTTGATATTGCCGACGGCCTCGATTGCGGTGGCCATGGAATGATCCATGTTGTTGTAACGATGCTGGCCGTTGCGGCCGACGCAATACAGATTGCCGAAGGAATCGAGGTATTCCACGAGCTCAGGCATGCGATCGTAGGTGTCAAAATATGCCGGATACGCCTTCTTCACGCGCTCACGATGGGAGTCGATCACGTCTTGCGGACCGTTGATGATCTGCATGCGCGTAAGCTCCTGGATGGCGAACTTCTTCGCTTCCTCGTCAGACATGTTCCAGAAGGAATCGCCTTCTTCGCAGAAGTATTCAAGACCGATCCACACGGTGTTGTCAACGTCCTTGACCAGGTACGGGCTCCAGTTGTTGAAGATCTGCAAACGGCCGACCTTGTAGCCCGGATCCTGCACGTAAATCCAGCAATCAGGCACGATCGGCGGGTTGCCGAGGGTGGGAATGTCGGTGGTGTTCGACAGGCGCAGGTGCTTGACGAGCAGACCAACGGTCACGAAGTCGCGGTACGGCAGGCCGTTGGCGATTTCGGTCATGTCCTTCGGCGCGGGCTGGCTGGAAGCGTCCACGGCGTTGATGAGATCCTTGACGGGCATGGAGGAGATGAAGTCGTCCGCGGCCATTTCGGTGCGGTTGCCTTCGGAATCCTCATATACCACGGATGCGATCTTGCCGTCGGCCTGGCGAATCTCCACCACGTTCGCGTCGGTGATGACCTTCACGCCCGCGGCCTCGCAGTTGGCCTCGACGGTTTCCCACAGCTGGCCCGGACCATACTTCGGATACCAGAATTCCTCAATCAGCGAGGTTTCAACCTCAGCATTGCTGCGCTTCTTCGGCAGGAGCTTCTGGAACGCGTTCTTCAGCACGCCCATAATGCTCAGGCCCTTGACGCGCTGCGCACCCCAATCGGCGGAAATCTGGGACGGATGGCGACCCCACAGCTTCTCGGTGTACCCCTCGAAGAACATGGAATACAGCTTGCGGCCGAAACGATTGATGTAGAAGTTCTCCAGATTGTCTTCCGGCAGCTTGTGCACCATGGACTTCAGGTAGCTGAAGCCGGCAACAAGCGTAAGCTTCGGACCCATGGCCTTCAACGTGTTGGCGCTCAGGGAAATCGGGTAGTCAAAGAAGTGGCGGTTCCAGTAAATACGAGACACGCGATGACGCTTAAGCATCACCTTGTCTTCGACTTCCGGATCCGGTCCGCCCGGTTCCATATCGTGCTCGCGACCGAGCTTCTTGTCATCATAGCTTGGCGCGCCCTGCAGCGGCAGGACCCCCTTCCACCAATCCATGATGCGTTCGTCCTTCGAGAAGAAACGATGGCCGCCAATATCCATACGGTTGCCATCATGCTTGACGGTGCGGGAGATGCCGCCGAATTCGCGGGTCGCTTCCAACACAGTCACGTCGTAGTTCTCGGAGCCACCGTCCTTGACGAGCTCCCAAGCGGCAGTCAGGCCTGCAGGGCCACCGCCGATAATCACCACGGATTGCTTTTGCGTCACTTTGAGGTCTCCTTATGAAAACAAAAATCCCTGATAGTCTACCCGAGGGTAGGGAAACGAACACCGCAACTTGTGCGAATGCTTACAAAATCAAGCCAAGTCAGCCGGATATACGGCTATCGCATCATGCAAAACGCAATCATCAAACCGGCCGATGCACGACCCGACTGCGCGGCCAAAGCGCGCAACCACATTACGCAATCCAACTACGCGACCAGCAACCACACAACTGGCAACCGCGTGACCGGCAACTGCGCAACTAGATGGAATCAGGAATGTCAATATCGGTTTTCTGCACTTCCTCAACATTGACATCCTTGAACGTGACGATACGCACGTTCTTGACGAAACGACTGGAACGATAGACGTCCCACACCCAAGCATCAGTCAGGCGCACGTCGAAATACACGTCCTGGCCTGCGGAACGCACATTGAAATCGACCTTATTCGCCAAATAAAAGCGACGTTCCGTTTCAACAACATACGTAAACAGCTTGATTACGTCGCGATACTCCTTATACAGAGCCAGTTCCGCGTCGGTTTCGTAATTATCGAGATCCTCGGCGCTCATCACTTACCTTCCGTATCGCGCTTGCGACCACGACCAAGCGTGCGCCACCAAGCTTCCTTCGACGTCTTACGCTCGCCCGCCGTGTACGGCCAGCTGTTTTCGGCATCGGCATCGCCAGTAACGGACTTGCGATCATCATGCTCGCTTTGTCGCGCAGGTTCCGCGCCTTCCGCGTCCTTCCGCACAGCCTCGGCCACGTCACCAGCACCATCGGAAGAAGCTTTCTGCACGGATTGCGCAGCTGCCGCGGCATCGTTGACATCCGTACCTTCCGCATCATGCTTCGAAGCATTCTTCTCATTCAGTCGGATGGCAATGGAATGCTCGCGCGCGCTCAACGCTTCCTTGACGCCCGGATTATCTTCGATCACATGCATGCCGAACGCGTCAAGCGAACGGATCGGGTCGAACTCGTCAACCAGCGTGTCCATAACGATCAGATCCTGGTAACGGTTCTGCGAAGCGTTCCACAAGGCGTCGCGCGAACGACCGGACGGCACGAATCCCAACGACTGGTACACGGACACGGAACGCGTGTTCTGCTCGGGCACGGCAACCCAAATGCGATGCATGCCAAGGCCTGCCGGTTCCGGCGCAAGTCCGTACGTCATCACGCGCGGCATGATGTCACGCGAATAGCCACGGCCGCGGTAATCCTTGCCAAGCACCACCTGAATGCGCGCGGAACGAGCCCAACCGTCAATATCGATCAGGAAAATCATGCCAATCACATTGTCGGAATTCGCGGCATCGATCTCGCCATCGCCATCATGGTCGGCTTCGGTGATGATGGACCATGCGATCGTGCGACGCGACTCCGGATCCCCCACACCGGATTCGGTCGGCGTTTCGCCTTGGGACCATGCCACGGAACGACGCACCCACGCATGCACCGCGCCACGCTCGGCAACCCGATCCTTGCCGGTGATTCCGGAAGCGCCGATGTACGCCCCAATGGCGTCCATACGTTCAAGATCTTCGATCACGGACGGACGCAGATGCACCATCTCGCCCTTGATAGACGGAATGACGATGAGATCCGGCAATTCACGCGACTGCTGGTCCAACTGCTCCTGTGTCGCAGCCTCAACTTGTTCTGGCATTATTCCTGTCCCCTACATCATTGCAGGCACGACCGTCGCCGCACCCATACCGAGGGTATTGTACCCGACTGTATGCCAGCTGTGAATCCGCGCGGCGGCAATCGCTGTACATATTCCTCTACCAGCATAACCTGATGTTGAAGGACATGTCGGCAATCGTAAGAAAATGCGCTTCGCGATTATGCATTCTCTTTCTTTGAAATCCCTTTTCCGGAATAACGAAAAGAAAACGCACGTCCCAAGCTTTTTGGAACGTGCGTTTTCCTGCGATTCAACAATCGGCTGTAATCGTCAGCAATCGTTGTAAACGTTACTTGATCTTGCTCATCACGATCTTGGTGACGGCCTTTGCGTCAGCCTGACCGCGAGTGGCACGCATGACGGCACCAATGATGGCGCCCATCGGCTTCATATTGCCGCTCTTGAGCTTTTCAACGATGTCAGGATTGGCTGCGAGAGCCTCATCCACGGCCTTTTCGAGAGCGCCGTCATCAGACACGACCTGGAAGCCATGCTTCTTGACGACCTCATCCGGAGTGCCTTCGCCAGCAAGCACACCGGCGACGGTCTGCTTGGCCAGCTTGTCGTTGAGCTTGCCATCGGCAATCAGCTTCTCAACCTCAGCAACATCGGCCGGAGCGATCGGTAGCTCTTCGAGGCTCACGCCCTTGTTGTTGGCTTCACGGCTCAGCTCGCCCAGCCACCACTTCTTGGCACCTGCGGCGGTGGCACCAGCCTTGACGGTCTCCTCAAGCAGATCCAGAGCGTCGGCGTTGAGCACGTCACGCATCTCCAAATCGTTGAAGCCCCACTCGCCCTTCAGGCGGTTGCGGCGCTCGCGCGGCATTTCCGGCATCTGAGCCTTCATCTCTTCGATGTGCTCCTTGGTGATGTGCAGCATCACCAGATCCGGATCCGGGAAGTAGCGGTAATCGTCGGCATCGGACTTCACGCGGCCGCCTGCGGTGGTCTGCGAAGCCTCATCCCAGTGGCGGGTTTCCTGCAGAATCTCGCCGCCTTCGCTCAGAATGGCCGCCTGACGGCGAATCTCATACTGAATGGTCTTTTCAATACCGCGGAACGAGTTCACGTTCTTGGTTTCGGAACGGGTGCCGAACGGATCGGACGGGCTGTTGCGCAGCGACACGTTCACGTCGGCACGCATGTTGCCCTGCTCCATGCGAGCGTGGGAAATATTAAGCGCACGCACGATGTCGCGGATGGCGCGCATGTAGGCACCGGCGATTTCCGGAGCACGATCGCCTGCGCCAACGATCGGCTTGGTCACGATTTCGATCAGCGGAACGCCTGCACGGTTGTAGTCGACCAGGGAGTGGTCAGCGCCTTCGATACGGCCGTCAGCGCCACCGACGTGGGTGTTCTTGCCTGCGTCGTCTTCGATGTGGGCGCGTTCGATCGGCACACGGAACACGGTGCCGTCTTCAAGTTCCACATCAAGATAGCCGTTGCCGTTGGTCGGCTTGTCATACTGCGAGATCTGGTAATCGCGCGGCATGTCCGGGTAGAAGTAGTTCTTACGCGCGAACTGGCTCCACTCGGCAATTTCGCAATGCAGGGCAAGACCCAGCTTGATGGCGTAATCGACTGCGGTCTTGTTGACCACCGGCAGAGAACCCGGCAGACCAAGGCTCACAGGGGTGAGCTGGCTGTTCGGATCGCCACCGAACGAGACTTCGGCCGGGCAGAACAGCTTCGTGGTGGTGCTCAGCTCAACATGGGTTTCCAGACCGATGACCGGATCGAACTTCTTGACGGCATCGGCGTACTTCATCAACTTTTCAGCCATTTTGTTTTCTTTCCTCCGATGCTTCCTACTTGTTCAAGCCGTCGAGCCACGGGGTCTTCAGGGACTGCCAGATCGGACCGTTCCAGTCTTCCTCGAGAGCCGCCTCAAGTGCCGCGGCAGGCTTGTACATGGCCTCGTCACGCTGCTGCGGAGCGAGGAACTGGAAGCCAACCGGCAAGCCGTCGTCGCTCAGACCAGCAGGAATGCTCATGGCCGGAACGCCTGCAAGGTTGGCCGGAATGGTGGTGATATCGATGGCGTACATGGCCATCGGATCCTCGGTTTTCTCACCGAACTTGAATGCGGTGACCGGGCTGGTCGGGCCAACAAGCACGTCGACCTTCTCGAAAGCCTTCTTGAAATCGTCGATGATCAGGGTGCGCACCTTCTGTGCGGAACCGTACCAAGCATCGTAATAGCCAGCGGACAGGGCATACGTGCCAAGGATGATACGACGCTTGACCTCGTCGCCGAAACCGGCTTCACGAGTGTAGGCCATCATGTTGGCGGCGGTCTGAGGAACACCCGCCGGCGGCATGACGCGCAGACCGTAACGCATGCCATCGTAACGAGCCAGATTGGAGCTGACCTCGGACGGCATGATGATGTAGTACGCGCCAAGGGAGTACGGCAGGTGCGGCAGAGACACTTCAGTGACTTCAGCACCCATTTCCTCGAGCTTCTTGACACCTTCGTTGAAGCGTGCCATAACGCCCGGCTGGAAGCCTTCGCCGCCGAGCTCCTTGATCAGACCGACCTTGAGGCCCTTCAGATCACGCTTCATGCCTTCGCGGGCGGCCGCCACCATCGGGCGCGGGCCTTCCGGAATGGACGTGGAATCACGCTTGTCGTGGCCGCCGATCACTTCCTGGAGCAGGGCCGCGTCGAGCACGGTGCGGGAGCACGGGCCGATCTGGTCGAGCGAGGAAGCCATGGCGATCGCACCGAAACGGGAGACACCGCCGTAGGTCGGCTTGACACCGACGGTACCGGTCAGCGAGCCCGGCTGACGGATGGAGCCACCGGTGTCGGTACCCAGGGCGAGCGGGGCTTCGAATGCGGCCACGGCAGCTGCGGAACCACCGCCGGAACCGCCCGGAACACGTTCGGTATCCCACGGATTGTGTGTGGTCTGGTAGGCGGAATGCTCGGTGGACGAACCCTGAGCGAACTCATCGAGGTTGGTCTTGCCCAGCAGCGGCATGCCCGCTGCCTTGAGCTTCTCGATGACGGTGGCATCGTACGGGGGCACCCAGCCTTCGAGGATCTTGGAGGCCGCGGTGGTTTCGATGCCCTTGGTGACGATCATGTCTTTGATGGCGATCGGCACACCGGCGAGTTCCGGCAGTGCTGCCTTTTCCTCATCGGACTTGGCATCGAAGGCGTCGGCCTGTTCGAGGGCCTGATCGCCGGACACCTTCAGGAAAGCCTTGATGCTCGGCTCGGCGGCCTCGATGACTTCGAGATGCGCTTCAACCAGTTCACGGCTGGAGACTTCCTTGGACTTGATCTTGGCCGCCATCTCAGCGGCGGAAAGCTTGACGAGTTCGCTCATGTCACTCCTCCCCCAGAATGCGCGGTGCAACGAACATGCCGGCCTCGGAAACCGGGGCTCCCGCGGTGGCCTCTTCCTGAGTCAGCGGGGTTTCCGGCACATCCGGACGCAGGTAGGCTTCCAGCGGAATCGGGTTCGCGGTTGGTTCCACATCGTCGGTAGCGACTTCCTGGACCTTGTTGATGGATTCTGCGATGACGTTCAGATCGCCCTGCAGACGGGTGATCTCCTCGTCAGTGAGTGCAATTCGGGCCAAATCGCCCAGATGCACGATTTCTTCTTTGGTGAAAGTAGGCATGTCCCTAACATTAACGCGTCTGTGTGACGAGCGTCCGCCCATTTCGTCTCGCCCGGCAGCCCCACCACGCTCCCGCCCTACCACCCCACCAAAGTCCCAATTTCCCCGGCAGCCCCACACTGCATGCCGCCCGGCAGCCCCACACGCTAACCGCAACAGCCCGCCGCACCAACACCCCAGCTCTGTCAGCGTCCCAAATCCCCCACCCACTGGAACAAAAGGACGCCAAACGCTGTTTCACCGGGCAAATCCCTCCAGACACTGGAGGATTCTTCCCGCCAACAAGCCATCCACAGTCCCAAAACCTCCATCCACAGTCCCAAAACCTCCACTCACTGGAACAATCCGGGCCCAAACCAGCCTCTCATCGTCCCGATTCGTCCACCCGCTGGAAGAATCTTCCCGCTGAACGCTCTGCTGGAGTCCGGATTCCTCCAGAAGATGGAAGGATCCTCCCGCGGAAGGCCCCACTAGAGGCCAAAATCCTCCAGTCATTGGAACAAAACGGACACTAAAAGCAATACAACCGTCTAAAAACCTCCAGCCACTGGATGAATTCTCCCACTAGCGCTTCGTCAGAGCCCCTATTCCTCCACCCAATGGAAGAATTCTCCCGCAAGCCAGCCATCCACAGTCCCAATACCTCCACCCAATGGAGGAATCTGGACTCTGAACGGCATCCCAATACTTAAAAATATTCAACCAATAGAAGAAAACAACAAAAATTCACACAAAACAAGCGGATACAAGCACTTATCTGCAAAACAACCACCCAGTTATCCACAAAACCCGTAAGTTATCCACAGACACGCCCGAAACAGCATCCTCTATCCACATTTGCCGATCGCACTTCCATAGCAGAGCCACAACAAGGTAGCGTCAAATCATGAAAGCATATCCTCAAATCGATGCGCTGCTCGATCAAACAGAAAATGCGCAACGATGCGCACACAGCAGTGACCCTCTCATCCAGAAGGGACTATATCGCAGATACCGCGCGGGAGATTTGGCGCGCCCATACCCAGGGCTATTCGCCCGTGCCGAATATTGGAATCAGCTGAACGAGCCCGAACAATCGTTGCACGCGGCCCGAACCCTCAGCAGGCTCCACCCCAACTGGGTTTTCGCAGGAATAACAGCCGCCGCAGCCCACGGATTCGACCACCCGCGATTCCTGCACCGGCAAGGACTGACCATAACATTGCCCAATCACGGATCATACCGGCCGCACGACAAACTCAATATCATCTACAGCCCATATCCCAGAGAAAATGCGGTACTCGCAAACGGAATCCATGTCACTAATCCCCCTCGTACCTTATTGGACTGTGGACGGACGTTAGAGTTCATCTATTCCCTGCCGATTTTCGATGATGCAGCAGCAGACGGAATCGAAGAAAAGCAGATCTTGCAGGAATGCGCACGCACGACACTCGATTGCTCGCGCATCTTCAAATTGTTGAGATATACCGACGCAGGAAGTGAAAATGGCGGTGAATCTTTTGCTCGGGCAGTCATGATTGAAAACGGTTTTGCGGTTCCTCAATTGCAAGTCTCCTTCGCCGACTCGCTTACGGGAAAACAATTTAGGGTCGATTTTTTATGGCGCACAACCGATGGACGTATTATTGTCGGAGAACTTGACGGCACAGCAAAATACGTTGATCCGAAAATGACTGATCGTAGGAGCATCCAGGAGACCGTTCAGGCCGAGCGAGAACGCGAGCAAGCGCTTTTTCGCGCAGGAGTTACGGAAATTGTCAGATTAACTTTTGACGATGCAGTCCAGCAAAAACCGCTGATTGCGAAACTGCGGCGTGCTGGGGTTCCTTGCGTTTCATAGGGTAATCATCTGCGGGAAGATTCCTCCAGTAAGTGGAGGAATCGGAACGTTGAGAAGCTCGCCACCGGCGAAGATTCCTCCAGAGGGTGGAGAAATCTAGACTCTAGCAGGGCACTCAGCGGAAAGATTGCTCCAGTGGGTGGAGGTTTTGGGTCTCTGGTGAGGCTTTCAGAGGGAAGATTCCTCCAGCGACTGGAAGAATCAGGACTCTGACAGGCTTGTTAGCGGGAAGATTGCTCCAGTAAGTGGAGGAATCTTCCCGCAGAACACCGTACTAAAGTCCCAACCTCTCCAGTCACTGAAGGACTCACCCCGCCAGACGCCCCACAGGAGACCCAAAACCTCCACCCACTGGAACAATCATCCCGCTGACAGAACTCCAATCGTCCCGATTCTTCCAGTCACTGGAGGATTTTGGACGATAGGAGATGGAGGTTAGAGCTGGGGAGCGGCGTGCTGGGAGATCCATGCGTGCATGGAAACGGCGGCCGCGGCTCCGGCATTGATGGAACGCACCGAACCGAACTGGGAGATGTAAACCACATCGTCGGCCAACTCAAGCGCTTTTTCGGACAATCCCGGGCCTTCCGCGCCAAACAGCATGAGGCAACGCTTCGGAAAACGGTACGTTTCCATCGGCACCGCACCCGGAATAATATCAAGCGCAATAACCCGCGCCGCCTTCAACTCGGCAATACGCTGATCAATCGCAGCCAATTGCGCCATGCAGGTAGGCTCGAATCCATTCCCAACGCCGCTTGCATCCGAAGCATCCGTCGAAATGCCAGATGGAGCGCATCCAGCAACACGGCCTTCAGCCAACAAAGCATCGCTTACGCCGGCATCGTTTCCAGCTTCCACATTTTTTCCCGCGCTTTCATGCATACGAAATGCGATGGCGGCCGCCTGCGATTGCGCCGCCGCGATTTCTCCGGCAATGCGCAGCTTCCAGCATTCGACAAGTTCGGTTATGGAAGGGTGGTTTTCGACGTGCTGGTACAGCTCCGTCATCAGCGACCCCTTGCGATTCCACTTGTGCGGTCCGACGATATGCACACGTTTCGCTTGGAACGCGTTCGCCGTGCGCACCATGGATCCGATGTTGAAATCGTGCGTCCAGTTTTCCACGGCGACTTCGAAATCATGGCGACCGCGAGCGTCAAGATCGGCTTTGATGGCCGCGACCGCCCAGTAGCGATACTGGTCAAGCACGTTGCGACGATCGCCCTCGTCAAGCAAAGACGAGTCGAATCGGCGATCATAATTTACAGATTGCGGATCATCCGGACGAGGCTCACCCGGATGTGTTTCGGCCCACGGCCCTACACCCACCTCGCGAAAGACCGGCTCGCCAGACGCTTTCGCTGCAATATCAATGGGATGAGGCTGATGCACGCGATTCCTCCTTACGAACCTCGTATCGCCAATGGCTGGTCAACAGGATACCTAGTGAAGCTCCGATTCCTTGAACACTTCAACGAACGGCAGCTCGGATTCAGACCCATCCACCGGATTGATGACCTTGATCGTCGGCTCGGTCATGTCAACGCCGCCGATCAGCGAAGCGATGGCAAGCACCTCGGCGCCCTCGTTCTTCACCACGGAGAAATCAAGGCTCAACTCATTGCCATTGCGCAAGGTAACCAAAGAGGACGTCTGTACATACGACTTTTCAGACAGCCAGGAATCCAGCAACACCACGCGCTTACCCGCGATCGACGGTCCCTTAATGGACGGATACACGAAATCCATCACAAAACCGTTGAGATTCTCACCGCGCGAAGCGGCCGCCTGAATCATGGCGGACACCAGCGGAACCGCGGCCGCGGTCAACGCGCCCACGGCGTCGAAATCATCCACGGAATAGCCGGATTCTTCCAACGCGTCCAGCAGAATATGCCCGACAATCGAAGCGCCACGATGATCGAACAACACAGAGGAAAGCTCCGAGAACGGCTTGTCGGCCATCTCTGCCTGCAACAGCGACTTCAGCTGGTCACGCGGCTCAAGCATGGCGAAATCGATGTCGCTATGCTCAGGAGCATCGGCAGGCACAGCAACCGGATTGGTCTTACGGAAAGTCTTCTCTTCGATCATACTCCCAGCCTACCGTTTCTACTCGTCAAACCTTACTTATGCCGACACGTATTTAGTCAGATATCACTGTTCACTGGTTTCAGGAGCGGTGAGTTCGCGGACATCGGCTTTTTCGGGCGCGATCATGTTCACGGCTTCGATGATTCTGCTCTGGTCGACGCGCTGCAGCTTGCGTGCGGTGACGAGCACGCGCGATTCCAGCGACGAGGCGAACGCATTGTAGGCACCGACCGTTTTGGTGATGGCGGACCCCAGCTTGGTGGCGCGATCGCCCAACACCGCGAACCGTTCATACAATTCGCGGGACAGGTCGAACAGCATTTTCGCGTCATCGGTCAGGCTTTGCTGCTGCCACGCGTATGCCACGGATTTGAGCACCGCCCATAGGGTGATCGGCGAGGTCAAAGCCACCTTGCGTGCAAACGCGTCATCCATCAGCGTCGGGTCAGTTTCCAAAGCCGCCTGCAGCAGGGATTCGTTGGGGATGAAGGCGATCACAAAATCGGGGGCATCGTCGAACGCGTTCCAATAGGCCTTGTCGCCCAAGGTCTTCACATGTTCACGCACTGCCTTGGCATGCGCATGCAGCAGCTCCGACTTTCGCGTCAGCTCCTCGGGCGTGGCGGTATCGGGAATCTCGCACGCCTTCTGGTAGTCGGCATACGGCGCTTTCGCATCGATCGGAATGGTTTTGCCGCCCGGCATGTGGATGACCATATCCGGACGCTGCGTATGCCCATCCACGTCGGTGACGACCACCTGGGTGTCGAAATCCACATGCTCCAGAAGCCCCGCGGATTCCACAATGTTCCTCAGCTGCGCCTCGCCCCACGCGCCACGCACCTTGTTGTTGCGCAACGCCGACGACAAAGCGTTGGTTTCGCGGTCAAGACGGGCCTGCTGCTCGCCAAGCCCCTTGAGCTGCTCGCCAAGCGCACCCATCTCCCGTTTGCGCCCTTCTTCGATTTGCGAGACCTTCTGCTGCAGGGCGTCAAGATTCTTCTGCACGGGCGCGAGCGCGGACAATACCTTGCTTTGTTCCTGCAGTTTCCGCTCGTTTTCAGCCTGCTTGCGTTCCGCTTCGGCCGCGGCACGCTCACGCTCTCGCTCCACTCGTTCCTGTTCGGCCCGTTGGGCTTGCGCGAGTTGCGATTTGAGATAGGTCAGCTGCTGGGCCAACCCTTCCGCCTGCGTGCGGTATTGGGTCACCGCCGTGGACAATTCGCTGATTTCCTGCCGATCAGCTTCGATCTGCGCTTTCGCCTCGTTAAGATCAGAGGTTTTCGCATCACGGGCCATTTCCTGCCCTTTGGAACGGCCCGCAAAAAAGCCGGCCGCGGCTCCAAGCGCAGCCACAACCACCAGAAGAATCACCACAAACACAGGATTGTCGAACATATGTTCTATATAACAGCATGACCAAGACATCTTGGAAGATCAAAGTTCGCAAGACATCCATGCCCAGCTGCATTATGCTTGGAGCCGAAAGCATGCTCACGAACATGCGGCAACGCGAGCACGCTGAATATTCGAGAGGCATTCAAGAGGCAATCCGGGGGTTCGGAAACACATGGGATTCGATTTGTTTATGACGGTGGCGGCGATTGTTGCGGCGGCCGTGGCCACTTGGGCCATCCTCAGGCTATTCCTAAGCGAAAACGATGACATAGCCCCCTCCCACCAACGCATCACCGATGACAAGCCCGCCAAGAATCACACCGAAAATCACACCGAAAATCCAGACGAGGCAGCCGGCGCAACACACCGAAGCGACATCGCCAAGCGTCTCGCCATCGTAACCATACTGACCGCTCCCACATTCACCGTAACCATGCTGACATTCGGCGGCATCACACTTCCCCACTGGCTGACCAATCCATGGCTGCACGCCATCATCGCCACGCCGGTCATGTTCTACTGCGCCGCGCCGATGCACAATCGTGGCACCGCCGCCCTGAAAAGCCACACGCCCAACGCGGATTCGCTGCTGTCGCTCGCCATGACCATTGTGTACGTCTACAGTCTGCTGGCGTGCGTGGTGTCGTGGATTTTCCCCGCGGGGTCACGCAATCAGTATTTCGCTTTCGCAAGCATGGTCGCCGTGCTATCGCTTGCGATTTCGCTGATCGCGCAACGCCCCATGGCAAAGAAAGCATCGGAAGGCGATATTCCGACCGCACAATCGCAAGAAAAGCAAGAAATACAATCTCAAGAAACGCAAGAAACACAGCAAAGCATGGATACGCTTATCCAGGCCAGCATCACATATGAGATTCGCACGCGGGTAACGCAGATCACCGCGACCGTGACGATGGTCATCGCGGTGTGGACGTTCGCTTTGTGGCTGATTTTCGGGCTTCAGCCGAAGCTTGCGATTGCCGTGTTGATCGGTGCGACGGTTTTGACGGTCGCAGGCTTGGTTTTGCAGGCATATGACCGCCAACCGTCACGGTAAAACGGTTTTCGCAAAAGAAAATCGCGCAATCGCACGAAAAATGGGCGGACCCGCATGTGCGCAGTCCGCCCACCGTCAACGGTTAGACCGTTTTCGCGACTCGGCCAATCAACAGTCAGTCAGGCCAAACCGATCAGCCGAATGACTCCGACCGTCACTTAGCTTCTGCCGAAAAATCGTCGTCGATCTGCCCCGGCGCCCACGAGGAAAGCTCCAAATGGTCGCCGCCGGTCTGATCCACAAGCACGGTGTCGCCATCGTGCACTTCGCCGGCCAGCAGCATGCGCGCCAACTGGTCGCCGACTTCGGTTTGCACCAAACGACGCAGCGGGCGAGCGCCATACGCCGGGTCGTAACCGGTGTTGGCGAGCCAATCGCGCGCCGAATCGGTAACATCCAGCTTGATGCGGCGATCCGCCAAGCGGGCCGAAACCTGCGCCACCTGAATGTCCACGATGCCGCCGAGCTCTTCGCGCGTAAGCGGGTGGAACATAACCAGTTCATCCAAGCGGTTGATGAATTCCGGCTTGAACTGCATATGCACGGCGTCCATCACGGCCTTCTTCTTGGCTTCGTCATCCAGTTCGGTGTTCACCAGGAACTGCGAGCCAAGGTTGGAGGTCATGATCAGAATCGTGTTCTTGAAGTCCACGGTCCTGCCCTGCCCGTCGGTCAAACGGCCGTCGTCGAGCACCTGCAACAGCACGTCGAATACTTCAGGATTGGCCTTTTCAACCTCATCGAACAGCACCACCGAATATGGGCGGCGACGCACGGCTTCAGTCAGCTGGCCACCCTCCTCATAGCCGATGTAGCCTGGCGCAGCACCGATCAGACGAGACACGGAGGCCTTCTCCATGTACTCGCTCATGTCAATGCGCACCATGGCCTTTTCATCGTCGAACAGGAAGTCGGCGAGCGCCTTGGCGAGCTCGGTCTTGCCCACGCCGGTCGGGCCGAGGAACAGGAACGAGCCGGTTGGGCGGTTCGGGTCGGAAATGCCCGCACGCGAACGACGTACCGCATCGGAAACCGCTTGAATGGCTTCCTTCTGGCCGATCACACGTTTGCCGAGATAGTCTTCCATGGTCAGCAGCTTCTCGTTTTCGCCTTGCATGAGGCGTCCGACGGGAATGCCCGTCCAGTCGGACACGATTTCGGCCACGGAGTCGGCGTCAACGCGGTCCGGCACCATCGGAATATCGCCACCCAAGCCACCGTCAGCACCGCCTGCCGCACTGTTCTTGGCCGCCGCCTCGTTTTGTTCGGCTTGCGCGATCTCCTTCTGGATGGCCGGAATTTCGCCATAGTTGATGGCGGAGGATTTCGCCAGATCGCCTTCGCGTTCATACCGTTCGGCTTGGGTGCGTAGTTCGTCGAGCTTCTTGCGCAGGTCGCCGATGCGGTTGTGCCCGTTCTTTTCGGCGTCCCAGCGTGCTTTCAGACCGTTGAGTTTTTCGCTTTTGTCTGCGATTTCCTTATTGAGGTCGTCGAGACGTTCCTTGGCGCTTTCGTCAAGCTCGCTTTCGGCTTTGCTTGCGGCGGCATCGTCTTTCGGATTGCCAAGCAGGTACGATTTTTCCATCTTGAGACGGTCGACCTGACGCTGCAGTTCGTCGATTTCCTCAGGCGAGGAGTCGAGTTCCATGCGCAGGTGCGATGCGGCCTCGTCAACCAGATCGATGGCTTTGTCCGGCAGCTGACGGCCGGAAATATACCGGTTCGACAGCGTCGCCGCGGCCACGAGCGCATCGTCTCCGATGGTCACCTTGTGGTGGGCTTCGTATTTCGGTGCGATGCCACGCAGGATGGCGATGGTGTCTTCCACGCTCGGCTCTCCTACGAACACCTGCTGGAAACGGCGTTCCAATGCCGGATCCTTTTCGATGTTCTCACGGTATTCGTCGAGTGTGGTGGCGCCGATCAGGCGCAGTTCGCCTCGCGCGAGCATGGGTTTGAGCATGTTGCCCGCGTCCATGGACCCTTCGGCCGCGCCCGCGCCGACGATGGTATGGATCTCATCGATGAACGTGATGATCTGCCCGTCTGCGTTCTTGATTTCCTGCAGCACGCTCTTCAGGCGTTCCTCGAACTCGCCACGGTATTTCGAACCTGCCACCATGGAGCCCAGATCAAGCGAGATGAGCTTCTTGTTTTGCAGGGTGGTCGGCACATCGCCGGCGACGATACGCTGCGCAAGGCCTTCCACCACGGCGGTTTTGCCCACACCAGGCTCGCCGATCAGCACCGGATTGTTCTTGGTGCGGCGGCTCAGGATCTGGATGACTCGGCGGATTTCCTGATCGCGGCCGATCACGGGGTCGAGCTTGCCTTCTTTCGCGGCTGCCGTCAGGTCGGTCGAATACTTTTCGAGGGCTTTGTAGGAGCCTTCGGCGTCGGGACTGGTCACTTTCGCGCCTCCTCGGATCGTTGGCACGGCTTTGCGTAGCGCGTCGGCGGTCACGCCGTATTGTTCCATGATTTGCGCGCTCTGATTCGGCTTTGCCGCCGCGATGGCGATGAGCAGATGTTCGGTGGATACGTATTCGTCGCCCATCTGCTGCATTTCCTTGCCGGCTTGCGCAAGTACTGCGGATAGTTGCCTGCTGACTTGCGGTTGCGCGGTGGTCGATCCGCTGGCGCTTGGCAGCGCGTCCTGCGCTTGGTGCACGGCGGCGCTGATATTTTGCGCGTTGCCGCCCGCGGCTTCGATCAGACCGCGGATCACGCCGTTTTCCTGGCGCAGCAGCGCGTCAAGCAGGTGCAGGGTTTCGACTTGCGCGTTGCCTGCTGCCGACGCGTTCTGTACGGCGTCGGAAATGGCTTCCTGCGCCATTGTGGTGAACTTCTGTTCCATATCATCCTCCATGGTTCGCGCCGATCGTCCGTTTTTCGCACGGTCGCGTCGACGCATATGTCGTTGTCTGATATGCTCAACCGACTTCACCACCATTCTATTCCCAAAAGTTGAGCCTGCAACACTCAACTTTTGTTCACTAAACGGGAAATCGCGAACAACGCAGCACAAAGGCCGTCACCCACGAAAGGTGACGGCCTTCATATCTTCAATATGTCAATCAGCAATCGGCAATCAGCCGCGCACCACCACGTTGCGCAGGCTGCCGATGCCTTCGACGTGCACGATCGCCTCGTCGCCCGGATCAAGATGACCGGAAGCGTTCGGCGTGCCCGTCAGAATCACGTCGCCCGGCAGCAGCGTCGTGAAGCTGGAAATCGCCGCGATCTGCTCCGGAATGCCGTGAATCAGATTCGCCGTGGTGCCGGAAGCCAGCTCGACATCCTCACCGTTCAGCGTGAAGGAGATCTTCGCGTCCTTCCAATCCAAATCGTCGCGGGTCACGATCCACGGGCCGAGCGGGCAGGAGGTGTCGAAGCCTTTCGCACGCGTCCACATCGGGTCAAGTCCCTGCAGGTCACGCAATGTCACATCGTTCACGCAAGTGAAGCCGAGCACGTAATCCATGGCCTGTTCGACCGTCACGTTCTTGGCGATGCGCCCCATCACCACGGCCACTTCCGGCTCGAAATTCATATCGTTCGAGTACGACGGGATCACGATCGGATCGTCCGGGCCGATCACCGACGTGCTCGGCTTGGAGAAGATCACCATGTCTTCCGGAGCGTGCTTGATGTCGGAATGGCCTGCTTCATGCATGAACTGCGCGTGCGCCTCGTAATTCTTGGCCAGCCCGTATACCTTCGACGGGATCACCGGAGAGAGCAGACGAATGCCATCGCCATCCACCGGAAAACGCTCGCCGGTCGGCTTCACACCGGCACCGGCCAGAGGATGCCCCTCAAGCGCTACGAGATAGTCCTTGCCGTCGCTTTCGTCGGTCTGCACGAAAGCGTATTGCGGTACATCATTATGCGAAAAACGTGCGATTCTCATGTCTGCCAGTCTACCCGCAACAATCGTCGAATCGTCCATATCATCGACATGCAACGCCCGACAATCAAAAACATCGAAAAAAAAAAAACGGGCCATCACATCATGCGAAGGCCCGTCACAGGAAGAAAACGTCAGATAAAAGCACGCTCGCCGAAAATCGCGGTGCCGACGCGCACGATGGTGGATCCTTCCGCAACCGCAAGTTCCATGTCGCCGGTCATGCCCATCGACAGTTCGCGGCAGGATTGCGTGCCCGGCTCGCCGGATTCGAGAATATGGTCGCGGGTTTTGCGCAGGTGCTCGAATCCCTTGCGGATGGCGGTTTCGTCGTCGACATGCGCGCCGATGGTCATCAGCCCCTGCAATTCAAGTCCGTCCAATGTACCGATTTTTTGCGCGATGCGAATGGCATGCGAGGGATCGCAGCCGGATTTCGACGCCTCACCCGATTCGTTGACTTCCAGCAGCACGCCCACGGTGATGCCGCGCGCCACGGCCCTGCGTGAGATTTTCTCCGCCAAGTCAAGGGAATCAACCGATTCGATGGTGTTGACGACCGGCAGCACTTTGCCGATCTTATTGCTTTGCAGCTGGCCGATCAGATGGAACGGAATATGCTCACCCGCAATAGTGGAAGCGCCGGCATCGTCGGCAACGCCCAACGCGAATCCGCGCTCCCCGCAACGCGCCATCAATCCTTCGGCCTTCGCCATCACTTCCTGCGGACGATTCTCGCCGATCATACGCACGCCAGCGTCGATCGCAGCCATGATCTCACCCACGTCGCGCGTTTTCGTGGCGGCAAGCAGGCGTACGGAACCTGCGTCACGCCCGGCATGCTGCTCCGCCGATGCGATGCGGTCCAGTACACGGTGCACGCCATCGGCGATCTGCACGGCACGCACACCGTCGATCACCTCATTGGCAAGATTCTTATGGTCCATATATGCAATCATGTTCAGCCTCTTGCGTTCAATCCCAACTACCTCTACCAGAGTAAGAAGAAGCCCGTACGACGGTCTGAAGTGAAGCGATAAAGCGACCGATATCCGTACGGGCTAATAAAACAGACGGCAGTAGAAGGGGGAACTTCAAAGACTCCGTCCGACAGCAACTATATGCAAGATTTACTAAACACGCGCCGAAAAAAACTTTTTCTTCAAAAAAATTTTCTCAGCGAACTCAAATTCAGCCTTGCGATTCGTCTAATTTGCGTTCCAAAGCATCAACGCGTTCCTTCAACGCAAGCACCTGACACGTCAGCGATCGAATCTGCCCCAACTGCACAGTCACCAATCGTTCCCTGGTGTCGGAAGACAAGGCGCCCGTCGTGGAATTGCTTCTTGCGGCCGCCATAATATCCAGATCCACTTTCCAACGTGCGATATTACGTTCCACACGCTTGCGCCCGATGATCGCAGGGCTCAACCCAGCCGACGTGAAAATCGTGCTCGGCCGCTCGCCATCCAAATATCGGCGCATGCAACTGATCTGAAAATCACGCGAATACGTGATCCGATTTTCCGTAACCGACTCAACCGCCGGCAACGCACGAAGATACTCGACCTCCGTGTTACTAAACTGCCTTTTCGTCATATCGACCCCATTCATCCGACAAAACGGAATACCATTCTCGTGCTCGTAGATTACCATCACAAACGAACGCGCCCGAACGGCATATACTACCACTTTAACGTAAGGCTATGGGGGCTCACGCCACCTGAATCGCCCTACGCTAAACCTAGCTAAACCCCAACGGGTACAGTTGCGTACTGCCACAGTCAACCCACCAAAGGAGCAGCCATGACCGGCCGATTCGCACCAACCCCATCAGGACGCATGCACATCGGCAACGTTTACGCCATGCTCGGAGCATGGCTTTCCGCCCGCAAATCGGGTGATTCCATACGGCTGCGCATCGAAGACATCGACGAGCCACGAGTGGTTCCCGGCGCCGCCGAAACCATGATGCGCGATCTCGAATGGCTTGGTCTCGGTTGGGATGACGAACCGGTATTCCAGTCGTCGCGACACGCCCTATACCAGGAAGCGCTTGAGCTTCTCAGCAAGCTAAGCTTTGACGAAATCAACGATATTATCAGTACTGGTTCCAACGATTCCAAGCCCTGCAGCACTACAGCAGGCAACGAAGCAGCCACCTCTGAGACAACACCGCTCATCTACCCCTGCTTCTGCTCGCGCGCCGACATCCGCGCCGCCTCTGCACCACAGGAAGGCGATCGTTTCACCGTGTACCCAGGAACATGCCGACGCCTCATCGCCAGCGAACCGCAGCGTGCGAAACAACGCCTCGCCAACAACGACCGCCACTCGATGCGCATCGCCACCGCCGACACCACCATCACCTTCCACGACGAAGTATTCGGCACCCAGCAATACAACCTCGCCCACGACATCGGCGACATCATCGTGCGCCGCTCGGACGGCATCTACTCCTACCAGCTGGCCGTCACCGTGGACGACCTCGACATGGGCATCACCGACATTGTGCGCGGCCGTGATCTGCTTCGCTCCAACGCTTTGCAAATCTACATTCGCAAAGCCCTTATCAACGCGGGATTCAAGCCTTCCGAACCGACACAGCCCTTCCATCCTGCCGACGGTTCCAATAAACCTGACGATGTGACCATCTCATACGCGCATCTGCCCCTCATCGACAACGCAGCCGGCCAACGCCTTGCCAAACGCGAGCGCTCGCTCGATCTCGGCATACTCACGGCACACGGCGCCACCGCGCAACAGATCATCGGCTATTGCGCATGGCTGCTCGGATTGCAGGGAGACCTGAAACACACCAAACCGCAGCCTATGAGCGCCGACGAAGCGCTTGGCGTATTCAGTTGGGATGCCGTTCGCACCAACACGTCAGACCGCACGCTCGATCAAGGCGAGTTCAACGCATATTTCGGACTGTAGGCCCTATTCTGCAGTTTTATTCTGCAGTTTTATTCTGCAGCTCTATTCCGCAATCACGTTCAGCCAATCCATAATTCCGAATCAAGCGGATATTCGTTGATCGCACAGCCATCCAAAAATATGGACTGCTCCTGCATAAGCGGTGCCGCTTGGCCAGCCCCCGCGCACGTCATCTCATTGTCGATATGCCCCAACCGGTGCCCGACCTCATGATTGATCACCATCGTGCGATATCGCGCCAAGTCGCCGCCTCCCGACATCCACACGTCCGTGCCGGAATTCCAACGATCGTCGTTGATAATCACATTGTTGCCCACACGGCAGCTGTATTGCTCCGAACATACCGACGAAAACGTCGGCAAGGTCGACGCTTGGACGAGCACGATATCGAAATCGCAATTGCCGTCCGTAGAAGGTTCGAAAATCGCGCCTGCGCGCGCCCATCCATGTTCGCTGTTCAGAATACGAAACACGGCATTCGAAAAATCTTCGACTGATCCGACTTCACCATTGGCGACCACACAGTAATGATATTGCGCCATGCCATATCCGCTGTTTTGCGCCGTTTGCTGCGCTTTCGCAAGTATTTCGCTTTTCTGATCGTCCATCAGCGCGGCCGACTGCTCGCGAAGCGCTTTGGTGACGGCGTCTTCCTGCGGTTCCGCCGTTTCCTCCGCTGAGGCCTTTGCGTCTTTCGTTTCCGACGATTCCTAGGTTTTCTTCTCTGATTGTTGCGATTTCTTTTCGGATTTCGCGGATTGATCCGTTTTTTCTGAATGTGTTCCGGAATTGCCGATCTGCGCCGTTTTCGCATGTCCGTTCAGTACCGCGTTGACCAGCACGGCATGCACGCTGCACGACGTACATGACACGATGACGCATAATGCAAGAATCCAAGCCACGACGCTTCTGCGGATGCGGAACGCTTCCGTCCGTTCCCGTCGGCTCATGGTGGCGGCCGCTTTCGGATCGAGCGCACGCAGAATGGTACGAATTCGCTTCAATCCGGCCTCCTTATAACCCTGCCGTCACGCAGGTGGCAGCATATCTCTTCCGCGGCAACACTACCAGCCAACAGTAGGCATGCAAAAAGCCTGCTTCCCCCGTACCGGAAATTTTCCGAGGAAAACAGGCTTTATGCAACAGTTCTCATATATCAAACGCAACTTATGCGACGGTCAGGCAAACAAGTCACGAATGATTGAATGCGATCAGGCGAACAACTTGAACACGAACGCACCCACGATAGCGCCCAGAATCGGGGCGACAACCGGAATCCAAGCCTCGCCCCAGCGGGAGGAGCCCTTGGACGGGATCGGCAGGATGGCGTGCAGCAGTCGCGGCATGAGATCACGGGCCGGGTTCAGGCCAGGACCGGTCGGGCCGCCCATGGAAGTCACGAGACCCCACACAATGAAGCCGACCACGATGGAAGCGGCAGCGTGGTCCGCTTCGCCCCACGGCATGGACAGGCAGCACAGGGCGCCGAACACGAGCACGAGGGTGCCGAAGAACTCGTTGACGAAGTAGTTGATGCGGTCGTTGTGGGCGTCGGTGGTGCAGAAGGTGCCGAGGATGGCGTTGGCGTTTTCGGTGTCCTTATAGTGCGGGTAGTAGGTGATGTACACCACGAGCTGACCTGCGGCGGCACCAAGCAGCTGGGCGATGATGTACGGCAGCACGAGGCTCCAGTCGAACAGGCCGTTCACAGCCTGGGCGATGGTCATGGCCGGGTTGATGTGCGCGCCGGAGACGGCACCGAACATGAGCACCGGGATCATCACGCCGAAGCCGTAGCCCATGGCGATGTTTAGCCAGCCTGCATGATGGCCCTTGGTGTTCTTCAGTTCAACGTTCGCGACAGCGCCGTTGCCGAAGATCATCAGAATGGCGGTACCGAAGAATTCGGCCGCAAGTTTGACAAAAGTCGAGTATTCCACTGCTGTTTCCTCTATTGCTTCTTCTCAATAAGAATCAGATTGATGTCGATTCCGCTCTCGGCGGACAACAGCGTCCAACATTACTCCCCGCACTGGAAGTCAGTATGCCACTAGGTATGACGTCATAGCGCTGGTTTCATATGTTGGATATTGCACTCGTAGTTTGATTCGGCAAACCGCGGTTTCGCCAGTTCCACCATTATCGTCAGTACTGCCGACCGCTGGGCAGCGTCACATCGAATTCGGAATTATACGATTGCGTTTCGTTGATATGGTATGTGGATCCGCCTTGGCTGACCCAAGTACCGCCGAATTGTTCGGCTTTGTCGTCACCTGCGGATTTCATGCTGCCGGTCCACGTACCGCCAGTCTGCATAGTCATCTGCATTTCGGTAATGGTCAGACCTGCCGCCTTGGCAGAGAATCCCCATGTGCCAATGAGATTGCCTTTCGCAGCCTTCTTCGGTGTGGTCAGCGTGGCCACAACCATGGTGCTGGCTTTATCTATAGATGATGAATCCACTCCGAAGAACTCTGCAATACCGATGTCTTCGCCATCCCTGTAGAAATGAAGATTAGAGATGTCGTACTGCGCGTTGGAGCCTGTCGATCTGCCCTTGCCAAGAGTGCCCACGATCTTGTCTTCTGCAATCAGAGTAACACGTCATTATTCTCAGGCAAAGAAGCAAATCGATGATCGGACCGCACGTGGGCCTTTGAGCATATAGGAATCAAAGTTATTGTCTATACCCTCGGAAGTTATTACCAGGGTGGACGCGCCGGGGGGGGATTGAACCTGGAACGCGTGTCTTCATGGAGTGATGAGGCGTCGGCCGACGTGCGGGAGCCATAGTGAGTCCGTCGCGGGAAGCCAGTAGGGCCGGTACGTAAGTCCATCCACGGGAATTCATCGCAAAGCCTTTTCCTTAGCATCCCATTTCCTCCACCCGCTGGACGTTTTGCCCGCTGGAAGGCTTGCTTCCGGGTAGATTCCCCCAGTCACTGGAGGAATCAGGACTCCGAAGCGTGCGCCAGCGGGTAGATTTCCCCACCGGCTGGAAGAATCAGGACGCTGAGACGCCAGTCGATGGGTGGATTCCTCCACCGACTGGATGTTTCACCCCGCTAAAAGGCTTGCTTTCCGGGTAAATTCCCCCAGTCACTGGAGGAATCAAGATGCTGAAGCGTGCGCCAGCGGGAAGCTTCCTCCACCGACTGGATGTTTCGCCCGCTGAAAGGCCCACTTCCGGGAAGATCCCTCCACCGATTGGATGTTTTCGGACTCTGGGATGCTTACAAACGGGAAGATTCCTCCACTGACTGGAGGAATCAGGACGCTGGAGAACCTTGCCGATAGTACGGATGCGGAGTACGAGGAGGATAGGCCCGAGAAACAGTTTCTACGCAAACTGCAGTGGATGTGGGAGTAGACATGCGAGCATCAGAAAACAAAAAAACCTTGGAACCGGAGTTCCAAGGTTTTGTCTGTGCCCCCTCAGGGATTCGAACCCTGGACACGCTGATTAAGAGTCAGCTGCTCTAACCAACTGAGCTAAAGGGGCGTTGGTCTTGCGAGGTTTTGTTCTCGCTGAGCACGAGAAGTAAATATACTCAGAATCGAGAAGAACGCAACTCTCGGCGTGTCGCGATTGTAGAACCGCTATTTTTCAACGATTTCAGCATATTGCATAAATTACAGAAAAATGCGATCCAGCCATCATGTTCCCTATCTAAACAGCACAGCCAAGGCAGGAAATCACAATTTCTTCACAACTGTCGTTCCGCGTAATCCAATCGCCCCAAACACTTCCGCCAATTCATTTCGCTAATTTATTTGCACGGCCATGCAATCATTCTCCCCGAATCCATTGTCCGAACACCATGCACGCGCATCAGCCACCGAACCGAACTCCTCCCCGGAAAGAAGCACGTAATAATCGGCCTCATGCCCATACCGCGTGTAGTAGCTGTAGTCCGCGGCCCACGCCAACACCGCCTTCGGCCATGAAGCGCGCAATGTAAGATACTGCGCGTAAATATCGCGGTATTGCTGGGTTTTGCCGTCGACTTCCATACCGTATTTACGACTGAACAGCTGCGTTGTCGGAATGTCGTACAGTCCGGAAACCGCCGACCGGTCATGAGACAGCTGCCAGCTCAACGCCAGCTGCGCATAGCGTTCCGCATCGGAGTCGGCAATGTTCGCACCACCCCTTGCGTCTCCCACACTCGCAACCGCATTACCGTTCGGCGTCGCACCCTTCTGCACCACCATGCTGGTCGACTTGGTTTCGATCTGGTCGGACGCACGCCAGTACTGCCCTATCGCGTACGCCAGCTCGAGCGTCGCTGTGCCGCTTGTGAACTGCATCGGATCGGATGCGAAGTCGTACACCGCGGACGCGATCACCTCATTGCTGGAATCCTTGATGGAGATTGTGACGTCTTCGCCTTTCCACGCGGTGTCACCGCAGGCGTGTGCAGAGAACGCGACGGTCGCAATCATCGTGGTTCCGTTTTTCTCGACACTCTCCAAGCCCGCGTCGGGCGTTGTCGCGCAATCCTTGGTTTGCTTGGCCGCATCGTTCTGCTTGGTTTTGTTGGATTGCTCATCCGCGTTTTGCGCCGTCGAAGAACCGTTTTGCGCCGAATCGTCACCGCTATTACGATTGGTTGATTTCCATACAACAAATCCCGCGATTAACGCTATCACCGCAATAATTACAATAATTGCGATGATGATTAGCTTCTTGCGGTTCTTGCAATCATTGGCTTGCGGATCAGATTGCGTTCCGGACTGCATGTCTAGCTGTAGGCTTGATGGCGCGGGCATGGGAACCGGAGGATATGCGGCCGTTGCCGGCGGAACATCGATGTGAGTGGTCTCAGCCGGCTGAGCACCTTGTGTCCCCAACGGAAAACCGCAGGAACCACAGAATCGCATATCTGCGGTGACGGCAACGCCGCACTGCGGACACACGGAAGGAATTCCCGCAGCCGCATGGCCATCCTGCAATTGCGCGGCGCCGCACTGAGGGCAAAACCGTCCATCTCCGTTCCACTGAAATCCACAGCGAGCGCACTGGCCGGCATACTGCTGATTCCGCTGCTATTGCCTGCCGTACCGTTCGTACTGTTTTCCGTATCTTCGTTCGGTGGTGTCACGGCTTCGGTTTCCGGGCAATCCTCCTACACGCTTTCCCTGTTCAATGTCGCCAGCGTCACCCAATACGCTTGGGCACTGTGGATTTGCTTTGTGCTTTTCATCATTGCAACGATTTACATTGCGCTTCGTGAAACGGCACGCAACATGTATGACCCGTATTATGCGAAGTGGGAGAACACATGGAAGGCTCCTGTCGCCGTGATGGTGTTCTGGCTTGTCGCGGAATTCCTGTGCACGAATTTCCTTGCCGGATACAGCTCGAATACGGTTTCGACGATGGTGCCAATGTGGTATTTCATCGTCGCCGGCGTCTGGGCTTTCCTCGTTGAAGTGATTGCGATGACGTTTGGTCCGACGTTGGTTGCGTCGACGCCGGGATTGTGGAAGATTCTTGTTGGCGGTACCGTACAGCAGACTCCGCAGAACGTCGTCGATTACGTCAAGGCTTGCGATCCGCATTTCGGCCAACCGAAGGCAGCCAGGACCGCAGCTTCCGCGCAGACCACGCAGACCGCGCAATACAACGCGCAATACAACGCGCAGTACGCCAATCCGTCCGCGCCAGCAACGTCACCAGCCGCGCAGACCGCTCCTACGCAAGCGATGCCCGCTGTTCCAATGCCAACCACGCCAATGCCAACCACGCCAATCCCAGCGCCAGCCGCTTCGGTTCCACCAGTACCGCAGCCAACGGCTTCGGTTCCTCCCACGCCACAATCTCCGGCCGACATTCCGATGCCGGCCGTTCCACAGGGTGAAGGAAAGCCACTCGACCCAAAAACTAAGAAGACGATCCTGATCGGCTGCATCGTCGCCGGTGCACTGATCGTATTGGGCATTGTCTATGGTGTGCTCAATTCGACCGTCTTCAGCGCGAAATCCATGGCGGAAAGCTATGTGTCGGCAATCGCCAGCGGCGATTACGACAAGGCTAACGACATTGCCGATCCTCAAGTGGGTAAAAACCAACGCAAGCTGCTTTCCAACAGCGTCGCCAAGACCGATCACGCGACCATTTCGAATGCGCATGTCAATGGCGTGAAATCCGGCAATGGCACAACCACCGCATCAATCAGATACTCGTTGAACGGCGAAACCGTCGATGAGGAACTCACGATGCACAAATCCGGCAACAAATTCCTGATTTTCCCGAACTGGCAAATCACCACGCCACTGATCAAGTCCATCAATGTTTCCGTGCCAAGCAGTGTGGAATCGTTGACGGTCAACAAGGTTGCGGTCACAGCCAAAAACGCGGAGAAGACGGATTCCGGCGAATGGCAGTTGCGCGTATACCCGGGCACGTACAACATTTCCGTTACGAGCACGGATTATATCGTCAGCGAAACGGTGGTATTCCGCACGAACGAAGACAGCGATTCGCCGACCACGCTGAAGGTGACGACCACCAGCAAGTTCAAGGATGCATTAAGCACCGCTGTGAACAACGCGCTCGACAAGTGCGCGGAATCCACCGACTATGCGCCGGAAAACTGCCCGTTCGGCTTCCGCGTATGGGATGAGGATAATTACCGTAATTTCGCGTGGTCGATCAGCGTCTATCCGAAAATCGACGAAGTCGACCTTGATTATGGCGCTTTTGATACTAAAACCGGTAAGGCAAAGTGCACATACGAGGTGAAAGACGGCGATTCTTGGGATCCGGATGATGATAGTACGACGTTCAATGCGAGCGGATCGTTCGCTATCAAGGATGGTAAGGTCACGGTCACGCTTGATGACGGTGACTACAGCTATTAAATAAAGTATGAAAATCCCCCTGCATAGCTGTTTTCAGCTGGTGCAGGGGGATTTTCCATGCTTAAGCTCAGACGTATCTCAGTCTGAAGTCATTCGCCGTAACCGCAATGAATGCAGCCATAGCGAATGGGGCCGAATCACTCAGCGACAACCTTCACGGTGAAGGAAGCGGAGATTTCCGGGTGCAGAGCGACGGTTGCAGCGAACTCGCCGGTGGTCTTGATCGGATCCACGGTGATGTTCTTCGGGTTGACGGCAGCCTTGGAAGACAGCGCGATGGCGATCTTGTCGGCGGAGATGCCACCGAACAGCTTGCCGGACTCGGAGACCTTGGCGGCGATTTCGACGACGGAACCCTCGATGAGTTCCTTGGCGGCAACAGCCTCTTCGCGGGTGGCAACGGCCTTGGCCAGACGAGCGCGCTTCATGGCCTCGATCTGGGCGGCAGCGTTCTTGGACCATGCGAAGCCCAGACCCTGCGGAATCAGGTAGTTGCGAGCGTAGCCGGCCTTGACAGACACGACGTCGCCCGGGTGACCCAGGTGATTGACGGACTTGGTGAGAATAACCTTAGTTTCAGCCATTTTTCAAACCTCTCTAAGATCAGCGACCGGAAGTGGCGTACGGCAGCAGAGCCATCTCGCGGGCGTTCTTGATAGCCTTGGCGAGCTCGCGCTGTTCCTGCACGGAAACACCGGTGATACGACGGGAACGAATCTTGCCGCGATCGGAGATGAACTTGCGCAGCAGGGCAACGTCCTTGTAATCGATCTCGGTGACCTTAGCGGCCTTCAGTGGATTCGGCTTCTTCTTAAACGGCTTGACCGGCGGCTGCGGCCTCTTGCGTGACATCTTGATGTTCTCCTTACAATCTGGAAATTGCTTTTCTTTTAAGCTGCGATCCGGGTCGGATCAGAATTCCGGTTCGTCGCTGCTTCCACCAAATTCGGAGGAGCCAAAGGAACCGAACGATGAGGAACCGGAATTATCCGAATTGCCCCACGGATCCGATGCCGGAGCAGGCTGCACGGCGGGCGCGGCATTGGCTGGAGCGGCAGCCCCACCCTGATAGCCAGCGCCACCGGAATACCCGGCACCGCCCTGATATCCACCGGCATTGCCGGCGAAGCCACCGTTGTTGAACCCGCCGTTGCCGCCAGCGAAAGCATTGCCGCCACGATTGCCGGCAAAATTACCACCGTTGGCACTGGAGGTTCGGGTGACCTGGGCGGTCGCATAGCGCAGGGACGGACCGATCTCATCGACCTGAAGCTCGACGACCGTGCGCTGGGAACCATCGTTCGCCTGGTAGGAACGCTGCTGCAAACGGCCTTGCGCGATCACACGCATGCCCTTGCTCAGGCTCTGCGCGCAATGTTCGGCCATGTCGCGCCACGCGGAGCAGCGCATGAACAAAGCCTGACCATCTTCAAACTGGCCCGTATTACGGTTCCAGGTGCGCGGAGTGGAGGCAATCGTGAAGCTGGCCACGGACGAGCCGTTGCCAACCGTACGGATTTCGGGATCAGCCGTGAGGTTACCCACCACAGTGATAATCGTTTCGCCTGCCATCGTTACCTACTTACTTTGCAGCTTATTGTTTTGCAGCTTGAAAAGCTTGGAATTACTTACTTGCGAAGAATCTTCGTACGGATGACGGATTCGTTCAGGTTCAGCAGACGATCGAGTTCGTCGCTGGTGGCCGGCTCAGCGGAGTAGTTGACCACAACGTAATTGCCTTCGGTCTTACCGGCGATCTCGTAGGCAAGCTTGCGACGGCCCCAGATGTCGATGTTCTCGACAGCACCGCCTTCCTTGGTGACAGTTTCCAGATACTGCTCGGTCAGCTTCTTCAGACCGCGCTCATCCAGCTCAGGATCGGCAATGAACATCAGTTCGTACTTATGCGCAGACATCACCCACCTCCTTCGGACTATCGGCCATGGACCTTCCATGGCAGGAGTGTGTATGCGTACTGCCTTCACGCATCTATATATGAAAGGTATAAAGATACAGTTCAGACAACCTGTTCAGCATAGCCCTTCTGCTGGACGAGCGGCAATTACGCACGTTCTGTGGTGCAGGCGCGTCATGGGCACCCGCATTGTTATATTGAATACGGCTATTTTTGTACGGTTGGTACCGTATTTACGCGACTCTAGATTTGTGGAAGGCGAAGCATGTCGGCGATTCTCGAAGGCACCCCGGATAAGAAATTGGCTTTGGTGACGGGTCGTGCGTACCCTGAGCAGGCCCATGAAACCGCGAAATACCTGGGAATCGACGTACTTGAGACCACGGCTTACGATTTCGCCAACGGCGAGATGTATGTGCGTTACACCGAGCCGGTGCGTGGCGCCGATGCGTTCGTGATGCAGGCGCACACCGAGCCGATCAACAAGTGGATTATGGAGCAGCTCATTATGGTTGACGCCATGAAGCGCGCTTCCGCCCGTTCCATTACCGTGGTCGCGCCGTTCCTTGGCTATTCGCGCCAGGATAAGAAGCATCAGGGCCGCGAGCCCATCACCGCCCGACTGATTTTCGACCTGTTCCGCGCAGCCGGCGCCGACCGTATTATGACGGTCGATCTGCATGCCGCCCAGGAGCAGGGTTTCTTCGATGGACCGGTCGACCATCTCACCGCCACTCCGGTGCTGCTTGACTACGTGCGCAACAACATGCCGCTTGAGAACACCACCATCGTGTCTCCGGATGCCGGCCGCATCAAGGTTTCCGAACAGTGGGCTGCGAAGCTGGGCAATCTGCCGCTCGCGTTCATTCACAAGACCCGTGACACCACCCGCCCGAACCATGCCGAAGCGCATGGCATTATCGGCGAGGTCGAAGGTCACGACTGCGTGGTGGTCGACGACATGATCGACACCGCGGGCACCATCTGCGAGGCCGTGCGCACACTGAACAACGCTGGTGCGAAGTCCGTGACGCTGGTTGCCACGCATGGCCTGCTGTCCGGCCCGGCCGTGGAACGCCTGAGAAATTGCGGTGCCAAGGAAATCGTGCTCACCGACACCGTGCCCGTTCCGGAAGAGAAGCGCTTGCCGAACATGACCGTGCTGTCCGTGGCTCCGCTGTTGGCCGCCGGCATCCGTTCCGTGTTCGAATCCGGATCCGTTTCCACGCTGCTCAACGGCCTGCCCGAAGACATGCGTCCCCGCAATATCTACGCCTGATTCGCGCAATCTTTTCAACGTAACAAAAACTCGCCCCATCCGGTCGGCGAGTTTTTTTAATGTCAGATCTTCCCAAAAACGGGGTGCCGCATCCTACGTCGATAGGATGCGGCACCCCGCGTATCAAGAGAGAAAAGAGAAATCTGGCTAGCGTCCGATAAGCATCCTCGCTTCCGTTATTTGGCGAATGCTTCGCGGATTTGCGCGGCATTGCCGTAGGAGGCCTGCGCACCATACCCTGTGGCGGCGTATGCCGAAACATACGAGGCAAGCTCGGCCGCTTCGGAAAGCGCCATGCCCGAGGCAAGACCGGCCAGCACCGTGCCCATGAAGGAGTCGCCGCAGCCGGTGGTGTCCACCGCGTTCACACGCACGGGGGCAATGCGCTGGATCGGCGTTGCCGAAGTGGAATCCAATACCACGGAACCATCGCCGCCGAGCGTCACGATCGCCTGTTCGAAACCGAATCCACGCATTGCTTCCAGCGCATGATTCCAATCGAAACCGTCCCAATCGTCGTTTTCCGGCTCGTCAATGCCGAGCAGCTGCACCATCTCATGCTCGTTGACGAGCAGAATATCGGATGCTTCCACCAGTTCGGCCGGCAGCGACGGGGTGAACGGCGAATCGTTGAGCAGCACTTTCACGCCCGCTTCATGGCACATGCGCGCGGCGGCCGTCACCGTTTCGATCGGGCTTTCCAAGCACAGGCCAAGTACGGAAGACCGTGCCAGCGCATCGCGCACGGATTCCACATAATCCACGGTGACCTGCGCGTTCGATCCCGGCGAGTACACGATGGTGTTTTCGCCGGTTGCGTCCACGGTAATCACGGTTGTGCCGGATGGTCCGAGCACGCGGCGAACATGCGTGGTGTTCACGCCCGCCTCGCCCAGAGCGCCGAGTAGGAAGTCGGCGTTGGAATCGGAGCCGACCGCGCCGAACATCTGCACGGTTGCGCCGATGCGCGCTGCGGCGGCCGCCTGGTTGCCGGATTTTCCGCCCGGCAGCAGCTGCAGCGGACCGCCGGTGATGGTCTCCCCCGGCCCTGGCAGACGCTGTGCGGTGACGGTGTAGTCCGCGTTCATCGAGCCGATTACGGACACTGTGCCGTGGATGCGGTCCAATGCGGAGAGAACTTCAGTCGCGCTCATCTTTACCTTCCTTACATCAAAAGAAGATTTATGAAAATGGAGATTTGCGAAATAGTGTTGTTCAGTAATCGCAATTATCGCAAATCCCCATTTTTATTATATTGAGGATGTAATGTGCGATTACTTTGCCGATTCCTCGGTTTCCAGCGCATGGTTGCCTTCGTAGATCTTCTTCTTGAAGACGAAGAACACGATCAGGCCAAGCAGTGCGGTACCGGCGGCGACCAGCAGCAGGTTGGCATAGTTGGCGGCAGTGCCGGTTGCGCCGGTGATGGAGCCGCCTGCGAGGGCGTTGGAGCCGAGCAGGCTGCCGATGATGGCGATGCCGATGGACGGGGAAACGTTCATGGCCAGATCGTTCATGCCGACGCCACGGCCGGATTCGTCCTTTTCAATGGTGCCCAGCACGGTGGAGACCACCGGGGAGTACATGAGGCCGCAGCCTGCGTAGAACACACATGCGCACAGGGTCAGCACCACGAAACCGGAGTTCACGCAGAATGCCGCACCGGTCCAGCCGAGGAACATGAGGGTGCCTGCGGTCACGATGCCGGCCTTGATTCCGATCTTGCGGATGATCATGCCGGAGCAGGTGCCCACCACGGCGGCGACCACGAAGGCCCACACAATGTGCAGGGAGACCTGGGTGGTGGTCATGCCGTAGATGTTGGTGCCGATGGCGTTGAAGATCGGGCTCAGTGCGTAGTTCACGAAGTAGAACACGAGAATCAGGCAGATGGCGCGCAGCCAGCGGGTGTTCTTGAAGAACGCCGGGGTGATGAACGGGTTGGAGGCCTTGTTGATGTAGAAGGCGAATGCCACGAACAGCAGCAGGGAGACCACGAGCATCCACCATGCCATGTACGAGAAGAACAGGGTGAGGAATGCGGTGGCGAAGCCGAAGATCACGAAGCCGAATGCGTCAACCTTCTGGCCGTTGCCGCTCTTGGACGGCAGGGTCTTGAGCAGGATCGGCAGGAACAGGATGGTGACGGACGGGATCAGGAACAGGAACTGCCATGCGATGGAGCTGAGCATGCCGGCTGCGAACACGCCGATGGATGCGGAAAGCTGGTATGCGGCGGTGAACAGACCGAAGAAGATGACCTTCAAATCGTTACGCAGGTACTTGGTGGCCACCACCAGAAAGGCGGAACCTGCCACCTGTTCGCCTGCGGTCTGCAGCACGCGTGCGATGATCACGGTCCACAGGTTTGCGGCAAAGAAGTAGTTTGCCACGAAACCGAAGATGGAGCCGACGAACAGCGTCACGAGACCGACGGTCACAAGCTTACGCAGGGAGACGAAATCGCCCAGGGAACCGTAGATGAAGCACACGATGCCGAGCACGATGCTCGGAAATGCGGTGATCAGGGACGCCTGGTTCGGTGCGCCGACGTCGGCGCCGACCTGCTGGAACACCAGGTTGAAGCCCTGCAGGCACAGGGTGCCGAGCACGAAGGTGATCAGCAGCGGGATCAGGGCGCGGATGGCCATCTTGTTGCTGGTCACCGGATCATCGAACGGATCGGCGGATGCGGTGCCGGTCACGGCGGTTGTGTTGTTAGACATAATAAAAATCCTTGATTCTCTCGAATTGCGCGATATGCGATACGCGATTGCTTGGCCGGTTACGCTTATTCAGCCTTGGCTGCGAGGCCGGAGATGCGGGTCATGAATTCGTTCAGGAAGCGCGGCACGTCGACGCCGACGGCAACCTTCATGGTCTTGGCCGGGTCATTCAGGCGGGTTTCGTCGCCGATGGTGCGTCCGCGGGTCGGGCCTTCCACGTCGACCTTCATATTGATGTCGAGGGTGGTGACGAGGGTCGGGTCCACTGCCACGCCAACGGCGAGCGGATCGTGCAGGCCGCAGCCGCCCAGATGCGGGGACGTGGTTTCGTAAGCCTTGATGTAGAAGTCGGTCATGTCGGCCAGGAACTTGCCGGCCTTGGTGCCGAGGTCGCGCCACTGCTGGGTTTCCTTGTAGGTGAGCAGGGTCTGCAGGGTTACGTCGAGACCGATCATGGTGGTCGGCGCCCCGGAACGGAACAGGTAGTCGGCGGCTTCCGGATCCTGCGAAATGTTGGCTTCCATGCAGGCGTTGCAGTTGCCGGGTACGGTCAGTGCGCCGCCCATAAGCACGATTTGGCCGATTTCATCCTTGATTTCCGGTGCTTTCTTCAGTGCGGCTTCGATGTTGGTCATCGGGCCGGTCGGCACGTAGACGAGATCCTTGCCATAGGTCTTCACTGCGTCGATGATGAAGTCTACCGCGGATTCGGTTTCGACGGAACGGCTGGAATCGGGGATTTCCACATCGCCGATGCCGTTGTCGCCGTGGATGAACGCGGAGATCGGCAGTACTTCGAAGTGATCGGTGGTGCTGGAGTGCGGCAAACCCTGATACACCTTGACTTCCGGGTGGCCGAGCAGGTCGGTCACGGCCAGTGCGTTGCGCACACCCTGCTCGACGAGCACGTTGCCGTAGGTGCCGGTGATGCCGATCAGCTCGACTTCCGGGCTTCCCAGAGCATACGAAATGGCAAGCGCGTCATCAACGCCGGTATCAAGATCAAGAATCATCTTTTTCATGTGTGTGCCTTTCCTCTTTGACGGCCTGACGACGGTCCGCCACCATACGGGTGCGTCGTCAGTTATACATCGAGCGCATTCTCGATTGTGTTGTGTTGACAAGATTTATGATAAAGCGTTTTATCAAGAACGCAAATTCTTCACCCATACACGGCGTGTTGCCTTTATTCCCAACGATTACAGCATATTGGAGATGCTTACGTCACCACATACCGAGATTGATCTGCACCACCCGTTTTGCACCAGTCTGCAGCATCTAAAAATGGCGGTTTACGCGCAGGCCGCCTGCACCAGTTTCGGCGTAAGCACTTCAACCTGCGGATCGGAAAGCCACGGACGGGCATCCCCTGATTCCGTACCGGACTTGGCACGAACCGCAACATCAATCCGCTTACGCAACATACCCCAACAAGCGGCGGCCAAATCAGTCACGCTCTGCTCAACGGTGGTCATACGCCAACCAAGACCGAATCGTTTGAGAATATTGTCGTAACCAATCACCTGCATATCCTCAGTAACATGCAACCCACGCTCCGCCATACGCTGACGGAAGCCAAGCGCCATCACATCGTTGCAGCAGAACACGGCCGTCGCCCCGCCATCGATGATCTGATTCGCGGCACGATAGCCGCTATCGAAACGGTAATCACCCTCAACACACAGCGAAGAATCAAAATGCTTCCCCGACTGCTCGATGGCATCCACAAAACCACGACGACGCTCCGCGGCACTCGACTCCGCAATATCGCCGGTGACAATGCCAATACGAGTATGACCACCTTCCAACAGATACTGGGCAGCCAAACGACCACCAAGATAGTTGTCAAAACCGACGGCATCGCACCAGCCGCACTGCGTCAAACGGTCGATCAGCACCACCGGGCACGACACAAGCGCCACATCCTCACACAGCTGCTCAACAGCACTCCCAACACACGACTCACGCGCCGGGATCAACATCACCCCATCCACCCCACGGGCAGGAAGACGCTGCAACAACTCATGCTCCGCAGCACGCGAATCATCGGAATTGGCCACAATCAGCGAATACCCCTGCGCGGCGCACTCATCCTCCACACACTTGGCAAGCGCCGCGAAAAACAAGTTCTCAATATCAGGCACGATCAGCGCAACCAGCTGGGACTGCTTGGTCACCAAGCTACGCGCGCTCTGATTCGGCACATAATTCAGCTTCTTCGCCGCGTCGGCAATGGCCTTACGCTTCTCCTCAGACACGCGAGCCGGCCGATTATTCAACACCAGCGAAACCGTCGTCACAGACACCCCCGCAGCAGCGGCCACATCCTTCAACGTCGCACGATACGCCATTCAAACCCCTTAAAACGTTTCTCCTTCCAGCATAAATGCCACGCACTCCTGACGCGCCCAGCACCCCCATCCACAAACAAATTCCTTTCATAGCAAAATAATCCACATTATTTCCAGTGGTAAATCGTTTTTCGGAAGTGTTTTTTGTATACTCGCAACGTTTTGCCCGAAATGAGAACCGCACAAGAAGAAAGGAACCAGCAATGCAGCCAACCACGCAGAAAAACAATGCGAAACAGCGCAAGACCATCGCCATCGTCGCCGTGATAGCAGTGGTTGCCATCGCGCTCGCAGCCGTTGCCATCATCGCAGTCGCCAATAAGCGCGAAATGACGCAAGCCGCCAGCGACACCTGCACGTTGAACGCGAAGGCGCTCGCCACGCATCAGCAAAACTTCGAAGAGGCTCAGAAAGAAGCCGAAGATGCGGCAAAACTCACCGTGGACGACGTGGCCGACGGCACCACGCTGGAAACCCTGAAGGATGCGATCACGCTGGCCGAAGCCGTGGAAAACGCGCCAACATGCCCCGCGAACGGCAATGCCAGCGACTTCACCAAGGCGACAGACGATATTCGCACGTACGCCGACAACCTGCGCAACATCACCAACGAACTCGACGCGGCCGCCAAGTCGGTGATCGCCAGCCAGGAACTCAAACTCGAGTCCGCCAAGTAAGCCGTCCGAGCCAGACGAGCCGACAGGGCGCCGCCCCTAGCTCCGCCGCCCCTGCGTTCAACGGGGCCAAGTTGCGTTTTCAAACAACTTTGACCTCGTTAAAGATGACTTTCGCAACGTTTTCACAACCCGATAACCGCCCATACCGCAAATCGATACCCCTTCCACAAAAACCCGAAAGAGCTTATTAACGGGGTCAAAGTTACGTTTTGGACGACTTCACCCCCGCACAAGCGCTTTCGCACCGTATCTGGCTTATATATGGCAGGTCATTCCGGAAAGACCGCAGTTAGAGGGTACACAATTACCCCCTAAGTTGCTTGTTGTAAAAACCAACTGCCATATATAAGCGAAATACGTCCGGACGAACTCCAAAATCTGCCATATATAAGCGAGATAGCACCCACCAAACGCTATGAGAGGTCGAGATCTCCGTCCGTGCGCAGAAACTCCATCAGGTTGAGATGTCTTACGCCGTCGCGCTGCATTGGCAGCGGGTCCAAACTAAACAGGTATTTCGGATACCCGTCAGCCAGCTTCGTGAACGGACGGAATTCACGCTCCTCAACGTTAGGATCCTGCACACTCATCGACACCTGCACATAGGCATACCGCTCCCGCTTACGCACAATGAAGTCGCACTCCAGCTTGCCAATAATGCCCACGCTCACCTCGTAACCTTTCGACCTCAAATGCACGTACAGCGCATTTTCCAAGGCTGGGCCGTAGCTCATCCGCGTATCGGTGTTACGCGCGAATCGTATACCAGGATCCGCAAGATAGTACTTCTCCCCTCCTCTCAACGACCTGCGCGAACGCAAATCGAATCGCGGGCATTTGTAAAGAATCTTCGCGTTCTCCAGCAGTCGGACATAGTTCGCAAGAGTCTCACGTTTGACCGTCACGCCTTCGCTGCGTTTCAAATATTCGACGATTCCCGACAGATTCGTGGGAGCGGCATAGTTGTTGATGAGATAGTCCTGCACGCGTTGGAAAGTATCGCGGTGACGCACCACTTTGCGAGCGGCTATGTCTTTGCTGAAAATCTGCCCTATGACATCTTGGATATACATGGCTTTCGCATCAAGATCCTCATATTCCAGCGCCTTCGGGAACCCTCCATAGATGAGATATTCTTGGAAAACCTGCGATTCCGGCTTTTTGGGAAGTCCAAGATACTCGCGCATGCCGAGATATTCGTTGAACGATAGGGTGAACATTTCCAGCTCAATATAGCGGCCTGTCAATTTGGTGGCAAGCTCGCCGGATAGCAGGTATGAATTGGATCCGGTGATGAAAATCGAGCAGTCGCCTTCTTCACGCCATCCGTTGACGATGGTCTCATACCCCTTCACGTTCTGTATTTCGTCGATGAACAGGTAACGCATTGAAGCTGACTTGCCCAGGCTATGTTCAATGACTGCATCAAGCTTTTCCGGAGTGTTCACGTCTTGGTATTCTCGACGGTCAAGATTGATGTAGCAAATATCGCCTTCCGAGACGCCACGTTCCCGCAGCTCATCCATGACGCTGCACAGCAGACTCGATTTTCCACAACGGCGAATGCCGGTGACCACCTTGATGAGTCCCGCATCGTCATAGAACGGACGAAGCTTGGCTAGATAATGCTCTCGACGATACATTTGCATGTTTTACTCCATCATCACGGTTTTAACGGTGGTAAAAGTACCCAAAAGAACAACTTTGCCCCGTTAAAATCTTATTTTACACGCTCAACGACAGATTTTCATACCCTCTATATCACCTTCAAACGCTCCTATTGCCTGTTTACAGCAATTTAACGGGGTCAAAGTTATCCAAAAACACAACTTTGACCCCGTTAAACATACTTTCGCACCGTATCTGGCTTATATATGGCAGATTCGGCAGCCCAACCGGAGGTATCTCAGTTACCCTTGATTTAGTGTATAAATAGCACTTCGCTTACCCTTGATTTGGTGTATAGTTAAGCATGTTATTACCCTTGATTTGGTGTATTTATGGCGGTGAGACATGGAGACTTTCGAACGAAAAGTATACGAAAAACTGGCTTCCTGGAAGGAATCCTCCCAAGGAAGCACGGCCCTGCTCATCGAGGGCGCGCGACGCGTCGGGAAAAGCACCATCGCGGAGGAATTCGGACGACGGAACTATGCGTCGTATATGCTCGTCGACTTCTCGAAAGCCCCTGATGACGTGCTGGACTACTTCGTCGACCTGCGCAACGACCTCGACGCGTTCTTCATGTACCTGTCATCCTTCTACGGAGTGGAACTGCACAGGAGGGATAGCCTCATCATTTTCGACGAGGTGCAACTGTATCCGAAGGCCCGCGAGGCCATCAAGCAGCTGGTGGCTGACGGGCGTTACGACTACATCGAGACGGGCTCGCTCGTCTCCATCCGCGAAAACGTCAAGGACATCCTCATTCCATCAGAGGAGGAGTCGATCCGCCTGAATCCCATGGATTTCGATGAATTCCTCTGGGCTTTGGGAGAAAAGCCACTGTCCACGCTCATCGCGGACTCGTTCAAGAAGCGCAGGCCGCTCCCCGATTCGCTGCACAGGAAGGCCATGCGGCTATTCCGTGAATACATGCTGGTCGGAGGCATGCCCCAGGCTGTGTCGAAGTACGTCGAGACCCATGATTTCAGCAAAGTCGACAACGTCAAACGGAACATCCTCCGACTGTACAGGCAAGACATCTCCAAACATGGCGGCAGCGACCGGATACGCATCACGCGCATCTTCGACAACCTGGTGGGCCAGCTTTCCAAGAAAGAGAAGAAGTTCAACATCACATCGCTGGGAAAGGAAGCGAAGACCCGCGATTACGAGGACGCCTTCTTCTGGCTTTCCGACGCGTTCATCACCAACGACTGTTTCAATTCCACTGATCCGAGCGTGGGGCTAAGCATTAGCGAGGACCATTCGACGGTCAAATGCTACGCCGCCGACACCGGACTTCTCACCACTCTCGCCCTGGCCGACTCGGAACAGACCGGAAGCAACCTGTACCGGGACATCCTCCTGGAACGCATCGAAATCAACGAGGGCATGCTCGCGGAGAACGTCGTCGCACAGCTTCTCCGGGCCAACGGGCACCGGCTGTTCTTTTACTCGCGCAGCGACCGCGACGACCCGTCGAACCGTATGGAGATCGACTTCCTCATTGTCGAACCGTATGAGAACGCGGCGATGAAGTACAGGGTCAGCCCCATCGAGGTCAAGTCATCGAAACGCTACCGCACGGTCTCGCTGGACAAGTTCAAGACGAAATTCGACAAGAAGGTCGGCACCAGATACGTGCTGCATCCGAAACCGCTGGTCGTGGAAAATGATGTGGTCAAGCTGCCGATCTACATGGCAGGACTGCTATAGAAGGCTTCACGCAGACAGCGCTTTTTAGTGCACTACCAGCGAATGACGCCCAACACTTGCGAGCGCATATGTTGTCCACCTTGAACACATCTGTTTGCTGCCCGTCACCCAGTTAACCTTCCAGCTACCCTTCAGACATCTACGAGATACCCGTTCGTCCACAGCTGAACACTAAAATGTACCCGGTTTAATTGTACAGAGCCTCCAATTATAAGGGGGCTATCTTTTTGAAGGATGCGACGATGCCTATTTTTTCGCCTGACCGTCACGCTTGTGCACCTTCATACGTAAAACTTACTAAGCAGCCGATTGCGGGTGGAACATATCGCCCTCTTGCGAATGACGAAGACAGCAACGCTTGCACCCCATCCGCCCTTTCAGGCCACCACGGTTCAAAACTGTATACGCAGAAATCAGCAATTCACGCCATCTCCGATAACACAAGCGTTTTCATTCCCAAAGTCGATGCGCCCCATCTGCCAAAAACGACTGACGACAAGTCCATTAACGAAGCTGCGAACAACAGTACCCATCCAGCCCCCCTATCTGCTGAAATTCAGCTCACGCAAACTGACAAACATCCTCTGATGCAGGCTGTTAAAGTCTGTAAGCAAGCAGCACACACCACAGCAAAAGCGCTATCCGCAACAGGGCACGCAGTCGCAAAAGCTGTCAACGCCACCGGCCACGCCATCCGCACAACTGCCACGGCAGTAAAAACCGCATGGCATACTTTTATTAATTTCAAAGCCGTTCAACTCATCATCAAATTCTTCAAGAAGGCACACGGCCTGTGGAGGAAACGCATGAAGTTCTCCTATGCGTTCTACGCCATTGTCTTTCTGCTGCTCACCACAACCGAAACCCTCTTCATGAAATGGACCGTAATAACTGAACCTACATACGATCCCGGAATCAAGGTTTCCAATCATAAGAAGCTTGTCGAAGGCGCAGTTGGGCAGCTCACTAAATATGTGACAAATATGTGGCTGACTGACCACAATCACCTTTTCATTCTTAATTTTGTCGGACTAGCCTTAATTTATTTAGTTCTTATTTTTGTGCTTAACAGATTCTGGCTTGCCACACTTGTTTTCGGTGTCTCCATCACAGCCTTTGGAGTTGCCAATAAAATCAAGATGGAAGTTCGGACTGAACCGATTCTCCCCGCCGATTTCTCTTTTATTTCAGGTGGCAACACGGGAAACATCATGTCTTTCGTACCTGAAGATAGACAAGCTTTTGTGAACGGCGCCGTATCACTTGTCACTTGGTTCGCGATTATTTGCATTGCTTTTTTCATATTAGATCGTCGCCGCAAATTCATTTACTGTTCTTTCCTTCACCCCATTGCAAGTTTCAAGAATGTTATCGGAAACCTCACTCGCATAGCCGCAGCGGTCCTCAGCGTAGTCCTTTTGGTCTCATTTACCTGGAATCTCACCGTTCCGGAATCTTCAGTATATGCATGGGCAAAAGATCAAGGATACAAGCCACAATTATTTAGCACTATTTATGACGCTCAAACTAACGGACCTACAACCACATTCTTGAGTCTTACCAACGTCAAGATTATGAATAAGCCGGAAGAGTACAGTAAAGAAACTATGGCGAAAATTGCGGATCGTTATAAATCCACAGCCCAATCTATCAACAACGATCGGTCCAATCGTCTCACCGACAGCACTGTCATCATGATCCTGTCTGAGTCTTTCTCAGATCCGCTGCGCGCACCTCGCGTCTCCTACAGTATTGACCCAATGCCCAACATTCGCGCGCTTAAAGAACAGACCACTTCCGGTCTGATGCTATCTCCCGGATATGGCGGCGGCACCGCCAATATCGAGTACCAAGAAATCACAGGAATGAGTCTCTCCAATTTCAGCGATTCAATGACCGTCCCTTATCAGCAGCTCGTGCCAAACCAGAAGAACCCATATGCTTTCAACCAGATTTGGACACAACGTTATGGCAAGGAATCCGCTAGCGCAGTACATCCATATGCTCAGAACATGTACCTGCGCCATGTTGATTATCAGAAATTTGGTTTTGACTACCTATATACCGACGATAGTAAGGTACGAGCTCCCCACCAAGACCATATCGACAGTAATCCGTACATCAGCGACAGCTCGGCTTATCAGGATATCGTCGATCTCATCAAAGACGATAAGTCAGGAACTCCGCAATTCCTGCAACTGGTTACCATGCAAAATCACACGCCCTATAACGATTGGTATGAAGACAACGAATTCAAGGAAGCCAACACTTCAACAGAACTCTCCGGCTGGGAAAGAGACAACAGCGATACATACGCCAAGGGAGTGAATTATACTGACACGGCAACAGCAGATTTCCTGAACAAACTAAATGAGATTGATCAGCCCATTACTGTTGTCTTCTATGGAGATCATCTTCCAGGAATTTATCCAAATTCGTTTGACGATTCAAACAATGATTTGCCATTGCATGAGACTGACTATTTTATTTGGTCAAATGCCGCATCACCCTCGTCTGGCACAAAATTAGATCCGGCGATTTCTTCATTTACTTCACCAAATTATTTTATGGCACTCGCTGCCGAGCATATGAACGCTAAAGTGACTCCTTACCTTGCGTTGCTCACCGGATTGTACGAACAGGTTCCGGCAATAGGTAGAGTGTCATTCACTAAAAAGTGGAATCAAAAAGGCACTACCACCTATCTTGATGCCAGCGGAAACATTATGTCCTCAGCGGACCTCTCCAAAGATGCGAAACAGCTTTTGAATGACTACAAGCTGGCTCAATACGATATGACAGCAGGAAAGAACTATCTTGCATCAACCGATTTCACCAAGGAATTGTAGTCACTTTACCGTTATCCAGTAGCCTTCTACTTTTCCGGAATACCCTCTTTCCAGTCCAATGGGACCATCCTTGGGTATCTTCACAATACCCAAGGCACGATTCCTGCTATCGTGAGACGATTTAACCTCAGAATCCGGCGACATGGACTTTACCGTGATAGATCCAGCATTGTCACCGTCAAACTGTAACCCAAGATACTCAACAGAGTTCGAGTTCTTCACAGTCACCTGATCTTTTGAAAGAGAAACATCAGTGGGCGTGATAGACAACACTTCACGAACTCCATCCACTGGATTCACACTGCCCCATAGCAATCCGCCAAAATAGTATAGGTGAAGTGAGTCCTGATATTTCATTGCTTTCTTATATGAATCAAAAACGTACAAGGTTTCTTTTTCAAAAGCCCCGGAATCCATTTCCGTTTCTTTCTGTTTCTTGTAACTTTCAATCGCTTCAGTATCACGACGCGAATAATAAAAATCATTTATCGTAATACCTCTATCTATGATTTCTTCCGCAATATCGTAATACGCTTGGAACTTCAGCTGTCCATCGCTGAAAATCATCACATGCTTCTTCCCCTCAAGCATCGAATCTAAATCTTCCGTCTTAATCCAAGCGGAATAAGTTTGCTGTCTATTTTTGTACAGTTCAGTTCGATTCTGCAACATCGGAGAAAGATCAGAAATCTGCAACAACAAACATGTGACAGTGAGGAGCGCTGCCACTTTAGAGGTAAATGTCCTATAGACCACAACAAGTGTTGCGATGACAACCAAGTCCCAAACGCCCCACATGAAACGCCCCGTGGAACGAAAAATGCCATAAATTTTCAGGAAGAAATCCGGATAAGGAATATGGAGTAATGTGCGATCATTCAACGTAATATCAGTGCCGAAAGAAGCGACTAAAAGCAACACGCCTGCACAACATATGTAGATAATCTCCACACGCAGCGCATTCCATTGCTCTTTAATCCACTGACCACCTTTTGCGAGAACCCCCGCGATGGCTATGATCAACAGCAACATAAGCCCCAGCCCCAGATACGAGTAGCCCTCGTATTGGCCAAGTTCCGCCACAGGCTTAGTCTTCATGAACTTAGACCAACCGGTCAAGTACAGGCCAGTTTCCAAAGGATTAAAGAGAGCGTTCAGGTTAGCTCCAAGATGTCCTAAACCGCCGCCATTAACGCTGGTGCTACCAATATGGTAGAAACCACCGTAAATATAAAAGGCCAGAATGGCTCCAACCAACGAAGCCCCGAATTCCGAAACCCCCACCAATACCGTCTTCTTAACCGCAGCGATATAGATCGACTCAATCAACATCAGGATGCCAATAATCGGCACGTAATACATATTGACTGATATCGCCAGGAAGAAAAGCAATCCCCAAAGAACAACATGTTTCACAGGAGATCTTCTCTCACTGTTAGTTACAATCAGTAAAATTCCTAGCAAAATAACCCAATTCGCGGCAAGCGCAGTGTGTGTATACAGTCGCTGAATGGAAAAAGTTGTCAACGCAAAAAACGCTGACGAAAAAGCAGAAAAACAGACGCTGTCGGTCAGTCGGAAAATAATGCGAGCTCCCACTGCACCATTCAGCATGAAGCAGCACAAACCCCATATCCCAAAGAACTGGAATATCGCAGGCAAGGCAGGACTGAGCACCTTGAAGATTACATCAAAAAGAGGCACCGAATCAATGTACATAATCGGAGTCAAACTCGGATCAGCAACCCCATCCATCAAACCAATCGGCCAATGCCAAGCAGAAGCTCTATAGAACTTCCACCCGTAGTATGACTGTGCAAAATCTCCAGTAGCATTTCTGATCCAGTCGTCATATGTAATGTCAAGAATGGCAACACCATATATCCCTATGAAAAAGAGTCCGCCAATAATCGCCCCCAGCAGGGTAGACACGACAGACGGTCGAACCCGCAGCCCTTTGAGACTAAAAGCCTTCATCTTTTCATTAATTGAATTTCGAACAACGCTGGTTTCCATACAAAAACTCTCTTTGAATCTTCTCATTCATCAGTGATTTCGCTAATTAAAACTTCGTTTCAATGCAATAGCGCGGGCGACGCTTAGACTCAAGATATATCTTCCCCACATACTCTCCTACAATGCCGAGGGACAACATGAGGAAACCTCCAATAAGCCACAATGAACACATCATGGATCCCCAACCAACCACCGCATGGTTAGTGAAAACAGACGCAATAACGTAAACCAGCATCGCCAAGCCAACTAGAATCGACAGAACACCAATGGATGTGACAAGTTTCAAAGGCTTCGTGGAAAAAGAGGTGATGCCCTCAATGGCGAAGGCGATCATCTTTTTCAGTGGGTATTTCGATTCTCCAGCCTCACGAACGCCCCGTTCGTAATATACCTTCCCTGTTTTAAATCCCAAGGTCGGAACAATACCACGTAGAAAAAGATTCACCTCGTTGTACTCCGAAAGGGCTTCAAGCGACGCACGGCCCATCAATCGGTAATCTGCATGGTTAGGGACCGTCTCCGCCCCCATCCACGCGAATATTGAATAAAACAGCTCCGCGGTATTACGCTTGAACCACGTATCTTTCTCTCTGGACGATCTGACACCATAGACGATTTCACAGTGGTGCTCGGAAAACTGCTTAATCATTTCATCTGCAGCATTTACATCATCTTGAAGGTCGGCATCCATGGAGATGGCGGCATCGCATCCAGCCTTATAAGCCTCCATAAGACCAGCATAGAGAGCATTCTGGTGCCCTCTGTTATGGGCAAGTTTCACTCCCCCAAATAGAGAACCATTCATATTGTGGAGTTTCTCAATAAGCTCCCATGTGCCATCTTTCGAACCGTCGTCTACAAAAAGGATTCTGCTCTGCTCACTGATTTTCGATGCTGCAACCAACTGACTTATCTTCTGATGTAGCACTTCTGCAGTATGTTCCAAACCTTCAACTTCGTTGTAGCAAGGTAACACAAAGTAGATAATTGGCAAAGATTCAACGTCCACAGGATCCAAAAACTTCGCATACTCACTTGTCATAGCTAGATACTCTAATAGAGGCTAGAGTCATCATTCATGAGCATTAGTTGAGAATGGATCTCAACTAGTCAAATTAGTTTCCGGAAAGGTCTGATTCATGAAAATCGCGGTTGCAGGCACTGGTTACGTTGGATTGTCTGTCGCCTTGCTGCTTGCTCAGCATAATGAGGTTCATGCTTTGGACATTGTTCCGGAGAAAGTTGAGCTTCTAAACAACGGCAAGAGCCCGATTGTGGATGCTGTGATTACTGATTTTCTGGAGAAGAACACCTCCGGAGAGCGCCCTCTTGACTTCCATGCGACTGTTGATCCGGAAGAAGCATATTCCGATGCCGATTTCGCAGTGATTGCAACGCCTACGAACTATGACGAGAAGAAGAATTATTTTGATACTTCCAGTGTGGAAGCTGCGATTTCCGCAGTACGAAAGTATGCGCCGGAAGCGTGGATCATTATTAAATCTACGATTCCTGTCGGATACACGCGGCAGCTACGCGACCGTTTGAACGATGATCATATTCTGTTTTCCCCGGAATTCCTTCGTGAAGGTCACGCTCTTTTTGACAACTTGCACCCCAGCCGTATTGTTGTCGGTGCTCCGCAGGATGACGCACGTTCCGTAGAGGCCGCACGTACTTTTGTGGATCTTCTGGCCCAAGGAGCAGCCCCCGAAGAACGCTCTCGAGTCAATCATGATGGCAGTACAGGCATTCCAGAACTGGTGGCGGGCACTACCGAGGCCGAAGCCATCAAACTGTTTGCCAACACGTATCTTGCGTTGCGTGTGGCTTATTTCAATGAGCTTGACACTTATGCTGAAAGCCGCGGACTGAACACTCGCGAAATCATTGACGGCGTTTGCCTTGATCCGCGCATCGGCGACGGTTACAACAATCCAAGCTTCGGATACGGCGGTTACTGCCTGCCAAAGGACACCAAGCAGTTGCTCGCCAACTATGACCAGGTTCCGCAAAATTTGATCGAGGCAATTGTGGATGCTAACCGTACCCGTAAAGACTTTATCGCCGACGAAATTCTTGACAGGGTTAAAGATATTAGCAATCCTGTTGTCGGCATCTACCGCCTGACCATGAAATCCGGTTCCGACAACTTCCGTCAGTCTGCGATTCAAGGTGTTATGAAACGGCTTAAGGCAGAGGGCGTTACCGTGGTCGTATATGAGCCAACTCTGAACGCCGCTGACTTCTTCGGTAGCGAAGTAACTCATGCTTTTGATTCGTTCGCGGAGCGTGCTGACATCATCGTCGCCAACCGTTGGAATGATGCACTAAGCGAAGTGTCTAACAAGGTCTTTACTCGAGATTTGTTCCGTCGAGACTAAATAAGATTCAATTCATTCTTACTTACGTCATATGTTTTCTAAGAAAAGCTCCACAAGTCAAGTCGCACGCTTGCATATCTCCCTGCTGATCGCAAGTTTTCTCATTTATTTGGGAGGTCAGATATGGCAATGTGTATCTTGGCCACCGTTTTACAGCTTTGACGAGACTCTCGAGATTGATTACGTCTACCAGCTTTCGCAGGGGCATCTCCCTACGTTCTTCGGAGGCGCTGAGTTCAATCCACTGGATTTACAATATCCATACGACGTGCAATGGAGATATCAGCATCCACCATTGTTTTATCTTGTGCAAGTTCCGGCTTTTCTTCTGACAGACACTTTACATCATCCCATCCGTGGTATTTGGGCAATGCGCTTCGTCGAGACGGTACTTGGCATACTGGCAATTATCGCCTCATCATGGTCGGCACGTAAAGTCATCGGTAAACCTTTCGCCGTCACCGCAATGGTACCTGTAATCGTTGCGTCAAACCGATGCTTTCCTTCGGCCGTTCTCAATTACACATTGGCATCACTTTGGGTCATATTGCTGATTGGTATGACTGCTTCACTAATCCGTACAACGCCGAATGGTTTCAGTGGAAAACAACTCTTCGTATGGTCATTTCTTGTTGCATTAGCCCCGTTGACCCGCACTTCCACCATTCCAATCATGTGTTTATGCGGATTGATGGTGATTATTCATCTCGTGCTTTCCAAGTGCAGAACACTTCGCATCTGGCTTACCAGTGTCATTCTTCCTTTGCTACTCGCCATCGTTAGTTCGGTATGGTTTTATATTCGGCTTTATCGCCTTTCTGGATCATTTACCGGAACGCAACCGGAGTGGTCAAGTACCCATTTAGGACGCAACACCCATCTGAATTTCACTCAAGCTCTTTTCGATAAAGATTTCTACATTTCCTCTTTTGCACAATATCAGAATTCCTCTGTAACTGGCTTGCGCTATGGATGGCTGTTGGTAATTGCGTTGACATTTCTTCCTCTATTCTTTGGATTTGTGGCATGTATCGTCACCCTATTCAAGAAACGTCACTTTAGACAAACTTTCCAGTCTGACGCATCCATTTTCATCATGCTTGTCCTTGCTTTGGCTGGAACAACCTTCCAGCAGCTCTTGTTCTTCAAGCAAGGAGGCAACCCTAACGCCGTCTATTTCAGTCTTATCTCCATCGTGTTTGCCTTATTCATCGCTTACGGATTTTCACTGTTTCCACGATGGTGGGCTGCAGCTCTATCGATATGGCTAGCACTAAGAGGATTTGCATTTGCCCTTGAGATACACATTCGCTGGCCGTTCTCTTCTGAAGGCACTATGGCAGGCGCTTCGCAATATTGGGTATGGCTCACCCTTGCAGGCATCATCACAGTATGTCTCGGCACTTTCATAGCCATTATCGCTTCGGCCAAAGGAAGGAAGTTCTCTCCATTACCTCTAACAGCATTTGGAATCGCAACTGAATAGTAAGCTGGTCAGTATGGCTGAAGAGACGTTTATTCCCAAGAACATCATTGTGACTGGTGGCTGTGGTTTCATCGGGTCGAATTTCGTGCATTACGTGGTGGATCATCATCCGGACGTGCATGTGACCGTGCTGGACAAGCTCACCTATGCGGGCAATCCGGAGAACATCGCGGGCCTGCCCGAGGATCGTGTGGAGCTGGTCGTGGGCGACATCTGCGACGCTGACCTGCTCGACAAAATCGCGCCGGGGCATGACGCGATCGTGCATTACGCGGCCGAGTCCCACAACGACAATTCCATCGCGGATCCAGAGCCGTTCCTGAGGACGAACGTGGAGGGCACGTTCCGCCTGCTCGAGGCGGTCAGGAAGTATGGGATCCGCTACCACCACGTGAGCACGGACGAGGTGTATGGCGACCTCGCTTTGGATGATCCGGCCAGGTTCACGGAGTCCACCCCGTACCATCCGTCCAGCCCGTACTCGAGCACGAAGGCCGCGTCCGACATGCTGGTGCGCGCGTGGACCCGCACGTACGGCCTGAGGACCACTATTTCCAACTGCTCGAACAACTACGGCCCGTACCAGCATGTGGAGAAGTTCATCCCCCGCCAGATCACGAACATCCTCGAGGGCGAGAGGCCGAAGCTGTACGGCAGGGGCGAGAACGTACGCGACTGGATCCACACCGAGGACCATTCCAGCGGCGTGTGGACGATCCTGACCAAGGGAAGGATCGGCGAGACCTACCTGATCGGCGCGGACGGCGAGAGGAACAACATCACCGTGCTTCGCATGATTCTGAAGATGATGGGACAGAGCGAGGACGCGTTCGACTGGGTGAAGGACCGTCCGGGCCACGACCGTCGATACGCGATCGATTCCACGAAACTGCGGACCGAGTTGGGTTGGACGCCCACGCACACGGACTTCGAGTCCGGCCTGAAACAGACCATCGACTGGTACACGGACAACCGCTCCTGGTGGGAGCCGGCCAAGGCCGCCACTGAAGCCAGGTACAAGCAGCAGGGCCAGTAAGACACATACGAGAACGGTCACACCCCAAAGGGCGTGGTCCCATGATGATTCCCATCTACGGCAAAGGATTTACGAGGGTATGGATTTCGAGAAGGATTTGAGGGTCGAGGAGACGAACATCCCGGGCCTGATCGTGTTCGACCTGCCGGTGCACGGCGACAACCGTGGCTGGTTCAAGGAGAACTGGCAGCGGGCGAAGATGACCGAGCTCGGCCTGCCGGATTTCGGTCCGGTGCAGAACAACGTCAGCTTCAATGCGAAGAAGGGCGTGACGCGAGGCATCCACGCGGAACCGTGGGACAAGTACATCTCGATCGCCACGGGCTCCGTGTTCGGCGCGTGGGTGGACCTGCGTCCGGGCGAATCCTTCGGCCAGGTGTACACGACCGTATTGGATCCGTCGAAGGCGATCTACGTGCCGCGTGGCGTGGGCAACAGCTTCCAGGCTTTGGAGGACGGCACCGCGTACACGTATCTCGTGAACGCGCATTGGAGCCTCGAGCAGAAGAAGACCTACACCTTCGTGAACCTCGCGGATCCGGATCTGGGCATCCAGTGGCCGATCCCGTTGGAGGAGTCCGAACGATCCGAGGCCGACCTGCACCATCCGATGCTCAGGGACGCGAAGCCGATGGCGCCGCGCCGCACGATGGTCACCGGCTGCAACGGCCAGCTCGGCCACGCCATCCGCGACTACGTGGAGGAGCACGGCCTCGAGGGCTTCGAGTTCAACGACATCGACACGTTCGACTTCTCCGACCCGGCACAGTACGGCCGGTTCGACTGGAGCCTGTACGGCACGATCATCAACGCGGGCGCGTACACCGCGGTCGACAGGGCCGAGACCCCGGAGGGGCGCGTGCTGGCGTGGAAGGCGAACGCGCAGGGACCCGCCCTGCTGGCGCGCGTGTGCGCGGAGCACAACATCACCCTGGTGCACGTGTCGAGCGATTACGTGTTCGACGGGACCGCCGAATTGCATGACGAGGAGGAGGCGTTCGCGCCGTTGGGCGTGTACGGCCAGTCGAAGGCCGCCGGGGACATCGCGGTCGCGAATTGCCCGCGTCATTATATCCTGCGTTCGAGCTGGGTGATCGGCGAGGGTCATAACTTCGTAAAGACCATGATGATGCTGTCCAACCGCGTCGCCGACCCCGGGGACGGTCTGAACGAGGTGACGGTGGTGGACGACCAGTACGGCCGCCTCACGTTCACTTCGGATATGGCGGACGCGATCTTCCACCTGTTGGATTCCGGTGCCGGGTACGGCACGTACGACCTGACCGGTTCCGGCAGGGTGGAGAGCTGGGCCGGCATCGCCAAGGCGGTGTTCGACCTGACGAACGGCAACGGGGACAGGGTACGCCCGATCCCGACCGAAGAGTATTTCGCGAACGCGAAGGATCCGGTCAGCCCGCGCCCGACCCATTCCGCCCTGGACCTCAAGAAGATCGAGGCGACGGGATACCCCGCGCTGGACTGGGAGGAATCGTTAAAGAAGTACGTCGCCAAGGAACTGGCCGAGTGATTCAGGGGGAAGAAACCTCCCGATAATGCGATGAAACCGCGTGGACTCCTCTGCGCGGTTTTTCAATATTGGATTGACCTACTAAGCTGGAAACGCTTATCAATCAGAGATACGTCAGAAGGCAGGACGATTATGAAGGGCATCATCCTCGCGGGTGGTTCGGGCACCCGCCTGTATCCGTTGACCACGGTCACGTCGAAGCAGCTGCTCCCGGTGTATGACAAGCCGATGATCTACTATCCTCTAAGCGTACTGATGATGGCGGGCATCCGTGACATCCTGATCATCAGCACACCGCATGATCTGCCTAATTTCGAGCGTTTGCTGGGCGATGGAAGCCAGTATGGCGTGACTTTCTCCTACAAGGTCCAGCCGAGCCCCGACGGGCTCGCGCAGGCGTTCCTGCTGGGCGAGGAGTTCATCGACGGCGAGCCGTGCGCGCTGGTATTGGGCGACAACATCTTCTACGGCAACGGGTTGGGCGCCACGCTGAGGGGCGCGGTCCGCAAGGTCGAGAACGGCGAGGGCGCGACGGTGTTCGGCTATTACGTGGATGATCCGGAACGCTACGGCGTGGTCGAGTTCGACGAGAACAGGAAGGCCATCTCCATTGTGGAAAAGCCGGAGCATCCGGCTTCCAACTATGCGGTTACCGGTTTGTACTTCTACGACGAGCGTGTCACCGAATTCGCCAAGCAGATCACGCCAAGTCCCCGCGGCGAGCTGGAGATCACAGACCTGAACCGCATGTACCTAGACGAGGGGCGTCTGCACGTGCGCACACTGGGGCGTGGCTACGCGTGGCTGGACACGGGCACGATGGACAGCCTGTTCGAGGCGGGCGAGTTCGTGCGCACGGTCCAGAGGGCGCAGGGCCTGCCGATCGCGATCGTGGAGGAGATCGCCTACGAGAACGGGTGGATCACGCGCGAACAGCTGCTCGAGTCCGCGAGACGGTACGGCAAGAGTCCGTACGGCCAGCACCTGCGGGGCATCGCAGACGGACAAATCATGCTCGTACCAAATCAAGAACATTAGTCACGGGTAGGGCTTTCAATGCGGACACCGCATTTTAAAACCCTATCTCATAATATCGTGAAGAAAATAGACCTAGTTAAGGAAATATCTCACATGGCTCTCACAGGAGAACATCAGCATCCGGATATCAAAATCTTCGTGTCGGCACATAAACCTGCTGTTTTTCCTGAAGGAAACAGCATCCTCCCTGTGCAGGTTGGAGCAGCCAAGGCTGCAAAGCGATTCGACAATACTCTGCATGACGATGAGGGTGAGAATATTTCCGATAAAAATCCCCGTTACTGCGAACTGACCGCGCAATACTGGGCTTGGAAAAACGAGGATGCCGACTACTACGGTTTCTGCCACTACCGACGCTACTTCGATTTCACCGATACCCCGCATCAGGAAAACGACTATGGCGAAGTCATCGATTCCTATATCGACAGTCAAACCATTGAAAAGTATGGCATCAACGATGGCGATATCTCCAAAGCGGTAGATGGATGGGACGTTATCACCACGCCGCTTAATGACACCCGTCGTATTGGTGGGTTTACGAATCTCAAGCAGCATTGGGATGCGGATAGACATCTTCGCCTCAAGGATTTGCGTCACATGTACGACATTCTGTGCGCACGTCATCCTGATTACAAAGCGGATGCTGATGCAGTGCTGAATGGCCATACTGCAGCTTTCTGCAACATGTTTATCATGAAGAAGGATATTTTCTTCGAGTACAACGAATGGTTGTTCCCCCTGCTGGATGAGTTTGCCGAGCATACTGATTTCAGCAAGATGGATGTGCAGACTACTCGCACCGTGGGGCATCTTTCTGAACGTTTGCTTAATATTTTTCTTGCGCATAAGCAGCGCACTGGAGCCAATTGGAAAATCAAGCGACTGCAGTGCGTGCATTTTCTGCATCCGGAACCGTTCGCCAAACTTGAACCGTTGCAGGAGAATCCTGAAACCATTGTGCCTGTGGTTTTTGCAGCGGACGATAATTACGTTCCAATGCTCACTACCACGATATATTCGATGCTGAAGAACGCTTCCGAAGATCGTTTTTACGATGTGATCGTGCTGGAACGAAACATTTCTGACGAGAACAAGCAGATTATCACGAAATTCCTTGCGCAATTCTCGAATGCCGCCGTACGTTTCTATGATGTGAGCCGATATCTTGCAGGATTCAATCTCACCACCAGCAATGCGCATATCAGTGTGGAAACGTATTATCGTTTCATCATTCAGGAAGCGTTGCCTTTCTACTCAAAGCTGCTGTACTTGGATTGCGATCTTGTAGTGAATGGTGATGTTGCCGAACTGTTCGATACGGAAATGGGCGATAATGCTATCGCCGCAGTGCCGGATATCGACTTCATCGGCAATCTCAATATGAAGGATGGTATTCGCGCCGAGTATGTGCGCAAGCAGTTGCATATGCGTGACGCCTATGGATATTTCCAGGCTGGCGTGCTAGTTATGAATTTGGATCGCACGCGTAAGATTCATACGGTTCATGAATGGCTGCAGATTGCCTCGAAGCCGGGATATATCTACAACGATCAGGACATTCTTAATACCGAGTGCGAAGGTCTTGTTACCTACCTCGACTATTCGTGGAATGTGATGCATAACTGTGCTGGACGTGTGGCGGGAGTATTCGATTTCGCACCTGCAGACGTGTATAAGGCATACATGGAATCGCGCAAGGCACCAAAGGTCGTACATTATGCCGGTTTCGACAAGCCTTGGAAGAATCCTTGGTGCGATTTCGCTCCACTGTATTGGCAGTACGCGCAGGAAACTCCGTTCGTTGCGCAAATGTACGCCGCCATGTCGGGAGTGCAGAAGCCGGAACCTCCGGAACATCATGATCGGGCCATTGCTGAAGACAGTCCAATCCGTAAATATGTGGATGTTTTAGCCCCCACCGGATCCAAGCAGCGCGAACTCATGAAAGTCGTAGCGCGCAAAGTACAAGGAAAGAAATAGATTGCCTCATTCCATGTTCATGCGGCAAGACAAAGGAGAATTATGATGGCAATGCGTTTTCTTGGACTGTGCAGAGGCGACGGCAAGGGCTACGTAAAAATCGGAACGGACACAAAACCTGAATTATTAATGGCAACAATAGGTATGCCAGATGGTTCTTGTAGACAATGCCCTATTTTTCCCATCGGTTTCCCCGGAGAGGAGGTCGCTGCTCGTACGGTATGGGGAGATGCCTCCACGAAGGAGTCATACGAGGCTGTCGTAGTAGTTCCCCTTCTAGACAACGCGGACCTATCGATCTCCGTTACGAACCGTGAGAATGATACAGTCCTTGGAACGATTCCTTTCAAACCACTAACGACGAAGGTTCGTTCACGTTTAACGTATAAGCACCGTCCTCAATTCGCAGCGCAAATCCGCGACATTGATCAACGCAGACTCTCCGGAACTCCGCATGTGTATGTCACAGGCATCTACCCAGTGGATGAGCAACACTACTCCTGCCGTTTCACTGTGCGTTATCCTCTTTTCCAGGAGAAAAGTAACTGCTCCATATCGATATATGATGCGTCAGCTAAACAGATCGAGCTCCCGACGGTGGTTCTTGAAGATTCAGTTATCTCCAATCCTAGAGATCACACGCAAAGTTTACGTGAAATCGTTTATTCCGTCAGCGTTACGGACGCAAATAAGACACTTTGCATCTACGCGTTCCCCGAAGGCCAAGATGAGGCTTTCACTTGTGTATTGCCACCGATGTTTGACGGATTTGTTAATGGAGCCAAAGACCTGACAAAACATGCTTCCTACGACGAGGGCTATCAGATTTGGCTCGAACAGCACAGAGCAACTGAATCCGATGTGAAAAATCAGAGGACACTATGTCAGGCTTGGAAGAGCACAGAGAAGCCGCTCATCAGCGTGGTTACCGTTGTCTTCCGGCCGCCGGTTGAATACTTGCGTTCCCTTGTTAACAGTCTGATAGCCCAGTCATACGAACATTTCGAGGTTGTTTTCGTCAATGTCAGCGGTAACGATCAAGAGGCTCGGGCTGTTAACGAGTTCCTTGGCAACATCCAAGATTCTCGTTTCCGTGTGATTGACGCTGAGAATAAGAGCATTGCGGAAAATACGAATATCGGTATTCATGAGACCAAAGGCGAATACATCGCTTTTATTGATCATGACGATGTAATTGAGCCTGACGCATTCTACCGGTATGTTTCAGTTCTACACGATAAGCCCAAAGCAGATGTTCTATATTGCGACGAGGATCTGCTTGATAATGGCAAGTATATTTGGCCTGTATTTAAGCCCAATTTCAATCCTGACTTACTCTATTCGTACAATTACGTGACCCACATGCTGATGGTCAGTCGTCATGTGCTGAATCAGGTTGAACTCTCTCCGGCCAATGTAAGCGGAGCACAGGATTATGATTTAACACTGAAATGCTGCGAAAAAGCACGTGAAGTCAGCAATGTACCTTACATGCTATATCACTGGCGCATGCATCAGAATTCGACAAGCACCAATCCAGACAGCAAGCCGTATGCGGAAACAGCCGGACAACTTGCCCTCGAGCGTCACTACGAACGCATTGGAATCAAAGCTGAAGTATCAGAATCCGAGTTACCATTCCGCTACCGCACACGTTATCTAGCGGTGAAACAGCCAAAAATTAATATCGTTATTCCCACCAAAGACCACATTGATCTGCTTCAACGTTGTTTAGATTCCGTGCTTGCAAAGACGGAATATGGAAATTATGACGTAACACTTGTTGAAAACAATAGCGTCGAGTCCACCACTTTCGCCTTCTATGAAGAAATCCCAAAAAAAGATCCGCGCGTGAAAGTTGTGACCTGGAATGGACAAGGCTTTAATTATTCCAGTATTTGCAATTACGGAGCCGCTCAACGCGACGGAGACATTCTACTATTCCTGAATAACGACACTGAAATAATCAATAACGACTGGCTGACATCCATGGTGGGGTTCTTCTCCCGCCCAGAAGTAGGCATGGTCGGGGCTAAGTTACTTTTCCCCGACAACTTAGTACAGCACGGCGGAATCTGGGTCTCTCCCGATCGAGTTGGCTATTACAGCGAACTCCTTTCACATAGAGACGGCGGTTATATGGAAACGATGCGGTACCCTTCCGATTGCGCTGCAGTGACGGGTGCCTGCCAGATGGTACGACGCGATGTCTTCGAGAATGTTGGTGGATTCGATGAACAATTGGCCGTCGTGCTAAACGACGTGGATCTCTGTCTCAAAGTTCGTGAAAGTGGATATCTCGTGGTCTTCGACCCACAAGCAAAACTTCATCACAGTGAGCATGCTAGTAGAGGGCGCGACGAACAAGACGTGTCCAAAGCTCGGCGCGCTATCGACGAGCAAGCTAGATTCTACGCTCGTTGGGATAAGAGCCTAATCGATAGCGGTTTCATTAATCCTAACCTGAATCAGTGCAACGGTCATTTCAAAATCACATGGTGATTTTGAAAAAGCCACCACATTACTCGCTGCCTCCCATTTTTCATGAATAACAAGAAATGGGAGGCAGTTTACTGTGTCCTGTTCAGTGCGAAATCACATAGAAAAAAGAACATTCAGGAAGGTTCATAAGAACCGAGTAGATGAATCCATCCACTACAAGCAGAAGAGCAAAAACGGCGCATAAAGCTATACCATTAGTTGAGAGCATCGTCCTGTGGGCAGCCCGGAAAGAAGCTCGTATAGAAATGTCATCAGACTTATGCAGATTATTCTCAATAAGTTTCATAATTGCATAAGCCAAAAGAGGCACGGCGCATAAGTAATACCTACTGCTGATGCCACCTGGGTAACCATTAACATTGAAGCTCATGAATCCCGAATTAAGCATCTGATATGTAAAAGTTATCACTATGCTCATAACTGAGATGCGAAGATACCAGACCTCCTTTGATGCGCTCACGAGAAAAAGAATAAAAGGCATTACAAGTATTGCAGTAAGAGCAATACTACTGAGCCCCAGATGAGATGACAGTGTGGAATTCTCACGCGGCAAATAGGTATGTCCGGCAAGTGTATCCCACGTTCCCATAAATTTCTGGAAGAAATAACAAAGATACTCCCATACCCCCATCTGTCCACGAGAATTAATATCGCGATACATTCCACTCTGCACAAATTCTTGTTCGGCGAGAGCTTTGTAATTCGGTTGAATTGTATGGAATCTTTTATAAACCTTCCAGAAGTAGATAACAGATACTCCATACAGGGGGAGCGTAATAAAGAATCGCCAATTAATAATGGACTTAATCTTTTTTTCTTTGAAGAAAGTAAATAAAACAATTCCAAGGGCAATAATGCATACAATCATTCCAGTAGTGAGCTTTGACAACAGAGACAGATTAATGCCAGCCGCAATGACAAAGTACGTGAGTATGTTGTACTTCTTTTCATAGAAACGAATAATACCCAACATAAAAATCGCAACGGCAGGCATCGTCAACGCATCATTAGATACGCCACTGATAACATAAATCATATTCGGAGCACTGATAAGAATCAAGCCATAAAGCATGTGAAGAATAGGTATCCTGCGCAAACGCGTATATCCTATATAAAACGCAATGAGGATTCCGGAAAAACCTATCGCAAAAGAAAGATTTCTCATCAACTGAAGATCATAAATTACCTGATTACCATCAACGACAGAATGGGACAGTAATCGTAGAATGTGGTAATAAAATGGCGGATGTCCAAGATAATTAAACTGCGTTGGATTAGCATAGTCCATCACATTATTATCAATGTTGGCGTAAACACGCATACAGGAGAAGTCAGGAATAATTCGCTCATACGGAGCATTCTTCACAAGATAGCTCATATAAGATATGTGAGCCTTCTCATCCGGGAAGCCCCCAATGTAACTCCTATAGAACACAGGTTGCGCACATGCATACAGTCCCACTATCACGTAATCGAAAATGCAGACAACAGATCGGAAGCGCTTGCTCGCAGCGGAGCTCAGTCCGCAGTTCAAAAGAATAAGCGCTATTGCCCCGTACAAAATAACCGTTGCCACCAACTTATACGGGACAGACGCATAGCTCGTCGACACAACCATATTTTTAGACTGCAGTAGCACACCTTCTATGGAGGTATCAGTCTCGTAGGCCACCAAAGAAGGTTCTTCAGATATAAGAGCCAGGTTCGGCAAAGCCTTACTCGGAGTTCCAAGCTGGAAAGTTAGAGAAGAAGGTTCTCCTTCCCAAGTTTTATCAAGTCTAACCCTTAGGGTCTCCCCCTTGCAGTTACTCAGCTTAAGAGGAACAGTTATCGCGTCTAGATTTTCGTTAAGCAATTTTGGCGAAACAATACTGGTGTATAGTATTTCGTCTTTATCCGCTATAGTTAGCAAGTATTTATCCACAAATTCGTTTTTCGAAACATAGACGTCATGATAATTCGAATTCGCAGTATCAGTTGGCGAGACATTATTCTCAACATTCACCTGAAGTGATACCGAGTTAATTTCGCCAGCATCAAGAGGAAACTCTTGTTGTACTGTAAACTTGTCAGCAGAAGTCAAGGAACTGAAATCACTGTAAGATACAGACATCTCAACATCATTAGAATCAAGTTTCCCTGGGTTTGTCGACGCAATGTCCGGCTTTACCACCCATAGATTAACGGTGAAGCAAACAATCATTACAATCGTTAAAGCCACACCATAAAAAAGCTTTGCGTCTGTAGAATGAAATAAGAATTTTCTTGAACACATGAAGAGATAAACCAATAAAAACGCAATCTGTGCCAGTGGTTTCTCCAAAGACTTTTTATGAATTTGGCTATACATCTCATCAAGCTGGTTTTGTTTGACAGTATAAATTGAAGCATTACCCTCTTGATCTCTAGTCAGAGAAAGCTCAGTTCCTGAAATTGAATACGCGGTAAACCAACGATCATCTGAAACCTGTGTTTCCGCTCTTAACTCTTTAAGCCCAGATTTTTCACCAGGCACAGTGATAGATAAGGCTTTTGCTTTCTCATTTAATGGATCGAATCTTATGGATGCCACATAATTTTCTGGATACGCAGACTGCTCCGAGGAACCGTCATACACTTCATCGACATCAAATTTAAAAACTACTTTTGACGTAATGTCAGCTGACGTAGTTTCAGCCTTTAAGTAAACATTGATGGCAGGCATCGGAATGAGCCACAAGATTGTACTGACGATGCCAAAAAGAATTGTCATCAGAAAGAAAGAGACAATTCTTTTCTTTTTTAATTTCGAATTCATCCTACTCAATATCACATGCAACTCCTCATAAACTCAAATCCACTCGATTGCTCATCTATCATTTCTTCAGCCATGGTAGCAGTCCTGCATAGCAATGAACCTATGCGTTCGCACATAAGAAGTGTCCTAAAAGTCATGGCTCCTTTTCCGTTGTAACAATGTTGCAAGAGTATTCCCGCAGCCTTCCTAATCGCCACCGCTCAGTAGAATACTGTTCTCGTGAAGAATGCTTTTAAGAAGATCTCTGACCGTTACCACTACGCGATAGTGGTATTCAAGGAACTGGTGAAAACTGATTTCCAGTTGCGCTACCAAGGATCATTCCTCGGTATGGTGTGGTCCGTGCTGAAGCCACTTATGCTGTTCGCTGTGATGTATGTGGTGTTTGTGAAGTTCTTGAAGTTCTCCGATGGGACCCCGACCTTCCCGATTTCATTGCTGTGTGGTACCTGCTTGTGGAGCTTCTTCTCCGAATCCACCAGTATGGGTATGCAATCCATTGTTGGCCGCGGTGATTTGCTGCGTAAGGTTCATTTCCCGAACTACATTATTGTGGCTTCCACCACTATGGGTTCTATGATTTCTCTCGGCATCAACCTGCTCGTGGTGATCTGCTTCGGTTTCTTCGCACATGCGCATTACACATGGCGCGTATTGCTCGTGCCGCTCAGCATCATCCAGTTGTACTGCCTTGGCCTTGGCGTAGCTTTGCTGCTCGCGTCACTGTTCGTGTACTTCCGTGATGTGGCACATATTTGGGAAGTCATATTGCAGGCCATGTTCTATGCAACGCCTATCATCTACCCAATTTCCATGATTGCGGATAAGGGATACGGCTGGGCCGCCAATATTTTGATGCTTAATCCTTCCACCCAGGTGATTATGGATATTCGTCATAATCTGCTTTCTCCGGAGTATGTGCCGACTGTGTGGAGCATGGTTGACAACAAGCTGCTTTGCCTGCTGCCGTATGCGCTAACTGTTTTCATTCTGTGGCTGGGCATTCACGTGTTCCGCAAGTACAGCTCCAAGTTCGCGGAGGTGCTCTAAATTATGGCTGAGGTTGCAATGGTTGAGGAAAAGAATGTTGACGAACGCCCGGTGGTGCTCAAGGTTGACCATGTTGCCAAAATGTTCCGTCTGCCTACAGAACAGGCTACCGGTTTGAAAATGGCTTTTCTGAATTGGACGAAGGGCATCAAGGGCTATACCGAACAGCATGTGTTGCGCGACATTAACTTCGAAGTTCGTCAAGGTGATTTCTTCGGTATCGTCGGGCGTAACGGTTCCGGCAAGTCCACTCTGTTGAAGATTATTTCTCAGATCTATACTCCGGAACATGGTTCTGTAACGGTTAAAGGCAAGCTGGTGCCATTCATCGAGCTTGGTGTTGGATTCAATCCGGAGTTGACCGGCCGCGAGAACGTGTATTTGAACGGTGCTCTACTGGGCTTCACTCGTGCTGAAATCGACGCGATGTATGACGACATCGTTGAGTTCGCCGAGCTTGAAGATTTCATGGATCAGAAGCTCAAGAATTATTCTTCGGGCATGCAGGTGCGCCTCGCCTTCTCCGTTGCTATCAAGGCTCAAGGCGATATCCTAGTTCTCGATGAAGTTCTAGCCGTCGGCGACGAAGCATTCCAGCGTAAGTGCGACAACTTCTTCGCCGAAATCAAGAAAGATCCAACGAAGACCGTTATTCTTGTCACCCATTCCATGGATTCCGTCAAGAAGTATTGCAACAAGGCCATCCTGATCAAGGACGGCGAAATTATCGTTTCCGGAAACAAAGATGATGTCGCCGATCGCTATACGTTGGAAAATCTACGCCGTAAAAAGAAAAACAAGGCAGACAACGCCGAAGATGAGCCGGCATATCCGCTTGGGTTGAATGAAACAGTACCAATTTTAAACGTCAAGCCCACTGGCGATCCGGTGTGCACCATCGATGGTGGTTTTGACTTTGAGGTTGAATACGATTACCGGGGAACCAAAAAGTTCTATATTGCCTTGGCGATGCATGATCTTCGACGTGGCGGCCTACCCTATGGCGATAGCTTTGATTTGAAGCAAGATGGGCATCATAAAGTCCATTTCCATTTGCCAATGGATTTGTTTAACAATGGAGATTTCCGTATTGTCGCTTCAATGCACACATGGGATGGGAAAGATCCGTCTACCGCTGAAATGATTGCATTTACCAACGAAACGAATGCCTGTGATTTCTCCTTGCGAGATGCAAAGGGCAAAGATAATTTTGCTCTGATAAACAAAACCTCAATGGCTTATCAGAGCTTGGATCAAAATTTAGCAACACGCCAAGCCTTACAATCAGCAATTTAGTACATGGCGCTGAGAATGATTTGACCGGATATGTTATCCGGTCAAATCATTCTCAGCGCCAATCAATAGCATTCATCAATACTGTATTTTGAAGTGACCGTTGTACTGATCTAGGTTGAGGTTGAAGAACTTACCGCGATTCTTCAACAGCGGCTGAGCCCAACGGTCATAGAAACGCATCTGCTCCTGAATAGCTCTTGCGACCTTCTCAGGATTCTGTTCATCACGTCCTCGACTGCTGAATTCATTATGGTAAAGCAATGCATCCGCATCAAACACTGTCAGGTATCCAGTGGCATTGCTCTTCATACACAGATCAACATCATTGAGCACTACAGCCAGATCCTCATCGAATCCGTTGATTTGTTCGAACACTTCACGCCTGATCATCTGGCACGCGCCTGTAATGGCCGCGCAATCGAACGGATGCTGCAATGTTTCCATATAACCCAGCTCCGCTGCCCCACAACGTTGGTTGATGTAATCGCACCCGTTAGGAGATACCCAGACACCACCGTGCTGTACTAGTCCATCGTGATACAGCAGTTTCGCACCGACCATGCCAACATCTGGTCTAGCGAAAAAGCCCACCATTGAAGTCATCCATTCCGGCTCGATAACCTCAGTGTCATTATTTAGGAACAAAAAGATCTCACCAGAAGCGAATGAAGCCCCGTAATTGCAAATTGCGGAATAATTGAATCCTTTACCCGGCCACTTAACTACGCGCACATTATCATGACGCTGTTCAAGCTCATCATAGTAGGTAAAAGTTTGCGGTTCCACGCTATTATTTTCCGCAATAATGATTTCATAGTTGCGGTACGTGGTTTTTTCAATCACCGAAGTAAGGCATGCTCTCAACAAGTCGATATGATCTTTGGTTGGAATGACGATGCTCACTTTCGGCTCATCGGTATGCTCATACCGAACGCGATATCGAAACATCGCAGGCAAGCTCTCAACCTTTGCAGGCAGATTCATCCGATCAAAATGCCGCTGGAGCGCAAGCCTTCCCGCCTCCACCGCATACGGTTTGCTCTGTGCATTGGCACTGGTGGAACCAGGATGTTCTCTCCAGTGGTACAGCATATGAGACACATTACGTATATCACGTGCGACTTCCACGCATTTCAGTGTCAGATCGTAGTCCTGCGCCCCAGAAACATCCGCTTCAGACAAGTCGACCCGTTTTAAAGCATGCCGACTAACCATAAGCATATGCGTCACATAATTGTAGGAATATAGCAGATCCTTGTTAAAGGCAGGTTTGAAGACAGGCCACACGTAACGACCGTCCTGGAGCTTGTCTTCATCGCAATACAACAGGTCCACCTGTGGATGTTGCCTGATCTCGTGTGCATACCAATACAACGCATCAGGTTCGATTACATCATCATGATCGATAAACGCGATGTAGTCGCCTTGCGCCACAGCAATACCAACATTGGTATTTTCAGCAATACTCTTGTTTTCCGCCTTGACCACTCGAATACGATCATCGTTATATCGAGCCAGCACATTCTTCACCGTCGTAGAACCTGCAGTACTAACATCAACCACAATAAGTTCAAAATGCGTATAGGTCTGATTCAGCACAGACGACAGCAATTCCTTAAAATACTCTTCAGAAGTATTGAATGCCACACAAATCAAACTCAGCAACGGCTTCTGTTTCCAAGCTCCGCATATCTCCTTCTGAGCACGTGCATCAGCAGGGTTCAGTCGATGCTTCCTGAAGAAAAAATCATAGCTCGGATCCAGAGAAGCATGGCGCAGCTCCGCCACAGAACCGTCAAGCAGACGCTGAAACTTGGGAGCCAGCATGCAATCCGATGCGGCATCAAGCACATTATTCTCGGCCTGCACTGTTACACAGAACATGCGTGGATTCATATCCATAGCAAACGCGTAGGTCAGCCTACGATGTTTTATGGCAGTATCCTTACCTTCCGAACACATAGAATCTTCCAAGACCACAGGAGTCACTGAAAGGGGTTGCGCACACTCATCAAGCACCTGCACGACGTATGACTCGTTCTCGTTTCCGTGCATCGTGGCGGTACAGCGAACAATAACCTTCCCTTTACCGTCCGGGTAAATTCCCGTGACTTCAACATGTGGGTTCCCGGAAATGAGCCGTTCACTAATATCGCGTATGACAGCCGCTTGATCAGGATGCATTTTGTATGTCAGACGGGAACGTATCTTCGACTTCAATGGATCAACTTCAACAGTGAAGTACACCTTTCCCTCATCGTTTCGATCCACAATATCAATAAACAGATTCGTACCGTCAAGCAGTGGAAAAACTATAACCGCATCTCGATTCGAGACACTAGACCACATGTTTTCCACAGCGTCAAGCCAATATAAGTCACACGGAATCACTTGCCCTGAAACCACGGCACGGGCTGTTACCACCAAATCCGCAAAAGAAACATCTTGCAAATCCGAAAATGACAACCTCACGTACCCTTGACCGTCACCTCGGCATAACGAAATGGTTTCAACGTTCATATTGCCCTTCCCTACGGATTACCATGCATAGCACATCTAGTATTAAGCTAAAACGATAGTACTATTCCCCTAGCAAAGAGAACGTATGCCGCAACTATCCATCGTCATTCCGGCGTTTAATAACAGCCGATATCTCCCGGATTGCGTACACAGCGTCACCCATCAACATTTCCGAGACGTTGAAGTAATCATTGTAGATGACTGCAGCACCGATGACACATACGAAGTCGCATCGCAACTTGAGCACGAAGATTCTCGAGTACGACTCATCCAACATGACAAGAATTCGGGAACCTTAGCATCAAGGAAAACAGGAGTGTTGGCTTCACAAGGTCAATTCGTCATGCTCATGGATCAGGATGACGAATTGGCAGATGGGGCACTCCAAAAGCTTATTGACTTCGGCAATGCAAATCCCGCAGATATTTATCATTTCGGAGTGCAGGTTGTGGCCGCAAATAAATCGGCACAGGACGCTGCTGCCGGAATGACGTCTTTCCTCACCCCCTGCGCACGCACTTTGCATGACGCTGACATTTTGAAAGCACAGTTCAACACCGATAACGGGTTCGATTGGCATGTTCACCACAAAATGTACCGAGGCGATTTTGCTCGCACCGCATATTCATATGCGGCAGATCAACGTCTCGTGTTGTCCGACGACCTATATATGAGTTTCATTTTTGGCACTCTTGCCTCAACGTATATTGGTATTCCCGATTCACCTTGGTATCTCTATCATCTTGGTCGCGGAGATACGTTGGGAACGCAGCTTACTGTACAGTCCATCAGCACCATGGCACAGCGTGACGCACAAGCGTTCTCCATGGTCAGCGACTTCGCGAAGCGTGACAATATTCTTCCGCTTCGCAATGATTGGCATGATCGTCTCGACGATGTTCGGAATCGTCTCATTGAGCACGCTATGAACGAGTGGCAAGATAATCTGCCCTCATCAGACAAGTCTGAAGGATTGCAGAACATACTCACTCATTGGCAAGCCGATGCAGTTTGTGGTGAGCTCTACCGTTATATTCGAGATTATGCCTACGCCTATCTGGTAGCAGACAATCGATCTTCCGACGTTGCAATAAACAACCGTAAACTTGCCAATCAGTATTTGCAAAACGTAGAGCTCATCGAATCCGCACATTCCTTGCCTCAGCATTCGACCAACCAGCACTATCTTGATTTACGCACTATCGCAAGACAGCATCTTCTTGATTCGGGAATCATAAATGCCGAAACAAATCAGGATCAATCAACCAGAGCTTCCCGCTTGAAGATTATGTTGAAGAAGCTTTTTTCTTCTCATTAGAGAATGCCTATTAGTTAGACTTTAGAAAGTTTTGGATTCAAGCAAGGAATACAATGCCGAAAATTTCGATTATCATCGCGGCCTATAACGTAGGCGATTACCTCGAGCAATGTCTTGACAGTGTTCTGACACAGACATACGCCGATTTTGAAGCCATTGTAGTAGACGATGCAAGCACTGATAATACGGCTGATATTATCCAGCAGACAGCAGCTAATGATTCTCGTATCACGCTTGTTCAGCACTCTCAGAATCTTGGCTTGCATCTCACACGTAAGACAGGCGTCGAAAAGGCTTCGGGAGAATATGCATTCTTCTTGGACGGAGATGACGATCTCGCACCTAATGCCTGTGAGCAATTCGTCAATGCAATGGAACAGCATCCCGTAGATATCCTTCATTTTGGCATAACCGTCATTGGCGAGAACGGTATTCATGATGATGAGCGCAAAGCCTTTGAGTCATTCAATAACGCACCCACTCCGGATTCAATGGGCAAAGATATAGTTCGAGATATCTTCGATGAAAGTCGCGGACAACGAGTTGATTGGCGAGTCACGCAGCGACTCTTCCGAACCGATTTATTGAAGAAATCCTTCGCATCTATGAGCAGCAGCCGACTTGAACGGGCAGAAGATGGCTACGAATGCCTCGTGATCTCTTCCCTTGCCAGCTCTTACCGCTCCCGAAAAGACTGCCGCGGATATCAGTATCATTACGGACGCGGAGTTACTGGCACCAATCAGATTTCCGCACAGAAATATGGTCTTTTCTGCGAACAGTTCAAAGCCTGTTTCGATGCAGCACAAATCTATTCCTATAGCCACTCTGAACTCGATCTACAAGATTGTGTGGATGGATATCGTTGGAAAGCCACCGAACTACTTGCCAACGATCTCAATGTCCGTGTTGCAGATGACGAAAAAAAGACAGCAGTTCAATCCATGATTGCTGTATTTGGTCAAAACATCACCGCTTGCGAAGTATGGCGATTCATACGAGATAATGCATGGAATGCCTTAACAAGTAAGGATAACGCTGAATACATGTCCCGAGTTAATGCATGGCACGATATTTCAAATATTTTCGACTTCACGCAATCAAATTCGGTTGAAGACAATCGTTATCAAAATGTCCGGCACAGGGCAGAAGAACTACTTTCCGATCTGGCTTCCGAACAGAATGTGGACAACTACAATAACCAGCGCGTTCGCCTGTTCGTCACCACGCATAAGAATGTGAATCGATTTGAGAGCGATATCATGCAGCCTGTGCAGGTTGGCCTGCACGAAGGCAGCTATCGTTTCCCCTGGGCGTTCCACGATGACGAAGGCGAGAATATCTCTGACCGCAATCCACGCTATTGCGAACTGACCACCCAATATTGGGCGTGGAAGAATGTAGATGCCGATTATTACGGCTTCTGCCATTATCGCCGCTATTTTGATTTCTCCGACACTCCTCACAAGGAGAATCCATACGGCGAAATCATGGATGACTACATCGACGCCAGAGCCGCGAAAGAATATGGGCTCGATGATAAAAACATCGAGCAGATAGTTCGCCAATACGATGTCATCACCACCCCGTTTGGAGATCTCACAAAGATCATCGACAAGCATGGTACTCCTCGCGCATTGTGGGAAGCCGCTCCCCTGCTGCACGATGATGATCTGCTCCGCTGTTATCGGATTCTATGCAAGATGTATCCGGATTACAAAGAGGATGCCGATGCTTTCTTCAAGGGCAACAAGGCATGCTTCTGCAATATGTTCATTATGAAGAAGGAGATCTTCTTCGACTATTGCTCTTGGATGTTCCCGATTCTTGAGGAGTTCGATAAGAACACCAACTATAGTGCCTACAGCAAGGAAGCGTTGCGTACTCCGGGGCACCTTTCCGAACGCCTGTTGAACATCTATTTGATGCACCATAAGCGCATCTGCTCTAATTGGAAGTTCAAAGAACTGCAGTGCGTACATTTCACCAATCCGGAACCTGCCGAAGAGCTGAAGCCTCTTGATGTGTTTGACAAGCCGATTGTTCCAGTCGTGTTTGCCGCGGATGATAATTATGTTCCACAGCTCACCACCACGGTTTATTCGGCCATGAAGAATGCTGATCCGACATATTTCTATGATGTTGTGGTTCTACAACGAAACATCGCTTGGGATAAGCAGGAACGACTGCGTGACTTCTTCAAGCAGTTCCCGAACATGTCATTGCGATTCACCAATGTGGAGCGTGAGCTGTCTGGATACGATCTTTCCACGAATAATGCTCATATCAGCATCGAAACCTACTATCGATTCCTGATCCAGAAGCTATTGCCGTTCTACGACAAGGTGCTGTATTTGGATTCGGATATCGTCATCAATGGCGATATTTCCAAGTTGTACAACACCGACTTGCAAGGCAAGTTGCTCGGTGCGATTCGAGATATCGACTTCCTTGCCAACCTCAACGTCAAGCATGGCAAGCGCATGGGGTATGCCAAGAATGTGCTGAAGATGAAGAATCCTTACGATTACTTCCAAGCTGGCGTTCTCGTGCTCAACACCAAGGCCATGCGCGAGCGCTACACCATCAAGCAGTGGCTTACGTATGCGTCTAACCCTGCGTTCATCTATAACGACCAAGATGTGCTTAACGCACACTGTGAGGGAGAAGTACTGTATTTACCGTGGGAGTGGAATGTGGTTCACGATTGCGGCGGACGTGTCGGCAATCTGTTTGTGCAGGCTCCGAACGACATTTATGACGCCTACATGAAGTCACGCAACAATCCGCAAATCATCCACTACGCCGGCTTTCAGAAGCCGTGGACTGATCCGGATTGCGATTTCGCATCCATTTACTGGCGTTATGCGCGCGAAACACCGTTCTATGAACGCTTGTTGAAGCGCGTGGTGAAAGCCACTGCTCCTTCGAAGCCTGTTGTTGAATCCGTCAAGCCACCTCGTGCTATTGGCGAAGACAATGCCATTCGACGCATTATCGACCCAATCATGCCGATCGGTTCTCGTCGACGTGAACTTTTCAAGGCAGTCGGACGCATAGCACGAAGCCGACACTAATTAACACTGAACAGTAAGCCGGTGAGGGGCATTGATACTGCCTTTCACCGGCTTACTGTTCATCCTCAGCTGTTTGTTTGCTCACCAGCCCCGAGCATTCCAAACATAAGCGGCACAATCATGACCATTGGTATGAGATATCTCATACCTTCTATGGTCACGGTAGCCGGTGAAATCCATAAGAACAGGAACGTGGCAACATAAGGTGCCAGCCACGCGCAATGTCGCTTTTTACGACGTATGCACTCATAGAGAACAAACACGAACATCCATGTCGACCATACCGCACGCGAGCATAATAGATTCACTATTGGAGCTCGTGCTATGTGATCATTAATCGTCTCTTGAAGTTTCTGCACTGCATTTTTGAAGCCACCAAAGCATAGTCCTAATTCCACCGAATCAGGTAATGCATAATGATCACTCCCTAAAGCGTACGTCTGCATTACCAAATCACCAGCGTTCGAATCAGTAGGTGAAGGAATGCCTAGCCAAGCCTCCTGCAAAGCGACATATGCTTCAATATATGTTTCCGGATGGGATGCCAGCCCATGGATCCAAGCAATCGCATATTGGCCTAAATATTGATCATTCTGAGAGTCCCAAGAATAACCTTTCACATTGTCCGACGCCCACCATTGGTATCGGTCGGCTACATCATCACCTAGGATTTTGTAGATAGCTTCTAGATCCTGTATCGAAATATCATTTTCATGCTGCTTCACCAGTAACGCGGATTGCTGCAACGGAACGGCAAGCATCTCTTGTTTTCCACCTTCCTGTATACGGAGTGCAGGGAAAACAATTTTCGGCATCAGTACCATAAATACTGATATAACGACAATAAAAACAGCGACAACACGCTTACGAATAATCGCTGATACTGCGAAAAATAAGATAATACAGCATATAAGCACGATGTAGACGCCAGTTTTTTTCGTAAGCCCCATCAAAAGCGCAGTCAGTAAAAACGCCGTAAAAAACTGAGGCTGTTTAAGTAATACTCCCTGAGTTCTTACCGCTTCAACAAATATCATGGCAAACCAGATAAAAAACGGCATGAACAATGAATCTTTGACCATCGTCATGGAAAACAGCGCAGTAAACGGGAATACCGCAAAGAAAATCATTTCAGCAAAACAGAATCGCCATCCAGCGCCAATATGACGACAGTAAAGAATCATTGACGCAAGAGCTGCAATGGTGACCAGTTCGATAACTATGCACCCTAGATACAACCCTCGATCAGCCGAGCCGAAAAACGCTCCTAATCGCAGAAAAGTACCAAATATCATAGTGTCGAAAACAGGATGGTGATCAGAGAGATAACTACCATCAGTAAAAGTATTCGGCTGGCCATTCCATTGGAGCAGTTGCTGCTCAGTGTCATACCAGATAACGCCCGGATAAGTAACAATCAGATACGGAAGCCAGCACAACACCAACACAACCGCAATTAACGCAAACTGTTTCTTCGACGTCCTAAAAGAGAAGATCTCCCGCAACTTACGCGAAATGTTTCGATACGTTTCAGGCTCCCGATTCAACCAAGCCAACACGCGCTCTAAAAGCAACACGAAAAGGAAGAAGAGGGTTGCGATTACGAGCGTGCACCAAAGCATACGAGGAGTGCACACCAACTGGTTATACTGTCGGACGGAATCCACAAGCGACGCCAGAAAACCACAGACTATCGCAAAAACGATTAGTAACGCACACTGCTCCGTACTCTTTTGAATCACGGCCATCCCTCAAGCCTCCGGCGACATCCCAGTACAAGTCGAAAATAGCTTATCAAACTATGGTCGCCGTTGGCTATACTCTGACCGGCATAACCTTCGATACTGCAGATACCACAGCATATGGAAGGAATTGTGTATAGCCAGCACACAATGAAAAGCAGTCGTAGCTTTTCCTTAAAGTAGAAGAGGACGATTAGCAAACATAGGGTGCGAAAGATAGTATGCGACTTTTTATTCAGATTCCATGTCTCAATGAGGAAAAGACACTTCCACTGGTACTGGAGCATATGCCGACCCAGATCCCAGGAATTGATGACATTCAACTGCTCATCATCGACGATGGCTGCTCAGATAAAACCGTTGAAGTAGCCAGAAAGCTTGGCGTTAAGCATTTTGTGCATCATGCCAAGCCAATGGGTCTGGCTCGCGCGTTCCGTGACGGCGTTGACTATGCGCTCAAGCATGGTGCCGATATCGTGGTCAACACCGATGGCGATAACCAATATCCGAGCGAAACCATCGGAGAACTTGTTCAGCCTATCATTCGACATGAAGCCGATATCGTAGTGGGCGATCGCCAGACCGCCACCATCAAGGAATTCAGCTGGTTCAAACGCAAGATGCAGCATTTCGGCTCTTGGGTGGTCAATAAGGCCGCTGGAACCAATATTCCGGATGCGGCAAGCGGCTTCCGTGCCTACTCCAAGAATTCCTTACTCAAGCTCAATATCGTCACCGAATTCAGCTATTGCATGGAAACCATCATCCAAGCCGGCAACAAGCGCATCGCCATTACCTCATATGCAATCACCACCAACCCGAAGACGCGCGAATCCCGCCTGTTCAGCAACATTTTCGAACACATGGCCAAATCCGGCGGCGCTATTATTCGCAGCTTCCTGATGTTCAAATCGAACGTCATCTTCAAATGGGCTGCCATCATCTTTGGCGTACTTGGATTGATTCCAGTAGTACGTTTTCTAGTGCTTGCCTACATGGGACACACTGCCGGTCATGTGCAATCCTTACTACTAGGCGTCATTCTGCTGATGCTTGCAGCGTTCTGCATTGCCCTGCAAATCATCTCCGAAGTCCAGCGAATTCAACGCAAACTCGTCGAGGATCAGCTTGAAAGAACCAAAGAAATCCTTTATTCCGCTGAATACCAGAAAATCTGGGCTCAGCAAAACGAGTACGGAGAATTCCCTCCAGCCCAGCAACTTAGCTGATTTATTGCAAGGTTCCATACACCCTATAAGGAAACCCAACATTCATGTCTACAGTTCTTGCATTTGGCACCTATAGCGTGAGGAAGCATCCACGAGTCGGCATTCTCATCGACGGGCTACGTAAGAATGGCTGCAACGTCGAAGAAATCAACCAGCCTCTTTTGCTTTCCACAGCACAGCGCGTTGAAATCCTGAAAAAACCATGGAAAGTATTCGGATTCGGCTGGAATTTGCTTCGTCTTTGGAGATTACTCAGCAAACAAGCACATGCATGGACGAAGAAGAATGGCAAGCCGGATGCCGTGCTGGTCGGTTATATGGGGCATTTCGACGTACTACTCGCCCACCATGTATTTAAAGGCGTGCCGATTATTCTCGATCATCTCATTTTTGCAGGAGATACCGCGAAAGATCGTGGCGCTCAGGGACTAAAAGTCAAACTGCTGAAAAGACTCGACCGCATGGCCATCAACGCAGCATCGCTCGTGGTACTGGATACAAAAGAGCATCAGGCCATGCTCGAGCCTGAAGATCAAAGCATGGTGATTCCAGTAGGAGCCCCAGACGAATGGTACCAAACAAACAAATATGACAATACGCGCAACGCTAGTATCGTGTTTTATGGACTATATACCCCATTGCAAGGCGTTCCGGTCATAGCCAAAGCAGCACGAATACTTGCTGATCGAGGAATGACCCCACAATTCACGCTCATCGGCAAAGGCCAAGATTATGATGAGGTCCGTTCACTTTGCGAAGGGTTGAATAACGTCGAATTCCGCGAATGGGTCGAGCCGGAAGAACTACCTCAAATAGTGGCATCACATGACATCGCTTTGGGTATTTTCTCCAACACCCCGAAGGGACTGCACGTGGTTCCCAACAAGGTGTATCAGTCCATGGCTGCCGGATGTGCGGTTATCACCAGTGATACACCTCCGCAACGCCGAGCACTAGGCAATGGCGTAGTATATGTGGCTCCGAACAATCCACAAGCATTGGCAGACGCCATAGCGTCTCTTATTTCCTCTCCCAATATTCTTGCGCGCAAACAGAGCGACGCCGCTAAAAACGCACAACGATTCACTAGTGACATCATCACACGCGAACTCTCCCAATGGATTAAAGAACATTAATCACGCTGCAAGGACGGCAATGAACAAGCTAAAAAAAGTTATGAACTCGCCACTAATCCGTTGGTTTTTCCTCGCCATCGCTTTAGCAGCACTCATATGGGTTATCATCAAAAATTGGAATCCTCTTGTAGCTGCACTTACCACACTATCGTGGCAAATCGCTACGGCTGGATTTCTCCTGGCCGTTGTATACGTCTTTTTCACCCTGTGGTCTTGGCGCGTCATTCTTGCCGATTTGGGATCTCCACTCGATTGGAGCACAGCCACCCAGTTATTTGGCATCAGCCAAATAGGTAAATACATTCCTGGCGGCGTATGGAATATTGTAGCCGCAGCAGAAATCGGCCGAGATCATGACATTCCAGCCCGCCGTTCAGTAACGGCCATGACCGTAGCCGTGCTTATCTCGTTACTTACCGGAACTGGAATCGGTGTCATCACTATACTTGGTACCTCTGTAGCCATTCAGGTACCAACTTGGGCAATCGTACTATTGCTAATCGCGCTAATCGCGTTACTTATGCCCCCTGTCTTGAATCGACTTATCGCATTTGGATTTAAGTTGCTTAAGAGGCCGACACCGGAACGCCAGATATCATTTAAAGGTTTGGGACTGTCCACATTATTAGCGGTCATTGCATGGTGCATTGCCGGCGTACAAGTATGGCTGCTAGCTTATGGCTTCGGCATGGATCTTTCCATTTCCAATATGGCACTTTCCATCGGAGCATACGCATTGGCCTGGGTAGCGGGATTCCTTGTAGTATTCGTGCCTGCAGGAACAGGTGTCAGAGAAGGAGTTCTAGGTCTCCTATTCGCAGGCTCGCTTTCATCTGGAGGCATACTGGCAGTTGTGTTAGTAAGTCGCATTACCATGACATTCGCAGACCTCGCTTTCGCAGGAGCTGGCGCACTTCTGCGGATGTCAAACAAAAGATAACACCTAGTTCTTGTCCTTCAAAATCGGGAAACGCCGTTCAGCTACATCCCAAAGGACATCAAACCAATGACCTTTGTTCCTATCAATAGTCAACTTGAAAAGCAGTGCACGCACCTTGTCTAAAATCAACGTTACAACAAATACAGCTATCCCAATAACAAAAACGATCAGAAGGATGACCGGCGCAGAGTATGTGTCATACCAATTCGAAAGATTGAACCACTGCTGCCATAATATCCCTCGAACATAATAATGCTCTGTAATTAGGTATGTCCCAAACGTCGAGGCCGCACAACTATTGACAATACGACTTTGGAAATGTAGTCGGCAAAATAGCAGGAACAGCCCAAAACTTAGAGCAAGTGAAAGAACCGACCATTCTCTCTCCAAACACAATAAGTACTCATAGATCCTGTCGCTATGACCTACAGTAGCAAATGACACAATTACGTTCCAGAGTAAAATTACTACAATTGAGATTAAAAACATTTTCCATGCAGTGGCAGTTTGAAACGGTCTCATGTACCACTTGTAGTATGCGATTAGCACAAAAACATAGATAAAGCCCATGGAATTAAGGCTGATTTCTAGATTTGAGTTAGGAATCAGCGTCAATACTCCCCATAAAAATCCCATCGCGAGACAACACTGTCCATGGTATTTCTTTCCCAATGCACGTAGTCCACGCACTAGAAATGGAGATAGGAAAAGGAAAATAGCATAACTCGTCGCATACCACCACGTATTGCGAGACAGAGGGAACAATATTTTCCAAAGGGATTCTATGGTTCTTTCCTCGGGTACTTTATACAGAGTCACAGCACCCAAACATAAACTCCAAAAAAGAAGTTCTCTCTCTAAAATCCATACTTTTCGACAAGATAAACGCAAAGAAGGCGTCTTATCCACGACGAACCATGCGGAAATAATAAAGAACAGCGCAATTCCTACTTTACCTGGAGTGAAATAGAATAATTGCAAAGTTAGTTTTCTTACAGATAGTTCTTGATCCAACACAGGCAGCGCATTATGCATCACCTCGTGGTGAAGCACAATAAGCAGCATCGCGATAATTCGCAGTAATTCAATACCGGACTCACGGTTTTTGAATCGTTTCTTTACACCCATTCAACACCTGTTTCAACTATCGTCGCACCATAAAAGTATCTTTGCCGTCGCCATCCCAATCACCAACAAGAACGGTATCGCTTGTTTTGCCATAACTGAATGCTTCATCAGCGACACCACTGGCAATGGTATTTTTCACATAGAAAGTGTTACCGCGACGCACGGCCAAGGAATCTTTGCCATCACCATCCCAATCACCAACATATACTTGATCATCATCACGACCGTATGTAATCACAGTGTCCGCATTGCCACCAGTCAGTGAATTCTTAAAATAGAACACATTGCCCCGTCGAACAACAAAAGTATCATGTCCGTCACCATTCCAATCGCCAACATAAGTTTGGTCTTCGGAACGACCGTAGATAAACGACTTATCGGCAATTCCACCCTCTAGCGAATTTTTGATATAGTACGTAGACCCTCTACGCACTGCAAATGTGTCTTTGCCATCGACATCCCAATCTCCAGGCAGTACAAGATCTTCGTTCTTCCCGTAACTGAATGCACAATCAGCATTTCCTCCGGTCAACGAATACTTCGTATAAAACATATTTCCACGACGCAAGGTCAGGGAGTCCTTACCGTCTCCATTCCAATCACCTGCGTAGGCTTCGTCACCAGCACGACCGTACCCGAACGAAAAATCGGCAGCGCCGCCCTTCAAAGAATTAGACATATAATATCCGGTTCCTTCCGGATAATCAGGAACAAACTCCTTATTCCCAAACGCATTCATATCCACATTGCCGCTGATACCGTCCACTTTGCCGGTGCTGGTGTATTGCCATCCGCGACTGTTGGTCGGGAATGAGTCGAATCCCATGCGAGCGCCGTACTGCGCCACCCACGTGGTTTTGGCGTAAATGTCGACATGTTTCAGTGGCCCCTGCAGGTAGCTGGTGTACGAGTAGACGCCCAGGTTCTTGTATCCGGCGGACTGTAGTGCGCTGTACCAATTGTTGACGATATTGTTGTACACGTTCGGGTCGGTGGGCGGCTGATGCCCCTCCCAGGTCCACTTTTCCAGGTCGTAGTACACGGGGTACGCCAAGTCTCTCGGATTCACGCCAAACTGCTTGAGTTTGGCGACCACGTCGGCACCTTCTTCTTTGGCAATCGACGGAGTGTCCGCGTAGGAATACCAGTAGATGCCGAACGGGATGCCGAATCGCTTGCATTCGGAAATGTTACGTTGCGCTTTCTTGTCGGCATTGTTGCCTTCGCCGTAGCCGAGGCGGATGATCGCGCCTTCCACGCCGTCGGCTTTCGCTTTGGCCCAGTCGATGTCGCCTTGCCATCCGGAAACGTCGATCACGCCTTTGGCTTGCTGCACGAACAGATTGTTCTGGTAGTCGAAAAAAGCTTTCGAATTGTTGTAGGTGCCCCAGTGCGCGCCGTAATCGTTGCTTTCGAATTTGGAGAGCTGTACGTTCGCGTCGGCTACAGCATTTTTGACATCTTCCGCGCTTACCGGAATGAAGGATTCGCCGTTGGTTTTGGCGAGCGGATCCGGCTGCTGATCTTTCGTGCCGACCAATGTTGGATCGGTCACGATTTCGCCGGTTTCGATGTTCTTGACCTCACCTTCGGGGGTGACAGCCAGGTCTTCCGAAACCACGGTGGCATCGTCGGAAATCTCGTCACTGACGTTATCCGGAAGTTTCGCATTCGGATTGTCGGGCATGCTGTCTTGCGATTGCTGGCCGCCCGTCTGATCATCCGACTGATCGCCAGACTGCATAACAACACCATTATCTGCAGTAACGGAACCGCTTTGCGCAACAGCATCCTCAATCGCAATATCCTGCAATGCGTAAGCCGGCGCAACCGCAACGGAAGCAGTCAACGCAACCGCAGACAACGCAGTCACGATCTTCACAACATGATGTGGCGAAACCATTCGTCAGCCTCTCTTGAATACAGTCATCAGCCCCAAATATTCGGCGCAAACGCCCTAACCGCCAACTCTAACTGCAACCCACAACCCCGTCCATCCCCAACTCCCAAATCATCCCAATCCCCACATCTCACGCATTACACACTGATAAGAATCGACCAGCTCGTTAAGGGCACCGATATGGCATCATCCATTTCCATATCTCCTTTCCAGCATTCTCGCTGACCTTCCCATCACGCTTCGTAGAGGGACCATTTCCAGGAGGGGAGTACGTGGATCGTGCCAGTGGAATCGGGAAGTTCGATGGTTTCTCCCTCGTTAAGCGTGAGAATCAGGCCGGAATCAACGTTGGTACGTTGCATAACCGCTTGCAGAGAGCCGATTTCTCGCGCCCTGGTTTTCTCATTTCCCATATTGGCACACACTTGAATAAGCCCATACGGTTCCGTAGCAAGAGCATCGCCGATAAGAAAGTCAACTTTCTCCTGTTTGGACGTCGGCATAGTGTACGAAGTGATTGTTTCCGTACGCCTACCGGAAGTTCGTCTCTGCAGTTCGCAGAAAATCGCAGTTTCCAGTCGTTTTCCAATATCTTGCTGGTTGGCGCGTGACACCGCGTAAACCATACCCTGATCGACGGCATACATTTTCGGCACCGCAGTACTACCCGGCTTGAGCATGGTGGAATACTCCTCAAGCTGATACACCAGAAATGCCTGCTTGAACAGCTCGAGTAACGTATTCGCCTTATCCCAATAGATTTTCCAGCCGACCGCTCGCAACGTTTCCACAAGACCATTGGTAGACAGCTCGCAGGCCGTATTGCGCAGCAAAAACAGCGCTATCTGCGTGGCGAGAGTAATGTTTTCACGACCAAGACGCTCGGCGACGTCACGCGCAACCACGTCCCGCACGTAACCTTGGAGCGTTTCAATACGATCAGCTTCAACCATACGTTGCACTGCAGGGAAGCCGCCAATAGTTAGGTAATCGTTGTAGGCAGCTTCAAACCGGGTGACCTCTCGCGGCGAAAACATGGCATCGGCAAGAGTGCTGCCCGCTGTAGGCGTTTCGATTCCCCGAAAGTCGCAGAATTCACGGAAAGACAGTGGCGCCATGGCATGCGGATGCGATCTTCCTCGGAAATTCGTTGCGATTTCTTCGCTGGACAGTTTCGAAGACGATCCAGTAATGACGAGCGTCACAGCTTCATGTTCGGCTATGCGCTGGCAGAATCCCTGCCAATTGGCGCATTCTTGCACTTCGTCAAGGAAGAGGTAGCAGCCATGGTCACGAGAGTCGGGATATTGCCGCCAGTATTCCGTAACAATATCGTTGAGCACGGTGTCTTGCATTGGTTGCAGACGATCGTCAGCGAAGTTGAAATAGAAAATATCATTACGCGAGACGCCGTTTTGTAACAAATCATGAATTTTCTGGAAAAGATAGAACGTTTTGCCGCAACGTCGGATGCCAGTGATGATGTGCACAGCATTGAACACTGCTGGCTGCGGCAGCTCGCGTATGATTTCGCTGCGGCGTGACGGCGTAGGAATGTCAAACTGCATGGACTCACGAACCAGCATGGCATACGATTCACGTGGATTATCCGGCACCATAAGTTCTTCCTCTCGCCGTCCGTTGCGAAACACCCAACAATCCCAGCATAACACTTCTCAAAAATTTTAATAAGTTTCCACCAACACTTCTAAAAATTTTTAAGAAGTTACCACAGACGAATAAAACTCCAGAGAGTACCTGAATGCATTAACGACTACAACACGAGTGTGGGAAATCGGGGAAGGACGGGTATCGTACGCTGTATATTGGCATTTCAGGTGGACTCTCGGAACGTGATTCAATTGACCTGAATCGGGAGCTGTCACCGGGGAGTACAGAATAGTAGGCAGATTCTGGAGGGGTTATGGCACGGCACGGCAAGAAGCCAAGCGAGGAAAGTACCTCGTCACACACACCGAGAACACTTGCCGGAAGCGCAACGACCAACACTTCTGCCGACAGCACTGACGCCGCTGCCAGCGGTATCGCAGTCAACAGCTCGACCGTCAGCAGCGCATTTGCCAGCGATGCCGATGGCAATACCGGGAATACGCTTGTCGGCAACGCTTCCAACGAAGTCGAAGCAACCGAAGTCGAAACCAACGCAACCAGTACCAACGCAACCAGTACCAACGCAACCGGAGAGCGCACAATCAGCAGCAGCAACACGGCTGAAACCAGCAACCGGCAATCACACGAATCCAGCGAATCCCGCCAGCCGCAAGACCTATTCGACGCGGCCATAGCGCAAGGCATCAGCGACGGCGACGCTTGGACGGACCAGCGCGTAAAGCACATCTACCGCCAGATCATCATCGCCGTAGTCGTCGTAGTCGTTGTTCTGGGCGCGGTCTTCGGATTCACAGGCGTGCGCGCATCGCAGCAAATGCGCGACCTGGCCGCACTCAACGACTGCAAGGAAGCCGTCACGGCCATGAACACCTCCTATTCCAAGGCGTTCCAGCTGAAGGCGAAGATCTCCGAAGCGTTCACCAGCTTCGACGGGTCCTACGATCTCGACAAGCTTGCCGAACTGCACCAGACGGAAGTTACCGCGCCGAAAACGCTGAGCTGCGCCGCCGACACTTCCGCTACCATCAGCAAAGCCAACGCCGCAAAAGCCGAGTACGACAAGCAGGCCAAGCAGTTCAAGCAGGCTTTGCAGAAGAGCGACGAATCCGCGGCCACCGATGGCGGTGACGGAACCGACAATAGCGCTGACGGAACGGCCGGCGACGACGGAACGGACGAAGCCACAGACACGGAGGGCGATGCTGGAGTTGCCGGCGACGCGGGCGCCACGGACGGCACCGTCGACTAATCCGGCGCAGCCGACGCGACCGACGCAACGCTGGACGATCAATTCCTCCAGTAAATCAACCAATCGCAACGCTGCCAACCAACCAGCCGATCAAGCCGGCCAATCAAGCCAACCAGGCCTGTCAACCAAGCCGGTCATTAGCCTCACCATCTTTACGTTTCTCCCAACTCTTCCATACCCCTTTTCCGCATACCCAACGTTTCTTTTGATTTTAGAATCAAAAGAAAAGCAAAAGAGAGTCACATGGCAGGCAAAAGAAGAAACGTTGAAATTCCGCCATTTTCAAGACTTCACGGCTATAAAATGCAGTAACAAGTCAAAAGAAAAGTGCAAGACTAGGGAAAGACCAAACGAACGGAAAGGAGGCTCTCATGAGCTGGACAGCGGCAAATGGTCGAGAGATCACCGATGAGATGATCGATCGCTGGCGCAAATCCTACGAACAAGGCGAATTTCCTGAAGACGAACGAACAGTGGGTGGCGTGATTATGGGACGTCCACCGCTCTCGACCGATAAAAGTCCGGCCCATGGGACGCCATCATGAAGAGATGACAGAAATGGGCAGAGCCTGACGGATGACCATATTTGTGCGCATCGCAGCAAGAATGACTAGGCTTTAATGTGCTTGCTCCGTTAAACAAACGCTGCAAGCGTTGCATTGCGGACGCAGAAGGGGAGCCATCTTGAAGAAGAAACGACTGGCACGCGTGATTATTGCCGCGGTAGTGACCACGGCAATTCTGGTGGCGATCATTGTTGGTTGTGGACCGAAATGGGGCGACGGTTCAGCAAACGTCAACGGCAGTAATTCCAATAGCAGCAACAGCGCATCAGATAATGTCTCCAGCAACGACAACGCCACGCAATCCAACAACAATTATGCGACCCGCATCACCGTGAAACTCCCCTCCTACTATTTGGAGAACATGGTTTTCCAACGTGGGAAAACGCTGGTAGTCAAAGGAACGGCCACCACTTCACAACGCGGAAAAGTTGTTGACCCAACGCAACTGATTACAACGATTTCCCAAGGAAAGAAATCAGCATCAGCACAAGCTAAAATTTCCAAAAATGGCGATTTCACCTGCACCTTACCTAAACAAAAAGCAAGTCTTAAACCATATTCATTAACGATTTTATACAACGAAACCACTTTGTTGACTCTGAAAAACGTGTATGTTGGCGACGTATTTATTGCTGCCGGACAGTCGAATATGGAATTGAATTATTCGCAATATTATGAGGGTTCAGGCAACTCCTACAATTTCGGCGGAGGTCTGATAACGACCGACGATCTGCCGAAACAGCTTTCCGACAACAACGTACACTTCGTTGCGAGCGCCAATTCCTCGAAAGGTACGGATTTTCCGTTACGCGACGTGAATGAGCAGGCTGGCACCTGGCTTGAGGCGACCGCCGATAATTCGCAGCATTTCAGTTATCTGGCGCAGCAGTTTGCCATGCAGCTTCGTGCCGCGCATCCGAACGTGCCGATCGGCATTATTCAAACCGCATGGGGTGGCACGCCGATTCGACGTCACGTGCAGGGCGGTGATATTTATGCGAATCATATTGCACCTTTGGAAGGGTTCCACGTGGCGGGCGTGCTGTGGTATCAGGGATGCAATGATTCCACGAACGAGGCAACCGCGCTGGCGTACGAGTCGCAGATGACGCTGCTGATCAACCAATATCGTGAAGTGTTCGATCAGGATGATCTGCCGTTCCTGTATGTGCAATTGGCACGCTGGCCTGGCTACCAGTACACGCAAAACGTGCGATTCGCGCAGTTGAACACGTTGAGCAATGCCGGATTACGCAATGCTTCCAACGTTGCAATGACGGTGTCGCTTGATACGGACAAGGGCACTTCAACGTTGATACATCCGCTTGGCAAAGATATTCTCGGCGCGCGCATGGCAGCGCAATATCTGGCGATGTCGGAAGGCAAGACCACTCCCAACGGGCCGCTTATCGCACATGCGAAGCATGCTTCCGATGGCACGATCGTATTGTCGTTCCAGAACGGCACCGCAACCGGTTTGCAGGCGGAAAAGCCCAATTATTCGAAGACTGAGAGCGCGACCGTACCCGATTATGATGCGAATCCGGACGCGACTCCTTTGAATGGTATTTCCAACGTTGCAACGCCGACTTCCACGCCATTGCAAGGTTTTGAAATTGCCGACGATTCCGGAAAGTGGGTTTCGGCAACGGCAACGATTAAGGGTGATCAGATTGTGCTGAGTGCCGCCGATGGAAGCTCGAATTGCAACGCGGTAACTCAAGTGCGTTACTGGTGGAGTGGAAATCCGGTTATTTCCAGTCTGCTGTATAACGATCTCGGATTGCCTGCAAGTCCGTTTATTGCTGTTGTTGAGTAATACGGCAGATTGATAATCGGGCATTATCCGGCTGCGACGACTAATCGATAAAGCGGACTGTAATTAGGTTAGAATCAGGCCTGTTTCATCGAACTTAAGTCGAAAGCAATGTCGACGGTCAAAATCGACGATCAATCGACGTAGTGCGGGGCGCTGGACGCTATGCGGGGCGTTATGGAGCCGCTATTGCCGTTGCCGTCGGTACTACCGTCTGCATCGAAATCCTGCGATTTACGAAGCGAGCCGGCAGCCAGCGAACGTATGGATCGAACGGAACGGCCAATCTGTGCCTGTTTTTCCTGAGCATCCGACTGTATTGCGGGAATCGTGCCCGTCACAGGGCGAATGCGGCCGGTCGCAGTGGGAATGAAGCTTGGCGGCAACACCTGCGTGGTAACGACACCCGGCGATGACACATGGTAGTGGGCCATCGAAGCCAGGGAATCGCGGGTATCGAGTTCACGCTGCATATCTAGCTCATCGTCGAACTCAGCCATCGCTGCCCTCCCTCTCTTCAAGCAATCTCTGCCGGTAATCTCTCCACTGGCAACGGTCATCGTTCCGAGCGTAACGCAAGGTAGCATACCGTTACGAACGAAATCAGCGATATGCGCAACTCCCCCACTGTTTCGCAACTTTTCCGTTGCACGTGCCGCAGCGAGCCACGCCAGCGAGCTATTGAAAACCCGCCGTTTTGGCATAAAAAAGGGCTTCCGAAATCATCCGGAAGCCCTACTGGCGGAGAATACGAGATTCGAACTCGTGAGGCTGTTACACCAACACGCTTTCCAAGCGTGCGCCATAGACCACTAGGCGAATTCTCCAATTATGCAACGTCTCACAGTGTCTATCCGCGAAACGCAACTTGATTAGAATACAACAGTTTCTTTCAAACCCCAAATCGGCGTGTCGCAACGTCCCAGATCGCCCACTCACTGGAGGAATCAGCCCGCTGCCAAGACTCTCACAGTCCGAATTCCTCCAGTGGCTGGAACAATCAGTACGCCCATAGGCCTTCTACAGTCCGAAAACCTCCACCCACTGGAGGAAAACACCCGCGCACCGGCCTCCAAACGTCCTGAAACCTCCATCCACTGGAGGAATTGATACGTTGGTATGCTTCCCAGCATCCGGATTCTCCCACCCACTGGAGGAATCTGCCCGCACATACACCCCCGAATTGTCCAGATTCTTCCAGCGAGTGGAGGGATCCGGACACGAGCTCACGTACCGTGAGCACAGCAGCCATCGTTTGGACGCGAAGGCACGCAGGTCGGCGAGCATGGCAGTGAACATCGGGCGGACCGGACCGAACTTATCAAGCAGCGATCCCGAAACCGGAGCACTAGCCGCTCCCAGCAACGCGCCAGGCAGCAACACCACGCCTGCAGCAAGCACAGACGCGCCGAATCCCAGTTGCGAAGCGTTCGGAATCATATAGCCGTAACCGATCGTCACAAACTGCAGCAGCACATACGCAAGCAAATGCCAACGGAATTTCACGCTCCGCAACACGGTCAGACGAACCAGCGGCGAGAACGCACGATGCGACACCCAAGCGAACACTAGCAAAGCGGCCATGGCAATCAGCAGCAGAACCACTGCAATCACACATTGCGTAGTCGCGGAAGTATCCCCATTACTCACTGCGGTAACGGCGGATCCGCCACGGTCGAGCGCAAACACGAAACAGACGAATCCGACTGCTAGGCAAAGCACATGCAGCGGATTGATATGCGCCTCTTCGGTAGGGGTGACCTGATGAATCGTTTTAAGGCCGCACACCAGCGAAACAAACAGGAACGGCAGCAGAATCACGAAAATCCAACGCCACGGCATGAACGTACCGACAAGACCGCCCACAGTCGGTCCGAGTGCCGGCGCCACGGCCACCACCATGCCTCCAACGCCCATCAGCATGCCGATTTTGCTTTTCGGAGACTGTTCAAGAATGATATTGAACATCAACGGAAGCGTGATCCCGTGCCCGCTCCCTGTAGTATTCGCGCGGTCATCAGCATAGGAAAGTTCAACGTGCAAGCTGCCATCAGGCAGCCGGTGATGCAGAGCACGATTGCGGTAAGGAAGATGGTACGCAACTTCAGTTTGCGCTTGAAATAGCTTGAGAGCGGCGTGACAAGCGCTACCGTAAGCAGATAGCCGGTCTCAGCCATTGAGCAGTGGACGTGTCGACGTGGAATTCCGCCATTAATCCAGGGAAAAGCACGTTGGTGAGGGTTTCCGTAAGGATGCCAATGAAGGCCATGATTCCAGTTGACAGAATGGCAAGAATAAGATTGATGGAGATGTTCTCGTCATCTTGCGTTGCCGTGTTATTGTTTCGCGCAATGGACTGTGACATGGATTTGCGGCCGTTCCCGACCTTCCCTTTCTTGGCCCGGCTTTGCTGAGCCACCATTCCGTTATGCCGGGCAGTTTGCTGGAATGGCGATTATTTGCCCAGAAATACAAAAAGATCCTTGGGAGCGGAGCGCTCTACCAAGGATCTTCATATTATTAAGTTGAATGTTGTGGATTGGGAGCCTCCCGCGCGTCGCGGGAAACAAGAACCAAAAGACAAAAAAAAGGGGTTCCCGGAGCGTCACGCTCGACGGGAACCCCGACGTTGAATGCGGCGGCGTGCTACTCTCCCACACCCTCTCGAGTGCAGTACCATCGCCGCGACCAGGCCTTAGCTTCCGGGTTCGGAAAGGGACCGGGCGTCTCACCTGGGCCATGACCACCGCAAAAC